>Ga0247727_10000648_pt1 | contig 85099 bp, 66 predicted proteins | sample WisWelCaveWW1625_FD_202498 | JGI IMG/M metagenome (GOLD analysis project Ga0247727, IMG submission 202498) | Biofilm microbial communities from Wishing Well Cave, Virginia, United States - WW16-25 | ecosystem: Environmental > Aquatic > Deep subsurface > Groundwater > Cave microbial mat | place...
TTGCACTACCGGCGACACTCCAGAGGTGCAGGCAATGAAAGCCGGGTTGAAACAAATCTCTGATGAGCGCGCAATGGTTGAAAAAAACTTGACGACATTCGATACTCTCGACTACACTGTATTCAGCAACCAGGAATGGACGAGACTGCATGAGAGCCATGCAAAAGATATTAAAGTCTATTGGCCCGATGGGCATATGACTCAAGGAATAGATGTGCACATTGAAGACCTGAAAAGCATGTTCGTCTATGCCCCTGATACAAGAATTAAGGAACATCCGATACGTTTTGGGTCTGGGAAGTACACTGCCGTCACCGGAGTGTTTGAAGGGACATTCACCAAACCGATGCCAATAGGAAATGGCAAGTTCATTCAACCGACAGGCAAGGCGTTCAATATGCCAATGGCGACAATCGGTATTTGGGAAAATGGAATTATGACGGCAGAACATTTATTTTGGGATAACCAAACATATATGAAGCAAATTGGATTGGCAAAATAATGTTAGATAGGTAGAAGTGCAATTGTAAACTGAAAGGAGCAATTATGTCAATACGACCCGTCAAACGAATTATTCAATCCCAGCCGACAATAGAAGGAGCCGGTGTACGATTACGCCGGGCATTTGGATTCGGACAAACAGAAGAGTTCGATCCATTCCTGCTGCTCGATGATTTCAGGAATGAAAATCCATCCGACTATCTTGCCGGTTTTCCATGGCATCCGCATCGGGGTATAGAAACGATCACGTATGTTCTTGCCGGAGAGGTCAATCATGGAGACAGCCTGGGCAACCGGGGTACGATGGGTGCCGGTGATGTGCAGTGGATGACAGCCGGCAGCGGAATTTTACATCAGGAAATGCCGCATGGTGATGCGAACGGCCGTATGCACGGATTCCAGTTGTGGGCGAATCTTCCTTCGTCGCTTAAAATGACATCACCACGTTATCAGGATATTTCCTCCGGAGAAATTTCTGAAGTCACTGATGACGACGGAACACGTGTTCGTGTCATTTGCGGAGATTTCTGGGGAAAGACCGGTCCCGTTAATGGTGTTGCAGCAGAACCGCGCTATCTTGACGTGTGGGTACCACCGGGGAAGCGTAAAATATTACCTGTTGAGACCTCTCGTCATGCATTTGCTTACGTGTTCGAAGGTGCGGGTACATTCCGTGATGCTTCCGGACCACAACCCGTCAAAACGGACCATGTAGGATCTGACAGCGGTGAGATATACGAGCTGACGGGGAATCGATCGTTGGTGCTTTTTGACAGAGGTGATGAAGTAACCGTACAAGCCGGAAGCGACGGAATCAGATTCTTGCTGGTCTCCGGTCAACCGCTTGAAGAACCTGTAGCATGGAGAGGTCCAATCGTGATGAATACGCAGGAAGAGTTGCGACAAGCATATGCTGAACTCCACAACGGATCATTTATCAAAAATCGATGAATAACCTGAATACAACTCGACCCATTGATCCGGGTGTTTCTATCGGGCATGTACATTTGAAAGTTGCCGACATCGAGAGGTCGCTTGCATTCTACTGCGGTGTACTTGGTTTCGAACTCATGCAACGATATGGAAAAGATGCTGCGTTCATTTCAGCGGGTGGATATCATCACCATATCGGTCTCAACACGTGGGAAAGCAAAGGCGGTTCTGTGCCACCGCGAGGATCTACAGGCCTCTATCATATTGCTATTCGATATTCCACCCGTGCAACGCTTGCCGATGCTTTACGTCGGTTACAATCGGCAGGTATTTCTCTTGACGGTGCATCCGACCACGGTGTAAGTGAAGCATTATATCTCCACGACCCGGATAATAATGGCGTAGAATTGTATTGGGATCGACCAAAAGAAAACTGGCCCCGCTCGTCGGATGGCAAATTGGCTATGACAATTCTTCCAATGGACATTGATTCGCTTATCACTGAGCTGTGATAATATTCTACTTCTCTCTATTTTCTCACACCAGACAGCATCTCGATCTTCTGTAATTGCCCCCACCTTGAGTTTTTCTCTTCGTTTCGTTAGCTTATGACAGCGAAGAGATCCAACAGGTGAAAATAACAAACAAACATATCGGTATATGCACAATCATGCGTCTTGTCTTGATGCTGTTGAACGCACATCTTCTTGCTTATGATATTCTTCATGCCGACAATACTTCAACGACGTCAGACTCTTCAGTCAGCTTTTACGCTGTAGCGCCATTTGCCAACGCCGAATTTGGCTTCAGTCTCTCTGCCGTTTCGGATACATCGATATGGTACACCACAAACAAAGGGCTGTTCAGATACAATGGCAATGTGGTAAATAAAATATTAGACATTTCATTGTTTACCCGCGGACTCATTGAAATTTTCCAGGTGCAGGCGCTTGCCGATAATGATGTGTGGGTGATGGGGCATGATGCGCAAACATGGGAAAAGACAATGTATCATTTCGATGGTAAGCGGTGGACGAAAGTTGTTTTCCCACAATACTCTACAGATCCTACGGACGATCTTGTGCTGCACCGATTTCGTATGATGCACACCAATGGCACGACATTCGGATGTGGTGTCGGGCAAGACGGGTTGCTCTACTTCTTCGATGGAAGCCAATGGAAGCTGGGAAACCCATTCACACCACATACGCTTCGTGCGCTCTTTATCAACTCCCCAAACGACATCTGGGCTGGCGGGAGAGAGGGAAATATATATCATTATAATGGCGCCGGATGGACACGCACGCCTGTTAAAGATTCCGTTGCCGGTGATTATATCATGGATATGAGTTTTGTTTCGCCGTCGTATGGCTGGGCAGTTGGTATGAAGAGTATTCTACATTATAATGGGACAACGTGGAGAGCATTTCCCGTTCCCATCTCTGGTGTTCCAAGGTGTGTTATGATGCGATCTCCGAGTGATGGCTGGATTCTTATCGACGATGGGTCGGTGTTACGTTACGACGGGTCAATGTGGAAGCTCGGCGCGAAACTTCCCATGCAAGTCGGACTCACATCAATGGTAGCTACATTCCAGCAGCAGTCCTATCGTCTTTATACTATGAGCTCGACGGGTATTATCACTAACGCATGGGGAAAGCTTCCAACGCTTATCGATGTATCAGCACAGTCGAATATTCACTTATATGGCGGAGCTCCGACATCCGGGGATTTCGACAATAACGGAAGTCTTGATCTTTTCGTCACAGCAACTCAAAAATTCCCCGATCGCATCTATTCCAATCGAGGCGATGGATTCTTTACGGAAATGACTGAGCGACTCCATCCGCTGGAAGACATTGTCGCCGTCGGCTCGGCGTTTGCCGATATTGACAATAATGGCTACATCGATATTCTTCCGCGCCCGACTTCAAATCAAGAAGTGTGGTACCCGAACAAAGGCTCGTGGAAATTTTCCAGAGCACCCCACCCGATCAATTATGCTGAGACGACTGATCGTAGTCTCCTGCAATGCGCAGATATGGATAACGACGGTGATCTGGATATTGTACTGCTTCATGTCATTCCTTCTGAGAGCGATCGTTCATTCACAGTCTATTATAACGACGGTGTTGGCAGAACCTGGCAGCCGGTGCGCCTACTCCATAAATCTCTCTCAGGCGCCCTCACTATGTCGTACTTCGTAGCAGACTTAAATAACGACGGCTTCACTGATATCTTCAAATATAATATTGGTGAACCGTGTGAGCTCTACATAAATGAAAACGGCAGGTCGTTTACTGAAGCTGCATCATTGAGAGGATTAGATGGAATATCAAACAACCGGACTCCATATATCACATCAGCATCTCCCATCGATATCAACCACGATGGTGCGCTTGATGTCTTTATGATTTTTCATGAAGGGAAAGCTGTATTCTTCATGAACGATGGCAACGGCGTCTTTACCCGCGGTGATTCCATTGTGTTCGATGCACAGGGCGAGAACCCGGCGGGGTTGTTTGTCGATATAGATTGCGATGGCGATCAGGATTTGTATTTACTCGACCGGTTCTACGAAAACCACAATGGAAAGTTTTCAACATATCGCAAAATTGGGTTTCAGAAAAAGTGTGTTCCTCACTTTGCTGACATCGACAACGATGGAGACCCCGATATGCTGCTCAGCGCGTACAATGAAGAGAATCGCATCTATGTCTATGAAAACGGATTAAACCCAACGAACGTAGCAACGATTACGCTTCGCGGTATTCGCAGTAATTCCCACGGTATTGGGGTAAAACTTTCACTTTGGAAAAATCATTCAGATGGTACGCGAACACTCGCTGAGTACTTTCAAATTGATCAGTCAACTCCAATCCGTTTACCGCTTGACCGCACTGAAATTTATGATCTTGAGGTTCTTTTTCCAAGCGGAATAAAAGTTATCAAAGAGCATTTTACCGCCGGACTTCATCAAATTGCCGAGTTTCAACTTGTCCAGGGTGTGCTGTGGGATTTTCTGTATTCATTCCGTCGGTCAATATTATTTTCGAACATACTTCTCGAAGTTGGTAAACTTCTCCTCGTTCTAGTTATCGTAGTAATAGGAATCCGTTTTACGGTCTCAACGACGAAGAACCAAACAAGACTTCATATACTATTCAGTCTCATTACCGTCGCACTCTATATACTCGCAGTTCATGCAACAATTCGCAACGGTCTGGTTGAAGCCGCCATCTATCCACTGACAGGCACGATATTGTTGACCGGCGGATGGGTTTTCTTCCAGCGTCGTGCAGAGACACGCAGGCGTGCTCGCTTCATTTCGCATTATGAGCTTCAAGGTCTTCTCGGTGAAGGAGGAATGGGGAAAGTGTATCAGGCGATCGATATACAAACAAAGTCGTTGGTTGCGGTGAAAGTGCTTGCCCCTTCACTCATGGACAATGTGGAAAACCGCAAGCGGCTCATGGCAGAAGGACACCTGCTATCATCTTTGAACCACCCGCATATTTTGAAAGTCATGGAAGTCGGTGAGCACCTTGGTCAAGGGTTTATAGCTATGGAATATCTTCCTGGTGGAACATTGAAGCAGAGATTAGATAATGAGTTTCCCCTACCGATGAATGAATTGAAGCGACTTGTATTACAAATCTGTGGAGGTCTCGAAGAAATTCATCATCATGGCATTATTCATCGTGATCTCAAGACAGGGAATGTCATGCTTGACGGTAACGGCAACGTCCGCATCATGGACTTCGGTCTCTCCAAATCCCCGCTCGTTACCACGATGACAACGCTTGGAACAGTAATCGGCACGCTCGGTTACGTCGCTCCGGAACAAGTAACCGGCATGAATGTCGATCAACGCGTCGATATTTTCTCATTCGGTGTCATACTCTATGAACTGCTCACGAAACAGCTGCCTTTTACAGGGGAGAATGAGATTGCTGTCATTCATTCCATCTTCAATACGCAGCCGCCGGCTCCCTCAACACTTCAGCCAAATGTTCCAACACAGCTTGATGCTATCGTCATGCAATGCCTCGCAAAAGAACCCGCACAAAGATTCAATACTGCGGTAGAATTGCGCCTTGCGCTTGAGAAGAATTTTTGGTAAGATGGATTGTATTTCTTCAGTAATTTATAACATGCAATGACCGATTCATCAGTTCGCGCGCGTCTTCAGAAAACACTTGGCGACAGCATGAGCCAGCTTTCGTCCGGTTTCATGGCTGTGTCTTCCGATCTTAAGTCGGCAAACATCGCGCCGGATATTCAGAAAAAGTTAGACAAGCTGTTTGCAACGTTAATGCAGGTGCATCGCTCGCTCAGCGGAGAGATTAATACGCTTATCGATCAACAGGATCGTATCGAGAAGCAATTCGAGCGTCTAAATGAGGAGAAGCGCCGTCTGGAGGTGCTCTATACTTCCGGCATCTTATTTTCTTCCGAAAGTGAAACACGCTCACTCATGGAAAAAGCTATCGATGTGGTCGTGAAAGAGTTGGGCGCCGATGCAGGCTTTATTGTTCTTGTGAATGAACAGGGCGAGATAGAGTCCATCTACTCGCGTAACATGAATCCCGACGAACATCCGACAGCGAAAGACATGAGCACGACTGTCATCCGTACAACTATCACTCAATCGAAGCCGCAGCAGATAGATAAGGCAGATGCCGGGGATGTATTCTTGAAGAAGAACAGCGTCATCCGGCTCGGAATCAGTGCCGCGCTCTGTGTCCCGCTTGTTTCCGGAATAAACGTTCTCGGTGCAGTATATCTCGATCGTAGAAACAAGGAAAATCCCTTCACCGAAGCCGATCTTGTCTTCCTTCTCTCATTCGCCAAACAAATCGTTCGCGGACTCGAAACCTCGTTTGAAATCTCTGCGCTGCAGAACAAGCTTCTCTCCGAAGCTTCCATGAAATTCTCCGATCTTCGGCGCGAGTTTGAATGTGCTGATATTATCGGGTCGAGCAAAAAACTGTTCGACATTCTGAAAATCGCATCGAAGATTGCAGCAACCGATGCATCGGTAATTCTTTTGGGAGAGAACGGAACCGGTAAGGACATTCTCGCACAGGCGATTCATAAGAACAGCCGGCGGGTAAGCAAACCGTTCGTGACGATTAACTGCGGCGCGATACCGCACGATTTGCTAGAATCAGAGCTCTTCGGCTACGAGAGCGGCGCGTTCACCGGCGCGACGAAATCAAAGCCCGGCAAGCTCGAACTCGCCGATGGCGGTACGGTGTTCTTCGATGAACTTGGCGAGCTTTCCGTGAACTTGCAGGCAAAGTTGCTGCGCGTACTCCAGACAAAAGAAATCGAGCGATTAGGCGGCGTGCGACCGACGCATATCGACGTTCGCTTTATCGCTGCCACGAACAATGACATTGCCGATCTGATCGATAAAGGGACGTTTCGTGAAGACCTCTATTATAGACTGAAGGTCATCGAGCTGACGATGCCGCCGTTGCGCGAGCGTAAGGAAGATATCAAGGAACTTGCCGAGTATTTTGTGAAGAAGCATGCGAGTAACGACGGGCAATTATCGATTTCCAATGAAGCGCTCAGCGTGCTGGAGCAATACCCCTGGCATGGCAATGTGCGCGAACTGGACAACGTCATCCACCGCTCTGTGGTGCTAGCGAAAGGGTCGTCAATTGAAGTCTCCGACCTTCCTCCGGAGCTACTCAGTCAATCTTCTCAAGAACCCATCGTTGACTTGGGCAAGCCGCTGCTCGATGCGGAGACAGAATTCCGACGCATGTATATTATCAAAACGCTGCGGGAGACACACTCAGTGGCTGAGGCGGCGAAAGTGTTAGGAATAAACCGGACACATTTCTATAGATTGCTCAGTCAGTTGGGAATTGAGTATTAACACCCTAATTTATTCGGGTGATGATATTACAAACCTACTCTCCAAACCGAACCGATTTATCGGTTTGCACTATGGGTAAGGAAAAACAACTGAAATTAAGTAAGAAAATGTAGTCTGTTACTTTCTTTCCGAGAAAGATGTTCTCACTTCTTTGTAATACCCGACAGCCCTGCAACGACGAACGATCCCAACAAGTATCCCATCAGCTCGTGAAAATAAAAGTAGTACACCTGCCATCCTCCGAACGTCAGTTTGAATCGGTCATCGAGATGAATAATAGGAAGAAGCTTATCAACGCTGAAGGCAATTTTCGGGCCGAGAGCTTTGAGCATCCCCAGCGTTTGCTGTGCATCTTCAGGATTGGGAAACGACGAATCGGGAAGAGAGGCGAGTACACAAGTACCGATTACGGTCAGGCCTAGTACCCAGAGCAAGGAGAAAAAATACCTGTATCCGTACCCATAACCAATCGTCCACTTGAGTAAACAAAGACCGATATACTTTCCCCGCTTCGATGCGCGTGCCTCCGTGCGCTCGCGGTCTTTGCCTGCGAACAGGATATCGTTCGCTTTTGAAGAATATCCCATTGTATTCAAAACTTTTGCAAGCTGTTGATAGGGCTGCGGAGAAAAGGTCTTGTCTTTGGCAAGCCATTGGATGAACCACTTCGACTCACGCTCGCCAATACCTCGTTCAGAGTCGAACAGACCCCCGAGATGTTCATACGTGAAGCCATCGAGTTCCATTGTTTCGGGCCATGAGTCTTCATCGGCGTCATGCAGGGCGCCTATTTCGGTGTTGCGCAGGATCAAGCATGAGCCCGCTTGCCATTCCGGCTTTTGATCTCTACCTGTCCCCAAATGAACCTCGCCGTGTACCTTTGTGCCGCTCATATTCACGTGCGAGAGTTTTGCCTGGGAGAAATTTATTCCTCCACCTATCTCTGCCAGGATAATATTGACCTCATTAAATTCTGCTTTCTCTCGCATAAATAAGTCTGTTCCTAAAACGAGTCTTTCCATATTGAGGGTTCCAGACGTCTTCGCACCGGACATATCAAGTTGCCCTCCGACCTTTACACCTCGAAAGACAACATCCTTGAATTCTGCGCTATCACTCATAAACAAATCAGCATCCACGGAAAATGCGTCCAGATTGAGCATGCCGGTTACCTTCGCTCCACTCATATCAAATTGCCCTCCGACCTTTGTGCCTCGAAGGACAATATCCTTGAATTCAGCACCATCTCTCATGAACAAAGAAGCGTCCACGGAAAGTCCATCCATGTTGAGCGTGCCTGCTACCTTCACTCCAGACATATCAAGTTGCCCGCCGACCTTTGCACTTCGAAGGTCAATATCCTTGAACTCAGCACCATTTCTCATGGCCAAAGAAGCGTGCACGGAAAGTCCGTCCATATCGAGCGTGCCTGTTATCTTCGCTTCAGTCATATCAAGTTGCCCGCCAACTTTTGCACTTCGAAGGACAACATCCTTGAACTCAGCGCCACCTCTCATAAACAAAGAACCGTCCACGGAAAGTCCGTCCATGTTGATCGTGCCTGCTACCTTCGCTCCAGTCATATCAAGTTGGCCGCCGACCTTTGCACCTAGAAGGTCAACATCCTTGAACTCAGCACCATCCCTCATGAACAAACCAGCCTCCACTGAAAGCGCGTCCATAATGAGCGTACCAGTTACCTTTGCTCCAGTCATATCAAGTTGGTCGCCGACCTTTGCACCTAGAAGGCCAATATCTTTGAACTCAGCACCATCCCTCATGAACAAATGACCGCTGACAGAAAGCGCCTCCATAGAAAGCTTCTTTGTAAATACTGATCCTTGAAAAGAGATAACAGATGAAGAATGCAGGTAGGATAGATCGACGCCAGATTCTACTCGTGAATTGATAAGCAACCAGGGATGTTCTATCTTTGCATGCTGAAGATCAATCTTTTCTTTTAACCACGCACCGACAATATACACGCCTTGTCGAGGCAGTGCGCTATTGAAAGGGTCATGAAGGAAAACATCCTCGAGGAATGTTTGGCTAATCAGGCGGTCTTTAGTCCAGCCTTTTGGCTTCCGAGGGTCTAACTCAGCACCAAGCTTTTCATTGAAGTCGGCAATCTCACCTCTGCTAAGCTGCGTCCATACCCATTTCTCCGGCTCGGTCCATTCTGGTTTAGGTGGTATTTGCTTGGGACTGATAGTCGTTGCGGTCATGATCGTTTTATTTATCGTACAATTTGCGTTGCAGTCTATAATTTGTAAAATACGCAACAATGTACCACTTCCACCCTCAACTATCAAGCCCAGCAGGTTACGGTCTTGGCACGCAGACATGAAGTCTGCGGCTACGCTCAGATTTCTCTGTCGCCCCACGCCGACAACCTTCCCTGATTTACGCGTCGCACAACTGCGACAAGCCCCTCTCGTTTATTAGCACTTTCTGTGATTGCGGTATAATTTCGAAGATTATTGGCTTCCTACGCTAATAGGCATGGACTTTGCCTTATACAGTCGTGCCGAGTTTCGCTCGACAAACCAGATTCTTCATCCCGCTAAAGCGGGATTCAGAATGACAATCAACCGATCATGCAAAAACACATACTTATAATAGACGACGATACACAGGAGCTGCGGAAGCTCAGAGAGCTTCTCACGCGCGAGGGGTATAACATCATGACGGCAACCGATCGCGAGACGGCTAAGCAGATCTCCCAAAAAGTTTCCATCAGCTTTGTTCTTGCAAAGGCATCTGCAATAGGTTTTCCAAATGACAATTCATAATCACATTCATTTTTATCAAGGGGCTTTACGATGAAACATTTTGTTACAATTCTCTTCGCATTTATTTTGCTGAGCAGTATGGCTACAGCACAATGGGTGCAAACCGCCGGACCAGAAGGCGGAGCGGCGTTCACGATCTTCGCTGACGGTTCGAATCTCTATGCCGGTATGGCTGCCGCGGGTGTGTTCCGTTCGACCGATGGTGGTGCAACGTGGACGCAGAAAATCTCCGGCATGGGTTATCAATCCTCAACTGTGATCAACAAAAGCGGTTCGTATCTTCTCGCTTCCGGCACAGTCGGATTATACCGCTCGACGGATAACGGAGATAGCTGGACAGAGGCAACCGGCCTCCCAGGCGGGAACGGCGTCAATTCGTTGGCAGTAGATGGCGCAAATGTTATTGCCGGGACTTCGGGAAAAGGCATCTATGTTTCTACAGACAACGGCGGAACATGGTCGGCAGCGAGTACAGGACTTCCCGGTAGCGGTGCCACTACTTATATCGGGAGTGTTGTTGCGAACGGGTCGACGATACTCACGAGCGCGACAGACAACAGCATACAGGGTCCCATGTATCGTTCCACGAATCTTGGCACTTCATGGACGCTCGCGAACACTGGCCTCCCATCCGATTATTCTACCTACAACGCAATGTATCTCGATGGATCAACCATTTATGCAGGCGGATCGTTTCTCTACAAGACAACAAACAACGGCGATAACTGGACGCAGGCAGATAATGGGATTCCACAATATCAAGGAATCTCTAGTATTGCAGCAAACGGTTCATTGATCTTCGCAGCAGCATTTAATTACCTCTATCGCAGCACTGATGGCGGATCTTCATGGGCTCCTGCTGCGGGGGGTCTTCCATTTATGAGCTTTCCCTCAGTAAGGATTGTCGGATCGACAGTGTATGCGGGCACGATTGCCAATGGCGTGTATACTTCGACCGATAACGGCGTAACGTGGACTCAAATGGTTACCGGGCTGAAGGCGAGAGACATGAACAATTTTATTATCGATGGAACTACACTTTATGCTAATGGCAACAGCGTTTTCAAGACAACTGACGATGGCAGTACATGGATGAATGTTCGGGGGAACTTAAGAGACTCATCCAGTATGCCGACTCTTGTCTATGTCAACGGCTCGACAATGTTTATTCGTGAAGGAACAAACCCGGATCGTATCAGTCGTTCAACCGATGGAGGTGCGACATGGACACAAGCAGATAATGGCTTACCAACCTTCTACAATATTCCAAGTATTATTTCCAGTGGGGGGGCGCTTCTTACCGCCGTTGGGAGAGTGTACAAGAGCACCAATAGTGGTGACACCTGGGTGCAGGTTGACTCGGAGCTTACCGGTTTTGTGAGCTTCGCAGGACTTGAAAAAGTAGGTTCAATAATCTATGCCTACGGTCAGGGAATTGCTAAATCAACGGACGACGGTGCTACGTGGTCAAAAGCGGATTCAGGTATAGCTGCATTTTTTGGAGTTGCAGGGTTTTCATCTGTTGGTTCTACACTGTTCGCAGGAGGAGGGTTCCCGAACGCAATTTATAAATCGACCAACAACGGTGCGATCTGGACAACCGTTACCAATCTCCCGGCTGGTGGTGGGACATCTCAGCTTCTCAGCTCAGGCAACGCACTCTTTGCCTGCAGTCCGAATAATGGAATCTTCGTCAGCACAAATTTGGGTTCATCATGGACAAAGATTTCGACCGGACTTCCTACACCGAATTTTGCTTACTCCCTTGCTATTCTCGGTGGAACAATGTTTGCCGGCACGAGCGGTAACAGCGTATGGAAACGCCCGTTGAGCGACGTCGTTGCAGTGGAAGAAATTTCGTCTTTAATTCCAATGCAATTTTCGCTTGAACAGAACTATCCTAATCCATTCAATCCGACCACGACAATCGGATTCAAAATTTTATCTTCAGGATTTACATCTCTCAAGGTCTATAACATGCTCGGACAAGAGATTGCGACACTCGTGAATGAGGAATTACATCCCGGATCATATCATGTTTCATGGGATGCAAGTAATCATCCGAGCGGTGTGTACTACTATCGCTTGACCTCTGGCAGTTTTTCGGAAATACAACACATGATATTAACCAAATAAACTCGGAAAGGAGTTTACAATGAAAACTTTATACATGATTCAACTTGCATTTATAGTCCTCTTATTGAGTGCTTTGAGTGTTCATGCACAATGGGTACAAACAAGCGGACCATCTGGCGGGTTCGTAACTAAACTTGTCGTTAACCCGACAAACGGATACATTTTTGCTCTTGCCAATGGTGATTTGTACCGTTCTACAGATGCAGGCGCAAACTGGGTGCCGGTGACGAATGTTCTACCCGGGAATCTGGGCGCATCTGTTGTTGCAGCCTCCGGTACGTCTGTATACATAAATTTCACGGCGGCAACAGATACGAAAATCATCTATCGATCGACTGATAACGGCGATACATGGACGCTTGCAACATGCAATGGTGTCCCTGCTTTTTATCTCTCCAGTGCAATGATGATTGACGGCTCAAAATTGTTCATGTCAATGGGGTATCTGTTGGGCGGGGCTGGAAAAATGCTCGTGTCGACAGATGGCGGAGAAAACTGGACTGAATCCGGAACTGGGCTCCCGGCAAGCTATACTGCCAGCTATCTCACGATGAAGGGCACAGATGTTTTCGCTGCCAGTGGAAACGGAATTTATAAGTCTACGGACAATGGAGCTAATTGGACGAAAAGCAATTCGACAATCGGAGGAATCGGTGGCTTGAGTGCAAACGGTTCATATGTCTTTGTGTCTACAGCGACGACCGGGGTGTATCGATGTAACGGAAACGACACCACGTGGACAAAAATCAATCCGAGTACTCAAACAAACTTCACAACCTCGGTTTTGGCAACATCAACAAATCTCTTTATCGGACTTGGGGGATTCATGTATCGGGCCGATCAGAATGGGAACACATGGGATAGCATTAGAGTCGGCTTGCCGCAGCCTACCTCCGGTACAGCCATACGATCATTGGCAGCAAGTGGCTCGAGTGTGATGTTGGGATTCGCGGGCCACGGCATCTTCCGGTCAACAAATAATGGAACAAACTGGTTCAAATCAACCACAGGTTTGAAGGCACTGAAAATAAACGGCATTTATTCCAGCAACGGATACCTGTTTGCGGCGGGAAACGCCGATGGTTTTTTCAGAAGCAATGATCGTGGAGACACGTGGATTGAAATTAACAACGGTCTTCCGGCAGATGTGGGATACTATTGTTTCGCGCGGGTAGGGTCGGATTTGCTTGGCGGTACAGCGTCGTACTCATTGTTCAGAAGTTCCGACAATGGTGACAACTGGGTGCTCAGCAATGCGGGCTATACGTTGACGAACTCGTTTGCGTTCTTTGTCGACGGAAATACCGTCTACACCACAGGACTTCCCGGTGTTGCGAAATCGACAGACGGCGGATTGAACTGGACAGACCTTGGGGCGGGTTATCTTTTCTACGAAGGCGGGCTTGATATCTGGAAAGATGGCTCGAACATTCTAACCGGTTCAAATGTTGCCTTCCATCGTTCGACGAATGACGGTGCGACGTGGAGCGCCACAGCCGGCGCAGTAGGGAATTTTACACAAATAGATTCGACACTGTTTTACTCCGCCGCCACTGGTGTGAAAAAATCAACAGACCAAGGGGCGACCTGGACAGCAACCGCCAGTCTTCCATTCACAGTAGCTGGACAATCTCTTGCGGCAAAAGGGACCGATCTCTTTGTCGGGACTAATGACGGCGTTTATCGCTCAACCGATAAGGGGGGAACATGGACAGCAATCAACGAAGGGTTTGCACCAAAGACCTTAATTTACAAAATGACGTTTGACGATCAATATCTCTATGCAGGTACCAATACTCGTAGCGTGTGGCGCAGACCGCTTTCGGAGATAACTGCTGTTGAAGAAATTTCCTCAATGATACCGAGCGTATTCAGTTTGAGCCAGAATTATCCCAATCCGTTTAACCCGAAGACAGATATCAGATTTCAGATTGCGGATGGCGGGTTTGCTACGCTGAAAATTTATGATGTGCTTGGGCGTGAAGTCTCTACGCTGGTAAATGAGCAATTACATGCAGGAACATTTATCGCTTCGTGGGACGCAAGCGGTCAGCCGAGCGGCGTGTACTATTATCGGCTTACATCTGGATCATATTCAGAAACAAAGAAGCTTTTACTGATGAAATAACATCACTATAACAAACTTATTCATAACTCCAACAAACAACAGAAAGGAAAGCATATGAAAACTTTACTGATTTTATGCTTTGTTCTTATAGTATCATCAATTGCAATCGCACAGCCATTTTGGGAACGGTTGCCAGCCCCCAACGCAACCGGATGGGTTCAATGCATTGAAGAAGATGCCGTGGGTGGTAAACTTTATACCGGCATGGCCACCGGCGGCGGAATTTATGTCTCAACCGATAACGGTTCTATCTGGTCTTTGAAAGCAAACGGGCTTACCCCGAATCAAGTGATATTGGACATCGAGACCAACAACAGCGGTGTTGCCTATGCTGTTGGAACAAAAATCTTTAAATCCACGAACGGCGGTGATTTGTGGGAAGAGTTAGCGAACAGCGTAAGCGGGATGACTAATCTACATATTACATCGAGCGGTACAATATTCGCGGGACATGAAACTGCTGTGGGATATGGTATTTCCCGATCGACCGATGGCGGAGCGACATGGGAATTTGCGAGGACTGGGCTGCCGTCGTTCTTTTTTGCTATCGACACATTTTATCGCAGCATCTCAAGTATTACATCGGACGGATCGGGGAATCTTTACGCCACCGTAAACGGAGGCAATGCCTCTACGGAAGCCGGTGTGTACAAATCGACTGACAATGGCAATTCGTGGACACGAATGAGCAGCGGTTTATTGGCGAACGTAAGTGTGAAGCCCGTCATGTACAGTCCCAACGAAATGCTCTACGTCGGCGTGCGGAACAGGGTGTACAAAAGCACCGATGGCGGCTCAACATGGGTACAGTGCGACTCGATTCCCATTGCCTCCTCTTCGTTGATTCGTCAGTTTGCGGTAAACTCATCAAATCAAATCTTTGCCTCAACGTCTGTAGGAACATTTCGTGCCGCAAAAGGCGGAATCGGATGGACTTCAATAAGCAATCCCGTTTCGTACGCGAATGATTTTTTAGTAACCGGAAGCAATGCATATCTCTCTTGTTCCAATGACATTTGGGGGACACACGGTGGAATTCATCAATCAACCGATGAAGGGGCAACATGGAATGTCCTCAATACCGGGCTCAATAACACGGTGACATTTGCGTTAAAGGTCGGATCTTCCGGAGCGATTTTCAACGGGCTTGGCGGCGGCAGAGTCGAATACTCTTACGATAACGGCGCGACATTTACGAGGGCGTATTTATCATACTCGGGTCTGTTTGCCTTCGCCGGGCTTGCGGCGTTCGAAGAAAATGCGGCAGGCACCATTGTCGCTGCAACCGGGGAAGGCCTGCACACATCGACTGACCAGGGCGTTACCTGGGTGAAAACCTCCACTCTGGGAAACCAGCGGGCATTGACACTTGATCTTAGCGGAAATTTTCTCGCAGCAAACGACGGCGGAGTTTTTAAATCCACGGATAACGGACAAACCTGGAATTCTCTCAGCGGAGGAGGCGGGTATTCAGTGTTTGTCACAACCACCGGAACAATACTCTCGGGAACATATAATAGCGGAATTAACCGTACATCGGATGGCGGAACGACGTGGACAAACTCAGGAACAACGTTGTTTGGAAATATCACAATTGGAACATTCGTCCAACTCCCCAACGGAAATATCTTTGTTCACACTCTCCTTGGAATGTACAAATCTACCGATGATGGTGCGAGCTGGTCAGCCCAGGGTGGTACGCCGATTGGTGAGCAATATAGAAAACTTGCAAGTGCCGGGGGGACATTACTTCTTGGCACCCCGGGCGGACTCTATAAATCGACTGATGGCGGTGGAAGCTGGACTAATCATAAAGATGGTTTGTTATATACTATTCTTGATCACCTCTCTGTCGGTCCCGACGGTCGACTCTATGGCGCAGGCGGTGCGGGCATATATCGGACAAAGGATCCGATAACGACAGGAGTCGAGCAGTTCTCAGATATTGTTCCCGCAAGGTATGAACTCATGCAGAATTATCCGAACCCGTTTAATCCGAAAACAGATATTAGATTTCAGATATCAGATTTCGGATTTGCAACCCTGAAAATCTATGATATCTTGGGACGGGAAGTTACAACGTTGCTCAATGAGAATCTTCACCCGGGGACATATCACATCACGTGGGATGCGAGCGCACAACCGAGCGGTGTGTATTATTATCGCCTTACATCTGGATTATATTCAGAAACAAAAAAACTATTACTGATGAAATAACCTCACCCGCGTAGATGAATTGATTTGAGAAGAGGCGCTATAAGGTGTACTCTGTTAATTTTTATCTAACGAGATTTAACAGAGTCTACAATCAACGTAGACGTTTATTGTTCTTCTTGTTATTCGAAGACACGGACGATCACTTTCCCATTGCCTCTCGGCGCTTGACCTCAACAGTGATGTCGTTGAACAACTTTTGATAAGTCTTGTCGTCAGTTATCTGATTGATCTCATTCTTGCCACCAGATTCGGTATAGTTTGTCTCTTGAAGACTGATACGTAATTCTTGGGATTGCTCGTTGAGCTTGTTGACAGTTGCACTGAATTCAATGATAGTATTCTTGTCCTTGACCTTACCAAGAAATAGAGATTGCATAAACTGTGAACCGCCTGAGGTCTCTCTGTCTATGTGGGCTACTATCAGGCCGCTGTTCATATCAGTATTCTTGATAACATATCCGTTATCTTGTAATACCGTCATAGTAGCTCGGAAAACATGATCGTATGTTGATTCAATAACACGTGTTGTAAGCTGACGGAGTTGCATTGGCGAAAGCTGAGGTTTGCTACCTGCACACCCTATGAACAATGTACCAGCTATGACTATAAATAGAGTTGTAAAGAGACGGTTCATGTGTAATTCCTTTCTTGTAAGTTTAGAGAATTTCACTTGCTTAGAACGAAGCGGAAATGATACTGTAATCTTTGACAACATCATTCTTATCAAAAATGATTATCAAATCAAATGATTTTGTTGTAGTCGATGACATTGCTCTACTACCTCCCCAAAAGATTAGCCAACCGGAATCAGAACCATAGACTGATTCATAAGCCATTTTGTTGTAGTTCCAGACTTCGTCATTATCCCGATTCTTTGTTACGATGTTTGGTGAGCCGAATATTTTCAGAATATCGAATTGTAAGGTTTTCCCTTTTTCGATTTCCTTTTTTACACGTCCAGCTGTAAGGGCAGAGTTGCTTTCGTCTTTCTTCGCAGTACTGGCACATCCAACAATTAGAGAGCAAGTAATGACAAAGAGGATGGAAAGAAAAAGTATTTGTTTAGTCTGCATATTCTCTCCTTTTATTGTTATCATTTCATTAACTTGAAAGGGTATGTTTTTGTATATTGGTAGAAAATATAAAGCATATACTTTGTTGTATGGCTAAATCATTATTATGTAAAACAATTGATAATATTCACACCATTCAAAAAATAATAACATAGGAAAGATCACACCTCAATCTCCCCGCCACGGGGGTTAATATACATCGCATATGCGTGAAAGTCAAATGAAATTTAGGGATTGCGTACCAATAACAGTTGATATTTAGGGGTTTATGAGGTGTAGTTAATAATACTTACACACTGCATTGGCTGGACACTTGGGATAATGAGGGCGCATCGGTCTACTATCACACGACCGAGATGCGTTAAACTCATACCCAGTATTTTCCAATACTTTTGCGGGAATTTTTCTATCAGTTGTTTTTCGATGGCTTCGGGTTTAGTTCCCGATGCAACGCTGATATGTGGTACGTCTCTCACAACGTGCAAGTCAACAATACACCCACTATCGACAGGCCGAATACTCCCATGAGCACAGTATCGAATTCTACTACCTTTATCGAGTAGATGCAATATTTGATTTTATCTAAGAGTTTCCTAATTTAGTCTGCTTCACATTCGAAAGGAATTTCCATGCAATTACAGTCAAATCTATCGCAGAAAGAATACGACCGCCGCCAATTTCTTTCTATGGTCGGAAAAGGTGTCGGTCTCGCCACTCTCACAACAGGGGCAGTTGCATCGCTCCTTGAAAATGTTCATGCCTCCGTTAAACGGATCGAACATCTCTCACCGGAACAGGCAGCTATGGATGAAGATTTTTGGTTCGAGATTCAACAGGCGTTTACAGTAACGCGTGGTATTATAAACTTAAACAATGGCGGTGTTTCGCCATCGCCGCGCATAGTCACCGAAGCGCTCGTGCGGTATATCTGGGAACAGGAAGATGCTACAGCGTATACGATGTGGCAAATACTTGAGCCACAATCGGAAACCATTCGTACCGGCTTGGCAGAAATCTTTGGCTGTGATCGCGAGGAAATCGCAATCACGCGCAATGCGTCTGAGTCGCTGGAGATTTTGTTAATGGGATTAGATCTTAAGTCAGGCGATGAAATTCTCACCACGACGCAGGACTACGGCAGGATGTTGACGACACTTCGTCAACGTGAGCTTCGTGAAGGACTTGTCTTAAAACTCATCAAAGTTCCCATCGCACCGGACAATCTTGATGAAATTGCTGAATCGTTCGAGCAAGGCATCACAAGCAAAACACGTGTGATCTTAATATCTCACGTTATCAACATCACCGGGCAAATCACACCCGTGAAAGCTGTTTGTGAACTCGCGCGATCTAAAGGGATCGAGGTGATCATCGATGGTGCACATTCGTTTGCTCATTTTGATTTCAAACAACAGGATCTCGGCTGTGATTATTATGGTACGAGCTTACACAAGTGGCTCTATGCCCCAAAGGGTACCGGGCTTTTATATGTAAAACGAGACAAGATTGAAAAAATCTGGCCCCTCATGGCAGCAGATAAAACGCAAAAGAATGACATTCGAAAATTTGAGGAAATAGGAACACACTCCGCTGCCCCTCGCCTTGCCATTGGAGAGGCAATTCTCTTTCATAACGGCATAGGTCCCAAACGCAAGGAAGCTCGTTTGCGATATCTCTCTCGCTATTGGATGGATAGACTCAAAGCATTACCAAACGTCCGATTTCACACTTCATTTAAAGACAACCAATCGTGCGCCATCGGCAATGTGGAGATTGTCGACGTTGATACTGCTGCCCTGCAAAGCTATCTTATGGACAAGCACAAAATTTTCACCGTTGCTATTCTTCACGACGAGTTTAAAGGATTACGCATTACACCAAATGTCTATACAACCTTACAAGAGCTTAATCGTTTCTGTGAAGTTATGGAAACAGTGGCAAAGAAAGGGTTGCCAAAAGGTTAATGAGCACAACGACAGACTACCTTCTTGGTGTAAACCAGACAGAGCTCGACAGGTTGCGATTTCAGCACAGCGTATGGGGTGGTGTCACGAAGAAATTTTTTAACCGCATTCATGTGCAGCAAGGATGGAAATGCTTAGACGTCGGCGCGGGACCCGGTTTTGTCGCAATGGATTTGCGTGAACAAATTGGTACGCATGGAGAAGTGACTGCGCTCGAGCCATCGAAATATTACCTCGATTGGTTTGAGCAAGAGTCAACGAAACAAAGGTGGACTAATATCAAGTTTATTCATGGTACCGCCGAGACAGCACAGTTGCCGGAAAAGTATTATGATCTGATTTTCTCCCGATGGGTAATTGGTTTTGTATCAGATCCGGAGAAATTTCTTGCACAACTTATTCGTTCACTTAAGCCCGGCGGCATCATAGCAATACAAGATTATATTTACGAAGGACTGTCACTCTTTCCGCGTGGCGGCGCCTTCGACGAAATGGCGGATGCTGTTAGAGCATATTGGCGTTCGGGAGGCGGTGACCCGCATATCGCGGCACGCATACCAACAATCTTTCGTAAGCATGGCGTTCAATTAACAGATTATTCGCCCAACGTTCTCTCCGGCGGGCCAGACAGCGGCGTTATGGAGTGGGCACACCGATTTTTCTCCACACACATTCAAACGATGGTGGATAAAGGAATCATTCCCCAGCAGGAGGGCGATGCGATGTGGAAAGATTGGCTTGAACATCGTTCAAACCCCGACGCAATCTTTGTCTCCCCGATTGTGTTTGATATTGCCGGAGTTCTTCCCAAATGAAATTACTGATTACTTCTCTTTTTGTATTTTGTTTTTTGAATATGATGACAGCACAGCAAACAAACGTGAAATATTCCCTCAGCATGTCGAAACCATCGACGCATCTGTTGGAAGTCGAGGTTTCGTATGAGCATCTTCCACGGAACCTTCAGCAATTGGATTTTATTTTGCCAGTATGGCGGCCCGGACGTTACATGGTGATGGATTTCGCCAGCGGTATTCAAGATGTTTCTGTTATCGATGGCAATGGTAAGCAGCTCATTTGGTCGAAGGTTGAAAAATCGATATGGCGCGTTCGGTCGAATGGAAGTAATGCTGTTATACTGCGATACAAAGTGTACGCAAATGAATTCAATCTCCGTACCCGTGGCTTGAACGATGATCATGCCTTCATCGATGGTAGCGCAGTGTTCATGTATGTCGAGCAATTCCGCAACCTTCCACTGCGGCTTGAGATACGTCCATACGGCAAGTGGCATGTAACAACAGGGCTTGATGGCAATGGTGAGGAATTTACTGCGCCAAACTATGATTATCTCGTCGATTGTCCGATAGAAGTTGGTAATCAACAAGACTTCGAATTCTCTGTCGATGATGTCCCACACGTTCTCAGCATTTACGGTGAAGGAAATTGGAATGCCGACACACTTATGCGGGATATTGCTAAAATTGTTAAGGTGCAGAAAGATTTTTGGGGCGAGTTTCCTTACAAACGATACGTATTTCTGTTGCATTGTACACCATCGTCTGGGGGCGGAACAGAACATATCAACTCTACTATCATGGGCTCCCGACCGTACATTTTTAAGAACGCTGAAAGCTACAAAGGATTTCTCGGGCTCGTTTCTCATGAATACTTTCACACATGGAACGTCAAACAGCTTCGTCCAAAGGGCATTCATCCGTACGATTACACGAAGGAAAATTATTCGAAAGAACTTTGGATTGCCGAAGGAACAACATCGTATTATGATGAGGTCTTATTGATACCAGCAGGGTTCAAAACAGTGGAGAAGTATCTTGATGGTGTGGCTGGAGCGATTCACAATGATCGACAAAGGCCCGGCAATACACTACAATCGCTGGCAGAATCAAGCTTCGATGCGTGGGTGAAATATTGGCGAGGAACTGAGCAAGCATTCAATACCGAGTCGGATTATTATGGAAAGGGAGCCAACGTTAGTTTGCTGCTCGATCTTGAGATTCGGTATCGGTCGCTGAATAAATATTCACTCGATGACGTTCTTCGCGCTATGTATAAGCGATTTCCGTTACGTGGAGGTGGTTACACAGGTGAGGATTTCCAAAAGACTTCAGAGGAAATGGCAGGGGGCAGCTTGAAGGAATTCTTTGACAAGTTTGTACGTGGTACGGCACCGCTGCCGTGGGAAGAGAAACTTGCTTATGCAGGCTTGCAGATTGTAGCGAAGGATTCAATTGCAAAACCGTGGATCGGACTTGTAACGTCGGATGCCGGAGAAAAAACGAGAGTCACACGCGTTCTTACCGGTTCACCTGCCTATAATGCAGGATTAGATATCGGTGATGAAGTGATCGCGCTTGAAGGAGTTCGGGTTCGTACATCTGATTTGAACGACCGTATAGGGGAACGCAAAAACGGTGAAGCAGTGCAACTGACAGTCTTCCGCGGTGATCGATTGCGCGAGTTTACTGTTACGATTGGTTTATCCCCCGTTCCATCTTACAAAATTACAAAGGTCAGCACTCCAACAGAACTGCAGAAACAAATTTACCAAGACTGGCTACGAACATCGTGGGAAGATGCCGGAGCCAAACGTCCTTCAACTCAATAATTTATTATTTTAACAATGAAAATATCTCGATTGGTTGTCTGGCTAATAGCTATCTTGTTGGCACCAGCATCCTATGTGTGGTGTGCTCAGCATGTGGTTATTATAGTTATAGATGGTGTACGTTATACGGAATCGCTTGGTGCAAAAGAGAAATATATGGCTCGTCTATGGAACGATCTTCGTCCACGAGGAACAATCTATACAAATTTTCGCAATGATGGGTTGACGCTTACATGTCCTGGACATGCATCCATACTTACAGGTAACTGGCAGAAGATTGCAAACGACGGGTCAGAGCAGTTTTCAAATCCGACACTCTTTGAGTTATTTCGAAAACAAACAGGACTTCCCGAACAATCATGCTGTGTCATCTCTGGCAAGTCCAAATTACATGTCTTAACCCATAGCGCTGATACAATGCTAGGCATGAAGTACAAGGCAAATTTTGTAGTCAATGCATCTGGGAAAAACATTGACACGTACAATGCATTGATTTCTGAGATGAAAAAGTCTCATCCACGTGCCGTCATTGTGAATTTCGCTGAGACCGATAAGTTTGGGCATGATAATAAGTGGGATGAGTATCTGCGTGCTATAAAAGAAGTTGATAGCTTGGTATGGCTGCTGTGGCAACACATCCAGTCCGACAGCGTCTACAAGGATTCAACCACACTGCTGGTTACCAACGACCATGGCAGGCACGATGAGCAGCATGGCGGATTCAAAAGCCATGGCGATGCATGTGAAAGCTGTCGACATATTATGCTTGCGGCGGTAGGTCCCGAGTTCAAACCCGGAACGGTCGTGAGTGAAACAGCATCTCAGGTTGATATTGCACCTACGGCAGCACAAATCCTTAACATAACTTTCCCAATTGTACAAGGAAGGTCTCTTTTGCATAGAACAACAAACGCGACGGAAGCACGGTAGCCTACGCCGTTTTTCTTGTTTTTAGTTCCTTTTCAAAGCATTTCCTGACGATTGTCACATCGTCTATTCGTTATTTTTCCTTCATTAGAATGTTAAGATCGAGCATGAGATGTTGTTTGTGGAAAACAATATTCTACTCATTGCACAACAAGCTAAGCTTTTGTATACTTATGGTAATTCCCCGTGCTCTATTGATAAGGTGATGGTATGAAACAGATAATAATATTTTTGTTTAGTGTAATCACAGTAAGCGCGCAGATACCGCAGTACAGCGTTTCAATGACACCGGCGAATTATGACACGCTGTATACGCGTGACCCCTTCAGCGATGTCTACCTTCCTTGCACATTTGATTTTGAGGGAACAGCATGGAATAATGCATCAATACGATTTAAGGGACACTCTACACGATACTATCCAAAGAAGTCCTATCGCTTGAGGTTCTCCAGTTCCAATCTATTTCAAGGAGTTGCTCAATTCAACTTCAACGCAATGTATACCGACAAGTCGTTTATCCGTGAGAAGCTCGTATGGGATCTGTTCGAGGAGATGAACTTCCTCGCACCGCGTGCGCATCATGCGAAACCAACAATCAATGGCGGTGATAAAGGTCTCTATCTGTTCATTGATAAGATCGATAGGTACTTCCTAAGCAATCGCGGCAGAGTTATAGCGCCAATGTACGAAGCAAACGATTTCTACATCAGTGCCGATATGACACTGCAGCCAGACAGCGTTCTAAAACTGTATTATGATAAAGCAATCGGCAGCAGTACAGATTATAGCGACCTGACACAACTTCTCACTGCAATCAATATGGCACCGGACTCATCATTTGCCGATACTGTTTTCAAGTATTTCGATGTTGCCAGCGTTCTCCATTGGTTCACAGGTAACACGCTTACAATGATGGGAGATAGTTACACGAAAAATTATTTTCTCTATCATGATACGTCAAAGCCAATACAACAATGGGTGATTATCCCGTGGGACTATGACATCTCATTCGGCAGGAGCGGCGATCTTGCAATTCCATATCCCGCGTCATTATTGAACGACGGTTTTGCGTATACATTTCCTCCTCTTGCCGGTCCATCGAACGTATTAAAAGATCGATGTTGGAATACTGCAAGCCTGAAAGAACTGTTCCGATTGCGTGTTGATACATTGCTGCAGACACTCTTCACAGAACAGCACCTCTTTCCGCGTATTGATAGTCTATCGGAGCTGATACAAAATGATGTCATGATGGACCAGAATAAATGGGGGACTTACGAAGACTTTCTAGAACATATCGATGCGCTGAAGTATTACATTACTGCCCGACGAAATTATCTGATCAAAACGTTCATCAATGCACCGAGCGGTAATTACAACGATGTGACTCTCCAGCCCACACAGCTTGGTATCCCGTATCATTTTGTCGGGTACGATGGGCGGCAAATTGCAACGCTCTGGTTTACATCAATCAGCGGCATGGATTCTCTTCGCATACAAGCCTATCCCGATTTAGTGCCGTCGCATGCTCAGAATCCGAGTGAAGGACGGTTTGTCAAGCGGTGGATCCGTATTACACCATATCCCGACACTGCCCGATTTGCCGCAAAGCTGCAATGGATGTACGACGATGTGTCTTCGACGAATAGGGAGGTTGGTGTAGGTGTTCAAGATGAGCGGTTGTTGAAGTGCTACTATCACGACGGAACAGCTTTCGTCAGGCTTGCCTCGAGTGTCAATGCATTCGGGAATTTTGTCGATGTTGACTCGATTACCGAAGCACAATGTAGTTTATCAAAGTACTTTGCGTTACTCATTCCTGAGACATACGATCAGAAATGGTACCGTCAAGCGAACAATTACTGGCAGCGATGGTATGACGTGAAGTTTATCGATGCACAGAACGGTTTTGTGCTCGGTGACCAAGGGACGATCTTGCGGACTACGGATGCAGGAGCAACATGGGCTGCGAACAGCATCGGGCTGAATTTGCCGTTTCACAGTCTCGGCATTTCCTCACCGGATAATATGTTTGCCGTCGGAGAGCATGGTGCATGCTATCGGAGTCTCGATACAGGAAAAACGTGGATGCGTGTCGAGCTTGGAACAACAAGTGGTTTGCGTGGTGTGAAATTTCTTAATGCGCAAAAAGGATGGATCTTTGGTGAAGGAGGAGCAATGTATGAAACGAACAATGGTGGAGCTTCGTGGAATGGAGTATCACCCGAATCGCTCAAAACTATTATTGGAATCGCACCACAGAGTGCCAATGCTTTCTCGATCTTCTTTGAGGATGGATATGCCATTCGAACACTAAATGGCGGAGGGACGTGGTCTCCTATTACTACTGCTACAACAGGAAAATTGAATGCAGTTGACGTCTTGGGCTCACAGACCTGGATTGTTGGAGACGGCGGGCTCGTAGCGCATTCCATTAACTCAACAACATGGGTTTCTATACCTGTTCCAACTGCTGAGAAATTACGAGGAGTATGCATTTTCAATCCTACATCAGCGTATGTGGCAGGAGATAACGGCAAAATATATTACACTGTCGACGACGGTGCCAATTGGTATGCGCAGTACACCGCCGACTCGCACGATCTCAATGCTCTTGTGTTCACTGACAGCACACATGGGTATGCTGTTGGCAATGGGGGAACGATTCTTACGACAATGTCGAGCGGCACCTTGACAGAGGTACGTCCAATAATTACTCAAGTTCCTTCTGAATTTAAATTATTTCAGAATTATCCTAATCCGTTTAACCCGACGACAAATTTCAGATTTCGGATTCCTGCCCGTCCGTCAGGCGGGCCGAATTTCGGATTTGTACGACTGGAAATCTTTGATGTGTTAGGAAGAGAAGTTGCAACCATTGTCAGTCAACAATTACAACCCGGTGAATATCAGATACCTTTTGATGGTTCAAAGCTTGCAAGCGGTGTGTATTTTTATCGACTTGATGTAACAAGTCGCACTGGTGAAGCGCCCCTTTATTCACACGTCAACAAGATGCTGCTGTTGAAATAGTCGCTGGCTTCAAATCATGACGAAGTACTTGGTGTTCATATGCTTGGCGTTTGTCGTACAATTCGTACGTGCGCAAACACGGCACGATGTCACGATTCCGATGAGCGATGGGGCTCAGCTCAATGCGACCTACTTTACTCCAGATCCTCCGGCGAATAATTATCCCGCTATAATCTTTGTCCATGGCTTCGGACTCGATAAGTATTCCACGATAGCATCGTGTTCGACATATGCGTTGAGCGGATATCTTGCATTGACCTACTCTGTGCGAGGACACGGAAATTCTACCGGTGGCTCGAACATCATGTCGCTGCGTGAACGTGCAGATCTTGCGGAAGTGCTCTCGTATATTCGCAGCTTAAATAAGGTCGAGACTTCCAATATTGGCATTTCGGGTGGCTCGCAAGGTGGTCTTCACGGATTGTGGATAGCTGCCGATAAACTTCCGGTGAAAGCCATAACGGCTGATGTCATTGTACCTAATTGGGCAACTGATATGCTCGCGAATGGGTGCTTCCGCAGGACGTTGCTCTTACTTCTGCGGGGGAGCAGCGTGAGTTATCATCCTGTGCGCGATACGTTGTGGGATTTTGTAAGTGCGGATGAGTACGATGCCTTTAGAACGATGTTTACACCTACGAGGGATGTCGATACTTCGCAGTTGACTACGTCATCGATTCCCATGCTTCAACTTAACAAGTGGCAAGATTATTATTTTACCGCCCAGGATGGTATTGAAGCTTTTCAGCGGTATTCCGGGCAAAAGAAAATCTACCTTGGCACGCGCGGACATTTTTCCGATCAGGTAGAATCTGAACGTCTATATCAGCACGATCAAGTTGCTCGCTGGCTGGGATATTTTTTGAAGAACCAGCAAAATGGAATTCTTGATGAACCGATGTATACCTATGCGTATAGCAGTCTGCCAATGGACACTGTGGGATATTTCTTGTGGACACGTGTTGGAGAGAGTTCATGGTCCCCGGCAGGTATTCAAACCATTCGATTCTATTTGAATACGGATAGTACACTTACATATTTGCCCTCAACGAAACAGGGTGATTCTCTCATATTACAGAACAATTATCTGAACCCTTCTTATACATTTGACACTGCCTACATCGAAGGTTTTCGTGGTGCACGATTCGATGCAGCATTGCCCAAACATACGTTTGAATTTACGTCAGAACTATTGTCATCAGACCTCGTGTGGATTGGTGCACCAAAGATGAAGCTTCACATTAAATCCGCCTTCGAGAAGTTTCCCATTCATGCGCAGGTATATGAAGTTGATAGCACAAGGAACAAATATTTCATCAACAGAATTAATTTTGTTGCTCGTCATTGGATTGTGGGTGCGGAAGGGCTTGCTGAAATAGCTGGAGCTCCGCATGCACACAAGTTCACAAAGGGAAGCAGGATACGCATCGAGTTGACAAACATCGATGTTACCAATCGTATGCTTTGGGGCGAGTACCCGTTTGTCGTACCGATGTTTGCAAACACAAGTGCGACAATTTTCATGGACGCCGTTCGTCCATCGTACATCGAATTGCCTATGATAGGCACACCCGTTGCTGTGAGTGATGACGAGCGTGAATTTCCCTTGACAACACACTTGTTACAAAATTACCCGAACCCGTTTAACCCCGTCACGAATATTGTATTTGATATCCTTAAGCAATCGTTTGTCACGCTCAAAGTGTACAGTGTGCTCGGACAGGAAATGGCAACGCTGGTGAATGGTGTGCGGCAGGCAGGAAGATACGGTGTGCAATTAGATGCGGAAGCAATTCATGAATCGCCACTACCGACTGGTATATATTTCTACCGACTGCAGGCAGGAAGTTACACAGAAGTAAAGAAGATGCTGATCATGAAATAAATTTGACATTCATAGGTTTTTCCATATCGTATAATTGACATTTCCCTCTTTTCTTTGTAAGATAGGACAACTTATTCATTTAGTCTAACTCAATACAAAGGAAGTCGATGAAACTTTACACTCAATCATTATTATTCGTTGCGGTTGTTATACTTTTTGCTTCGTGCAGTAAGAAGCAAGAATCCCAATCCACCAAAACCATCGGTGTTTCGCTCCTTACGCGAGCGCAAGTTTTCTATAAAGATTTAGAAGATGGACTCAAGACGGAAGCAGGCAAGCAAGGCTATGAACTTATTATCACCGCAGGTGAATTCGATTTAGGAAAGCAGAGCGCTCAGATCGAAGATTTCATTACGCGCAAGGTAGATGCTATTGTTCTCTGTCCTGTGGATTCACGCGGTGTCGGTCCCGCCGTAAGAAAAGCGAACGAGGCGAACATTCCGGTCTTCACATCAGACATTGCCGCACAGGAAGGTGAGGTGGTGTGCCATATCGCCTCAGATAATGTTGCGGGTGGGCGGCTTGCAGGTGAGTACCTTGCGAAGATTCTTGGCGGGAAAGGCAATGTTGCCATTATCGGTCAGCCAACAGTGACATCTGTGCTCGATCGCGTCGAGGGATTCAAAGAAATCATTGCGAAATATCCTGAGATCAATATTGTTGCAGATGTGAACGGCGAAGGTGTGCGCGATAAAGCAATGCAGGTTGCTTCCGACGTGTTGCAATCGCACCCCGATCTGCAAGGGATTTTTGGCATCAATGATGACTCAGCGCTTGGGACGCTCGATGCAGTGCAGCAATTCAAACGTGATGGTGTTGCCATTATCGGCTATGATGCGACGCCGCCAGCTGTCGACGCGATTACAAAAGGCACCGCATTGAAAGCGGACGTCATTCAGTATCCAAAAAAAATTGGAGAGAATACAATAACTGCCATCAAGGATTACTTCTCTGGTGCGGCGGTACCGAAAATCATTCCTGTTGAGGTTGGTATTGTTGATAAAGAAAAGTTGCAAAACGTTGCTACGCGTTAAAGAAATAAACCACAGATCAACACGGAAAAGCGCGGATGTTCACATGGTATTCGTGCTTTTTCTGTCCCATTGTCAGTGTGAATTCGTTGTGAATTGACACTATGCCATCACTCCTTCACATGCAATATATCCGGAAGCAATACCCCGGAGTTCTTGCGCTCGAGGATGTCAGCTTTGAGTTGCAAGCGGGCGAGGTGCATTGCTTGCTTGGTGAAAATGGCGCTGGCAAATCCACGCTGATGAAAATTCTTTCCGGTGCGCTTCAAAAAGATTCTGGGACAATTTTCATCGATGGCGAAGAAGTTCATATCACCACTCCCGGTGATGCACAGCGGCACGGCATCGGAATGATTTATCAGGATTTCAAGCTTGTGCCCGAACTCTCGGTTGCAGAAAACATTCTTCTCGGTAATGAGCCAAGGAAGGGGAAATCGCCTTTTGTTGACTTTCACAAGATGCATGAGATTGCACAAACTGCACTTGCACAGCTCGGTGAGAACATTGATACGCGGGCATTGATTAGCTCGCTAAGTGTCGCTCATCGGCAGATTATAGAGATTGCCAAGGCACTGACAAAAAATGTTCGTATTCTTGCACTTGATGAACCATCGGCAGCGCTCACCGAGCATGAACTGAAAAACCTATACGGGGTTCTCCGAAAACTCAAGTTCGAAGGTGTGGGCATTATCTATATCTCTCATCGTCTCGAAGAAATTTTTGAGATTAGTGATCGCGTGACGATTTTGCGCGACGGGAAATTCGTTCATTCAGATCCGATTTCTGAGGTAGATCGAAGAAGCCTCGTGCGTTGGATGGTTGGAAGGGAAGTAGAAAATGGATATCCGAAGATTTCTTTGCAACGAGGAGATGAAATTCTTGCTGTAGAAAACGTACATAGCGGTATGCTGCACGACATAAACTTCTCTCTTTGTCGAGGGGAAATTTTTGGCATAGCAGGATTGGTCGGCGCAGGGAGAAGTGAACTTGCGCGCGTTATTTTTGGCGCAGATGAACGAGATGAAGGAAAAATATTCCTTGAAGGAAAGGAAATTCATCCACGCTCACCGCGTGAGGCAATCAATCTCGGTATCGGGTTATTAACAGAAGACCGGAACAAGTATGGACTCATCATGGAAATGAGTGTGCGAGAAAATATTACACTCTCGAATCTGGGAGAAGTTGCAGCGGGAACGCTTATAAAACGATCAAAAGAGGCATCGGTGGCAAAGAAGTACACTGAAGATCTTAGGATTAAAACTCCGAGTATCGAGCAAAAGGTTGATCACCTCAGCGGCGGCAATCGTCAAAAGGTTGTGCTGGCACGGTGGCTGTTTACGCATTCAAAGGTGTTGATTTTCGATGAGCCGACGGCTGGCATTGATGTCGGTGTCAAATATGAAATCTATAACCTCATGAATAGCCTTGCGAACGATGGTGTAGGTGTCTTAGTAATATCCTCTGATTTACCTGAACTCTTTGGCATCTGTGACCGTATTGCGGTGATGTGTAGCGGAAAAATAACGGGAATACTTTCTCGTCAAGAGGCAACACAAGAAAAAATTATGATGCTTGCGACAACTACGATGGAGGAAACGGCAGTTGCGTAACGTCGTAGGTAAATTTGGTATTGCAATAGCATTGTTTGTCGAAGTAATTTTATTCTCAATCCTTTCACCATATTTTTTCACTTCAGATAATTTATTGAATGTTTCTCTGCAAACATCCATCACTGCTATCATCGCAGTAGGAATGACGTTTGTCATCCTCACTTCAGGCATCGATCTCTCTGTTGGCGCGCTAGTCGCGTTTACCGGCGTAGTAATCACGAGCATGTTAAAATTGGAGATACCGCTCACGATACTTTTTCCATTGGCAGTGTTAGCTGGTGTTGTCATCGGTGTTATATCTGGTGCCATTGCAGGAACATTCGTTACACGTTTTAACATCACACCGTTTATTGTTACCCTTGCGTTGATGACAATCTGGCGTGGAGCTTCATACATGTACACGGATGGGAGACCAATTTGGGGTTTGCCTGAGCAGTTCAGTTACTTGGGTAGCGGGAGAATATTCGAGGTTCCTATTCCTACTATTATCTTGATAGCGGTGTACATTGTAGCGTATATTGTTCTGAACAAAACAATATTTGGACGATATGTTTACGCTGTCGGCGGAAATAAAGAAGCTGCCCGACTCGCAGGGATTAACACGAAAAGCGTTTTGATGTCTGTATATATGATTTGTGGTGCGCTTGCATCAATAAGTGGTATCCTGCTTGCGTCACGCATGAATTCTGGACAACCGAACGCAGGCTTGATGTATGAACTTGATGTCATTGCCGCCGTAGTCGTCGGAGGAACAAGCCTCTTCGGTGGGCGCGGCTCTATTGTTGGAACGTTCCTTGGGACAATGCTCATCGGTATTTTACGCAATGGTTTGAATTTGCTCAATGTTAATTCTTATATTCAGCAAGTCATCGTTGGCGTTGTTATTTTGTTGGCTGTACTAATGGACCAGCGAAGGAACTCATAACGAATCGAAAAGGAGTTATTCATGAAACGAATAAGTGTTATTGTGATTATATGTTTGCTGTCATCTGTCTCGTTGATCCACGCACAAGCTCAACAGCCATTTGTCCTAACTGTCTATGGAGGGTTGTTTTTCCCATCTCACCTTCAGTATCAGGAGGTTTATCAATCAAACTCTGACATAATTTATGGATTCGGTATTGGACTTCCGATCAACAGGCATTTGATGGTGATCGGAGACATGTCTTTTTTCAAATCTGAAGCATTACTTGCTCAGATGACTGATAGCATCTCAACGCTGAAATATAAATTTATTCATGTGGGTTTACTGAGCAAGCAACCATTCACACCATCACTTTTTCTCAGGTTATCGGGAGGACTTAACTATAATCGTATCATGCAAACTACCGTCGGACTACAATCATCTGAACAATCAGTTGAATCAGAAAAGAAAATCGGTTACTTCGCAGGGATAGGTATTGAGCATTTATTCGATGACGGACGCACATCGCTGTTTGCAGACGTCATGTATGACTATCGCAGAATTCACGATATTAATTTCAACGGTGATTATGGTGGAACACGTGTTGTTATCGGGGCACATTTTTATTTGTTCTGAAAATAATTACTACCCACTGATAGTGATATTGCAGTGAAAAACAAAAAACCCTTGTCCTACACTAACCGGACAAGGGTTCTGAACATAGGAAGCTATGTTGCTTAAGAGACGTTAGCGCTTTGCTGAGTTTCCGGAGCAACATCATCCTTTTTCTTTCGACGCCCATCGGAAAATTTCAGGCACTCAGTTTTCTTATTATACTTTACCTTGATCTGACTTCCTTGTCCGAATTTATTTTTGAGAATTTCTTCTGCAATCGGATCCTCGATATATTTTTGCAGTGCTCGTTTGAGTGGACGTGCTCCAAATGCAGGATCATATCCTTTGTCAACGAGAAACTCTCTTGCTTGTTTGTTCAGCGTAATAGAAATTTCTAATGCGGCCATACGTTTGACTAACTCCTTCATCTGGATATCAATTATCTTATCGATGTGAATTCGTTCCAGATTGTGGAATACAATTGTATCATCAACACGGTTGAGAAACTCAGGATTGAAGACACGTTTGACGGCATCCTCAATGATGTTTTTCATTGTTTTGTAAGCATCTTTCGTTGTATCAGCAGCTCCAAAACCAAACGAGCCGCCGGATTTGATATCCCGTGCGCCAATGTTGGATGTCATTATTAAAATTATGTTCTTGAAGTCAACCCGACGCCCAAGACTGTCAGTGAGGATTCCATCATCTAATACCTGAAGTAAGATATTGAATACGTCGGGGTGTGCTTTTTCAACTTCATCGAGCAGTACAACCGAGTAGGGTTTGCGCCGAACTTTTTCTGTGAGTTGTCCGCCTTCCTCATATCCGACGTATCCCGGCGGTGCGCCGACAAGTCTTGATACGCTGAATTTTTCCATATATTCACTCATGTCGATACGGATAAGAGCTTCTTCGGAATCGAACAGATATTTTGCAAGCGCCTTTGCCATCCCTGTCTTGCCGACACCTGTAGGTCCAAGGAAGATAAAAGAGCCGATGGGACGCTTAGGATCTTTTAAACCCGCCCGTGTTCTGCGAATAGCCTTTGAAAGCTTTTCTATTGCTTCTTCCTGGCCTACAAGAACGCTTTTCAATGCAGCATCCATCTTCAATAACTTTTCAGATTCCGATTGAGCAATCTTGTTTACAGGAATGCTTGTCATCATCGAGACGACATCAGCCATCGTTTCCTCGTTAACTTCATAAACTGTTTCCTGCGACTTGAGTTCCCATTCTCGTTTTGCAATTTCAAGATCATTCAGATGCTTCTTTTCAAGGTCCCGTAAACGGGCAGCTTCTTCAAAATTCTGGCTTTTGACGACATGGTTTTTCGACTGGCGGATTTTTTCTACCTCGCCCTCAAGATCAAGAATCTCTTTAGGAACGTGAATGTTCGAGAGATGAACCCGCGAACCCGCCTCATCCATGACGTCGATAGCCTTATCTGGGAGGAAGCGGTCGGTGATATACCTGTCGCTCAGCCGAACAGCAGCCTCAAGAGCCTTTTCAGAGTATCGAATATTATGATGTTCTTCGTACTTGTACTTAATATTTTTAAGTATTTGAATTGTCTCATCAACCGTTGTCGGATCAACCATGATTTTTTGAAAGCGGCGATCTAGCGCGCCGTCTTTTTCAATGTATTGTCGGTATTCATCGAGCGTTGTCGCGCCGATGCATTGCAGATCACCTCGTGCCAAGGCAGGTTTGAACATATTCGAAGCATCGAGCGATCCAGATGCACCACCTGCGCCAACAATTGTGTGCAATTCATCGATGAAGAGAATAACATCTTTTGATTTCTCGAGCTCGTTCATGACTGCTTTCATGCGTTCTTCAAATTGTCCTCTGTATTTTGTTCCTGCAACGAGAGCAGCGAGATCAAGCGTAATGACGCGCTTGTCGTGCAATACACGTGAGACTTTCTTCTGGATAATGCGAAGCGCCAACCCTTCAGCAATTGCCGTCTTTCCAACTCCAGGTTCACCAATGAGGACGGGATTGTTCTTTTTTCGTCGGCTCAATACCTGTGCGACGCGCTCAATTTCTTTTTCTCGTCCCACGACCGGGTCAAGTTTATCTTCCATCGCAAGTCTTGTGAGATCGCGCCCGAAGTTATCCAGTACCGGTGTCTTTGATTTCTCTGCACGTCGTTCTGTTGTTGATGCGGGCGGCGGACTCGATGGCTTACCACCGATGATATTATCCAACTCGTTGCGCACAACATCGTAATGCACGTTGAACTGATGAAGTATTTGAGCAGCGATATTATCATCATCTCTGAGAAGAGAGAGTAGGAGATGCTCTGTTCCGATAACATCCGACTTGTACAATTTTGCTTCAAGGTAAGTAATCTTAAGAACCTTTTCGGCTTGTTTTGTCAACGGAATGTTACCGATTGTGAGTGTGCCGCCTGATGTACGAACGGTATCTTCAATGGCTTTCTTCAATTTGTAAAGATCGACACCGAGGTTGCGAAGTATCTTTACAGCTATACCCTCTCCCTCTCTGATAACCCCGAGGAGAAGATGCTCGGTCCCTATATAATCATGTCCAAGTCGCAGTGCTTCTTCGCGGCTAAGGCGAATAACGTCCTGAACACGGTTCGAAAAATTACCTTCCATAGTTTTCCTCAAATAATGTCATTTACACGCACGATAGCAATATTCACCGTCACCATCTGTTTCTATGATCAATATAGTTAAAACAACGAGATTTGTCAAGAAACCAATGATTGACTTTCGTACACCTTTTTTTTATATTAACAACACATTTTCACTGGGCGTGCCAGGACATTTCGGTATCTTAAAGTCCTTACTCTCTGTCAATATTCCACAGTAGCTCAATGGTAGAGCATCCGGCTGTTAACCGGAGGGTTGCAGGTTCGAGTCCTGCCTGTGGAGCAACATACTATTCGTTTATATCAACTGAAACAGCACATTAGCCCTTCAAGCGTAAGTATTTTTCCTTGCGAAAACCCCACGAATTACTTTACACGTTTTTTGTAAGTAAACATTTGACTTTCGATGTGATTTTTGTATATTTAGCGCCAGAAAAACAAGACGAAAGGCTTCTATACATTTTGATATATCATCGAGCGAGGGTATGAAGTAATGCCGCCGCCTATCTTGCCCCAGAAGAATGCCACAGCATCTCCAACTGCGTCTCCTCAAAAAGAGCAGACACAAGATACATTTCGTCAGTTCCTTCGACAAGCAGATAAACTTATTAAAGAAGGACAATTCGATCTTGCGAAGAACGAACTTGCCGAAGCTAAGAAGCTTGAACCAACCAATCCCTTCATCGTAGCATTTGAAGAACGCATCGCAATCTTCAAGAAAAACGTAGATCCAAAAGCACATCAAACAATAAATCCTATCTCTTCAGATGATCAGTTAGTGTCTGAGGGAGAAACTTCGCCATCTATTGTCGAAGAGTCCATCAATCGTGAAGTCATTGAACGAAAAGTACGTCACGAGGTAGAGGAAGAATACAGGCACCGGTTTACGAAGGAATTGCAGCGAGCTGAAGTACACGCGGCGAAGATTCTCGAAGAAGAACATTCAAGATTTGAACATCAGCGTAAATTATTGAAAACCAAGTACGATGAGCAACTTGACGAACTTCAGCGTCGCTATGATGCTGAATATCATGCAAAATTAACCGGCGACGTAGCGCAGGCAGAAGATCGTTTAAAGGAGCAATACCGTGCGAAGCTCGATGTGGTTGAAGAAGAACTTAAAACACAGATGATGCAGGCGCACGAAACAAAACAGCGGGATCTCGAAGAGCATCTCAAACAGGAACGCCAGCAACTCCTTGAGCAGGAACGTGCATCGTCTCTTGAGCGTGAGCAGGCATTAAAGATGCAATTAGAGAAACAATTACGTGAGGAATTAACAAAAGCAGAACAGTCTGCTCATGAACAGCTTCATCGCAAACAGCAATTAGAACGCGAGCAGCTTCAACGACAGTTGACCGAGGAGTTTCAGAGTCAGTTACAAAAGGAACGAGAAACCGGCAAGCAGCAATATGATGCAATGAAACAGAAGCTTGAGGAATCATTCCGTGCAGAACAGGAAAGGATGAAAGAGGATCATCGCCGGCACATTGAGGAGGAGTTGAACGCTCTCCGTCAACGAGAAATGAAGGAATTTGAGCAGCAGCGTATCGCTTTACGTCAAGACGTTGAGAATGAGTTACGTATGACCTATCAACAGCAATTTGAAGAAGAGCGTCACCGTATGCGAGGAGAAGCTGAAGCAACGACCGAAAAGGAAAAGATGCAGCTGCACGATGAATACGAAGCAAAACTTCAAAAACAAGAGGCAAACATTCGTACCCTGCGAGGCACTATTCAACGGGAGATGGAACAGAGCTTCTTGCAGCGTATGGAACAAATATCACGCGAATACGATCATAAAATGGAGCTCCTTGGCACGAAAATTCCTCAATCCCAAGAAGAGAAATACAAACTTTATAGAGAGAGGCTGCGTGAATGTTATCAGCATGGGCTTCCAACCGTCGACGAGGCAAAGAAGATCATGGAATTGAAAGAATTGCTGGAACTTACCTTTGATGAGCACCTCGAAGTTGAAACAGATGTTCGGCTTGATTTATATGTTGATCGAGTAGAGCACATGATCACTACTGGCGAGTTGAATCTTACGAATCCGAACGCCCTGGATGAAGTGAAACAACAGTTTCGTGTTTCCGCAGAAGAATCTGCCAAACTCGAGCCGTATATTCTCTCAAGTATTCAGCGACTCGCGGTGAAGGGACGTATTCTAGTGGTTGATGATGACCTCTTACTACTACAAACATTAGATGGAATGCTTGCAGATAACGGTTTTCAGGTTATTCCGGCAGAAACTGTTGAGCACGCGTTAGAATTGTTAAAAACAACCGCCGTAGATTTGATTCTCAGCGATATTAGATTTGGTGAGAGCCTGCAAGACGGCTTTCAATTCTTTATAGCGGTTCAGGCGCAGCCGCATCTTCGGAAGATTCCATTTATCTTTATGAGTTCATTGCGAGATGGCATCATCATTCGTTCGGGCGTTCAGCTTGGCGTAGACGATTATCTCACGAAACCCATCGATACCGATTTGCTTATTGCTGTCATCGAGGGAAAGTTGAAGCGTTACCGGAACTTTCAATACGAAAATTAGCCCTTCCAGTTATTGCTTTTCGGCTGCTGATTATTATATTGCTTATCAGCATTGAATTATACATTTCAACAGTTCATTATTAATCTGTAAAACCATGTCGATTGTTATCCAAGGCGGTATAGTTATTACCGCAAACGCATCTGATGAAGTATTATCAGATACCTCATTGGTAATACGTGGTACAGAAATATCAGACATCGTTTCAGGTAATAAGAATAATGCTGTACATTCTTCTGAGGTTATCAATGCTCATGGTTATGTGATCATTCCCGGTTTCGTTCAAACGCACGTGCACCTCTGCCAAACACTGTTTCGTGGCATGGCTGATGATCTCGAACTTCTTGACTGGCTACAAAAGAAAATCTTTCCGTATGAAGCTGCCCATAACGAACATTCGATGTATTGTTCAGCCATTCTTGGCATAGCAGAACTTCTTCGTTCGGGCACAACAACGATTCTAGATATGGGAAGTGTCAATCATCAGGAAGAAATTATTCGTGCAATTGGAGAAAGCGGCATGCGTGCGTTCGTTGGAAAGGCGATGATGGATATCAACGATGCGTATCCCGCATTACGCGAGTCAACAGATAAGTCGTTAACATCGACTCGCGATCTCGCTGAACGGTGGCACAACTCATATGAAGGAAGGGTCCGTTATGCTGTAGCGCCCCGATTTGTACTATCGTGTTCGGATACATTGTTGCACAGCACGCGTGAAATGCTGAACTCTTTGGATGGTGTTCTTTTTCATACACATGCTTCGGAGAATACGGGTGAAGTTGATGCAGTGCGTAAACGCTGTCATATGGAAAATATCGAATACCTCAATCATCTTGGATTACTTTCGACAAAAGCATGTTTAGCGCATTGCATCCATTTAACAAATAACGAAATCGATATTCTTGCACAAACACGGACGAATGTTACGCATTGTCCTTCCTCAAACTTGAAACTCGGTTCGGGAATTGCTAAGATACCGTTACTTATGGATCGCAACATCAATGTTGCGCTCGGTGCCGATGGCGCACCATGCAACAATTCGCTTAATATGTTTCAGGAGATGCGCCTTGCATCGCTGCTGCAAAAACCGCTGCACGGGCCTACAGCCATGCCCGCGAAAAGAGTGTTCTCAATGGCAACAATGGGCGGCGCAAAAGCATTGGGAATGGAACGAGAGATCGGCAGCATTGAGGTTGGGAAAAAAGCAGACCTTGTTCTCTTGGATCTTCGTAATGTGTGGAACCCAATCGAACAAGAGAATCTATTTTCTTCCATAGTATTTTCTGCTTCTCCTGAAAATGTCGATTCGGTCATGATTAACGGTAAGTGGGTATATCGTAAGAAAGAATTTGTTTCAATCGATGTCGAACGTATCATGCACACTTCATCGCTAGAACTAAAACAATTACACAATAGAGTTGTATTCGTCTGATCCTATGCAATCGTCGATATCATTTATATTGGATGGTAAACTAAAGGTCATTAACGTTACAGATGATACTGCAATTTCACCAACGACAACCGTATTAAACTATTTGCGCAGTTTGCCAGCGCACAAGGGTGTTAAAGAAGGTTGTGCAGAAGGGGATTGCGGAGCTTGTACTATAGTGCTTGGCGAACGTTCTGATGGCAGCGCGCCTCGTTACAAATCGGTTGACTCATGTCTCGTGTTTTTACCAATGCTTCATGGTAAGGAGGTTATTACTGTCGAGAATCTCAAAAGCAACGGGGACAATCTTCACCCCGTACAACAGGCAATGGTTGAAACAGACGGGAGTCAATGTGGTTACTGTACACCGGGGTTTATCATGTCATTGTTCTCTCTCTATAAGAATATCAATGCGCCTTCACGAGATGATATCGATGATGCGCTTACCGGGAATCTCTGCAGGTGTACAGGGTATCGACCAATTGTGGAAGCTGCTGCACAAGCTTGCGTTCACCACGGGAAAGATCAGTTTTCGAAGGATGAGCAAAGCATTGCTACGACCCTCATGAAGATACCTCGAGAATCTCTGCACCTGAAAACATTACTGCAGCAGTATTATCGCCCGATCAGTTTAGGTGAAGCGATCACCTTGAAACATCGTCACCCGGATGCAATCATCATCAGCGGTGCCACCGATGTTGCACTTCGTGTAACAAAGAAGCATGAACTTCTCAACCAAATCATCGATCTTACGGGCGTTGAGGAATTACAGCACATCGCTGAATCTGATTCAGCAATTACAGTAGGTGCCGGTGTTACGCTCTCTGATCTTATGTTGAAGACTAAAAATGATTTTCCCGCGCTCTATCATATGCTGAAGGTGTTTGGCTCACAGCAGATTCGAAATCTTGCAACACTTGGCGGCAATCTCGGAACAGCATCTCCGATAGGCGATACGTTGCCCGTGTTGATGGCATACGAAGCCCGTGTCATACTCGAAGGTCTTAACGGAAAGCGGGAAATCCCTATCGATTCTTACTTCACCGGTTACAGAACAACACTTCGCAAACCCGATGAAATAATTATTTCCGTGATTATTCCGAAGCCGCCTCCGGGCGTCATTGTTACATCCTACAAAATATCGAAAAGAAAAGATTTGGATATCTCAACGGTGAGTGCAGGATTTCGTTTGGCATTAGATGAAAAAGGAAAAGTAGCTTCGATAATCCTCTCATATGGCGGTATGGCGGAACGAATAAAACGAGCCGTCACGACTGAGAAGTATTTGATAGGAAAGCCGTGGCATCGCCAGACTGTTGAAGATGCAATGAGCTACATCGATCAAGACTTTACTCCTATTGCCGATGCCCGTGCAGGAATAGAGATGAGAAAAATTGCTGCACGAAATATTCTTTTAAAATTCTGGTCAGAAACAAGTCATTCATAACATTAATTTTTTATATGAGAACCATTATTATTGTTATCCTCTGTTGTGTGTTTACCGGTCTTCATGTGTCATCGCAAACACGAAAGATGGGCAGAAACATTTCCGAACGATTTATTGAAGAAACAGACACTGCTACAATTATTCGTCAATCTCTTAATGAAAGCCCAGACGGCAAAACAATAGCCTATGTTGCGCGCAAGAATCACAGGCAGTTTGCCGTGATACAAGGGAAGCAGCAGAAAGATTATGAAGGTGTTGGGACGAGCGGTATTATCTTTAGTTCTAATGGCAAACGCACGGCATATCTTGCGCGAAATGGTTCACAATATTTTGCCGTTGTCGATGGGCGAGAGCAGGAGCGTTATGAAGGCTTAGGAACAGATCCCGTGTTTAGCCTGGACGGGAAAACTATAGCGTATGTAGCGATCCAGAATGAACGACAATTCCTTGTCGTTAATGGCAAAGAGTTGAAACATTACGAAGGGATAGGGCTGCGTGGACCTATTTTCAGCCCCAACAATAAACATCTTGTGTATGTTATTGTAGAAAAAGAAAAGTTTTTCTTGGTGCGTGACGAAAAAGAGGGTAAGAAGTATGATAATATCGCGATGAATACGATAACGTTTAGTCCTAATGGAAACCGGCTTGCGTATGTTGCAACCTTGGCGGGAAAAATATTGTTTGTGCTTGATGGAAAAGAGCAAAGAACATTTGCCGTGCGTACCGAAGCTCCACCGGTATTCAGCCGTGACAGTAAACATCTTGCCTATGTAGCGGCAGAGGGTAACTCCATGTTTGTTGTCCACGATGGCAAGGCTGGAAAACGCTACAGTAGTATTGCTGAACGATCGCTTATTTTTAGTAGGAATGGAACGACACTTTCCTATATCGCGCAGACGAACAATAAGTGGTGTGTTGTCATCAATGGGAAAGAAGATGCATTGTATGAAAACATAGGCATCAATACACTCAGCATGAGTCCAAGCGGCAAACGAACCGCATACGTTGCGATTGCCGGAATAAAACGTTTTGTTGTGGTCGATGGCGTTGCGGGGAAACAGTACGATGCTATTCCCGAAGGCAATCCGGTCTTTAGTCCTGATAGCAAACGCCTTGCATACATGGCGCAGTCGAACGGAATGTGGAACGTCGTTATCGATGGCATTGAGGGAAAGGCATATCGCAATATTCGTGCGGGCACGCTGAAATTTTCTCCCGATAGTAAGCATGTAGTGTATGCCGCGTCGGTTGGAGATAAGATGTCAGTCATTATGGATGATAGCGAAGGGAAGCCATTCGATGAAATCCTGACGCGCGGCGAAGGAAAAATCGTATTCGATTCGCCGACACGATTCCATTATCTCGCAGCGAAAGAAAATAAAATATACTTTGTTGAAGAACAACTGAAGCCGGAGTAATGGTGAAATGGAAGTAGGATATTGAGATTTGTATGAGCACGATTAACACCATCCCCCATGAGTCTGCAGTCAAGCACGTCACCGGCGAAGCGGTGTACGTTGATGATATCCTTGTTAACGAGCAGCTTCTTGTCGGCAGAGTAGTGTACAGTCCTCATGCCCATGCGAGAATCGTTTCGTTCGATTTAAGTGAAGCTAAGAAAATCCCCGGTGTTCACGCAGTGTTGTGCTACAAAGATATTCCCGGTCATAACCAGATGGGACCGGTTGTCAAAGACGAACGTTGCCTCGCAGAGAACGAAGTAGTTTGTGTCGGTCAGGCAATGTTCCTCATCGCCGCCGAGAGTGAAAAACAGTGTCTCGAAGCTGAGCGGAAGATCAAGGTAGAGTTCGAGTTGCTCGAACCTGTTCTCACCATCGAACGAGCCATGGAGAAGAACGCTCTGATGGGACCCCCCGCAAAGATCGAGTGCGGTGATGTTGCCAAAGCCCTGAAAGCTTCTCCGCATGTCATAACCGGTGAGCTGCACACAGGCGCACAGGAACATTGGTACCTCGAATCGCAGGTCTGTTTGTGCATTCTTGGAGAAGAAAAAGAAATCAACGTCTTCAGCTCGACCCAGCATCCATCGGAAACGCAGGCATTGATTGCTGAACTTCTCTGTATCGGCAAGCACGAAGTTGTTGTCGAGGTACGGCGCATGGGCGGTGCGTTCGGCGGTAAGGAGACGCAAGCAAATCATACTGCATGCTGGGCTGCTCTGCTCTGTCATGCAACAAAACGTCCGGTAAAAATCCGGCTCTTCCGCGACGACGATATGATTATTACCGGCAAGCGTCATCGCTTCCTCTCGAAGTATGAAGTTGGCTTCGACGACGAAGGAAAACTGTTTGCGGCAAAGTTAGAGCTGAACAGCGACGGCGGATGCACGACCGATCTCTCGTTTGCCATCATGCAGCGCGCGATGCTGCACGTCGATAATGCTTACTATATTCCTAATCTCTCTGTCGTTGGCAAAGTCTACAAGACGAATCTTCCCTCCAACACGGCGTTCCGTGGTTTCGGCGGTCCGCAGGGCATGGCGGTGATCGAGCAGGTCATCGATCGTATTGCACGATACTTGAAAAAAGACACCGCAGAAATTCGCCACAAGAATTTTTACGGCATGAACGACCGCAATGTCACTCATTACAGTGAGACGGTGGAGAATAACCGACTCTTCATGATCTACGAACAGCTCATGACATCATCGGATTATGCACAGCGCCGAACGGCGATCAACAAGTTCAATACGGAGAATGAATTTTACAAAAAGGGGATGGCAATCACGCCGGTGAAGTTCGGGATTTCGTTCACCACGTCGTTTCTCAATCAGGCAGGCGCGCTGGTGATGATCTACAAAGACGGAACGATTCTCGTCAATCACGGCGGCACGGAGATGGGGCAGGGACTCCACACGAAGATGCAGCAGGTTGCCGCGGCAGAGTTCGGCGTGAGTCTCGATCGGGTGAAAGTCAATGCAACAAACACGGCGAAGATCCCGAATACCTCGGCAACTGCTGCCTCTGCCGGCGCCGACCTCAACGGCATGGCGGTGAAGAATGCCGTCGATATTCTCAAAGGAAGAATCGCGGAAGCGCTTGCGCAATTCTGGAACGAGAAAGATCGGATGGTCATCTCGCGCCGAGACGACATTGCATTTGAGAGTGGTTTCATAATTGACAAGCATTACCCGAAGAGAAAAATCACGTTCGCAGAAGCAATTCCCCTGTTGCACATGCGGCAAGTTCCATTAAGCGCGACGGGCTTCTACAAAACGCCCAATATCGGCTGGGACAAAGCAAAAGGCGTCGGCAAGCCGTTTCATTACTATGCGTTCGGGATGGCGGTGACGGAGGTGCTGCTCGATGTGCTCACGGGGTATCACTCGGTGCTGCGGACGGATATTCTCCACGATGTCGGCGACTCGATCAATCCCGGCATCGATATCGGTCAGGTGGAAGGGGGGTATATCCAAGGGTTGGGATGGGTGACAACGGAAGAAATAAAATGGGACGACAAGGGCAACCTGATGACGCATTCGCCCGATACGTACAAGATTCCCGGCGTGCAGGATATTCCCAAAGATTTTCGTACGCAGTTATTACAGAATGTTCCCAATCCAAACACGATTCGCAAGAGCAAAGCGGTTGCCGAGCCGCCGTTGATGCTTGCGCTCTCTGCATGGCTTGCCATCAAGGACGCAATCTCGGCAGTTGCCAATCACGAGATTGAGCCGGAGTTTTCTCTGCCTGCAACGAACGAGGTGATATTGCTGGCGATTGAGAAGATGAAGAAGAATATGGGGGCACATCAATCATTAACGTACGCGAAATGATTTTTCTTTGTCGGATGATGGTTGTATTGAGCGCAATCTTTTAGACTCACACCAAAACACCACAATTCATTAGCACCACAATTCATTGTGGTGTACTAAATAGAACAAACAACACAAACCGTTTCAACGGTTTACTAGGAGAGGAGGCACAATGTTGCATTCATATACAAGAGTGTTCGTTCACTTTGTCTGGTCTACAAAAGGCAGAGAACGGCTGCTTATCAACGATGCACGTTCCCAAATTCTTTCCCACATCCTTGGCTATGCGAAGGAAAACTCGGTAATCATTGACGAAATCAACATACAGCCTGATCACCTCCATGTTCTCATTGAATTGAAGAGCGACCAATGTATAGAAGATATTGCTAAGCATATCAAGGGAGAATCATCCCATTGGATGAATGCCCAAAACATTATCCCGCAAAATTTTTTCTGGCAACGGTGGGTATAGTGCATTTTCCGTGAGCCCGGGGCACGTAGGATTGGTGAAGAATTACATTCAGCGTCAAAATGAACATCACCGAAGACGAACATTTGCGGAGGAATTTCAAACGTTATTGCAGAAATATGGATTTGACCGGGTGGAAACCGATGAATCGGTTATATCTCGCTAATCTTTATATGATGCACCAAGATAAATCTTGGTGCTAAAATACATTTGAACACATAATGAATCTTGGTGCTGGAATTAGTAAAATGGTTTGAGGTTTAAAAAGTTGATTCGAAAACTTATTTTACCTTATCAAATGAATAGGTGGTATTATTCCAGAGGTATTCATGTGTATCTCTTGATATTGACTGCTTTATTCTTACTTTGATATAACTTTCGTCCACTGCTGTAATTGATTTCCCCGATTCTTGGGCGTTACCTCTATCTATAACATCTTTTGAGGATTCCTCTAAAATATCTTGGAACCCATCATGATTAAGATCAATGTACAATATCTTATTAATTGTTCGTGCTACGTTTTCATCATTATCATCCTCAGGGTATCGAATCTCAATAGTCTTTGTTGAGAAGAGTGTTTGAAAACGGTCGTTCTTAATAGCTAATATTCCCTCTTCCTTACCATAGTATCCAATTCCTGATTTCCTTCGCTTAATCTTTAAAAAATGGCAACTGTTAAGATATTCAAAACTGAACCTTGCCTCGGGTGCATTGAATTCAAATATATCTAATAAAACCGTATTACAAGTATCACCTGTGAAAAGAAACAGGTTGACAAGACTGCTACCATACATTGCTAAGAGAAAGTACTCTTTATCTCCAATAAGCGATCTTGTTTTGTACAATCTATAGTAATCAATAAACATAAACTCTTCCAATACTGCAGTATCAGAAGGTTCAAGTTTTCGAACATACTCCGGCTCATTTGCATATCGCTCATTAGACTGCTTATCATATACAGTTACCTCATTCTGTTTTATGTGCTTAAGCAAAAAATCCAAAACGAACTTATGTCTTAGCCGAGTGCTCAGTTGCTCGACCAAGCTACTATCCTCTTCTTGACAATATGATAAAAACGAAAAACAGAGTGTGGCCGCTAACAACTTTCCAAGCCATATTTTTGGTTTTTGGTTCACGCTCTCCTAATCACCTTCGCTACGCCCCAGCCAACTAAAATCAGCACAGAAAGAATCACCCAATTCCACTCGTCGCCGTACGAGGTTACGGGGTAGTGGTTGCTAATCATAATGAACACAACCGGAACTGCCATGAACGTGTTGTGCTTGGAGCGCATCTTGGCTCGCTCGCCGAGCGTGAGGTCGGGCTCGCTGCCTTCGGCGAGCGCCTTCACCATCTTGCGCTGTGCCGGCAGTATCCGCATCCACACATTAAGCATCATCAACGTGCCCATCATCGCGCCAACGTGCATGTACGTTGCCCTGCCATCCATGAAGTGCGTCAGTCCGTAAATTACTCCCACCAACAGCACATACGAAATGACAACACCAATCGTCTCATTGCGTACGAGCTTCCATAATGTATCGTAGAGGAGCCAGCCAAAGAGTATCGTACCGACGCCCACGAGGATTGGAACCGTTGTTTCCATGTTCTCATCCACCATCAGTCCGCCCATATAATAAACAAGCACAAGCAGTATAACACCGCTGAGCCACGTCAGCATGGCTTCCCATTTAAACCAGTGTAGTTTGCTCGGCACGAGCTTCGGATTCTTTTGCTTGTCGACAAGATAAAATCCGCCGCTGTGAACCATGTAAACTTTGTTCTCAAGGTTGTCTGCTGAACCTTGTGAGGTCATTTCGTGGAAGCGTCCATCCAGCCATGTGAAGAAATATGTTGCCCCAACCCACATGATGCCCGCGAACACGTGAATCCACCGCGCGGCAATATTCAGCCATTCAAAAATGTCAATAGTCATTGGTCATTCGTCGGTTTGTTAGTCATTAATCGTTCTGTATTCGATCTTTAATCCCCAATCCGAAATCCGCAATCTGATCAGCTTCCCCTGTACGTTGAGTACCCAAACGGACTAAGTAGCAGTGGCACGTGGTAGTGTGTGGTGGTGTCTTTCAATTCAAACACAACATGGATGTAAGGATAAAATCCCTCCACACCGACCGAGTGATAATACGATGCAGTGAGAAACGTTAATCGGTACGTTCCCGGCATGAGTTTGGTGTTATCGGGGAGTAAATCAGAAATACGTCCGTCGGTGTTTGTCTCTCCCCGCGCAAGTTCTTTCCATTCCTTGGATGCGGTATGCACCTCAAGAATGGCTTTCACCCCGACGGCGGGCGTGCCGCGGGATGTGTCGAGGACGTGTGTTGTAATTGGGCTTTTCATAATGTTACTCTATCTCTAAGTTAGTGAATAATGTTACACAAACACCTTGTAATGCAGATGAAATTTTCAAAAAGTCCCGTAGAGACAAAATGTGTATAGATATATCCAGAGACAATCATGTAAGCCCCGAAGGGGCGACATGTCTGGTACGATATCGCTCCTAGGAGCTAAGACTGCAATATATATTCAATCCTATACACATATTGCACCTACAGTGCTATCATTTTTTATTTAGTAAACGGTATAGTTACGAGGACCTGATTTCCGTTACCGAGGTATTTAAAACTCAAGTATGCTCTTGCAATAGCGATGCCGCGTCCGTGGTTATCGAAGGCACGTTTCTCATCCAATGTTAAATAGTTTTTGAAATCGAATCCTTGCCCATGATCTTCGATAAGAATAGTCATCTTGTCGTGATGTTTCTTGATGTGCACCTCGACGAACTTCGCGACATTTTCCGGGAGCGCTTGCCGGTTTTGCAATGTCTGTTGTAGCGAGCCCTTAGAAACTAACTCGGATTTTTCACTGTAGGTGATGTTGAGATTGCCATGTTCAACGGCGTTGGTCAATAACTCTGAAATCCCCAGCGCCGCATCAGGCGCGGAACACGCTTTTGCAATCCGTAAAGCAAGAAACTCGCCTTCTTCAATGGTATGGAAGCGAAATGTTCCTTCGACCAAAAAAGAGTATGGATTCCCGCCTTCTTGTAGTTTACGCAGCAGCGCTCGTTTATACTTAAGGTCGGAAATTGCCGTTTTGACGACCGAGACAAGTAGTTCATGCTGGGAGGGTTTCATCAAGTAATAATACGCGCCAGCTTCAATTCCCTCCCGGATGTGTTCAGCTTCCGACATTCCCGTATGCATGATCACGGGAAGATGTTCATAGTTAGGATTATCTTTGATCCACTTGAGAACATCGATGCCGTCAAGCTTCGGCATCTTCCAATCAAGAATAACCGCTGAGAGTTCACGAAACTTGTCCTTTATGATAATCTGTGCTTCAACGCCGTCACCGGCTTCTATAAATGTGTAGCCCTCATCCTTAAGATTCTCTTGAATAAGCAAGCGCGTTTCCTGTTCGTCTTCAACGATGAGAATGGTATCCATGATTTACTCCGTCACTCCATTATTCCATAGGGGTTATCATGTTATCCCCCTGCGCACATTAAGAATTTTCAGAAACGATCTGCTTCTGATTTCTTCCAGTGTCAATCCTGTTGCCTGAACTTCCTGCTCGGTAATGGCACCACAGCTGATGCCGCGCAAAAAGAAATTGAGTAGTCCCTGACCTGTCGCTGCATCATCGAACACGTCGCCGATAAGCGTTGCTTGCGCAGCTTTCTCGACAAAGGTTTTCAATCGTGTCGAAGCAGCGCTGAGTCCTTGCAGGAAGAATGAATAGACTGCAGCGTAACGGATCGGCAGCTGCGCCGGGTGTAAATCCCACCCCTGGTAGTATCCATTTTTGAGCGAGAAAGTAGAGTGTTCAAAACACAAACTCCACGCGCGATGAACAACTTCTTTATTTTCTTTCTTCTGCTTTGCTGTAAGCTGTTTGCTGCGGTGTGGTCCGACAGGTAATACATTCGTTGCACCGTCCGAAAGCCACATGCCGGTACCTGCAAGAGAGACTTTCATCATGTGTCGGGCGAAGTCGCAGGCGGGGTGATCCATCGATTGATATGCCGCAGTGATATTCATCGACGCAGTGTAGTCGTATACACCGAAATGAGCGGCGATACAGCGCTCTTTGCCTGCTACGACGAGCGAGGGCAAGGCACTCTCTCCTCGACTGTTAATAATTGATTGAGGAGTTTCCACCATAATTTCAAGTTTAAGTGATCCGCTGGAAAGATTATTCTTCGATTCGAGTAATTCAAACAAATCGACAAGCGCAGTCACTTGTTCTGGAATCGTTACCTTCGGTAATGTTACGACAAAATTGTCCGGCAGTTTACCATTGTTTTTTTCAAGAAGGATAGAAACAAAAATATCGAGTGTTCTGATGCTTCGCGTTTTAAGTTCTTCGGTAAACGGTTTCAGCCGAATGCCAATGAACGGAGGAAGCGATCCTTCGCGCATTCCTCGTGCAACTTCCTCCGCAGTGAAAGCGGCATGGCTATCTTCTTCTATATCAGAACGGTTACCGTAGCCATCTTCGAAGTCGATGCGGAAATCTTCAACCGGCTCGGAGTTAAGTTTTTCGAGAATGCGTTTATAGAGTAGCTTATGATCCGATGCATTGCCGCTCAGTCCCAAAGCTTTCGCAAGGGCGGCAGCGCTTGGTGCATATTCTTTAAGTGATTGTAATGCTGTCGCACCGAGCTTTTTTGCAGTATCTGCTTTGAAAATCTGCGCTCCGCCATACACGGTATGCACGGGCTGGCGGGCTGGCGAATCACCGGGGTATATCCTTGAAAACTCTGTATTGGAGTGATGGAGATTTTGAAGAATTGGAGTGATGGATTCTTGTGTGAGTGAGGTTTTCATTAGAAAATTTCTTCTACTTAGTAACTAATATTTTTTCCAGTCGAATTTTTGTAATCTTCGCCTGCTCTTGTGCCGCAATCTTGATTTCTTGTGAAGGAAGATTACTGAGTCGTTTAGTTAATATTGCCAGCATCTCATCAGCGCTTTTGCCTGTGGCACAAACAATGAAAATATAACCAAATTTCGCTTCATGTAAATTATTTCCTTCAACAAGGGCTTTCAGTGTTTTCTCCGAAGCGCCTATGACTCCGGCTTGCTCTTTCGAGGCGACTTCTGCAATATCTTGAAACTTCTTGCGCAGGCTTTTGATATCGCCAATTTTCGGATGCTGGGCGAATGCTTCTTTCCAGTCTATAGGTGTTAAACCACTCCAAACTTCATCTGCCACAGCATAGAGTTGCTCAACATCCCGAAATGGTCGTCTATCGCGCATTGCCTGTGCCCACCGTATTGAGCTGCAGCATTGCCGGAAAAAAGTTACCACATCACGGTCAGAAAGTGTGTTTAATTTCTCCAGCGTCATAACGTATGTTGGATTAGTGGAGTATTGGAGGATTGTTGTCTTTCATCATCCAGTACTCCGTTACCCCTACACTCCATAAATTCGTAATCTACTTACTCCACCATCAGGATAAATATTCAACCTCATGTGTGTTACTGTTCCCGATTTCTTCAATTCCTTCTCGAAGAAATGCCGCTTGTGTGCCTGCAGTTTTGTCTTGCGCAAAATCTTCTTCCATTTCACGTCATGACAGGTGAGTGCATCGATAATTTTTTTTGGTTCATTGCAAACATCAATTGAGCAACGATCCGGATAATTACCTTTGAAATGATTCGTATCAACTTCGATTTTTTTGATAATGCCGGCATGTCCTAATTTCACGATAGCCCAATCATATCCGGGTCCTCGGCGGCGTTTTGTTTCCCAACCATCGCCCATATTCTTTGCGCGGCCGGGCATAATCAAATTTTCCTTCGAGCCGAAGAACATATCACTTGCGACAACAACGAGCCCGCCGTTTTTTACAGCAGCAAGATCGATGACGGAATTTTTCTTGATGCGACTCCAGTCCGGCACGACTTCGCCGTATATGCGGAGCCGTGCGACGCCCCCATCGGGATATATGTTGAGACGGATATGTGTCCATCGTTGAGTGCTTGAAACCGCAAATAAATTTTGACTGCCGGGCTTGAGCGGTGACTTAGGAAGAATTTCGACCCATGCTTGTTTTTGTATTGAGCGTGAATGCATGACAATGTCATCATCAGTAATGCAAGCCTCGAGAGAAGCATATGCAGGATTGTTCCCTAGAAAGTGGTTGGTGTCGATGTCAATTCCTTTGATAATTCCGGCAACTCCAAGTTTAATAATACACCAATCATGACCGGGAGTTCTCTTGCGTCTGGTTTCCCATCCGTCCATCCACTTACCACAGTCAGTGTATTTGTCAGGAATAAAGACACCTCTGCCTGGTTTTAACAAATTTTCTTTTGGCGCAAAAAATTCATCGCTGGCGAGGAGCGTCTTCCCGCCGACACGTTCTGATGCAAGATCAATCAATCCGGAGAAAGCTGCTGATTCAGTTAACGTGTTCATAATAGTTCTCTGTCGTTATGTGGAAAGCAATATGTTGCCAAGTGGTTGATGGTGAAGTGAGCCATCATCAAAAATCTTTGCTCCACGGAGATATGTTTTCTTAACTTTGCCATAAACAGTTCTTCCTTCATACGGTGTGAGTTTGTGTCGGTGATGAATCAGTGATGATTCGATGGTAAATTGTTCATCCGGATTCCAAATAACAAGATCGGCATCATAACCGGGTGCGATAGCGCCTTTTTGTTTGCCAAGATTAATAATCTCAGCAGGTTTTTTGCTCATCCATCGTGTAATATCATTCAATGAGAATCCTCGCTGCCGTGCTTCTGTCCATATAATAGAGAGACCAAATTGCAGCGAAGCAATCCCGCCCCACGCTTGTTGAAAATCGCCGGATTTCAAACATTTCAATGATGGCGTTGAAGGAGAATGATCTGATACAATGAAATCAATGGTATTGTCCTTTAATGCGTTCCATAATCGCTCTTTGTTATCTCGTTCACGGATTGGTGGTGCACATTTGAAGCGCGTATCTCCGTTCGGTATCTCTTCTGATGAAAAATACAGATAGTGCGGACAAGTTTCAACTGTCAGCGGCAATCCTGCTGCGCGGGCGCCGTGAATCATCGGTATTGCATCAGCAGAAGATAAGTGCACGATATGTGTACGACAGCCATACTCCTCGCAGAGGCGTATCATCAATTCGATGGCGTCATGTTCCCACTGAGCGGGACGAGAGGAAAGATATTCATGGTACGATTTCGGTCGATGACTCTCTACGAGACCGTGGGTTGACTCGTCGAGATTGCGGATTATAGATTGTGGATTCCCCGTTGAAAGCTCACAGTGAACAAGTAAGGGAAGATTATGGTTTGCAATTATTGGCATCGCGGAGCGGAGATCATCTTCAGTTGCATTCGGAAATTCGTCAATACCAGAGTGAATAAGAAATGCTTTAAAACCCAATACACCTGAATCGATGAGAAATTGTATGTGTTGGTTGTTTCCCGGGACAACACCGCCATAAAATCCAACATCGACCCACAGCTTACCGCGAGCAGCAACAAGTTTTTTCTTTAGCGCATCCGCAGTTGTGGTTACAGGTGAACTGTTGAGCGGCATGTCGACAAGTGTAGTGACACCGCCGGCTGCGGCTGCTTTGGTTGCAGTCTCAAATCCTTCCCATTCGGTTCTCCCCGGCTCATTAATGTGAACGTGCGTATCGACGAGTCCGGGGCTAATAACTAAATCACCAACGTCTTCAATATATAATCCGTCAGAAAGTCGATCGTATGGTAGCACCTCTGCTATTGTTCCATTTCGAACTATGATAGTAGCACTTCGAACACCATCTAGCGTGACAACTTTTGTACTGCGAATGATAAATTCTGTGTTTGACACGTATGTTTGCAAGCGAAAAATGAAGATATATCATAGAACTTTTCAATGTGAAAATCAAATTGTTGTTTCTTGATATGGAGTTTGATATACTTGAATTATGACAGATCACTTCATGCAAGAAGCAATCGTAGAGGCACGAAAAGGCTTAGCTGAAGGTGGCATTCCGATCGGTTCAGTGCTCGTAAGAGATGGAACAATTATCAGCCGAGGTCATAACCGCCGGATACAGGAACGTAATCCTATGAAACATGCTGAGATCGATTGCTTGATCAATGCCGGACGTATAGGTCACTATCGTAACACAGTGTTATACTCTACCTTAATACCATGTTATCTTTGTGCTGGCGCAGTGGTACAATTCAATATTCCTAAAGTTATCGTCGGTGAAGCGCGAACATTCCCGGGCGCTGAACAATTTATGCGAGAACACGGTGTTGAAGTGATCAATCTCGATCTCGACGAATGCGTTACGATGATGAAGGAATTTATCGGAGCTCATCCTCAATTGTGGAATGAAGATATAGGGGTATAACTAATTCACTTGGTATGATAGCAATTATTGTAATATGGTGTTCCAGTCATGCCAATATTACCAAGTGAGTCTCACCATGGACATTTACGAAGAAATACTTTCTGCCTTACAAACCGAAGACCGTGTCATGCTTGCTACGATCATCTCGACGTCAGGCTCAACACCAGCGTGCGCGCTTTCAAAAATGCTGGTGAAGCAAGGTGGCATTGTTTCAGTGGGAACGGTTGGTGGCGGTTGCATGGAAGGCGATGTATTACTTCACGCGAACCGACTATACAATTCTGGTAAAGCTGAGGTATTGACATTCCATCTTAACGAAGATGACGCTGAACATGGTTTGATCTGTGGTGGAAGTTTGGATGTATTAATCGAACCCGTTACAAAAGCACAGATTCCTATGATCGAAGAACTTACATCGCTGCAAGAAAACGGGAAAGATTGTCTCGTAGCGACATTTCTCAAGTATGATGGTGGAATCAATACGAAAACTGTTATCGTTCGAGATCATCAGTCTCATATTGAACAACTCAGTTCGCATATCTCATATCCCATATCGGATATACCTGAGCTTATTCAGCGAACGTTTCGTCGACAAGAAACGCAACGCGTTAAGATTGCCGATGGCGAACTTATCCTTGAACCTGTGGCAGGATTGCCAAGTCTTGTCATTTTTGGCGGCGGGCATGTTTCTAAATTCGTATCGCGTATTGCAGCAATGGCAGGATTCCGCGTTACAATTATCGATGATCGGGAAAAGTATGCGAACCCTAAGCGATTCCCGGAAGCTGCCAAGACCATCGTTGCTAACTTCAGAAGCGCGTTTGAGAACGTTGATGTTTCATCTTCAACATTTCTTCTTATAGTAACTCGGGGCCATGAATATGATGAAGTGTTGCTCGAACAAGCGCTGCACACTCCGGCGAAATATATCGGGATGATAGGCAGTAAACGCAAAGTGTTGAAAGCATACGAACATCTCATCGCACGTGGGGTCTCCGTCGAAGAGCTGCGACGTGTGCATGCGCCTGTCGGGGTCGACATCGGTGCAGTGAGTGCTGAGGAAATAGCAGTCAGTATTGTCGCTCAGCTTATTAACATTCGTCGTGGTGGAACCGAGTTAGTTCAATATAAATCGGACAGCATGAAAGAAATGATTCATCTGTTAGAAAAGAAACCAGCTATCGCGTAAACGTATTCATCGACCTTTATGAAAACTCTTATTGTTGCTGTTCTTATGCTGCTTGTATCGGTGAGTTATGCACAACAACCGATTGCAATTGTTGGCGGGACGCTGATTGATGGGACATGGGGAGCACCCATTCAAAACTCAGTTGTTATTATTCAAGGAACGAAGATCATTGCAGTTGGCACAAATGAAAACACACGCATACCAGATGGGGCACAAGTAATCGACGCACGCGGTAAGTATATCATGCCCGGGCTCATCGATTGTCATGTTCATTATGAACAGCCGCGTGACCTTGTCCAGATGCTTGCGTGGGGCGTGACCTCAGTGAACTGTATGTTTGAGTCGACGGATCAGGCGTTGGAGATGGAGCGACGAACTGCGAACGACACGATTCACTCGCCCCAGATTTATGCGACTGCACCAATCTTTACTGCTAAGGGCGGGTGGTGGGACGAAGGATTTCCAATCGATTCCAGCATCAACCGATTTCCTGCAACCCCGGAAGAAGCGAGAGAAGCAGTTCGGAAAGTGAAAGCCAAAGGCATCAAGCGCATCAAGCTGATGTATGATGATATGGGATGGTGTAGAGATACATTGCAACGACTAAAAAAGATGGATAAGAACGTGATGGCAGCGCTAGTTAATGAGGCAGAAAAGCAAGATTTGCTCTGCGAAGTACATGCACCTCAACTGAGCGATGCGAAACAAGTCATTGATGTTGAAGCGAATCCACGAGGCTTAGCGTTTGTTCATGGCATTACCGATCAATCTATGGCTTCCTTTTCGGGGAGCAGTACCACCGTCGGAGATAAATTGTTAGGATATCATCTATGGTACGTTTCGACATTCTGCGTATTTGAATTCCTTGCTGACACAAGAGGGTTTATGAAATCCGTTCTCGATGACGAACGCTTTCGCACAGCATTACCTGCCGATGTAGTCAGACGCTATGCCAGTGAAGAATATTATCGTCAATATCAAGAACGCTATCCGAATATTACTTATCTTCGGTCCCATCTTCCATTGCTACGTGAGAACTTGAAAAGGCAAATTGGGTTCAGCGAAACAATTCCTTTGGGTACCGATATGTGGGCGTTGCCCGGTATTGCCGTCCATCTCGAATTGGAGTACGTGGTGCAGGCTGGAATGCCACCAAATCTTGCTGTAATTGCTGCAACAAATCAAGCAGCAAACTTTCTTGGTGAAGGTAGAAGAAAGAAAATCAAACCTGCAAAACTCTCTGGTGTAGAGAAGAAAATAAATCGTGATTCAAGTCGGGTTGAGCATGGGAAAATCGGGACTATTGAAGTTAGCAAACAGGCCGATCTTCTCATCCTCGAGGCTAATCCTCTCGAAGATATCCGTAACACGAGAAGTGTGAGAACAATTATCAAGCATGGAAAGATATTCGGTCACCAACGGCTCATCGAAGAATCAAAGCTAATGAAATAAGACATGGATTCTCTCCTCAAGTGGCGCAAAGAATTTCCCATCCTCAAGAAATCAACGTACTTAATCTCAAACTCGCTCGGAGCTATGCCGAGGAGTGTTTACGACAAAATGCACGAATATGCCAATACTTGGGCAACAAGAGGTGTACGGGCATGGGGAGATTCGTGGTGGGAGATGTCCGTTACTGTCGGAGATACAATAGCTCCGCTCATCGGGGCTAAACGCGGCGAAGTCTCTATGCATACAAATATCTCTCTGTTGCAGGCAATGCTCATCTCATGTTTTGATTTTTCAAAAAAACGTAACAAAATTGTGTTTACCGATATGGAATTCCCGTCGGTGATGTATGTGTATCAGCAGTTTGCTAAGGCACGGGGTGCTCGACTAAAAATTGTCAAGTCGAATGACGGTATTTCAATTCCTACGGAAAAGATACTCAATGCTATCGATGAAGAAACATTGTTAGTACCGATCTCCCACGTCTTGTTCAAAAGCGCCTATATTCAGGATGTGAAAGCAATCGTTGAGAAAGCTCACAAGTGTGGCGCTATTGTAATTCTTGATGTGTATCATTCGGTCGGCATCATTCCTGTAGACGTTCATCAACTCGGTGTCGATATCCTCGTTGGTGGAGTGTTGAAGTGGTTATGCGGTGGACCGGGTGGCGCATTCTTGTGGGTTCACCCTTCTCTACGGAAGAAACTCGAGCCGAAAGTTACAGGGTGGATGGCACACAAAAATCCGTTTGCATTCGAGTCATCAATGCGATATGATAAAGGGGCAACACGCTTTTTGAATGGTACGCCGTCGATACCCGCACTCTATGCTGCGAGCGAAGGTCCAAAAATTATCTCTAAGGTTGGTATGAAAGCCATTCGTGCTAAGTCGAAACGTCAAACAGCGCTTCTTATTCATCGTGCACATGAATATGGTTTCGACGTTGTGTCTCCATCAGATCCGGATCTGCGTGCCGGCACAGTAACCGTTTCAGTTCCCCATGCATACGAGACGTCACGTGAACTCATTCGGAGAGAAATTATCGTTGATTTTCGGGATGGGGCGGGCATCCGCATTGCCCCGCATTTCTATAATAGTGATGAAGAGGTGTTTCATGCTATCGATGAGATCAAGAATATTTTGATAACAAAGGCATATCGCAAACACATTAAACGTCGTACAACGGTAACATAGTTGCACTTCAAGGAATGTCGAGGTATATTTACAATAAAGTTTACATTCTGATTATGGTTTCTGCAATTATAATATCTCAAAATACTCATTCTGTTAACGAAGCAAATCTGCGCCGTATCGTTGAAGCGCTACATTCTGCCCGTGTCCTTGATGTTGTGGTCGTGGGAAGTTCTTTTCCCTCTGAACTTGCTACAGTATTAAACTCAATGGCAGTGAAGTATGAATATTCTCACAGTGATGACGAATGTTCAATGATCGCTGCCGGGATCGCTTCTCTCATGCAGGATGAGTTGCATGGCGTTTTGATTTTCTCTGTTCATCAGCTAAGGATTTCTCAAGCCATTCTTGTCGATCTTCTTCATCAATTTTGGATATCGCATAAACAGATTGTTGTCTGTAGTATTAATGGGAAACGAGAATTTACCATCGTCGCCGATGCGTTATTTAATGAAGTTCAGCAGACATCCGCTAACAATTCATTAGAGTCATTTATAGCTCTTCATGCCGATGAACTTCTTGAAGTTTCGTTTGATGAGAATGGAAATCGAATCCTTCACCAACCAATCGTGAATATTCAACCATTAACTGATGAATGATGATCAACGCGAACGAAGCACAGAAGATAATTTGTTCATCAGTACAAGCGCTTGGGCTGATAACACGGTCATTGGAAAAATCACTCGGCTATGTTCTCGCAGAAGACATTATATCACAGGAAGACATTCCTCCGTTTGATAACAGCGCCATGGATGGGTACGCTATAAGATCGTGCGATGTGCAGAACGCTCCGGGCACATTACATATTATTGGTGAAATAGCGGCAGGCGCAATTGCTAGTAAAGAACTTCAGCAGAACGAAACCATGTCGATTATGACTGGTGCAAAAATTCCCGCAGGGTGCGATGCGGTTATTCAGCAAGAATGGACAACAAGAGCTGATGATGAGCATATTACAATTCTTCGATCGATTGAACGCGGGCATAATATCCGTTTGGCTGGGGCAGATATCAAACGAGGTGAAACTGTATTACAAGCTGGTCGACAGCTTCGTCCTCAAGAAATTGGCGTCCTTGCTTCGCTTGGCAAACACTATGTAGAAGTGTATCGTCGCCCTGCTGTTGCTATTCTTGCAACCGGAAATGAAATTGTCGACATTGCCAAACCACTCTCCGATGGCAAAATCAGAAACAGTAATGCGTACACACTTGCAGCACTTGTCGAAGATTGTGGTTGCGAATCAAGGATGCTTGGTATTGCCAAAGATGATCGCGCTGATTTCATAGAACATATTATCAATGGTTTGACAGCCGATATGCTCATTACAACAGGCGGTATTTCTGTCGGAAAATATGATCTTGTCATGGAAGCGCTCAAAGGCGTTAGCGTAGAAATAAAGTTTTGGAAAGTGAATATCAAGCCCGGTATGCCTCTGATGTTTGGTATGTATGGAGCAAAGCCCGTGTTCGCACTTCCCGGTAATCCTGTGTCAACGATGGTAACATTTTTACAATTTGTGAAACCGGCGTTGCTGAAAATGGCGGGAGAAAAAGTAATTGATGAAGGATTCAAGATTCGTGCAAAGATCGAACATGACCTCAAGAAGACAGACGGCAAACGGCATTTCATTCGCGGTATTTTGGAACATAAGAATGGAGCTGTACATGTGAGATCGACAGGTTCACAGATTTCCAACATCCTTTCTTCTCTTTCAAACGCCAACTGCCTCATCATCGTCCCGGAAGAAATAGAATACGTTTGTGCAGGAAACGAAGTGGAGGTACAACTGCTATGATGACTGTAAAAGTAAAGCTATTTGCTTCGATACGAGATATTGTGGGCAGTGAAGAAAGAGAATTGTTGCTTCCCAATAAGGCGAACGGCTTATCGGTAATTGATACACTTGCAGCGGAATATCCCAAGATACACGACTGGAAGCGCTCTCTTCGTATTGCTGTGAATCGTGAGTATGTTCCGTTCGAACATGAGCTCCATGATCAAGATGAAGTTGCTCTCATTCCGCCAGTCAGTGGCGGTTAATATGTATCAAAAATAAAATTTGCATTACAGTGTAGTATGATTAACATCGTTACGGAAAAAATCAATATTGACGAAGTATTCCAAAGCGTTGAAGACCCAACTGCAGGAGGAATCGATGTGTTTATAGGAACAACACGTAATAACTCGAATGGCAAACAGGTTCTATCGTTAGCTTACGAAGCCTATACACCGATGGCGTTGAAGATGATGCATGATCTTGCTCGTGAAGCACATCAGCGCTGGCATACGACAAAAATATCTATTGTGCATAGAATAGGAAGTGTCGACATAGGGGAAGCGAGCGTTGTTATTGCCGTCTCATCAGCGCATCGGAAGGAGGCGTTTGAAGCGTGCCGATATCTCATCGATACGCTAAAGAAAAACGTTCCTATTTGGAAAAAGGAAATTGTTGCAGATGGCGAGTTTTGGGTTGGCGCTCAAGAGCCGTCTTGATGGTGCCTATTATTTTGTTTGGAAATGAAAATCTATAGTAAAGCTATGAAGGAAAATTAATAACAAGAGACATTGATTTTCATGCGACGTTTGGATAAATTTAAGCACAGAAAATTCAACTAAAGTCAGTCTTAACAACATATAATAAAGGAGAATCATTATGAAAAAGTTTTTTGGTGTGCTTGTGCTCATTGCAGCATTCATTGCACTCAATGTGGCAGTGTTTGCGCAAGACAAAACGGGTGATGCGATGCAAAAGGCAGGCGAGAAGGTAGAGAAGAAAGGCGAGGTGATGGAGAAGCATGGAGAGATGAAAGAAAAACGCGGTGAGAAGATGGAAAAGCGTGGAGAGAAGATGGAGAAAAAAGGTGAAATGATGGGAAAAGAAGGCATGGAGAAAGCCGGAGAGAAAATGCAGAAGAAGGGTGAATGGATGCAGAAAAAGGGCGAGTGGAAACAGAAGAAAGGCGAGCGTAAGCAAAAGAGAGGCGAAAAAATGCAAAAGAAAGGCGAGCATATGGAAAAGAAAGGTGAAATGAAAGAAGAAAAGAAAGACGGCAACTAGTCTATAGTTATTATAATGCACCGGTAAAGCGACTTCGGCAATCTGGGTCGCTTTCTTGTTTTATTCACGTGCAATTAGTATCATAATAAAGCCTGGAAGAAAACCTGCCAGTCATTTTAACATGAATGATTCTGAAACATATCAACTTCACGATAGTTTTGGCCGCATCGTAAATAATCTTCGTATCTCAGTCACCGACCGATGCAACTTCCGCTGTCGTTACTGCATGCCGGAAGAGGGCATGGTATGGCTTAACAAGTCTGAGCTTTTAACATTCGAAGAGATTGCCCGGCTCGTCAGTATTTTTTCCGGGCTCGGAGTGACTAAGCTTCGTCTCACCGGGGGTGAACCATTGATGCGAAAGGAACTCCATCTCCTTATCGAACAGCTTCACCGTATTCAGGGCATTCACGATATTGCGCTGACGACGAATGGATATTTCCTTGCCGACCAAGCAAGCAAGCTTGCACAAGCCGGGCTTAACCGCATCAACGTCAGCATGGATTCGCTTGACCCAAAAATATTCTCCACGATGGTGCGACGGGATTACCTTCATAAAGTATGGGAAGGTCTTGATGCCGTGGAAAAACTTTCGATTCACCCCATTAAAATAAATGCAGTATTGATTCGCGGCATCAACGATCATGAAATCGAAGCGTTTGCCCGACTTGCCCGTGCGAAGCCGTTCATTATTCGCTTCATAGAGTTTATGCCGATTGGCGCGGACGACGGATGGACAATAGACAAAGTTGTGTCGACGAGAGAAATTATTGATCGCATCAACAGTATGGGACACAAACTTGTGCCGATAGAATATCACGGTACACAAGCGGCTGACCGCTACAAGTTTGAAGACGGGCTTGGCGAGATTGGCTTCATCAGTTCGGTGAGTGAACCGTTTTGCACTTCCTGTAACCGTGTGCGGATTACTTCCGATGGCAAACTCAGAACATGTTTGTTCTCGCTTCACGAAACAGATTTGAAGGAAATGCTGCGTAGTGGCGCTACTGATGATGACATACGAGCAGCGATCATTGATGCAATTTGGAAGAAGGAAGAGGGCCACCTCATCAACCAGCCAGGATTTGTACGCCCCGAGCGGACGATGAGCCAGATTGGAGGATGAGTTTTATGCTAATTTCTGGAATTAAACTTGGTCGAACTTGTAAGTGTCCTACTACTAAACAAACAACCATGTATAACATTATCAGTAATGGGCAGCAATGAAATTATCAAAAGTTCTTATCGGTGCAGCGATTGTGAGCGCATCGGTCTTAGGAACATACGCGCAAGATAAAACACCTGTAGTAAATCAACGAGAACGAAATTAGGAAAAACGCATAGACCAAGGCATCAAGAGCGGCGAGCTCACCAAGGGTGAAGCGGCGCGTCTTGAAGCTCAGCAGGGAAAAATCAAGGTCGATGAAGCAAAAGCGAAGGCAGATGGTAAAGTAATGGCAAAAGAGCGCGCCAAGTTGAAGAGAGAACAAAACCGAGCGAATCGCAACATCTATCGTAAGAAACACAACAAACGAGACCGCAACTAATTCATTCTGGATTTACAGTAAAGGTGAAGCATCCCGATACAATCGGGATGCTTCACCTTTTTTATTTGATTTTCTGAGCAATCGGTCGTACCTTTGTATATGCGAGATGTTTCCAATAAATACATTACTTTGCGCTCAGCCAAGGCGGTTGCTACACTTAACGTTAGCTCTACGACAATAGAAGCAATTAAAACTGGCAATGTTCCCAAGGCAGATCCGATTGGAGTTGCAAAAGTTGCCGGCATACAGGCAGCAAAGAATACCAGCATTCTAATTCCCTATTGTCATCAAGTGCCACTCGATTTTGTTGGCATCGATATAATATTGGATTCCAATGTTATTACAATCAATTCTACGGTGAAGGCAATCTGGAAAACAGGTGTTGAAATGGAAGCTCTCGTTGCAGCATCCACTGCAGCATTAACGCTCTATGATATGCTGAAAATTATCGATGACACGATGGAAATCTCTTCTACGAGGTTAATTGAAAAAAGGGGTGGCAAGTCGGGAATGAAACAAACCGGCAAAGGTTTATCTGCTACAATTTTTGTGATGAGTGATTCTATTAGTCAAGGCACAGCTCAAGACCGTTCCGGAAAATTTTTAGAGGAACGACTGAAAAGTTTTGGATTTGAGGTTCGTGGATTGAAAGTTCTGCCAGATAACCTTGAGGTCATTGTGAAAGAATTATTGTGGTCAACCGACAACGATCAACTTGATCTCGTTGTGACGACCGGCGGAACCGGCATAGGTCCGAGAGATGTAACGCCGGAGGCGACGCTTAAGGTTATTCAAAAAAGATTAGTTGGAGTGGAGGAGTCAATGAGAAAGTACGGACAAGACCGATTGCCGCAGGCAATGATGACACGCGGTATTGTAGGAGTTCGAGGAAAGACGCTCATTATCAATTTTCCGGGCTCTACGAGTGGCGTCGACGACGGCATCAATGCATTGTTTCCCGCCATTATTCATACCTTCAGAATGCTGAAAGGAGAGAAACACTAACGATGGCACTCGTTGATCCCAAGAAAAGATTTGTAGAAGGGATAAATTATTTCGGTAAAGCAAAAACGCCGCCCGGTCAAATTGCCACAGCAAAATTCCCGGTGCTCACATACGGAGATACTCCTAATATCTCCACCGCAGAGTGGCAGTTTCATATATTCGGCGAAGTTGAAGGAGACGTTGTTTGGACGTGGGATGACATCATGAAGATGCCGCAAACAACATTGCATGCTGATTTCCACTGTGTCACGACATGGAGCCGCTTCGATGACGATTGGACAGGAGTGATGTTCAAGGATTTGGTTACGTTCATTAAACTAAAACCCAGTGCGAAGTTTGTTATGCAGCACGCCTACGGTGGCTACACGACAAATAATTCTATGGATGTTATGTTGAACGAAGATGTTATTCTCGCCCATACATTCAACGGACAGCCGCTGCCTCGGACGCATGGCGGGCCTATGCGCGTGTTTACACCGCGACGTTATGCCTGGAAAGGTGCGAAATGGGTCAACGGTTTGGAGTTTATCTCGAAGGATCGCCCGGGTTTTTGGGAACAAAATGGCTACAATACTGCCGCTGATCCGTGGAAGGAAGAACGGTATGGGTAAGCTCAGAATTTTGTTGCACTGTATTTCAATCATCATCGTTTACTTTCTAGTTCTGGAAGAAGCATATAGTCTCGAGATACGCAGAGGAATAGTTATGCGCACAACAGATCCGACTTGCCAATTCGGCTGCGGTCAATTTTATTTGGAGCCCGATCCGACGTTTGGTTTTATATATTTAAGCGGATATGATTTCTATCCATATGTAGGAACACATGTCGAAGTGCTCGGTTCACGCGGGAGTTGTGGGGGCTGTACTGTATTAAGCATTGTGACGTTAACGGTATTACCACCGCTCGATGTTGAAGAACATGAAGAACAGTTGCCGCGCAGCCTTGCACTTGGTCAAAATTATCCAAACCCATTCAATCCACAAACGATAATTCAGTTCTCTCTTCCCCGTGCACAGTATGTATCGCTGACAATTCATAATGCTCTGGGGCAGGTTGTTGGTTCACTCGTCAATGAAACACTGCCTGTGGGAGAGCACATTGCGTTATGGGATGCAAAGAATATTCCGGGAGGCGTCTACTATTATCGTTTGAGCACCGCAGATGGAACAATGACAAGACAGATGTTACTGATACGCTGAGAGAGTTTTCTTCTACAAAGAAGTATTTGTACTTTACCCTTTTTTTTATTAGAATGCACCCAGCACACATTGCACTTCTATCTTATGACACCACAAGCTAACGGCACGAGAAATACATGGAAATAATCATCATCGTACTCAGTGTGCTTGTGTGTCTTCTCCTTTATGTCGTTCTTAAACGGCAAACGCCGCAAGCTTCCGACCTAACTCAGCCGATGACACTTATCCAGCAGCAAATGGAGGCATTTCGAACCGATGTGCGTACAAGCATTCAACATATTACCGAAAATGTTAATCATCAATTAAGTACGGTGACGCAGCAACTTCAATCACAAACGAGCACGATAGGTAACCGGCTTGATTCTGCGGCGCGGGTGATCGGTGACGTCCAGAAGAACCTTGGAGAGTTAGGAAAGGCAACAGAAGAAATCAAAGAGTTGGGTTTGAATATCTCAAAACTTGACGAGCTGCTGCGTGCGCCGAAACTCCGTGGTGGTCTTGGCGAGTTTCTTTTAGAAGATTTACTGAAACAAGTCCTACCTGCAGAACATGTTGAGATGCAGTATCGATTTAGAAATGGCCACATAGTTGATGCGGTCATACACACATCAGATCACATGGTACCAATAGACTCGAAGTTTCCGTTGGAAAATTTTCGAAAAATGATAGGCGCTTCATCTGATGCGGAAAAAAAGACGTATCAACGAGCATTTGTCGGTGACGTTAAAAAACATATCGATGCCATAGCAGAAAAATATATTTTGCCTGATGAAGGAACATTTCCATTTGCATTGATGTATATTCCAGCAGAAAATATTTATTATGAGATCATCATCAAAGACGAGATGGCGAATGGCGCAGGCTTATACGGTTACGCCATCGAGCGAAAAGTCGTTCCCGTATCGCCGAACAGTTTTTACGCATACCTGCAAGTGATTGCGCTCGGTTTGCGGGGGATGTCGATAGAACGCAGCGCCCGGGAAATTCTGAACACACTTGGTCGTTTGCAAGGCGATATAGTGAAAGTGAGAGAAGCATACGATGTTCTCGGCTGTCACCTCGATAATGCAAGAAAGAAATATGATGAAACGGACAAACGTTTGTCAAACATTGAGACAAAGTTAGATCAGGTTGCTGAACATACATTGTCGGAAAATCAGCCACATACCCTTCGAGAAGAAAAATTATTAATGTCATAAAGCGAAGAATAAACCTGTATCTGCGATAGGATAACTACGAAACCATGTATTTAAAACAACATTCTCTTACATTAACATCGAGCGAGACATTCATTCACGGTGAAAAGCTTGATGTTATTGTTGTATATGCCGACCTGCGGGGTTTTGCACAGTGGTCGTTAGGGTCGACACAGAACCAGATTACACGTGTCATTGAGGTTGTCTATGACCGCGTTATCCAACTTGCTTTTTTTTACAAACACACATTTCATAAATTTCTCGGTGATGGATTTGTTCTGATCTGGGAGGTGAAAGACCACAGCTCGCGCACAGAAGCGCTGCACTGGGCGCTAGAAGCAGCGTTTGAAATTCATAAACGATATTGGTATATCGCCAGAGATCTACAGTTTCCATCACCGCTTGGATTTGGGATTGGTATCTCGTGCGGCGAAGTTATTCGCATTGACCCCGACACGTTCATACCGGAATTGAATGAGCCGGATTTTGTCGGCTACCCGATGAACAGCGGAGCGCGAATGCAAAAACTTGCTGGACCGTATGGCACAGTTCTCGATAGTGTTTGTGCAGAAATAGCCGAACATCATCGGCCTCGTATACTGCGAGAAAACAATCCCGTTCTCAGTCTTGAGTTGATCAAGCCGCATAATAAAGCAGTATCGTTGGCGAATACATTGACAGGCTTAAGCGAAGATGATATTTATGGCTTCCGTTACGTTATCTGGCCCTATGTTAAAAATGCTCTCTGGAATATTGATGGAAGAATATGACACGAGTCGAACAACATAATATGGTTGAAACGCTCAAAGACTATATCCACAAAATGCGTGGAACAGATCTTGATGAGTTTGAGATGATTCGTAAACGAGACAGAGATGATGAGGGGCTTGATGCGCTTACCCTTCATCGGCTCTCCGAGTTGTTCAAGCAGTATGTACCTGCCCGCTTTCGGTAGATCGGCGTCTCAAATTTATCTGTGGAGACAAGATTCTGTGTGTAGCATTGCTATGTGAAGTATATGCCAGTCATTCTCACCAAACACCATTCTTCGAACATAGTAGATCTCGGAACCGAAATTCACCGACGACTTCAACACGGTGACACCACTTCCTTTCTTGTCATCGTCCCGACGAAACGCAAGGTCAGGGACATGCAGCGGGAGTTTCTCAAAGTAGTTCCGCGTGGGGTTTCATCTTCTCCGTTACTTTTCACCTTAGAAACACTCGCCGCTGAACTTTATTCTCTTCTTTGTACGCCAAAACGTTTTCTTTCTGTTCAGGCACAGACAATTTTCTTTCAAGAGGCAATACAATCTGTAGCAGGTTCGTTGCAGTACTTTCGTTTGCGCCGTGATAGTCGCAGCATGCCGCCGGGAACATTTCAGAACGTAGTTACAATTATTAATTACTTCAAAGAACGAGGCGTATATCCTTCGACGCTATATACTGAAGTGGGGGCGGCACACATGCATGAGAAGGCGAAGTTACAGGATATTCTGTTGATATATGAAGCTTATGAGCAGCTATTAGGTGATAGATATATCGATGCATCAGGAATGATGAAAGAGATCAACCTACGGTGGGACGGTGAGACATCGGCAATAAAACTGCTACAACACTATAAGAATTGTAAGTCGATTTTTATCTTAGGATTCGATGAGTTTTCAGATCCAGAACTGACCATGATTCATCATTTCTCGAATATTCAAGATCACGAAACTATCATTTCTTTTGATTACCATCTAGACAACGACAATATTTTTGGACACCTCAAAGAAAATTATGTTAAAATTCTCAATATGGGGTTTACAAAGAAAAAGACTGATACATCGAACACGTTGTTTCGGGAACATATTGCGATGCATCTTTTTCATCCCAAACAATCTACTCGCATATCGTGCAGTGAATCAGTAACATTATTGCGGGCAGGGGACCGTGAGCACGAGGTCGAACTGATTGCAAAAATTATCAAGCGATTAATGAGTGAAAAGCCGGACCTTGATCTCAGCAACATCTGCGTATCAATGCATCATCCGCAGATATACACGGCATTATTCCGGGAAGTATTTGATCGGTATGGGATCCCCGCCAACATTACGGATCGTTATCATCTTGATCAGTCACCGCTGGTTATTGCCATTCTTTCGTTGCTTGCAGTACAGCAGAATAATTTTCGGCTCGCCGATATTATGCGCTCGCTTTCTACTTCTTACTTCGATGTTCATCACCGTGATGGCAGGAGTGTCGATGTGGGAAATCTGTATACTGTTGCGACAATGTTAAAAATCACGTACGGCAAAAAAATCTGGCTAAACAGAATTGCAAAACGCCTGTCTGTGCTTGCTCAACGGATACAATCACCGGAGGACGATATTGAAGAATACCGTTTGAAACGGGAGGAAACGATGCTTCGAAACGCACAACAAGACATTGAATATCTCTCTTCTCTTCTGGAGCGATTTAACGGTGTATTAACGACGAAAGAATTCAAAGAGCGGTTATTCTCTTTATTAGAAGATCTCCACATGCTTGAACGTATGCTTGCCATCAAAGATGTTGGTATACTGCAGTTGGAAAAAGATTCGCGCGCGTATCAGAAGTTTACCGCGTTTGCCGATGAGTTTGTGGATCTCCTCGCGTTTGAGAGAAAACAACATGAGCATGAGAGCCTCTCGTTTTATGTAGATCGAATGAAACTTGCTATCACACAGTTACGGTACAATATACGTCAGAAATATGGATATGGTGTATATGTAACGTCGTTCAACGAAACTCGCGGCCTCGCGTTTGATATCATGATTATGGCAGGGTTAGTTGACGGCGAGGTACCTCCTCTCTATATGCAAAATTTTTTGCTCAGCGCAGCACGGCAACAACAGCAGGAACGATATCATCTTCATGAGCACCGATATCTTTTCTATCAAGCTCTGACAAATTTTACTGAACATGTGTACCTTACAATCCCCGCACGGGATGCAGATGTTGAGCTGGTACCATCGTCGTTTGTAGATGCGCTTCTGAATATTGTTGAACTCGATGATCAGAGAGAAAATGGTCAGAAAGAATTTGACGAGTACCTCTACTCGGAGGGCGAATTGCAGATGCATTTTGGAGAAACAATACATGATGACACAAACATTCTCAACACTCAAGTCCTTTCAAAAGAACTGCGCGAGTCATTTGATCATATTAGACATGCAATTGCTGTCGAGCAAAGTAGGAAGCAAGCAAGTATACTGCCCGAGTTTAATGGCGCCATTGCCGATCATCTGAGTACAGATGCACAACATGCCCTTGAGCAATTCCGTCACCACATATTCTCCGTGACGCAGCTGGAATCATACGGGAGATGTCCTTTCCAGTTCTTTGCTGATAAAGTGCTTCGCTTGAGTGTTACGAAAGAATTTGATGAGGGGCTCTCACCGTTGGAACGAGGTAGTATCCTGCACGAAATTCTCTATGAGTTTTATCTGCGACGCAGAAATAACGATCTTCTCCCGCTGCATCAGACTAATGAAAAAGAATTTCGGCAAGCGTTAGATGATCTCATAGCTATTGCGCATGAGAAGCTTGATGCTTTTGAATTTACAGATGTATTTTGGGATATCGATAAGGAAATAATCCTCGGATCAGAAATACAAAAGGGCGTTCTTCAAGAATTTCTCGACGTTGAAAAAGAACGTACGCTTGAAACGGTGCCAGCATTTTTTGAGGTTGCGTTCGGTCCATCAACGGGATCTAACAGAAACATCGACCGCAATCTGCATAGTGAAACACCGGTAACTGCCGGCCGTGTCAGCCTTCGAGGAAAAATAGATCGGATTGATGTCGGGAAAGATTTTTTTTCGGTGATAGATTATAAAAGCAACGTTACGGTTGCAAAGCGCAAAGAGATTGATGCCGGAATCAGCTTACAACTGCCGCTCTACCTTTATGCTGCCGAACGCATTTTTGCGGAATGCACAAATATGAAGCTGACAGGCGTCGCCGGAATCTATTATGTACTTAAATCGCCTGTAAAAGAGCAATTGGGTGTTGGTACTCGTGAGTATGCCGGGAAAGCATTCAAAGCAAACGTAAGAAATAATCAGATGACAGAAAATGAAGAAGAACTCCGCCTTGTTATTGACAGAGCAGTTGCATTTGTCAATGAATATGTAGATAGTATCACAAAAGGGATATTTCCTGTAGCTCCCAAAGATCCCTCTACGGTATGTACCTACTGTGATTTTAAAACGATATGCAGGATACAGCTTCAGCAATCCATACTCACGGAGAATGTACAATGAAACCCAAAAAAATAAAACAGGTCTTACCTGCTGAATTGCTCATCGAATGGGATGACGGACACAAAGGCCTTCATGTACTGACGACATTGAGAAAATATTGCCCGTGTGCTTCGTGTAAAGCGGAAATAGAAGCGAGGGAAGGTGTTGTCATGCTGCCTATATTGAAGCCCGGGCAGTACGAACTTAAAGCTGCTGAACCTGTTGGCTCATATGCACTTCAGCTTATGTGGGGAGATGGTCATAAAACCGGCATTTATACGTTCGATTATCTGCGGCAAATCTGTGAGTGTGAAAAGTGCAGACAAATGACTGCGGAATAACAATTCACTCAACCTTTTGCTCTATTATTGTGTATACTTCATTCTTGTATATTAATGGAACAAGGCAAATCGGTGCATGACGTTGTCCGATCCAAAACGCATCAACACATCTCACCGTATTGAACCCGATTTGTTACTTGCTGCGTATGCTGCCGGATATTTTCCAATGGCAGAGTCTCGTGAAGGCCCTATTCGTTGGTATTCACCCGATCCCCGTGCCATAATTCCATTAGACGGCTTCAAAGTATCTCGTAGCCTGCGGCAAACAATCAAGAAACATCTTTATGAGATTAAACTGAATGTCTCCTTTGAAGAAGTCATGCGCGCATGTACCAAGCGGGAGGAAACATGGATCTCGGAAGATATCATCCAAAGTTATCTTGAGCTTCACACACTTGGGTATGCGCATAGTGTAGAAGTATGGCAAGGAAAAATGTTGACAGGGGGATTATATGGAGTTGCACTTGGTGCGGCGTTCTTCGGAGAGTCGATGTTTAGCTATGTTCGCGATGCATCAAAAGTCGCTCTTGTGTATGTAGTTGAGCGATTGCACACAAAGAATTTTGAGCTTCTTGATACTCAATTTATCACGCCTCATCTTTCCCGCTTTGGCGCGAAAGAGATTTCAAGAAGCAGTTATTTAGAACTATTAGTTAAGGCAGTCAATAAGCAACGAACTTTTCTCGATTGACGGCTAATATCTATTTTTAATCGCGGAATAATAGTAGTATGAATTACTTTTGCAGGAGTAAGGAGTCTTATATGATAAAATATGTTATTGCCTTTTTATATTTGATAGTCATTTCCCAGTCCGAGGCACAGCCGGTGCCTACGAAGATGTATGCATTAAAGTGTGGAAGAATCATCGATGGTATAAGCGACAACGTTCGCAGTAATGCTATACTTCTTATCGAAGGCAATATCATTAAGCAGATCGATGCTTCATCAATTCCTTCCTATGCCGATGTCATTGACCTCAGCAAGCTGACAGTTCTTCCGGGTCTCATAGATTGCCACACACATGTCCTGTTACAGGGAGATATTACAAGCCAGGATTATGATAATCAGCTTCTCAAGGAATCGATTCCATATCGAACGATTCGCGGCGCGGTAGCTGCTCAAGCAGCGTTGCGCAACGGCTTTACGACAATTCGTGATGTTGAAACCGAAGGAGCGATGTATGCCGATGTCGATATTAAAAAAGCAATCAATAATGGTATTATCGAAGGACCACGCATGTTTGTCTCAACGCGTGCGCTTGATGTCACCGGTGCATATCCGTTGTTAGGTTATTCATGGGAACTGCGCATGCCGAAAGGTGTTCAGGTGGTCGATGGTGTTGACGAATGCCGGAAAGCAGTTCGTGAACAGGTTGAATATGGCGCCGACTGGATCAAGGTCTATGTTGATCGGAGTTACTACGTAGCTGAGGATGAAAAAATTCACAGCATTCTGACATTTACGTTCGATGAGCTCAAAGCGATTTGCGATGAAGCACATAAACTCCGCCGCAAGGTTGTCGCACACGCCATCGGGAGAGAAGGAATAGAAAATGCACTGCGTGCCGGTGTGAATACCATCGAGCATGGGCACGGCTTCGATGATGAAATGCTTGCTCTTGCAAAACAACAAGGCGTGTTTTGGTGCCCGACACTCTTTGTAACAGAATACGTTGCAGAGGGTCGTGCGGCAGAAGGGAAACCCATTTATAAGCAAATGATCAGCTATCAACGAAAAGCATTTGCTAAAGCCGTAACAGCAGGCGTCAAAATTTCTCTCGGGACCGATGTGGGTGGATTTGCATGGGACGTGAATCAAGCAGTCGAAATCAAACGCATGGTTGATGCAGGTATGACATCGATGCAGGCTATCAAAGCATCGACATCCGTGGCGGCAGATCTCTTGGGAATGAAAGGCAAACTCGGCGAGTTGTCGTCAGGCGCCCTTGCCGACATCATCGCTGTGAGGGGCGACCCGATCAATGATGTCTCGGTGCTTGAACATGTCGTGTTCGTTATGAAAGACGGAAAGATTTATAAAAATGCCATCACAAAATAGCAACAGCAGGAATTTGACTCTCTCATAAAGGAATTCGATATTTACAGAGTTGCAGAGATAAAATCCTTCAAATTAGTTATATTTTTAGTGATGCCAGTTCTTCGCATCCAGTCGTTTCATTGTTCACTATGATTATTTCAGTATCAAGAAAAAAATGTCATTATTATTCAAAAAAATCCTGACCATAACGAGATTGTCATTATGTTTGCTCGCTTCTATACTTCTCAGTGTACAAGGCAGCGCATCTGATAAGTCAAAGTTTCATTTTAACAAAGAAGGAGGTTACGAGAAAACGGCAGCTCCTACGCCTTGGACAAAAATACTTCGTCAGGGGTTCGGCATGAAAGTCATCATGAACAATGAAATGATACTCGGTAACCAGGCGATCAGTGATGTTGCGGCGATCGGACTGGACTATCCGGCGGGGTCAAATACTGAGCATCTTTTCGGAGGAGGCCCGGTTATCGGGGGTATATGGAATGGGCAGAGGAGAGTATCAGCCGCATATTGGGAAGGAACTCAAGAATTCAAACCAGAGATCAACGATACTGCTCGAGAACGTATGTGGATAGCTGTTGCATCGGATACATTATATGATCCCACTCGACCAGGGTACTACAAGCGAGCGATGAGTGTACGCCTCGTCGATGATGATAATGACGGCAAAGTTGATGAAGATGAGCTCGACGGATTGGATAATGATGGTGACTGGGTTTCATTAACCGATGATATTGGTGCAGATGGACTTCCCGATTCTCTGGAGGTGGGGTGCCGAGGCGGCTACGACCCGGTGACAAATCCAGATCCTGCATTTGATAATTATGTTCCGTCAAAATTCGATTACTGCCGCCAGAATCCGGATGGCTCGACACCTCGAATGAACGATAAAAATAAATACACTGAAAAAAATAATTTACCGGATCACGGTGAGCCGCATGTTGATGAAGATTACGGCGCCGTTTCTGACCATGATGTCTACTGTGCGTCAACAGATACATTTAGAACGCCAGCCATCGGTACACTGTTGCCGCTTGGCATTAAAATATGGCAAAAATCTTACGCGTGGCAAGGGAAGATGTTCGAAGCAATTCTACCGATCGATTATTATTTTGTCAATGTCGGAAGAACTACGATTCGTGATGTGTATCTCGGATGGACAGCTGATCCGGATGTGGGACCTGTCAGTGACGGAAGTTATGCGACCAACAATTATTCGGGTTATCTCTCGCAGACTCATACTGCCTTCGTACATAACCCCGCTTCTCGAGGCTCTACACCCTTCGGGATTACAATCATGGGAGCTTCAAAACCTCTCGACTCTCTGAATTTCGTTTATCAATGGTATCCGGGAGGTAGCCCTATAACAGGAGATTCGTTGCAATATGCTTGGATGAGTTGTGAAGCGTTCGGTGGCAACTGTATTCAACCCGATCAATCTCCGTTATCTCTCAGTGACATGCGTATCTTCTTTTTTTGTGGACCCTTCGGTGATCTCGCACCTCAAGATACGATGGTACTGAATACCGCGATAGTATCGGGAGATGGTATTACAGCCGGCGTTAATCCGATGAATGAAAATGCTAAAACTGCAATCAGATTATTTAAAACCGGTTACCGCCAGCCGGCACAGCCTATTTCGCCCTGTTTAGAGCTTACACCGGGATACAAAAAAGTTACACTCAACTGGGGAAGACTTGCTCTTTGCCAGAACGGAAGGCCCGGCGCCGACCCGATGTCAATTTGGGATGACTCGAATAGCGTCGCAGGGTCGTTCCCGCCAGATCACTGGCGGCGTGTTAACCCGCCCACAGGGCATATACGCGGCGGGCGCATTTTCGAAGGCTATCGTCTCTATCGCAGTGAGGATCCGTCCGGACATCCGAGTAGTTTTACCCTCTTGAAACAGTTCGACCTCGATGATGAGTTCTCGTATAATACGGGACTTGATTCAGTATTTGTGGACTCCAACCTTGTACGAGGCAAACGCTATTGGTACAGTGTAACTTCGTTTGGTATACGTGATAGAACGATCATAACTTCAACTCCGCAGCCGGGAGTTGTTCGCTATGACACATTATATACCTCTGAATCAGAGTCGCCCAAAGAATCGAATGCGCTGAGTGTCGATTTAGCATTTTCAGTTTCCGATAAATCCGGTGAGGTGCTTGTCGTTCCAAACCCTTATCGCACCGATATGGATTATACGCTGGAAAACGGAGGATGGGAAGGGCGGGGCCGCGATTGGACAGAAAATAATCGAAAAATAAAGTTTATTCACCTCCCGAAGAAATGTACTATCCGTGTTTTTACTATTGCCGGGGATATTGTTGCTACCTTACAGCATGAAGATCCTGTACGAGGTGAACTTGAATGGGATTTGTTGAGCGACGGTGCACGTGCTATTGCAAGCGGTGTGTATATTTTTTCTGTCGAGTCAGACCTCGGACAGCAAATCGGCAAGTTTGTCTTAATTCGGTAATCCATTTCATCATACATTTTTTTGCAACTTCTGTGAAGTACGTCAAGCACATCCTTCTTCTACTTATTCTTTGTTGCTGGTCAAGCACCTTCTCTCAACGCAAGACGACGGTTATCAAATGCGGTAAGCTCATCGATGGTAACCATGAAACGGTGTTGGAGAATGCCGTTATTCTCATTGACAGCAATACGATTAGCCAAGTCGGTACCGCACTTGTGATTCCCGCGAACGCAGACGTTATCGACCTTTCCGATTATACCGTCCTGCCGGGGTTCATCGACTGCCACACACATTTGACCACACAGCCGGAAAACTATTACGACGATCTTTTTCGCAAAAGTCCGATTGATTATGCGGTTACAGCACATCAATATGCGTTGAGAACGCTTGAAGCCGGATTTACAACGGTTCGCGACGTTGGAGCCGGAGAATATGTCGACGTGGCGTTGAAGAAAGCTATCAACAAAGGTAAGATTCCGGGACCGCGCATGTTCGTTGCCACGCTTGCCGTCGGCTCGACAGGTGGTCACAATGATGTTTCCGGATTCTCACCGTATCTGCGGTTCAATCAGTTTTCGGGTGTCGCTGACGGTGTTGAGGAGATTCGAAAACTCATTCGGACAGAAATCAAGAACGGAGCCGATGTCATCAAGATGGTTGCAACGGCAGGCGTGTTGTCGGAAGAAGAATCTGTCGGCGCACCGCAGTATTCACAGGAAGAAATGAATGCTGTTGTGCAGGAAGCGGCATTATGGGGTAAAAAAGTCGCAGCACATGCGCACGGTGCAGAAGGCATCAAGATGGCGGTGAAAGCGGGTGTTGCATCGATTGAACACGGAAGTTTGCTGGACGATGAAGGTATCCAGCTTATGAAGCTGCTTGGCACGTATCTCGTGGCGGATGTCTATAACGATGATTACATCATCAGCGAATACACGCGTCTCGGCTATCCTGATAAAATTATTCAAAAAGAAAAACTTGTCGGCAGGCAGCAACGTGAAAACTTTCAGCGGGCAGTCAAAGCCGGTGTGAAGATCGCATTCGGCTCGGATGCCGGCGTGTACCCGCATGGATGGAATGGAAAACAGTTTGCCCACATGGTGCGATGGGGCTGCACGCCGATGCAGGTAATCAAAGCTGCTACGACGTCTGCTGCCGATCTCTTAGGAATGAGCGGCAAAATCGGCGAAATTTCCCCCGGCGCATTTGCCGACATCATTGCTGTGAAAGGCGATCCTCTCAAGGATGTTACACTGTTCGAGCGTGTCAGTTTTGTCATGAAAGATGGGAACGTGTATAAGCGAGACAAAGAATAGGAACGACGGAGTAATGAAGTGATGGGATATTGGAATAATGGATTGATGAAGAGAACAGCGAGAATTCTTACGTTGTGCCTACTTCTTCCATATGCAGTTCTTTCCCAAGATAAGGGCAATGTTCAGGAGCGACAACACATTAACCAAGTATTAGCGCATCAAGCCGAAGCATGGAACCACGGCGACATTGAAGGATACATGCAGGGCTATTGGAAATCCGACAGCCTGCTCTTCACCAGCGGCAGTAAGATCCAGCGCGGCTGGCGAGCAACGTTCGAGAAGTACAAAAAGAGCTACGACACGAAAGCGAAAATGGGCACACTGAAATTCTCTGAGCTTGAGATTACGATACTTTCGCCGAACTCAGCGTGGGTGCTTGGTCACTGGGAACTGACACGAAAGGACGATCTTCCGGGCGGCGTGTTTACGTTGATACTGCGAAAATTCCCCGATGGATGGAAAGTCATCCACGATCACACATCATCCCGGTAATTACACGGTTGAAATTCCAAATCCCAAAATTCAAGCGCCAAACAAATTCCAATACCCAATTTCTGAATTGGTTTGCTCTACTATTTGGGATTTGAGCATTGAGATTTATTTGTAATTTGGAGATTGTGATTTGAGATTTTACATCTTGTGAAATTCCAAACAGTATGTATAACATCAACGTTATTTTTGAAACCAATTTCCCGACATTAAAGCTCCTCAAGCGCGGCAAGGTTCGCGACATCTACGACCTTGGCGAGCATCTCCTTATTGTTGCCACTGATCGCCTCTCGGCATTCGATGTCATTATGCCGCAGCCCATTCCGTACAAAGGCAACGTGCTCACGCAGATTTCGAATTACTGGTTTGATCAGATGAAGGATATTATCCCAAATCATCTCATAGCAACACGCGTTGAAGACTTTCCGGAAGAGTGTCAGCCGTATGCAGACCAGCTTCGCGGACGAAGCATCGTTGTGAAGAAAACACAGCCGTTGGCGATCGAGTGTGTTGCGCGTGGATATTTATCGGGCTCAGGGTGGAATGAATACAAGCAAGCGAAGTCTGTCTGCGGTATCAAGCTGCCGGACGGCTTGGTGGAATCCTCGAAACTCCCTGCGCTGATCTTCACGCCTGCAACGAAAGCAGAAGTCGGTCACGATGAAAATATCGACTTCGAGAGAGCAATGTCGATTGTCGGCAAAGACGTTGCTGAGAAAGTTCGCGAATATACTCTTGCGATTTACAAACGAGCCGTCGAGATAGCCGGGAAGAAGGGCATGATCATTGCAGATACGAAAATGGAATTTGGACTTCTCCCCGCTAAAGAGACAGCGGGCAAGAATGGTCAACTCATTCTCATTGATGAACTGCTCACGCCAGACTCTTCTCGTTTCTGGTCGCAGGCATCGTATACTCCCGGAAAGGCACAGGAAAGTTTTGATAAACAATTCGTGCGCGATTATCTTCTTTCTATCAACTTCAATAAGCTTCCGCCGGGACCGATTCTGCCGGGTGATGTTATTCAAAAGACTTCTACGTTGTACCGGGAAGCGCTGAGACACCTCACAGGGAGAGAAGTAGAGTAATCTGCCGCTAAAACGATGAAAGCATCTTGATTCAGCAGGTTTTCATATCTCAATTGTTTAACGCACGCACGCACGTACCCGCTAAAACCTTTTCTCTTGACATTCGATACAATACCACTATATTATTATAGACATTTATGCTACGGGGGTAGCATTCGTATCAGAATGCTTATACGAAGATTCCATGTTGATATTGTTGCCGAGGATTTGTTGATTCATTGTGTTCATGCTATACGGTTGTTCTTCCATAACGTACGAATACACTATTCTTCACAAGCTGGTAATCGGTACTGCTGTCAATAAATTCTAATCCAATTCATTTATCATATTTATGTTGGAGGGTGTATGAAATATCTAATCTTTAAAACTTTCCAATTCGCAGGATATCGTGGGCTGGTTACTATTCTCTGTTTGTTTTTTATTTCTGTTTTTTTAGCTCATGCACAGCCCTCAAAAGATTGGGGATGGACTTCCCCATCGGTCTATGAACAGCTTCCTGAAACCACAAGAGGCAACTGGTTGTACGATGTCATCCAAACGTCTGACGGCGGCTACTTGGGAGGGGGATTCGTTTCGCGGCTCGAGGATATGACGATGAATGTTGTTCGCCCATCATTAGTCAAGCTGGATGCCCATAGACAACGCGTCTGGGAGAAAAGATACGATGTGGCTGCGAGCGCCAGTGTCGGAGGAGTCTATGATCTTCTTGAAACCACAGATGGTTATCTCGCCTTCGGGAGCACCGGGATCACTCGGAACCGTCTCAACGGTACGAGCGAGTTATACCTTTTGAAGGTAGATAAAGCGACAGGTGATATCCTGTGGACAAGGTTTTTTGGTTCAAACAATCTGACTAATTTTGCCGGATCCATTGAACAAAGCGATAGTGCAGGCCTTTGCGGCATCGGCTATGTCGGAGGAGGTTCAATTCGTCCAATCCTTGGAACGGGCGGTCAATCGACAGGATATATCATCTCATCTACTGCCGTCAGATTACCACACCCCACAAATCTTTTAGGTCTTCGTGGGGCGGTTCTTATCAAAATTGATGAACAAGGAAATCTTGATCAGGACTTCGGCGGTTCCAATCATGGGTGGTCGCTCTATGGAGGCAATGGACCAAATTACGCTATCGGAGCAAACGCGCGCGTGGTCTATGATGCTGGTGGAGCTGCCGCCGGCTTTATTCTTGTTGGTAGCCGTTTTACGAGCACCACACCTATTGTTGGGGATGTATTTCTGCTACGTACAGACATGGTTGGAAGTGTACTGTGGGAGAAGACCTTTAGTGAAGCTGGTCTCATTAATGATAATGCGTATGTCGATGTAGATTTCCCGGATCAACCTCTTTGTCCTGGTGCGACTACGATAGAAGATAGGCCTGATGAACGCGGAATTTCCCTAGAGCAGATTTCTCCTGGAGGTGATTTTGTTGTAAGCTGTGAATTTGATTTTAAGTTCGCTACTCATTCTGGGTGTACGGGATTCGGTAGCAATTCAGTATTAGAGGCGGATGCTGTATTAATGCGGATAGGTATGGATGGGGATTTTCGCTGGGCGAAGAATGTGGGACGTTTCAATGGTATTGAGTTCTTTACTCCAATTGAAATTGTGAATGACGGAGTAGTTATCTCAGGAAATTCTGCTACGACAAACGGAATAATATCAACTCGTTTCATCAAAACTGATTTTGACGGCAACATTCTCTGGAATATTATCGCACACGGGGACGAAAGTGGTGCAGCCGATAACTGTACGTTTGGTCTTTCGAAAACAGTCGATGGTGGCTTTGTTGTAGCTGGAAACAACGAGCTTAACGGTGATGACTACTTCATGGTACACGTCACCGAACCGCATAGAATGATCCGTGTGGTTGATCAAAATGGAATTGAAATCATCGGTTCACATGTTTGGATCGATGGCGTGACAAGAGTGAATACCGGATCCACTACAATAATTCCACCGGGAACACATTTCGGTTTGATTGTTCCGGGTCGGGATGGAAATCCGGATCCATATAGCCATACCTTCTTATCACGAACAGAATCCTTCGAAGTTACCAATGCAACAACAGAAGTTGTTTTTGTGTGGCGAACTGTGACATTCCCTATCAATATCGTGGATCAACATGGTGTGACTATTCCTCGATCACGATTTCAAGATAACAGGGGCGGAGCAATTCGTGAGACCGGCAGTCTCGTCACTCTGCCGATTACGGACAACTCCATCTACCCAACGCTCGTCGGTGAAGATCAGGATGGTTTTACCTATGGGATTTGGCCCGGTGGCAGCAATGAACCGGGCGGGTCGATTCTTCGGAGAGAAAAGTTTGAAGTGTTGCCCACAACTGACGGCCTGACGTTCGTTTGGATCACCGCAACCTTTGCTATCACGATTGCCGACCAGAACGGTCAGAATATCATCGGCTCGTGGCATCAGTTCCAGCGCGGTGGAGCCATCATCCCAAGCGGCGGAGAGGTTACAGTCCCGATTACAGATGAAAGCATTTATCCAACTATGGATGGAGAGTCAAAGAACGGATACGATCTCGCATTAGTCCCTGGCCGCAACGGAAATCCTGATCTGGCTCCGTCTACAGAGTTGCAGCGTGGTACATTTCAGGAAGTCGGTGTTGATCAGCAGGATGTCGTATACGAATGGAGACAGCTCATCTGTCGTGTCAATGTCGTTGATGGGAGTGACCATATCATTCCTAACTCTTCTTTTACAATCCCACATGGTGGAACAGTACACAATGGAGGCCTTGTCCATCTCCCAATCACCGATGAATCTGTCTACCCAACAATGATTGGCACGGCGCTGAATGGCTATACACTGACACTCTCCCCAGGCGGAAGCATTGCGGGAGATGCGGTCTTTGAGATAACAAACGCTCTTGAATTCAATCCACCCTTTGTAACACTGAACAATACACAATACGGACTGCGTTGCATACCGGAATTCGGTTCCGTACATGGCTTCGTCTCAGCGGATTGTCCGGCAGCGAACACAGGCCTACCCGGCGTCCGCATTGATCTCTATCTACAAGGAAGCGGAGATATTGTAGCAACAGCAGTTACTGACCCAGATGGGAATTACGCAATCGACAGTCTCGAAGCTGGAAGTTACACAGTTACAATGGTTACTCCTCTTGGCTATATAGCAGCCAGCGAAGAGGTTGCTGTTACAATAGCAGGTGGGCAGAATGTGACAGTAGACTTTCCGCTTACTTGTTTGACGGTCGTTTCTAATCCCCGTACCATCGGTTTCTGGAAACATCAAGTGGGTGTAGCAACAGGTGGGAAAGGGGCAGCACAAATCGATGCTACTACATTGTGCCAGTATCTGGACCTGATAGAAACACATTTCAATAACAATGTCACTAATCAGGTTGTCATTTATCAGGCACCATCTGTTGGTGCAACCTGTCAACAAAAACTACAGGTTGCGAAGGCATTATTGAATCTGCAAGGCTCGCAGACAATGGAAGCGCGAGCGCGTCAACAACTGATGGCATTGCTACTCAATGTGGTGTCAGGAAAGATCGGGCTTCTACAATCCATCAGCACAGATGACGCCGTTGTATCTCAGGCAATCACCTACAGTGATAATCTTATTGACAATCCGAGTGGAAGCAAGGAAACAGCAAAGACCATCTGCGATCTCATCAACAACGGTCAGCAAGTAACGGCAGGACTGATACCGTTGAGCACGCCAATTATTTATTACAAGATCGGAAGAGATCAATCAATAGCGGTTATACCGAAAGAATTTGCCTTGCGTCAGGGCTATCCAAATCCATTTAATCCAACAACGACTATTGGATTTGATTTACCGAAGGATGCAAGGGTTACACTCAAAGTATGTGATGTTCTTGGGCAAGAAGCCGCTTCACTTGTGGACGATCAAGAGTATGAGGCAGGAACGCATCAAGTTGAGTTTAACGCAGGTAGTTTGGCAAGCGGGATCTACTTCTACCGCATTACGGCACAAAGTGAAGGCAAGACATTCACGAGTGTCAAGAAGATGTTGTTGATGAAATAACTGTAGCAAATATAAACCCTCCCGCAAGCTCAGAGTTTACGGGAGGGTAGGTTATTTTCTCGTTTAATTCCACGAAAATGTTTACAGCGCCAAACACCTAATGAAGTCTTTCATTCCTGTGTTGCACTTAAACATTGAATTCACCTTTTAATAATAGTTGTAACATTTTTTATTAGTTAACCAGAAAGCAACTAACGTATGAAAAAGACATGCCTGTTTGTTCTTCTGCTCATTGCATGCACTGACGTATTCTCTCAGGCCCAGCCCGCGGCCCACGCTTCAGTACTCGATTCCTGCCTCCTTGACCCACGATACAACAATGGACCTGGCAATCCGGTACAAGGGCTTATTCTCAATAAATGGAACAGGGATGTCACCAACCGAGTGATCCTGTTGGTGGACTGGGAAGGATACATGGGCAATCCCGAGGCACTCTATCGCATTGTCCCTCCCTCTGGCGCACAATATCCCGTTACGGCAACCATAAGCGTCAGCGGCGCACCGCTCCTCTATTTCTCCTGTTGATGGGGATGCCTCGAGTCGGCGCAGACCGTGAACGGACCTTCTCTGCAGCGGACGGTTCAAGCCAGCACAGATACCTTTGAGTTGAGGATCGGCAACAACCCCGACCGAAGTTTTGCGGACGAGGAGTACGTACTCCACGTGGAGTTCCTCGATGCCGGATCGAACACGTTCTCGTTCAATACCCCGATCCATGTCTGTGACCAGGACCGCGACAGACCCATGGACTTCCAGATCATCTTGGACGTCACTCACGATTCAACCGGATTCTACGCCGCCCATCCCGAGGCCGTTTCACTGATGCAACAGATTGCGGGTGACGTCGCGTACTACCTTGACGATATGCAAGCCGATACTGTCCCTGCGAGGTTTGCCCTGTCAATTGTCAATTTTGATCCCATCAGGTATGCGCGGAATCCAATCCCATATACTGGCTACTATCTTTTTTCGACGGGATGGTATCACGGAACGGATCCCAACGACATTTGGTCCACCGGCTCTCCTGGCCAGACATTCTTGAAGCGTAACGCACTTCCGCTTGAGATTTACGCGATCGGGACGGTCAGACCGCATCCAGATGGAGACAGGAGTGCTTTCAACACCACAGGTTGGTCCTTTGAAAGCGCGGACACGGCGTGGTGGACGATCTCCCGTGAAAGGTTTGGCCCCAGTCCGACGGGGGACTGCCCCCCTGGGCAAACCGAATGCAATTATTACTACCCTAGTTTTTACAGCGTCATGAAACATGAACTTCTCCACGCGCTCGCCTACGAAGGCCACTATCCGCGGTGGCAGCATTTCGTGGACGTTGGATGCATCGACGACTCCGTTGTAATCAAGCACACCGGTGGCTGTACACCGTTGGCTGATCAAGTCCATGCGTGGAACCCCCAGCTTCACATGCGTTTCTACAACGCTGGTGTTGAACTCATTGATGATTTTGAACTCCGGGTCATGCAGGCCGTCGGCTGGAAACTCCGAGAAACCACACCCTTCATACCTCTCGCCTTCGGGACAACAGGATTGAATCCGGGACGGGCAGGTGAAGCATATTCTGATCGCATCGCTATGATAGGAGGAATATTCCCGTTCCGGTTTCAAGTAAGTTCCGGATCGTTACCCCCGGGACTGATCCTGAGCCCGTTCACAGGGGAGATCTCGGGAACTCCAGGGGCCACCGGTACCTTTTCGTTTTCCGTCACTGTCAACGATTACGGGATCGATAACAGCATTTCGCCGAATGGGGTCGCGACTCCATTCCAGATCCTCATTGTGACCGGGTCGGGGCCGAGTGCGGCCGAAGTCGCTGGCTTGACTGCACTGTATAACTCGACAAACGGAAGTGCCTGGAGCGTCAACACCAACTGGCTCACGGACACCGTCAGTACGTGGTACGGAGTCGTGGTTGAGAGTAGTAAGGTCAAGTCAGTCATCCTGCGTGAAAACAACCTCACTGGTCCGATCCCTCCCCAAATTGGCAATCTCACACATCTCCATACGCTCGATCTCTGGAACAATCATCTGAACGGCTCCATTCCTCCTGAGATCGGGAATCTGACTGCGCTGCAGTCGCTTGAGTTATCAATCAACGAGCTGAGTGGTCCCATTCCAGGCACGGTCGGCAATCTGACAAACCTCACCTTTTTCAGTGTCTGGAATAACCAGTTGAGTGGAACTATCCTTTCGACCTTTGGAAACCTCACGAATCTTTATCTACTGCAACTGGGAGCGAATGCATTCATGGGTGCAATCCCCCCAGAATTAGGACAGCTCGTGAACCTACAATATCTCTTCATGGCAGACAACCAGCTCTCAGGTGGTTTGCCCAGCGAGTTGGGCAACTTGGCCGATCTTTTCCAACTCGACATCAGCTACAATCAGCTGCGCGGATCCTTGCCCCTGAGTTTGCAGAACCTTACAAGTCTGAACACATTCTATTTCAACGAGACGCAACTCTGCGAACCGCCGGACAGCACTTTTCAAGCCTGGCTCGCTTCTATTACCAACCTCACCTCGACTGGAATAAATTGCCTAATGTCAGTCCCAATCGCTTCCCGCTGGAACATACTTTCTGTACCGATGCTCGTCGCTGATAACCATAAATCAGTTCTCTATCCAAACGCAATCTCCAATGCCTTTGCCTACGAAGGCGTGTACGTAGTGAAAGACTCGTTAGCAAATGGTATCGGTTACTGGCTGAAGTTTGATAGTGCTCAAACAATTCCGCAAACTGGGATGCAGATACTATCGCTTGCGGTCGATGTGAACGAAGGATGGAATATCGTCGGATCGCTTTCTGAGCAAATCGCTGCGACAACTATCACTTCGAATCCACCGGGGATAGTCACCTCGCAATTCTTTGGTTACCGGGCAAGCTACTTCCCAAGTGATTCCATCTATGCCGGCAAGGCGTATTGGGTGAAGGTGAGTCAAGCTGGACAGTTGACACTTTCTGCTTCGGGTCAAGCATCGCCATCGACATGGATCAAAATCGTTCCAACATCTGAGCTACCGCCTCCACCGCCAACTCACATCGAATATCCGGCATCGTACATCCCCCACGAGTTTGCATTGGGGCAAAATAACCCCAACCCGTTCAATCCCTCCACAACCATTCGCTTCTCGCTACCGCGCCGCGAGCACGTGACACTGAAAGTTTTTGATGTGAATAGCAGAGAGGTGGCGACGCTGGTGGAGGGGAGTTAAACCCCGGCGCGTATTCAGTTGTCTATGATGCACAGGGTTTAGCAAGTGGCGTGTATTTCTACCGCCTAACGACATCAACATTTTCTCAAACCAAAGCAATGGAGATGGTAAAATGACAAAAAACAAATCAAGCTCAAAAACCTACCCTGTCGCGATCGCGCTGGTCGCGAGGTGCGTGACCATTGGATTGGTTGTTGGCTGCCACGCGTTGGCACTGGGACAGACTTTCACTTTCATTGCGGTGACCCCGGCTAATCCCGCTCTTTCGGTGGGTGAGACGCAGCCGTTTACAGCCATCGGGACGTTGAGCGACGGCTCTATGCAGACCCTCATGCGCGCCATCGCGATCGGGGCCGGCAGCACGACGAACGGCACGTTCGAGGGCCACACCTGCGCGGTCATGTCGGATGGCACGATCCGATGCTGGGGGGCCAACAATGAAGGTCAGCTCGGCGACGGCAATGCGACGCCGCGAAACGATACGAACAAGTATGACTTCGATTCCGATGTCCCAATTACGGTGCCCGGCATCACCAACGCCATGGCGATGGCCGGCGGGTTCTATCACACCGTCGTGCTGCTCAAAGACGGCACGCTGCGGGCCTGGGGCAATAACAGGTACGGCCAACTGGGTAACGGCACCACGACGCAGTCGTTTACGCCGGTCGAGGTCAAACTCGCGTCGGGCGATCCGTTTTCCAACGTCGTCGAGATCGCCGCCGGCGACTATCACAGTGTCGCCCGACTGAACGACGGCACGGTGTGGAGTTGGGGCTGGAACGGCTACGGTCAGCTTGGCGATGGAACCGACTTGAATAGCTCGAACCCGGTCCAGGTCGTCGGGCTGCCCGCGATGACGACGGCGCTGACCGCCCGGTTCCGCGGAAGCTGCGTCATCCTCGGCGACGCCACTCGTACCATGCGCTGCTGGGGCGATAACGAAGGCGGGCAACTCGGCGACGGCAACGACACGGGCCATTCCAACACCCCGGTTCAGCCCGTCGGGATT
>Ga0247727_10000649_pt1 | contig 85015 bp, 57 predicted proteins | sample WisWelCaveWW1625_FD_202498 | JGI IMG/M metagenome (GOLD analysis project Ga0247727, IMG submission 202498) | Biofilm microbial communities from Wishing Well Cave, Virginia, United States - WW16-25 | ecosystem: Environmental > Aquatic > Deep subsurface > Groundwater > Cave microbial mat | place...
TGGGCGGCGACTCGGGAACCCAACCCGGCCAGGACGGCGAGCAGTACAAGGGCGACCAGAGCCGCTTCGAGTTCCCGGTCGATCCGATCCCCACCTTCGAGGTGACGGGCACCTTCATCGCCGGAGGGACGGGCGAGCTCAACGTGTTCGGACTTCCGGGAGACTTCGCGTTCCTGCTGGTGTCGGACGCCTTCGACTTCGAGGAGATCGCCAACACCGGCTACTTCCCGCTGATCGCGGTGCCCGGGAGCTTCTGGATCTTCTTCCCCGCGGGAACGATCCCCGCGGGCGGCAAGCTCAGCACGCCGTTCACCATCCCCAATCTCGCCGGCCTCGAAGGCTTCACCGCCAGCCTGCAGGCCTTCGTTGTTCCCCCCTTCGGCGATACGCGCTCCCCCCAGCTCACCAACTTCGACACTTTCACTATCCACGAGGACTGGTAGCGGTAGCGACAACGCAGAGAAGCAGCGAACCTGAAACAGCAGAGCGAGTCGTGATCAGACCCTGTAGCCAATGACGCGGCCCGAGGACCGTGCTGCTGGCACCTGCTTCCAGCACCCCTCGCCTCGCTTGAGGAGGACGGTGCCCGATCAACCCGCAGGAGGAGCTCACGTCGCGGAGAAGAGCTGAAACCCCGGACGGAGGACGAAGCCGCGAGTCTCCGAAGGCCTCGGTTCAACGGCCCCGTATCCCGATTTGGCGTCCCGTTCCAGCAGGGATCCTGGGAAACCCTGACCTGGATTCCAACCACCCGCGTCAATGACGACTCATCCCCACCAGGATCGAGCGCGTGGGCAGGCGACTATGATCCTGCGCCCGCGGCTCACTTGAAGAGCCAGCTCGAACGGACACTCGGGGAGAATCAGCGTGCTGCGATTCACGGTTCTGCTCGTCGTCCTGCTCCTCCTTGGGAGCGACGACGCGCCCAGGGTCGGCGATCGGCTGGTGATCACGGTCTACCAGACCGGGCTCAAGCCTTCGAAGTCGCGTTTGACCAAGGACCTCGCCACGCTGAAGGAAGGTGACGAGATCGAGGTGACGTCGGTCGAAGGGCTGTGGCTGGGGGCGAAGAGCAAGGAGCTCGCGGGATTCGTGCTCGCCAACGTCGTGGCGCCGCGCGACAAGGTCCGCCTTTCGGCGCAGTCGGAGACGAGTACGGTCAGCGTCGAGGATCGCACGGCGGCGCAGAAGGGCTTCAACCCGGAGGTCGAGAAGGAGTACCGCCGCCAGAAGTCAGGATCGCTGGAGCAGGCGTTCCTGGTCGTCGACCGCATCGAGGGCCGGATCCTGCCGATCGAGGACGTCGCCGCCTTTGTCGGCAGTGGCGCCCTGGGCGGAGGACGATGACTATGCGCGCCAGAATCTCGATCCTGGGAGTCGCACTCTCTATCGCTGGAATCGTGCTCTCGGGACTGACGCTGCTCGTCGCCTGCCGCGCCGTCGGCGAGACGATCGAGCGAGTGGGAGAGGCCACGGGCATTCCGGCCTTGAAGGCAGTCGGCCGCGCGATCTCCTCCTACGAGGACCTCTCGGCCTCCGAGGAGCACTACGTCGGCCGCAGCGTCTCTGCCGACATCGTCTCGCGTTATCCAGTCACGGCTTCGGACGGGCCCTCACTGTACGTCGAGCGCATCGGCCAGGCGCTGGTGGCGCTCAACCCACAGGTGCGCCAGACCTTCAAGGGCTACCGCTTCAGCGTGCTCGACTCCGAGCTGGTGCAGGCGATCTCGGCGCCCGGCGGATTCGTGTTCGTGTCGCGCGGCTCGCTGCAGCGCGCCGAGAACGAGGACGAGGTCGCGGCAATCCTCGCCCACGAGATCGCCCATGTGCATCTCAAGCATGCGCTGCAAGCGATCCAGAAGACGCGTCTGCTTGCGGCGGGGCAGGCCCTCGCGGAGCTGGCCGCGAGCGAGCTCGACAAGCAGAAACACCTGGGAGAGGCGGGAAAGGCATTGTCGGATTCAGTTCAGGACGTGTCGGGAACACTGATCGATCGCGGCTTCTCGCGCGGGTTCGAGGAGCAGGCGGACCGCCTCGCAGTCGACCTGCTCAAGACCGCCGGATACAAGCCCGAGGCGCTTGCCACCTATCTCGATCGCCTGGATCGTGCCGGCGGCAGCGGCGGCTGGTTCGCGACGCATCCGTCTCCCGAGCAGAGGATCGCCGCCCTGAAGCTCGATCCGGCGATGCCCGCCGACTCGGGCGTCGAGCTGCGCGCCCGGCGGTTCCGCGAGACGCTCGGCCGGTGATCCGGACTCGTCGACCTCGAGCCGCCAACCGGGTTGTCTGTCGGACTCGCGACGATCGTCGAGCGAGAAGACGATGATTTTTCCTCCACTCTCCGTTCTGGTTCCCGGGATGCCGGTGTCACGACCGGCCGAGGGTGAAACCGCGAAGATCCTGGTCGAGTCCTGGATGGAGCTCTCTCCAGTCGTTGCGGTCCTCGGCGCCGCCTTGTCGTTCGTGGTCCTCCTCATCCTCTCGGCTCTCGTTCTGCGTCTCTTCCGCCGCCGGAAGCTCAGCGGCTACGCGATGCTGCTGCTCAGCCTGATCGCTGTCCTCTTCTGCGGACCGATCTTCGTGCACCGCATGCTGCTCTACGGCATCGAGCCGGGCGATTCGACGGGCAAGGTGGCGCTGACGGTGCTGATCCTGTGCGGCAGCCTGTTCGTGCTGACCGCGATCCAGAACCTGATCGAATCGCGCTGGTTCGTCGAGCGCCTGCAGATCCGCATCCCCGGGATCTTCCTGAATCTTCTGTCCTACATCATCCTCTTGATCGTCCTGGTCGTGGTGACCGAGAAGGTGTGGAACACGCAGATTCTCGCGGGCGCCCTGACTGCTTCGGCGGCGGGCTCGGTGATCGCCGGGTTCGCCCTGAAGGACACGCTGTCGAGCTTCTTCGCGGGGATCGCCCTGGTTTCCGAGCAGTCGCTGCGCATCGGCGACTGGGTCCGACTGAAGGAAGTGGAGGGGGAGATCGTCGGCATCACCTGGCGTACCGTGCAGATCCGGACGCGCGACGGCGACCTCGAGATCGTGCCGCACGCGATCGCGTCGATGGAAGTGCTGCGCAACTACAGCCGGCCGACGCGCGAGCACGCCGTCCACCTCGAGGTCGGCGCCGCCTACGAGCACCCGCCTTCCGAAGTGAAAGGCGCGTTGCTCGAGGCGGTCCTTGCCTGCGACAAGGTGCTGCGCGAGCCTGACCCGCAGGTGCGCCTCGTGCGCTACAACGATTTCAGCATCGACTACGACGTCAAGTACTGGCTCGACGACTTCGCCGCTCTGCCCGGCATCAAGAGCGACGTGATGAGCAACATCTGGTACGTATTCAAGCGACGCGGGATCAAGATCCCGTTCCCGATCCGCGAGATCACGGTTCACCAGGCAGCGGGAGAGGCGGTCGACGACGGCGTGCTGCAGACGCTGAAGAAGGTGCCGATCTTCGCGGCCCTCGACGAAAGCGACCTCGTGGCGCTGGCGCGCGCCTCGAAGGTGCGCGAGTTCGGCGACAAGGAGTACTTGATCCGCCAGGGCGCGGCGGGCGATTCGTTGTTCGCCATCGTCCGCGGAATCGTCGACGTGCGCGTCGAGGCGGACGGCACCAGCCGGTCGGTCGCGAGCCTCTCGGCAGGGCAGTTTGCCGGCGAGATGGCGCTCTTGACGGGAGAGGCGCGCACGGCGTCCGTCGTGGCGCGATCGGACGTCGTGGCGGTCGAGGTCATGAAGGAGGCCCTGGCGCCGCTGCTGCAGAAGAAGCCCGAGATTCTCGAAACGATTGCGCGCGTCGTCGCGCTGCGCAAGGAAGGGCTCGACGAGACGCGCGCGCAGGCGCTCGCCGACAGCGAGAGGAGGAGGCTCGCGGCAAGCCAGGGAAGCTGTCTCGCCGCCATCGCCCGTTTCTTCGGACTGCCGTCCCGTCAGAAATGACGAGACCGACCGCGAGGCCGCGGGAGTCGGTCGCTTGCTCTCGATCGGTGATGATGTCTTCATGTCCCAGCCCTCCGCCGAATCGCCGGCCGTCCATCCATCCTTCCGTCAGGCATTCTGGTTCTGGCTCAAGCTCGGGTTCATCAGCTTCGGCGGGCCGACCGGCCAGATCGCGATCATGCAGACCGAGCTGGTCGAGAAGCGCCGCTGGATCGACGAACCGCGCTTCCTGCACGCGCTCAACTACTGCATGCTGCTTCCGGGGCCGGAGGCGCAGCAGCTCGCGACCTACGTCGGCTGGCTGCTGCACGGAAAGTGGGGCGGCATCGTCGCGGGCTCGCTGTTCGTCCTGCCCTCGGCCGTGCTCCTGTGGGTCCTGAGCTACGTCTACGTACGGCACGGCGACGTCACCTGGATTGCGAGCCTGTTCGACGGTCTCAAGCCCGCCGTGGCGGCCATCGTCGCGTTCGCCGTGTGGCGCATCGGCAGACGGGCCCTCAAGAATCCGGTGATGTGGAGCGTCGCGGCCCTGGCGTTCGTGGCGATCTACTTCTTCGAGGCGCCGTTTCCGGCGATCATCGCGAGCGCCGCACTGATCGGTCTCGTCGGTGGAAGGGTCGCGAAGAAGTTCTTCGTGGTCATCCAGGGACACGGCGGCAGGCAGTCCGAGCGCACACGTGACAAGGATTCAGCACCTGTCGATGGCTCCTCCGCACTCCACGATTCGAAAACCTCGCCGTCGCTCGTCCGCGCCCTCAAGGTTCTCCTCGTCTGCGGAGCTCTCTGGATCAGCCCGGTCCTTCTCGTCGGGTGGAGCCTGGGCTTCGATTCCACCTCATTCCAGGAAGGAGTGTTCTTCAGCAAGGCGGCGCTGGTCACCTTCGGCGGCGCCTATGCGGTGCTGCCGTACGTCGCGCAGCAGGCCGTGGAGAACTTTGAGTGGCTGTCCTCTGCTCAGATGCTCGACGGTCTGGGCCTGGCGGAGACGACGCCCGGACCCTTGATCATGGTGCTCCAGTTCGTCGGGTTCCTCGGCGGCTATCACCACCCCGGCAGCCTTGAGCCGCTGAGCGCCGCGACGCTCGGTGCAGCGATCACGACATGGACGACGTTCCTGCCGTGCTTCCTGTTCATCTTCCTGGGCGCTCCGTACGTCGAGAGGCTGCGCGAGCGCGAGCGGCTGTCGGCCGTCCTCTCGACCATCACCGCGAGCGTCGTCGGCGTCGTCTTGAACCTCGCGGTCTGGTTTGCGCTCGAGGTCCTGATGCCGGTAAGGACCAGCTCCGCCGGCGAGGTCGTGCGCGGCATCGACTTCTACAACGTCGCCGTCGCGGCGATCTCCCTCGTCCTGCTGCTACGCTTCAAGGTGGGCGTCATCCCGCTGGTCCTCGGCGCGGCGCTGCTGGGCATCCTGCGCGGCTGCTGACCGAGGCCGCGCAGCCCGCACTCACTCGAACGACTGCGCCTCGATCTGGATCTCGTTCTCCAGCTCTCGTTTCTGGTCGTCCGTGAGGTGGACGCCCCAGTGAATGTTCTCATCGTGCTGGTCCGCGGCTCCCGCCTCCATGAGCTCGCGGGCGAACTCGGTCCGAGAATCCTGTGATCCGCCGGGCGTGGAGAACTTGCGAAGCATCGCGTGCACGAGGAGGTTTCTTCGCTCCTCCGAACTCGCGAAGAGTGCAGCGTACCTGCCGATTCGAAACAGACGATGTGCATCGGTTCGGCTGAACGGCAGGCTCGAGTAGACCTCCTCGGGGTCGACGGTCGTTTGCTCCCCCATCTTGAGCGGCTTGCCGCGCACGAATCCTTCGTAGACGCGTGCAATCGTGGAGTCGCGCCCGGAGGCTGATCGTTCGGCTGCCCGTCGCAGGTATTCCGCCGCCGGTTTCAGGTCTTCCAGGTCGGTCGCGTGCAGCCGATCGAGGACCTCAGAGGCAGCCTCCGGATGGAAATCCAGGAACCGGTAGGCTTCGCGCAACGTGCCCGCCGCGTGGCGCAGGCGTTCACAGATTTCGCTGGAAAGGCTTTCGTGACGGATCCGGTGCACAGTCATTGTGCCGCCATACCAGTGATTCCGGTCGTCCTCCGACAGGAGCGTGACGGAGGTTCGCTTTTGTTCCCGAACGACTCGTCCGTTCTCGGGAGCGAAACAAACTTCGTGGAGGAAAGCGTCAATGGCGCGCGGAGGATCGAGGTCCAGGCGCAAGTGCGGTGCCGGATCCGCAAGCTCGCGAACGAACACGCTCATTCCTTGATCGATCCCGGTTCCAGCCAGCACGCGCTCACGAACGCGGATGATCGGTCCGAGCCGGGAGCGAAAGTGGGGGAAGGAATTATCCTCGACGGCGAGGTCGCGCACGCGCTCCATGCCGACCAGGAATGGGTCGGAGGGGAGGTCGAGGTTCATGATGGAGGGCAGGCAAAATCGATGCTTCCAGGCGCCCGCCGCGAGAGGGGCAAACGGACTCACCGAGCCGGACGGTGAGACGTCCAGGAAGAAGACATCGCTCAACTCATCGCGATCTTTCTCGGACTGCCACGAATACTCGAGCCGGATCCCCCGGAACCCGCCGTCCGTTGCTTCCAGGACGAGATCTCGAACGCGACCCTTCCAACGGTACGAGGTACCGCCTCCGCCGACGAAGCCGGAGCTCTGCTCAGCTTCGTACTCATACGTCACGTCGAGTCCGACCTCCGTGCGGGGGCACCACTGGATGCGTACCGGTGCCGCCTCTTCGGATGCGCTGGCGGGGACCGGTTCCTGCAGAAAGAAGCCAATCATTGCGAGAAGGCTCATTCCCGTCGTCGCTCCGCTCGGCGGACACCACCGACGCGGATCCTACTCCGGATCCGCGTTTCCGCAAATGGCGAGAGCCTGGCCTTCCGCGCTCGGAGTGATTTCCGGCGCCCGATACTCCATCGGGCGCATGAGGCCTTCGTAGAGGTCGAAGCACAGCTCGCTGTAGTGAAGCGCGCCGCAGAGCGAGAGAAACAGCGCGTTCAGCATGGAGGAGGCCGTCATCAGGTTGGTGAACAGGATCTGCGGCACGGAGAGCATCATCTCCGCGCAGCCGGCTTCCCCGGGGATGTGGTCCGGAGGATTCTCGATCTCCGGATGAAACGTCTCGATGGACGGGGAGAGATCGATGCCTTCGCGACGCCGATGGATCTGCACGTTGCCGTAGGTGCCTCGCCGATATCTTCCGAAGCTGTCGTTTCCCACGCCGTCGTTTCCCGCGGAGATCAGGCAGAAGTTTTGCAGGCGCTCCGTGCAATGCCGGCTCACGAGCTTGCGCGTCGCGTGATTATCCACGCACAGGAGGACCACGTCGTTCTCGTGCAGCAGCTTGTCCGCGCTCGCCGGGGTGACGAACTCCTGACAGGCCAGGATCGAGAGCAGGGTCTCGCCGCAGCGCTCGAGAAGCTCGTCGCGCACCACCGCGGCCTTGTTGCCGAAGCGCGCGAAGATCATCCGCGAGCCGTTCCCCGGCTCGAAGGCATCTCCGTCGACGAGGACCAGCCTTGCGGAGCGATTCTGGCTCGCCAGGAAGAGGGCGAGGTAGCGGGCGACGATCGAGCCCACTCCCCCGAGGCCGATCAGCTTGAAGGCGCAGTTTTCCGGCATTTCCGGGATGAGCGGCCTTATGGGTTTCATGGTGAGCTTGCTCCCTTGTCCTGTTCGCCGTTGGAATCGCGGTACGAGTACCGGACCGGCAGATACGGCGACGAGGAAGAATCCTGGTAGTACGACGAGGACGAATACGTGGACTCCTCGACCTTCACCTTCTCGATCCACTCCTGCGGCACGTCCTCGTCGGCCTTCTCGAACCCGTCGATCACATCCTCCTCGTCCAGGGCGAATCGGTAGCCATCGACCACGGCGTCGACGTAGAACTCCGGCCGTGCGCGGTGAATGCGACCCACCACGATGTGCAGGCCCGCGGAGTAGGCTTCATCGTGCTGATCGGTGCCGGAGGCGAAAGCCTCCAGCGTGGCGTGGCTGTGCACGTCGCCGAACACGAAGCAGTGTGCGGGCAGATCGTGCGGGACTTGGTAATGGAGCCCCACTGGATACCGGCCGCCGCCGGCGCACCTTCCCACCGTGGCCACCTGCGACGGCACGCAGAGTTCCACCGCGCCTCGGTCGCGATCCCAGACCAGAAACACCGCCGCCTCGCTGCAATGAAGCTTCTCGATGCGCGAGAAGAACCCCACGATCTTCTCGAAGGTCTTGCGCGCGAGCTTCGGATAGCGCGGCCGGAAGAACACCTCCTGGTCTTCGAGATCGCTCGGGAAGGAGCGTGCCCTGGTGCAACTTTGGAAGAACGGGTGGTTGCGCACCAGAAAGAGCCCGTTCCGGCCGAGCACGTAACCGAGCGGCGCACGCGTGGGCAGTGGAGTCCTCGAATCGTGCTTGACCAGAACCGGGGTGCCACTTCGTGCGGGACGAGGATGCATGGTTTCCTGCTCCTGTGATCAGTCCTGCTCGCCTGAGGTTCACTCGTCGTCATTCCCGCTTTCGCGGGAATGACGGCCAAACATCACCCATGGATCGAAACTTTCGGGTAGAGGAACTAGTGGTCTGATGCAGAGATAAGGTGCCTTTTCCGCCGAGAGATTCGGACCGCAGGCGAGGCGCGCTGCCGATGCAGGTTGAAGAGAAACCTGCTGAGAAGGCGCAACGAAGCCTGCGGTTCGAAGATCCGGCGCAAAAGGTGCCGTATCTCTGCATCCGACCACTAGGTACTAGGGTTCGTTCTTGTGATCCTTGCCGTGCCGGAACACGCAGCGTGCGAGATCGGCGGCCGTATGACTGGTGCGCGGCGATCCCATCAGCTTGCGAATTCGCTCCAGGAGCTGCGCCACCGACATTCCCGTGGGCAACCACGGCACCTCGAGAGCGAACAGCGGATTCTGGGCGGTGGCCGCTTCCCAGGTCTTGATGGACTTGAGCCGCGGGTCCACCTTGGCGTTGACCGTCTCCGTGAACCAGCTCGACAACTCGTGCTCCTCGGAGCTTCGGTTGAACCCGCTGTGGAACAAGTGCTGGTAGAGGATCTCCATGCCCCTGGTCAGCCGGACGCAAGGGTCTTTCTCCTTTTCCATCGAACTCTTGTCGAGATGCTGGGTGCAGATCCACACCATGGGCCGCATCTCCTGCACCAGCGAGGGAAACCTCGAGCAGTTGAGCAGCGCCGGATAATGCAGCTCGTCGCTGCACAAGTCCTTGAGCGGCGCGTTCCTGAAGTAGCACTCGTTCCAGCTCGAAAGATCGAGTCCGTTCTTCCCGTTCTGGAACACGGCGAACAGGATCACGTACGGCAGCGCGACCTGAACCTGCCGGTAGCTCGTTCCCGGGCCGTGGTTCTCTTGCGAGTCCTCCGAGATCCATTGCAACTCCCAGACGCGCGGCGGAGTCTGATGCACCACGATCAGGCTGCTGGGCAGGGAATGCACCGCCTTCACTCCGTCCGGAAACACCCATTCCGAGGTGGAGCAGGCCGGCGGCTGGAGCTTGTGGAACAGTTCCTCCAGGCTCATGCTCTTGGCAATGCCCTCCACCGATTCGGCGATCACGAGTTCGCCTTCGATGCGGATCGAGAGCTGCGGGCGGCCCTTGACCGCTGTTTTCATCTGCATGACGACCGCTCACGCCACTTGCCGGCCGGACAGGAACCCCGCGCCCTTCTCACCGCCGTTCCGGAAGAACGCCAGCGCCTGGCCTTCGTGCACGACCGTGTCCTCCGGCACCCGCGCGCTGCCGATCGTCGCGGTGCTCGAGGGGTCGATATCCAGAGGTACCGCGAAGCGCTCGCGGATCTGACGCACGGTCATGCCGGCGACTGGAAACTGTCCGGCGTAGATCCCGTGGCTCACCGCCACCAGACCGCTGGAAACGCCGTCGTTGCGCAGGTTGCCGAACATCTCCGAGGTCTCCGCCGACATCCGAGGCGGTCGGGTCCTCTGCCGCATCTGTTGCTGCTCGGTCATTTGAATCTCCCGGTGAAAGGGTGGTCGAAGGGGTCGATGGGTGGTCAAAGGTGGTTCGCGCGCATGATGCTCATGACGCGCGTTCAAGCTCGATGGGGAGGATCGCGGGCTGTGGAATGCGCCGCACCGACGCAACGCGGGCGCCATCCGGGACGGCGACGTAGTTCGCCACGTTGTGCGGCTGCAATTGATCGACCACGCCCATGACCTGCTGTTGGATCGCGCTCATCAGAAACCCGGCGCCGATTCCGGGCCGAGCTGCTCCCTGGCGTTCCGCACGACAAGCCTCGGCGGCGGCCTGTTGCACGGCTCGATCCACGAGGCCCGCGGTCAGAAAATCCTTGCGATGCCGCACCGTGGTGTGGGTGGAGCCGACAACAGTGATCTCCACCAGGGCACGGTCGCGATCCTCGGGATGGAAGAGCCACGAAGTCAGGTCCTGCACGATCTCGACGCGCTCCTCCGGTGAGCCCGGGGGCGCGCCGTTCTGCGAGCACAGCGGGCGGTCGCGCAGGTGCTTGTCCAGAACCTGCGAGAAGGCGACGCGATTCAGGCGATCGAAGCGGTCGATCCTGCCTCCGGCGCGTCGCAGGAACGCGGGATCGACCAGCGACGGAACGTTGGTCGTGAACAGGAACACCGCCAGCTGGTCGCGAAGCTTCTGCGAGGTCACGTCCAGGCGCTGCAGCAGCGTGGTCTGGATGCGATCGTGGACGGAATCCTCCGAGGTGCCTCGCTCCCGCCCGAGCGCTTCAATTTCCTCGAAGATGATCAACAACGGAAGCTCGAACTCCTGACCGCGCGGGTTGCGAAACTTCTGCGGCGCAAGCTCTTCGACCTCGTCGAAGAAACGATCCAGGTTGTGGTCGGATTCTCCGAGCCACTTGGACAGCACCTCCGAGGTGCGAAGCCTGAGCACTCGCGGAGGAAGTTCCGCGATCGGCGTGTGGGTGACGTCCGACATGATCTGGTACATGCGCCGCCAGAAGGCGAGAGCGGCAAAGGTCTTTCCCGCCCCGGAAACCCCCGCCAGAAGCTGCATTCGACAGCGCCGCAGGCGATAGCGGCGGGCAAGATCCGGCTCGGTCATCTCCAGGAACAGGTGCTCGCTCAAGTCGTCGATGAAGGGCGGCGGGGAACCGAGGTCGCGCTCCACGATCACGTCCGGGATCGGTTCGCGGGCCAGGAAGCGGTAATGCGCCAATCCGTTTCTCTCGGGCACCGCGTTGAAGGCGAGGCGCCGGAACGGGCACACCAGGAGCTGCCTTCCGGGAGCGATCTTTCCCTGCACCAGATCATCGATCAGCGGGGCGCAGGTCCCGAACACGTGCAGGCTCTGGTCGCGCATCGTCACTTCGACGAAGCGCTCGCCGATGCGGCGCTCGAAGCGCGCCTCCTCGCCGGCGCGTTCGGTCTCGTGCTCGTAAGCGAGCAACGCGTTGCCTTGCGCTTCGATCCACACCGCGTCGCCCTCGCGGATTCCCTCGACCAGGCCCTCCTCGGCGACGACGCAGGCGGTGATGGTGCCGTCGGACAGCATCACCTTGGCGCGCCTGCCGATGTGCTTTCCTTCCTGCATTCCCATGAACACGCCCGAGCGGAGCGGTCCCGACCGCAAGCGCTCCAGATGCTGGCTCAGCTCCTTGGCCTTCTCGAGGTACTGGTCGTGGCCGTGATGGCTCGAAAACGCCTCCAGGACGTTCTTCAGCACCGGGTCCGTAGCCTCGTCGCCGCTCGCGATCATCTGCATGAACACTTGTTTCTTCAGCTCGAACGGCACCTGGGGATCCGCCAGCATCTTGTCGATTCGCAACGCAGCCTTGGGCATGGGAACCTCCTCGTCCAGGTCGATGTTGAAGATCTCGAAGCTCATTCGCCGGAGTCACCGGAAAAGTCAGGGAGCAGGTGGAATCCGCGCTTCTGAAGCAGCCCCTGGTGGAGCCCGTAGAGCGCGGAGACCGGCTCGCCGCGCGCGTTGAAGCCGAACACCTGGCTCAAGTGCCACGGCTGCCCGTGAAACACGGCGCGCAGCCACGTGACGTCGTCCGAAGAATGAAACGCCGTGGTACGCCTGCACTCGTTCACGTGCATGCACTCGTCGCACGGCTTCGCGCCTCCCAAGGGAAGGAACGGGTGGCAGTGCGCCACGCCGATCAGGAGCTCGGAGCGCGAAGCCCTGCTCCTGCGCCTCGCTTTCAACACGGCCTGGATGCGCGCCCAGGTCTTGCCGGTGAACGTGAGTGCGAACTTCTCCTGATCCGCCTCCCTGGCTTCGATCGCATCCGAAACGACGCAGAACATCTCGCCCGTCGTCGGGCACGAGCAAAGCGTACCGACGAGAACGCAGCCGTTCTCCACGGGGGGCTCACGCTTCTCGCCGCTGCGGGAGATCCTCTCACTCTTCTCCAGCGCGCGGCGCGTGAAGAAGACGATGGGGCGCGAGTCGCCGTCCTGGTGGCCGCGGTTCTCGGCCCGTGCAAGAATCCGGTCGAGAGGGACGCGCTGATAGGGCAGGGGCTTCATCTGCACTTCGCCCGCGGTGATGCCGCACTTCTCGAGCTCCTGGCGAGGGCCCTGGGGATCCTCTGGAGAGGTTTCCAGGGCCGAACCCTCCAGGGCCTCCGCCTTCAGCTCGTAGAAATACTCCTCGTCCTTCCGCAGCGACCCGGCTGCGATCATGCGCAGCGCCGCGCGCTCCGCCACCGGATCGAGGCTGGAGCGCGCGAAGACGCTGGAGTCGGCGCCGCCGTTCCCGGCCACCAGCTCCAGAAGGAAGCCGGCGCAGTAGGGCCTGCGATCCTTGAGATAAACGGGCCCCAGACGGAAGTGACCGGGAACGAACGGCGCCTCGGGCCTTCCCTTGCGCAGCTCGAGGGACAACCATGCTTCTCTTTGCTGACAGATCACGTCCGAATCCAGCACCGTTTCGCGCTCGACGACCGGGCCATCATCCGAACGCTTCAATTCCACGGTGAGTCGGTAGGTGATCACCGCCGGCGGCGGCACTCTCTCCATTGCGTTGGAGGTCGCGATCTTCGACATCGATGTGAACCTCGGTCCAGGAGCCTCAAGACACGGGAGAGTTCGACTGCGGCGCCGGACTCATGCAGGATCCGGGCTAGAAGCCTCCAAGATGCGTCTTGGGCGTGATCGTTACGTTTGCGTTGGGTGCGACCTTTTCACCGATCGCAGCCTCGTCCTCGACGAACACGCTGCTCTGATCGTCGCGCAGGGCCCAGGGCACGTCCTGGGGCAGGCCCATCATGCTGGCCGCGGCTTTCGCCACTTGACTCGCGGGCATGGCCGGCGGGACCTCGATGGGCATGGAACGGTTGCCCGTCACGTCGTTCACGGTGAACTTCAGGCGATTCGGAGACTCAGCTACGGTGGCGTTCATGTGCAAACTCCAGATGGTTGAAAGGATTGACCTTGAGGGACTCAAAAAGCGAAACGCCCGGATCGATCGTGGCCAGGATGGAGGGTGCCATCCAGTCCACGACGAGCTGCAAGGCGTCCGCGGAAATCGGAATCACCGATTCCCAAAAAGCACGAGGCGCGCCGGACAGATCGACCTCCGCCTGGACCGATCCCTCGCTCGAGATCCCCACGCGCACCATGCGGAAGCGCCGGTGAGCCTGATCAAGAATGCGATGGAGAAGCTCCTGACGAACTGCTGAGAGGTCCCGCAAGAGCGACTCCTCGATCACTCGACAGACCAGGGCGAACCGCGCTGGTGCAAGCGAGAAGACTCCTTGCGCGGTGAAGGATCCGAAGCGCACGGAAAGCCGTGCCGGCGCGACCCAGACCTCCAGTTCCTGCGGAGATGGCGGCTCCCAGTGGGATGGAACCCGCCCTTCAAGGCTCTGAAGCGCCCAGTCACCAATCTCGGAGTCCTTCTCCGCCGATGGAACGGGAACATCGAACTCCGCGATCACGCCGCCGTCGTTCACGACACGCTTCCACAAGCCCGGTTGGCCCAAAGCGCCGGCAGTCAGGGGCTCCCCGTGGTCTTCGGGCGCAACGTAGAACGTGCTCCAGCGCGCCTGGGACTTGCACGCCAGAGAACCGGAGAGGCGCGGAAGCCTTTCCTGCTGCTTTACCGCCGCCGCTTTCATGAGCTTTCCTCGCTTGTGTTCGCGGGTTGCGGGTTTGCATCGTCGATGCCGAGGAAGGGAACCTTGGAGAACGGCAGACGGTGCATGTTTTGCTCAAAGAACCGTGCTGCGACGGGGTTCAGTACTCCCGCGGGATCCAATGCATCGGGACGCATCGTCTGGCCCGAAAGAGCGCCGTACGTGGAAAGCACCAGCTCCCGCATTCGAACGCCGGCCGGCAAGGTGACGCCGAGACACAGGCGCTGACCCTGCTGCGGCTGGGCCGCAACATTGGGATGGTAGACCCCGTGCGGTTCGAGGATCTCGACGAACGCGTAGCCAGGCAGCGGCGTGCGCAGCACCTCCGGCGGATACGACAGTCCGAGCACCGCCTCCCGGGCAAAGATCACCGGATCGGGACCTTCTGCCAGACAAGGCACGGGAACGATCAGGCGCACGATCACGCGCAGCACGAGGCTCATCTCCAGGAAGTCGACCGTGAGGCGGTGCGGCGCGAGCCACGACAACGCCAGCAATTCCCTGGATTCGGCCGCTTTGCGGCGCCGCCAGGCCGCGGGTCCCAGGTTGAGAGCGGTTGCGGCCTGCAACATCGCTTCGCGCGCGTCATCGAGGACGACGTCCGAAAGCGCCCCAAGACCGCGCGCGGCGAGAGCGGCATGCGAGTGGTCGAGTTGCGAAGTCATGGCTGCGAAGTCCTTAAGGAAGCGGGCGAGCCGCCCGAGAACCAGAAAGCCGAGTCGCCGGTTCGAATCGTCAGGTTCTGCACGTTGGCGTCACCGAAATCGCGAAGCGGAGCATCGACGAGAGATCCGAGAATCGCATCAGAAACGGAGCGATGCGCGAAGAACGAGTGAACGGCAAGCGGCGCGAAGCACCAACGACACGAGAGTGCTTCCGCCGGATGCGCGAACCGACGGATTTCCACGCGTTCCCGGCAGCCGTTGCAATCACCATGCTCGACGAATGAAGCGTCGTCGATCGAGAGGAGGAAGCCCGCGGAACCGAGTCCGGCGCCTGCCCGCGCCCATCGAAACAAGGAAGCCGGCGATTGCGCGGTGAGACTCTCACCTTCCGGGAAGCCCGGCACGCGCAACAGAGTGACGTGATCGCAGGGACAGGATTGCGATTTCGCGAGCGGGACGATGGTGGTCTTGTGATTGAATCCGCAGTACTCGATCATCTCGCTTCGCCGGGGGCTTGCGGGATCCAGCATCCAGCGCAGGAGTTGCATGGCGACCAGGTCTCCTGCGAGCGCGCACAGACTGCGCAAGCTCATCGTCGGAGGCCTCTTAATCTGCGCGCCGGCTGCGGGTCGAGAGGAGCGCGCCGGCTCGGCGGGCAGGCTCTCGCACGAAAACCTCGTGGACTCGGCGAGATGTCGCCATTCCTCCTCGCCGAATCCGCAGGCCGGACAAGGCTCGTCGCCGGCCGGGTGACCGGCGAATGCACGCACCTGAGCGACCAGCATCGGCCCGTACACCGAGCCCTGCAGGATCGGGATTCCAAGCTGCAGGCACCTTTCGCCCACGGCGACCTCGGCCTGCAGGTTGTCGGTGGCGAGAATCACGACGTCGACCCCGGCGAGGGCCCAGTCGCTCAGTTCCTCGAATCTCGCGTCGGCGAAGCGCACCCTGGTGCGCGGGCTCTGCGACTTGAACCAGTGCGCCGCGAAGCGCGCCTTGGATTCGCCGAGATCGAAGAGCAGCGGCGGATGCGTCAGGCGGCTCTCCGCCTTGAAGTTCCCCGGATCGACGATCACGACTTCCGCGAGGTCGAGGGGCGCAAGCGAGACGAGAGTCTGCAATCCCACGCTTCCGGAGCCCACGAGTCCGAAGCACCCGCTTCGCAGAACGACCTCCGCGTTCCTTGCGCCGCACAAGAACCGCGGAAGCCGTTTCGCAAGCGGCGCCGTTTCACCGGCCGCGAGGAACCGGGAATCCGGCGCCTCGACGACCTCCGGCTGAACCGGGCCTTGGCGTGTTCGGCGATTCATGACGTGATCCGCTCCATTCCGATGCACCGTCCGATCACACGTCCGGCACGGTCGAGATCGATTCCTTGCGATCCATCGGCTGCTGGCAACCAGGGCAAAGGCTCGCGAGCTTTGCGCACTCGAGCCGCACCTCGGCGGGCCGATCGTCGCCTTCGTCGTGGAGCCCCGTTCCGCAGGGACAGAGGAAGATCGTGGTCTGGCTCTCGAAGGGCACCGTGCAAACGGGGCACTGCTTCCCGATCAGTTCCTGGGGCGGAGTCCCTTGGTAGGGACGGCGGACCAGGGCGACGTGCAGCTGGAAGCGCGGATCAAGGCTGAGCTGATCTCCGGGTTTCAACAACGCGATCTCCGGGACCCGCGAGCCGTTCACTCGCGACGCCTTGCCGTCCACGGGCACGAGCAGGAGTACCTGCAACTGGGCGATCCTGACCGGCGCCAGCCGGAAGAGCGGCGTCGCGTGCGAGGGATCGCATTCCGTCGTCACCAGCGGCTCGCCATCCTCTCTCATCGCGAGATAGGACTCGCCCGGCGGAATCCTGAGCGCCGGCAGGGAGTGGTTCGGCGATGCGTCGCTGCTCGAGGTCGTACGCGGCGACGCTTCCAGAAGAAAGGCGAACTCGGATCGTGGATTCATCGGTGGCCCTTCGACTTCGAGACGAATTCGAACTCGCAAGAGATTCAAGGAAACAGCTTCGAAATACGCAAGAGACGACGACCGAGAAACCGTAGAAAAAAAACTTGAGAATGAATGAGTGAGTGAATCGCTTCACGAATGATTCAATGCATCGATACGGAAACGACAACACGAATCGATTCGAGACGATTCAGATCGGATCGATGAACATTCCGCGTTCGCTTGGTCGGTCAAGATCCGCGTGTCCGACCTGGGTCCGATCGAATTTGGTGTTGCGAGCGTGAGCTTCAGCGCGCTCCGCGAAGCGGGAGAAACCGCAGGCGGGGGCCCTCAAGAATGGTCACGTCACGAGGAGTTCGACTTTCCCCACGTTGCATCGACCGACAAACGGCGAGTAAGATCAGTGGAATCTCCGCGAACCAACCGGGAACCCACAACCGTCGACTCGACTTCATCGGGAGAAACGCTTGCAGTTGACGCGATTTGCCTTGATTCATCGAATCGAGAATCGATTCATCGATGCGGATCGCGGGTACGGCGGCGCGGAGCTCCGACCAGGGCAAGGCCACCGACGACAAAACGGCCCCCGACGCCGGGAGGGTTGCTGATGTCCAGGCCGAGGCCGAAGGTGGCTGACGACGGCTCCAACCCGCCCTATCTGGTCCTGGGTGCCGGACCCCTGTATGCGGACTACCGTACCGCCCCCAGCGACCTGCCGCGTGCGGACACACACAAGGTGTACGGACCGGACGAGACCTGGGAGAAGAGCCGGAGCGTCGGCGGGACGGCGTGGAAATTCATCCGACACTGGCTGCTTCGCGGCTTCGGGCAGGCAATCTTCGTCAGCTGGCTTCCTCGACCCCTGATCGAGCATGTACTTGCCCTGATCGAGCATCTCCTTGGCAAGAATCAGGCCGGCAAGGACCGGATCCCGGGCAAGGCACTGGCTCTTGGCCTGACCGCGCTCCTGGAGGATCATGCCTTCGTCGACGACGAAGGCTGGCTGCGGCACGAGATCGATCGATTCAAAGAGGAGCTTGCCGCAGACTCTCCGACCCGCTGTCCGCTGGTGACGCATCTCAAAGACGGACGTCCACGCACCGCGTCGAGCTTCACCTTCCACGTCCCTTCCGTCGAAGAAACCCGGCGGCTCTGGCCGATCTTCACGATCGACCGGGGGGCGTCGCAGGATTTCAGCTGGCAGGACATCGTGGACGCGTGGCAAGCGAGCCGGGAGCGCATCCAGTCGCATCTCGAACGCGGCGGTAAGGTCATCGTCTTCCTGAGCGGGGTGCTCCGAACCGGCGTGTTCGCATCCCTGAGCGCAGCGCTGGAAAGGCAGGATCCGCAGACGCTGGAGATTCTTAAGAACTCCACCTTGATCATCGAGTTCGGCCGCACCGACCTCAGAACCCCGCCCGATCGACAGATCGACAGGCACTCGCGGCCGGCTTCGATCAACGAAGACGAGGTCCGCCGATGTGTGCGTGAAGCGCAATGGGTGTTCGTGGACCATGCGACGGCGAGCGCCCTGAAGCTGCTCGATGCCGACAATCTTCCCCGCAAGCAACTGATCGTCAGGCCGCACGGCGTCCTCCCCGGCAAGTGGTACTGCTACCGGCGTGCGAGCGGCGATTCGGCGGTTCGTGTGGAACGGGCACTGTTCAGCTCGCCGGCCCTTCCGGATGATTCGCCCAGGGAGCTCGACGGCACCCCCGCCACGATGCCGCAAGCGAGAGATTCCTCGGAGCAGCTCGATTCCGGCCGGCCGGCCCGGGATGCCGAGCTCGTGCACCGGCTATGCGCGGGGGATCCGCTGGATCAGCAAGGTGCATGGAGCGTTTACACGCCCATCCAGGACTTTCGTACCCCGGAAGAATTCACTCGGGACGCAAAGTTCCAGAAGGATCTTTTCAGGTTCTGCGAGAAAGTACGCCTCGACCAGATCTCCTGCGTTCTGATTCAGGGGCCGATCGGGAGCGGAAAGGGCGAAATCGCCAAGCTCCTCTCCCGCAGGAACGAGCGGCGCAAGTCGAATTTCGTCCTGGTGCATTGTGCGACGATTCCCGACGGAACAAGGGGCAACTCCCTGTTGTTCGGAGACGCGAACGCCGGCGTCGTCGGCAAGTTCCAGCTTGCCGACGGGGGCGTGCTGCAGCTGGACGACCTCGATACTTTTTCCCTCGTCGCCCAGGCGATGGTACTTGGAGTGCTCGATTCGAAGTCCGTGACCAGCCTCGGATCCAACGCGGCGGAGTCCGCGGACGTCCTGGTGATCGTCACGACGAACAAGGACCCGGAGGAGCTGGTCAAGCAAGGCAAGCTGCGTGCGGACCTCTACAGCCGGCTCAAGCGGGAAGGCATTCTGGTGGTTCCTGCGTTGAAGGACCGCAGGGAAGATGCGCTGTGGGCGGGTCAGCGGTACTGGGATGAATTGAACAATCTCAAGACCCTGACTCTCACGCGACCTCGGTCTCTTGATGATTTCCTCCGCGAGGCGCCGCTGCGCTACAACTATCGCGACGTCTATGACATCGTCACGCAGATGCACGATCACTGCCAGGAGGTCGCGGAGAAAGGCGGCGTCGTCGACGTGCACACACCCCTGCCGGATCTCTCGGTTCACTTGCGCGAGTCCGTGGCCCAACCGAGCATCCAACGCGCGATCATCACCCATGGTCTGGACAGGATCTTGGAGGTGATTCTGGAGGCGATCCGAGGTCTGGAAAGGACCGATCCGACTTCGATCGCGAGGTCCCAGGTGTCCGATCCGGCCGGTTCGGCAAATCCACGGGTTCAACGTCTCGCGGAGGCCGTCCGCCTGCTGCCGGGTTCCGCTCCGGACGACCCGAGTCGTGTGACGGCCTTCCTCGACCTCTGGGAGAAGGACCTCGCGGAGCACCCGGACGACGAACGAAAGCTCAAGCTGACCGATGTAATGCGGTGCCTCGGCCTCGATGGCAAGAAGAGGGCCACGATCCTGAGGGCCCTCGAGAAGCACAAGAAAGCAGGCCGGCTGAGAATTGTGGGGCAAGGCCGGTCTGCGTGTTGGGAACTCGTGACGGGAGGAGCGGCCGACCCGGGAAAAGCTTCGGAAGAAGGCGAGTGAACGCCCCATGACGGTTACAGCAAGGTGATCGTGACCTCGTTCGAGAGCACCGGCTTGCCGCGGCAGTCGAGCGTCGCCGTGAACAGCGTCAGTACCAGTCCGCTCAACCCCGGCGGAACCGTGGCGGTGATCTCGAAGCAGGAGTCGTCGTCGACGGCGCTGACCAGGATCAGGCGGCTGGTCGGCAGACCGTTGATCGAGCCGACGAACATCGCCAGAGGCGAGCCTGGGTTGCCGCCCAGAACTTTGAGCGTCAAGGAATCGCCGGCGGCGACCTGCGTTGGGGAGGCCTCCATCCACAGCCGGTCGGTCCCCGACCACACGCGAAGCTCGCCGGTTCCCAGATAGGGCGCGCCCGCGACCAGGTCCGAGAATCCGTCGCCATCGACGTCCGCCAGGGTCACGGCGCGGCCGAGCCACGTGGACGGATACCCGCCGTGAACGTACAGATGAGGAGTCGTGCACAGCCCCTGGGAGCCGCCCAGGAACAGCTCGACGCGGCCTTCCTCGAATTCCTGGTTGCTGAGATACGGCGAACCGATCAGCAGGTCGTCGTCGCCGTCGGAATTGAAGTCGCCGGCGCCGGCGATCGCCAGCCCGTTGCCGGCGCGGCTCTGAGACGCGGCATTCCATGGATTCGCAACGTCCGGCCCGGTCGGGGTGCCGTAGTAGACGTGAACCCGGCCGAAAGCCTCGTTGGGTCCGCGCCACAGCGATCCCACGGCCATGTCGGCGTAGCCATCGACCTTCACGTCTCCGGCGCGCGCCACTTTGATGCCGAGCTCTTCCAGCTCGTCCGTTCCCTCGATCTTCCAGGTCGCGTTGGCGGGAGAGCCTGGAACGCCGCTCAGGATGAAGCTTCCATTCCATACGTAGGCCGTTCCCGCAAACAACTCGGCATTGACTTCACGGCCCGGAGCGCCGATGGCGAGATCGGGAGCACCGTCGTCGTCCAGATCTCCGACTCCAGCGATCGAGGTTCCGAAGAGATCTTCCGAGGCGCCGCCGAGGTCGCTTGCAGCCGTCCAGTAGGCATTGCTCTCGGTTCCGGAAAAACCGTCGTTGGGACCCTGCGGTGATCCGCGCCACACGTAGACCTTGCCGGGAACGGTCGGGAAGGGATCGTTGTACAGCACGTTTCGATGTCCGTGTCCTCCGACGGCGATCTCCTCGTCTCCGTCGCCGTCGAGATCACCGAGAGAGGTGACCGATTCACCGAAGTGATCGACGAGGGAGCTTCGAGCCTCCCAGTAAGACGGGTTGAACCCCGTGGCGGAGCCGAAGTAGACCCGCACGAAGCCGGGGTTGTAGGCCCAGGGAAGAACGCTCGTCCGGCCTCCAAAGCCAATGACGACGTCGTCGAAGCCATCGCCGTTCGTGTCCGCGAAGGCGACGCTGGCGCCCAACGGAAGGTAGAACGGCGCGCGGAGGAGAAGAGCGCGGTTCGTGTTCAAGCCGTTCGGTCCGCCGAGATGCACGCGCACCTGGAGATGATCGCTTACGGCGACGTCCTCGTAGCCGTCGTGGTCCACGTCGCCGCGAGCGAGCGCAAGTCCGAAGCCAGGGTCATCCGCCGGGCTGATCACCTGGTCGGGAGGCAGCTCGTGGCAGCCTTTGTGCTCGAACGAGGGGCCGGTGCTGTGGAAGCACCACACCTTTCCGACGGAATTCTCCCAGGCGGAGGCGACCAGCAGATCCTGCGTTTCGTCGCCGTTGACGTCACCGGCGCCTGCCACCACCTCGCCGAAAGCGTAGTTGCCCGACCACGAGCCCTGAGTGTTGACCCAGCCTCCGTGCGTACTGAGGCCATCCGCGCCGCCCTCGAACACGGTCACCAGACCCTTGACCGTAGTTGGACCGGAACGCCAGATCGGTGCGCCGACGACAACGTCGGCAAAGCCGTCGGCGGTCACGTCTCCAGGACAGGCGACGCTGTGGCCGAAGCGGTCACTCTGCAGGCTGGGAATGTAGCTCTGCCCGCCCACTCCCGACGCGCTGCCGTAGAAGATGTAGACGAGGCCGTTCTTGTTGTAGCCACCCCACCTGGGAACTCCGACCACGAAATCGTCGAAACCATCGCGATTGAGGTCCGTGCCGCCGGCGATGGAATACCCAAGCTCCTGGAAGTCCGAGCCGATCAACGAGAAAGTCTGGACTGGCGACTGTCCCGTAGGCCGGCCCTCGAATGCATACACGGTTCCTCGGTTGGAGCCATTGGCGACCGGAGAGCCGACCAGGAAGTCGTCGTAGACGTCGTCGTTCAAGCGACCGATCCGCGAAAGCGCGCGGCCCATCTGGTCGCCGGCGTTGGGTCCGATGAAGCTCCAGACCGCATTGGCCAAGGTCGCGTTCAGTCCGCCGTTGAAACCGTTCGCGGAGCCGAGAAACAGGAACAACCCGCCTTTGGGGATGCCGCCGCTCTTGAAGAACGGAGCGCCGACCAGAAGGTCGGGGAAGCTGTCTCCGTTCACATCGAGTCGGCTCTCGAAGGTGTTTCCGAAACCGGTGGTGTAGAGGATGTCCGTTTCGACTCTCCAGTCGGCGTCGGCCGGAGTGTCATCGGGATCGCCGTGGGGCCAGCCGAGTCCCCCGTAGAACACCAGCACTGCTCCCTCGTCGGTCAGTCCCAGGTCAAGAAGGGGAGCGCCGACGCCGAGGTCGTCGAAGCCGTCGCCGTTCACGTCACCCAGGCCGCGAACGCAGATTCCCAGGTTGTCGTTGCTCGCCGTGCCTTCCACCTTCCAGCCGTGGGTCGTGGAGAGACCGGTGGCGGATCCGAAGTACACGAACGCCGCGCCGGAGTTGGTTGCGGCGCCGTCGTACATTGGCGCGCCGATCACCACGTCACCCCACCCATCGCCGTTGAGGTCCCCCGCGGGGGCCGTCGACGTTCCGAATCGGCCGCCGACCTGGGGACCGTACACCTCCCAGTCGGCGGGCCGGTAGGAGTCGCCAAGACCCGCGTAAAGAGAGCCGGCGAGCGCGGCGACCAGAAGGGCGAGAGCTGAAATCCTGTTCACGACGGATCTCCGGGAATGGGGGTGGCTGAAGACGGACGCCATTCCCTGAAAGGTCATCCCCCGAGCAACGCGACGGGGGAAATCCACGGCGCTCTCACGAATGCTTCACGTTCAAGTTCCAGGGCCTCGGCGATCAACCATCGATCTCGAGCGTCGCTTCGAAGCTGGCTCCCAGCTTGCCGGTGTACGTCAGCGCGTAGGACCGGAATCCCATGCGCATGCCGATCCCGCCGGTCTTGGTGCGACCAAGGCGACGAAGCCCAGCATTTCGAGGAACAGGACCTTGGTCGGCGGCGAGTGCTCGGCGGCTTGCAGGACGCCGTAGTAGACTTCGGCGCGCCCGACCCCCCGACGCGCGCCCGGAGATTCGACTGTGCTTGCATCCTTGCCTCTCGCGGTGGTGTGCACCGCATTCAGTGTTTCGATCGGTGTCGATTCCAGAGCGGTCGCAACGGCAGCGGTTACGTCTTCGGCGTTGGTCGTGGTTCAATCCGCTGCAGAAGCGCCGGCTGCAGCTCCCCGCGCGGCAAATGTTCCGGCCGAGCGCGTCGACGCGTTGCTCGCCAAGATCTTCGGCGAGCTGCGGCCGGCAGGCCTGGCGGTGGCTGTCGTCGATGGAGGCCAGGTCGCCTATGCCAAGGCGCTTGGCGTTGCCAACGTCGATACCGGCATGCCCGTCACCACGCGGTCGCTTTTTCATCTGGCCTCGGTGACCAAACCCGTGGTGGCGACGGCGATCATGCAGCTGGTCGAACAGGGCAGGCTTGGACTCGACGATCTCGTGACGCGTCATCTCCCGTACTTCCGGCTCGCCGACGAGAGTTCGACGACCATCACCCTTCGCCAGCTTCTCACCCACACGAGTGGCCTGCCCGATGTCGAGGATTACCAGTGGGACGAGCCTGAGTTCGACGAGGAAGCGCTCGAGCGTTATGTGCGCGGCCTTTCAGACCGCGCCATGCGCTCGCGTCCCGGAACACAATTCGCCTACAGCAACATCGGCTTTGGAGTACTCGCGGACGTCATCGCGAAGGTGACGGAAACACCGTTCGAGGAGTGGGTGGCGTCCGTGATCTTCGAGCCGCTCAGAATGGCGAGCAGCACGCTCCTCTACGACGAAGTCGATCGCGAGCGGCTGGTGACGCCCCACACGCGCGACGCGAAGCTTCACCTGGTCGTTCGGTCGGTCTTCCCGTACAACCGCTGCCACGCCGCAAGCTCCACGTTGTATTCAAATGTCGAAGACCTTTCGCGCTGGATGCTCGTGAACCTCGGCCGCGGCAAGCTCGATGGTCAGCGGATTCTTGCCGACGCAACCTACGATCAGCTCTGGCGACCCGGCACGGATCTGACCGGACGGATCGGGCTCTGCTGGTTTCTTGCCGAACGCGAACGGGAGCCGACCATCGATCACAGCGGCTCCGACGAAGGCTTCCGAAGCGAGATCGTGCTGATTCCGGGCCGACAGATCGGCGTGGTGGCCCTCGCCAATTGCGACGCCACCGACGTACACAAGGTGGTCGAAGCCCTGCTCGACCTCTTCCTCGCGGCCAAGCCTCGCTGAACGATCACCGCGGTCCAGGAATGAACCGCACGGAGGCTCGAGGTCGGCATCGAGCTCCGTACTCGATCCGTGCCGCTAGGCTCCAGTCCCTGATGCAAGCTCGCCAGTCGTTGCTTCACTGCGCTGGGAGCCAATCCCGGACCCTGCAATGGAGTCACGAGCGCGTGCGGCCCTCGGAGGGGAGATTTTGCGGGCGAACGCCTTGCGTCTACCCGCCGATGATTGAGTGAGTGAGGCGATCTGTTCTCATGCCTAGGCCTAGGATGTGACGCGCTGAGGTCACCTTCCGTGGCGGTAGAGCCCCACGAGTTCCTGTCCCAGGTTGCGGAGGGGCTTCAAGACCAGAGGATCCCTGAATGGCGAATCCGGAACCGGAGCTGCGGCGAACGATGGGGTTGACGAGCGCTCTGTCGATCGTCGTCGGCGGAGTGATCGGCTCGGGAATCTTCATGAAGCCGCTCGACATCGCCCGCAACGTGCCGGATCCGATGTGGATCTACGGGCTGTGGGCGGTGCTGGGTGTGATCTGCCTGTTCGGGGCCTTCGCCTACGCGGAGCTCGGGTGCCTGTTTCCTGAGGCGGGCGGCCAGTACGCCTTCCTGCGGGAGGGCTGGGGACGCTTTATCGGGTTCCTCTATGGCTGGTGCCTGTTCGCTGTGATCAACACCGGGACGCTCGCAGCGCTGGCCGTGGCCTTCGCCATCGCGATCATCAAGGCGTTTTCCTTGCCCGAGTCGGAATACCTGGTGCCCGGTCTTGCCGCTGCCATGATCCTGAGCCTCGCAGCGGTCAATCATTTCGGGGTGACGATCGGCGCCTTGTTCCAGAATGTCTCCACCTTCGCCAAGGTCGCCGCGCTGGCGGCGATCACGCTCGGCGGACTGCTGTTCTCAGGAGACGCGCAGCCGGCGAGCGCCGTTCCGACGGAGGCGAGCTCGGACCATTCACTCACCCTGGCAGGGATGATCACGGCCTCGGTGGCGATCTTCTGGGCCTACGAGGGCTGGTACCAGCTCCCGTTCAGCGCCGCGGAGCTGAAGAATCCGGAGAAGACGCTCCCGCAAGGTCTGGTGCTCGGGACGTTTCTGTTGATCCTGATCTACCTCGGGGTCAATGCCGCCTATCTGCACGTCGTCCCGGTCGATGAGATGCGGACGCTCGAGAACGACGTGGACGTGCCGACGCTCGCGGTCTCGCGGATCTTCGGGTCCGGCGCCGGCTCGTTGGTCGCATTCCTGATCGCCCTCTCCACGATCGGCTCATCCAACCCTTCGCTGTTGTCGACTCCGCGGGCGTTCTACGCGATGGCCAAGGACGGCCTGGTGTTTCCGCGCCTGATGCACGTGCATCCAGTTCACCGGACGCCGACGATCTCGATCTGGACGCAGGCGATCTGGTCCGTGGTGCTGGTGGGGGTGCTCCAGACCTTTCGAGACATCACGGAGTTCGTGATCTTCGCCGCGCTGATCTTTTACGCGCTTGCCGTCGCCGCCGTGTACGTGCTGCGCGTTCGCCTGAAGGATCGGGCACGGGCGTTCCGTTGCCCGGGCTACCCGTTCACGCCGGCGCTGTTCATCGTCGCGGTGCTGTTCGTCGACGTGCAGACTCTCGCTGATCCGGGCAGTCGCCAGAATGCCCTGTACGGGCTCTACATCATCGCGGCCGGCGCGGTGCTCTACTTCTGGCTGCGACGGCGTTGGAAACCCGCTGCGCCTAGTGATACCGGTTCAGTCGAGCAAAGCGGCTTTGCCTGGGTTTTTGTCCGGTGGCGTTCTCGGCGACGCTAGCACCAACGACATTCGAGCCTCGTCCCCTGAAGTTCGCTCCGCTCCGTCATTCCCGCGAATCAGCCCACCGTCATTCCCGCGAAAGCGGGAATCCAGGAGTCCTCGACGCCCGCCACACTTGAGGAATCGGGATTTCCGCTTGCATGGGAAAAACGGCTCGAAGGTGCTGGGAGCTTAGACGGCCTGGATTCCCGCTTTCGCGGGAATGACGGCTCGCTTTCGCGGGAATGACGGATGACGGGGGTCGCGTGCTCGAGGAAACTCTGCTTGCACAACCCCGAGGCGGTGGATTACCTTGGCGCTTGCCGGGCCATCCATGTCGCTCCCGAGCATCCGCCGGGCCGGACCCTTGTCGTTCGCGCCCGGTTCCTCTGATTCTGGATCCCCGATCATGCTCTACGTTTTCCTGCTGGCCACCTTCGTCGGGCTGGGAGTCGTCCTGCGGGTCTCCCGGCTGCTGCACACGCCGCTGATGTCTCTCACCAATGCCATCTCCGCGATCGCGGTGGTGGGCGCGATCCTGGTCGCCGGCGGCGATCACAGCCGGCCGATCACCATTCTGGGCGCGGTCGCCTTGTTCGCCTCGATGACCAACATCGTCAGCGGATTCCTGATCACCGATCGGATGCTGAAGATGTTCAAGAAGAGAGAGCCAGGCAAGGCATGAGGCACTTCCTGATCGAGGTCGCGTATCTGGTCGCGACGGCAGCCTTCATCCTCGCTCTCCACTGGATGAACAACCCCAGGACCGCGCGCCGGGGCGTCATGGCCGGCGTGCTCGGGATGGCGCTGGCGGTGATCGGCACGCTCGGCGCTCCCGAGATCGCGAACTGGGAATGGATCGCCGGCGCCGTCGTCCTGGGCTTTGTTGTAGGCGTGCCGCTCTCCTGGGTTCCGCTGACGGCAGTGCCGCAACGGACCGCTCTTTCCCACGCCTTCGGCGGGCTCGCGGCGGGGCTCGTCGGAACGGCCAAGTACTACCTGTGGCTGTCGGAGGGCCCCGAGAGCCTGACGCCCGGCCGCATGACCGCGATCATCGCCGAGATCATCCTCGGCTTCCTCACCTGCACCGGCAGCTTGATGGCGGCCGGGAAGCTGCAGGAGATCAAGTGGATTCCGCAGCGGCCGGTCACTTACCGGTTCCAGAATGTCAGCAACCTGTCGATGCTCGGCATGGCTCTGCTGTGCGGGGCGCTGCTGGTCTTCAAGCCCGAGCAGCTTGCGTTCCTGTTTCCGCTGATCATCCTCCTGTCGCTCGCCTTCGGCGTCCTTCTGATCATTCCGATCGGTGGCGCCGACATGCCGACCGTGATCTCACTTCTCAATTCGTACGCGGGACTGTCGGCCGTGGCGATGGGCTTCGTCCTCGACAACAAGCTTCTCATCATCGCGGGAGCACTCGACGGATCGTCGGGCCTGATCCTGTCGATCATCATGTGCAAGGCGATGAACCGCTCGTTCGCCAACGTGCTGTTCGGGGCCTTCGGACAGGTGCAGGCCAAAACGACGAGCGGCGAGGCGAAGACCGCCAAGAGCGAGACGGCCGAGGGCGCCTCCCAGATCCTGGAGCAGGCTTCCAGCGTGGTGATCGTTCCCGGCTACGGAATGGCCGTGGCCCAGGCGCAGCACCGCGTGCGGGAGCTTTATGACTCGCTCACCAAGCGCGGCATCAACGTCCGCTTCGCGGTTCACCCGGTGGCGGGACGCATGCCCGGCCACATGAACGTGCTGCTCGCGGAGGCGGAGATCCCCTACGACAAGCTGGTCGAGATGGACGAGATCAACCACGACCTGCCACAGACCGACGTGGTCCTGGTGATCGGCGCGAACGACGTGGTGAATCCATCAGCCCGGCACGACAAGGCGAGCCCGATCTATGGAATGCCGATCATCGACGCCGACAAGGCGCGGATGTGCCTCGCGATCAAGCGCAGCATGAACCCGGGCTTCGCCGGAGTCGAGAACGAGCTGTACTTCGCCGAGCGCACCTTCATGCTGTTCGGCGACGCGAAAGCCGTCGTCGGAGACCTCGTGAAGCAGCTCGCCGGCGCCTCCGGGCACTGACGACGCCCGTGCATGAGTCTCGGAGGCGTCTGCTTTCTCGACCACTGGGAGGCCAGGAGGACGATGGGAAAGCTGCGCTACCTGGGCAAGAAACTGCACTGGTGCTGGCAGAACGGTGTCGGTCGCTGGCGGATCCAGAGCGAGATCGATCGCACGAAGCCCATCACCGATCTGACCCGGTACGAGAGACGGATCCGTTCCCAGAACGGCGAGGACGGGATCCTCGAGGCGATCTTCACGGCCATCGGCACGACCGACCGGTTCTTCGCGGAGCTCGGGTCGTCGCACGGCCTTCGCTGCAACTGCGCGTACCTGGCGCGCCGCCTAGGCTGGAATGGCCTGATGATCGATGGCAGGCAGCCCCGCGAGTTCGTCGAACGTCGCCGCCGCCGCGGAACACCCGACCTGGTGCGATGCGAGTTCATCTCCGCGGAAAACGTCGAAGCGGTCTTCGAGAAACACTCCGTGCCCAGGGAGTTCGACCTGTTGTCGATCGACATCGACGGCAACGACTACTGGGTATGGAAGAGCATCACGAGCTACCGTCCGCGGGTCGTGGTCATCGAGTACAACGCCACCATCCCGCCGGACGAAAGCCGCGTGATCGCCTACGACCCTGGGTTTGTGTGGGATCGGACGACGTACGTCGGCGCGAGCCTGCTGGCGTTGAAGAGGCTGGGCGAGAGCAAGGGTTACACGCTGGTCGGCTGCAACAGCTCGGGAGTCAACGCGTTCTTCGTTGAATCGGCACTGGCGGCGAGACATTTCGCGCCTGCGGATACGGTCGCTCTGTACCGGCCCTCTGCGAGAGCCGCCTCCCGCGGTTGCCTGCCGGACAATCCCAACCGGGAATGGGTCCGGGTTTGATCGTCTGATCCGAACATGCCCGCGCTGTTGCCGGGTTCCCGCAATCCTAGGTTGCTGCGGTGCTGAGGGTCATCGGCGCACCGCCATCATCGTGGCCCTCGACTGTCGAAGGTCTTCCCATGGACCGTGGACGATCTCGTAACGCTTCTTGAATCCGGCATCGTGATACAGCGAGGCATATCCGGACATCATGACGAAACCAGTGAACGCGTCGGGGCGCAGGACGTCGATCACGTCGCGAAGAAGACAATACTCCAGGTTCTCGCGTTCGTGTTTGTTGGAAGGTTTCAGCTCCGACATGAGTTGCCGTCGAAGTCGTTGAATCCAGCGACAGTTGATTCCCGAACTGTCGATGACACGATAGTCGAGGAGAAGGTAACCCATGTATCCGACCTCGCCGACGAGAATCGTCGAGCCGGGCTCGAGGTTTGAGCGGATCCAGGTAGTCACCTGTTCGTAGGGCCGATTACGGTATGCCGTACTTCGGCCGTGATCTTGCAGAAACGAACGACTGGACACGAGGAGCATTCCGATGAATACCAGATAGGACACGGTGATCGCCCAGCGAAGCAACTTTGGTCTCGATGATTCCAGAACAAATGCGAGTCCTCTTCCAGCGATCGCGGTGGCAGTCACAGTCGGCGGCACTACGTACCAGTTGAATGGATGAATCCTTGAGAGTGTGAATCCGGCAATCTGCAACACGACGAACGCCAGCAGACACAGTATCCACCGGTCTCTTCGAACCACTGCAACTCCGATTCCGATGACGATCAGCCCGAACAGAACTGATTGCAACGTCGGGACGCAGACGATCGCGAGCACGAAGGGCATCAAACAGTCAATCAGCCTGCCGTCGTGGTAGTCAAGTTTCGCGCGAACGGATGTGGGCAGGAAATCGCCGTAGTAGGAAAAGGAGAAGACCAGCCAGGCGGAGACAATCAACGCGGCGATCACTCCCTCGCGGAGCTTCTGACCCGTGTTGAGAGAACAGAACATCAACGCCGGAGCAAGAACGATTCCGTCGAAGCGCAAGAGCACGGTGGCTCCCAAGAAGGCACCGACTCCGTGCTTGGATGCCGAAGTGGCGCGCAGAACCGTCGACAGCACACAGAGAACGAAGAGAGAGGTCTCCATTCCGTTCTGTCCGGTCCAGAGCCAACCTGAATGGACGACCACGCAGAGAACGGCGAGGCCCGCTGCCCATGGACCTGAACATTGGCGAAAAAGCCGGTACAGAACGACGGCGGCAAGGCACTGGGCAAATGCGGCAATCCACGGAGACGCGACATGACTGGGGATTCCCAGCGCTTCCGCAGCGGTCAGCAAGAGGAAGAAGCCGGGTGTCGAGTATCCACAGGCGTCATCGCCTTCCATGTATCGGGCACCGATTCCATGGGCTGCGTTGTGTGCATAACGATACGTGATGTAGGCATCGTCGATTTGGTATTCGGTGCGATGGACGGCGAACAAGATCGCAGTCAATGAAAACAACAACAACTCCGACCAGGGAAAGCGTGAAGCGAGGAGTGCCCTGATCCTCTGGCAGTAGGCAAGTTCGGACGTCGGTACACCGGTGCCCATCAATCTGCCCGTGGTGACCTCCTGTACGAAAACCGGTGAATCAAGAGCGCACGAAGGAAGCTAGTGCGAGTTCCCGTCCGGAGCAATAGGCAAGGGGGGCGGACGATCGGTGGACAAGTGTCGAACGGGTCGGATGAAGAGATCTGGATTGCCGCTCTCGCGGGGAAGGCGCCCCGCCCTTGCGGGAATGACAGACGTCATCAGGACCCTGACTCATCCTCGTCAGGACACGGCGGCCTTGAGCTGCTCGAGGGCGAGAATTTCGGCCTTGTGCAGGAATTCGACCTTGGGCACCAGTCCTTGGAGGAGATCGATCGTCTGGGTGGTGTTCAGGGGGAAGGCGGACTCGACCTGGTCCTGGAGGTCGAGGAGCTTTTTTCGGTTCTGCTCGATGGTCTTGAGAGCGGGGGCGCCTTTGTCGCGGTACAGCTCGTCGTTCTTGCGAAGCAGGTCCTTGGTCTGCTTGAAGGGCTTTAAGTGGTCGGGCAGCGTCGCGTCCGCGAGCCCGGTCCACTGTTTCCCGAGGTCCTGGTAGGTGCTGGCGCACGCCTCGAGCTTCTTGTTCTTGGCGATGCGCGCGGCTTCCGTCAGGAAGTCCGCGTACAGCGGCCGGAACAGGCCGCCGCCCGTGCCCATCGTCTCGATCGCGTCGAACACGTCGCGCAGCGGCCGGTAGATCGCGCCCGCGCTGAACACCTTGAGCCAGCCGCGCTGATTGCTCGAGTTGACCATCAGCTTCGACCACTCGGAGAGGCTCTCGAGGCTGAAGGACTTCATCTTCGGGGAGAGGTTGGTCTGAACGCAGTCCCGGATGCCGTCAAGGATCGCCTTGGTCAATGCGGCCGCATTCCATCTCGACGGCGGCTCGATCGTCAGGCTGCGGTTCTTGTGCGAGCACACCTGCGCGCGCGTCTTCTCCAGGTCCTCCAGGCTGATCTCGAACGGGGTCGCGGCGTGGTCGCCGACCAGGGCGGTCTTCCTGCCCTCGTCGATCGAGTGAACGACCACGCTGTACATCGAATGACAACCCCAGGTGATCGCGGTTCCGCTGAACGGCAGAGTGGTCCGGCCGCAGAAGACGATTGCAGGCTTGCCCCCGACCACCGCTTCTGCGACGTGCGCGAAGGCCGCCTTCGCTCCGCTGGACTCCTTGACCGCGAGCTTTGCGCCGATGCGGTCGCAGAACTTGTTCTGCAGGGAGGCGTCCGTGGCGTACGAGAGCGCCCGCCCGATGATCGTGATTCCCGAGCACTTCGCCCACTTCCCCTTGGCGCCGGGGTACTTGTCCGCGGCGGCCGGAACGGAAGGGCAGTACTGGTAGCCGCCGCTGATCCCGCCCATCATCCCGAAGCACAAAGCCTCCGACATCGGCTCATTGGTGTGCGGCGCGACGACGCCGAGCTCCTTCATGACGTTCATGAGATTTGCCGAGTCCCAGTGCGCACCGCTCTTATGGTCCGGCTTGGATGCAGGCATCAGAGAGGTCTCCTCGTGCTCTTCAAACTCTTCAAACCGCGTCGGGCGGCCGACTGGTTCGAAAGCGGCGCTGCCCTGCCGCACTTCGCGCTTTGTCCGATTTCTTCCCCGCAGGATCACTCCCGGGTCACCGGCTCTTCGCGAATCCTTTTCCTAGATGCAACCTTGGGGCCGGGCCACGCCTGCGAATGGAGAGAGTACGCAAATCCCCCGGAAGTTCATCGGCGGCTCGCGCGTCGCGATCGTTCCTTGATTCGGTCGCCTTCCATCGCGGGTCTCTGCTGACCAGACTCTTCAGAATCCCGGATGCGGAGCGATGGCAGTGGGTGAAGTGGGGCAAGACGACCTGGCCCGTTATTGTGGTGCACGAGAGGCCGCTCGGGGGCTGTGCGGCCGTTCTCGTGGAGATTCCCATGGCGGATGCCGTGATCGTCAGCGCCGTTCGTACTCCGATCGGCCGTTTCCAGGGGGCCTTCGCCTCCTTGCGTGCGCCGGAGCTGGGCGCGATCGCCATCCGCGAAGCTGTAAGGCGCGCCGGCATCGAGCCCAAGGCGGTCGACGAATTGATCATGGGAAACGTGATCCAGGCGGGCATCGGTCAGAACCCGGCGCGCCAGGCGGCGCGCTCGGCCGGAATCCCCGATTCCGTCGGATCGTTCACCGTCAACAAAGTGTGCGGCTCCGGGCTCAAGGCGGTGTCGCTCGCTGCACAGGCGATTCGCGCGGGCGACGCGGAGGTCATCGTCGCGGGCGGCATGGAGAACATGACGCTCGCGCCCTACCTCCTGCCGCAGGCGCGCGAAGGCGTGCGCCTCGGTCACGGCCAGCTCGTCGACTCGATGATCAACGACGGCCTCTGGGACATCTACAACGACTTCCACATGGGGATGACCGGCGAGCTGGTCGCCGAGAAGTACAAGATCACCCGCGAGCAGCAGGACGAGTTTGCGGTCGGCAGCCACAGGAAGGCCGTGCAGGCGATCGACTCCGGGAAGTTCGCGGCCGAGATCGTGCCGGTCTCCATTCCCCAGAAGAAGGGCGATCCGATCGTGGTGAGCTTGGACGAAGGGCCGCGCCGCGACGCAACTCTCGCCTCGCTCGGAAAGCTCAAGCCCGCGTTCAAGAAGGACGGTGGCACCGTCACCCCGGGAAACGCCTCGACGATCAACGACGGTGCCGCGGCGCTGGTCGTGATGTCGGACAAGCGCGCCCAGCAGCTCGGCTGCACCATCCTGGCGCGCATTCGCGGCTACTCGACCGGTGGCATGGCGCCCGAGTGGGTGATGATGGCACCGGTCGACGCGGTGCGAAAGCTCAACCACAAGCTCGGCACTCGGCCCGACAGCCACGAGCTGGTCGAGCTGAACGAGGCCTTCGCCGTGCAGGCCCTCGCGGTGACGCGCGAGTGTGAATTCGACCCGGAGCGCGTCAACGTCCACGGCGGCGCGGTCGCTCTCGGCCATCCGATCGGCGCCTCCGGAGCGCGCGTCCTCGTCACCCTGCTGTACGCGATGAAGGACCGGCAGAAGAAGACGGGCCTGGCGAGCCTGTGCCTGGGCGGGGGCAACGCCGTCGCGCTCGCCGTCGAGCGCTGATCGCCCACCGAAGGAACGTGAATGAGTGAGATCCGGAAGGTTTCGGTCATCGGCAGCGGCACGATGGGCAACGGCATCGCGCAGGTGTTCGCGGCGAATGGGATCCCGGTGATGATGGTCGACGTGCAGCAGGACTACGTCGAGCGCGGCATGGCCGCGATCAAGAAGAGTCTCGAGAAAATGGCGGCCAAGGGCGCGATTCCCGCCGATGAGGTCGCAGCGACGCTGCATCGCATCCGCCCGACGACCCGCATGGTCGACGCCGCCGACGCCGACCTCGTCGTCGAGGCCGTTCCCGAGGACTTCAGGGTCAAGGCGGAAGTGTTCAAGACGCTGAGCGAGAACACCGAGACCCGCACGATCCTGGCGAGCAACACTTCCTCGATCTCGATCACTCGCCTCGCAGCCCTGACCGACCGGCCGGACCGGGTCGTCGGAATGCACTTCATGAATCCCGTGCCGGTGATGAAGCTGGTCGAGGTGATCCGCGGGCAGCGGACCAGCGACGCGACGCTCGCGGTCGTGGTCGACTCGGCGAAGCGGCTCGGCAAGACTCCGGTCGAGGTCAACGACTTTCCGGGCTTCGTGTCCAACCGAGTTCTGATGCCGATGATCAACGAGGCGGTGTTCTGCCTGATGGAGGGGGTCGCGACCAAGGAGGCGATCGACGAGGTGATGAAGCTGGGGATGGCGCACCCGATGGGACCGCTCACCCTGGCGGACCTGATCGGGCTCGACACCTGCCTGTCGATCATGGAGGTTCTGCACAAGGACCTCGGTGACGGCAAGTACCGGCCCTGTCCGCTGCTGCGGCGAATGGTCGATGCGAGGCTCCTCGGTCGCAAGAGCGGCGAGGGGTTCTACAAATACGCCTGAGCACGGGCGCGCGCCTCACGACAGGGGCGCCCGATCGGCAGCGCCTGGAGCAGTCCGCCTTCGCCTGCACGATGTCGATCGAGCGCTCCCGTCTCCGTTCTGATCATGCTCAGAGGACCGCTGCCTCGCTGGGCTCGAGCAGCCAAGGGGCGCCGGTTGGTGCGCGCTGGGCTGCCTTGGCTGATCTAAGTTGAATACGAGCAATCGTTTGCAGCAAATCGCTCTCGATCATGGCTCGGCACCGCCGAGGCTAGCATGTCTCGTCCACTCATTGCACTTCTTAGGGGTAGTGTAGTTGTCGACCGAGCGGCTCAAGTTGAACCTGATGGAGGTGCCAAGTGAATGCCAAAGTTCGCCTCTTTTCGCTCTTCTTGGTCGTTGCACCCATGAGTTGGAGCGCCGACGCCCAGTTGACACTTCCTCCTCCACAAGTCATCACAATTCCCAATCCGCACATCCTGTCTGGAGGTCCAGCCGATCGCTTTGGAACGTCGACCCTCGTCGTTGACCTCAATCTGGACGGGGTTGCCGAGATCGTCGCGGGCGCATCGGACGAACGTCCTGACGTCAACACGCCGGCAGATCGAGCAGGGTACGTCTTCATCTTGAAGAAGACAGGACCGACCGCCTACGAGAGCTTTGAGATCGTCGCGCCTTCGCCGGATCACGTCGAAGACAACTTGTTTGGTTACTCTCTTGCAGCAGGTGACTTCGACCATGACGGAGACATCGACTTGGCGATCGGAGCACCAGGATTGGACGTGCTCGGAAAAGAAAGCTCCGGGAAAGTATTCGTGTTCGGCGGTCCGTGGCCACTCACTGATCAGAACCACATCTACTCGGGCGAGGTCGTGGCGGTTACGTTCCACCAACCCGGCTTTGGCGCGCTTGACGGCGCGCTTTTCGGATACCGAGTTGCAGGCGCGGACGTGGACTCGGATCTCGGCTACCCTCCCTCGGATGTCACGGAAGAACTCATCGCAACGGCCCCCTTCTACCACGAGACACCCGCGTCGATGGTTGAGGAGGGCGCGGCGTTCGTCTTTGGGTTTGGAATCAAGTCGATCACCGATGCGCCAGAAAGCCCCCTGCTGCCTCCAAGCGAATCAACCAACCAGTTGGGCCGCGCAATCGGAACAGGGCATGTGACAAGGGATCAATCGATGCCGATCTCTTGGGTTCGGGATATCGTTCTGGGCGCGAGGGGTTGGACCGTGCCTGGCCTGAACGATGCTGGACGCTACGAAGTGTTCCGTGACCACAACTTCCTTCGTGACAGCGCCAGGTTGGTGGAACAGCCCGGAGGTTCCGTGAAGCTGCAGAAGTTTGGCGATGACATTGCGATCGCCAATTTCGACGCAATCGACGGAGATCCGTGGGACGACGTCGCCGTCGGAGCGTCAGGATACGAGAATCTTGGCATTGAGCCGGAAATTCCCAACAGCGTGGTGGTCGTCATGCGCGGCGGAGATCCGTTTCAGCCAGAGCAACCGTTGAACTTCTGGAAGATCGTTTTCAATGCGAGCGGAACCCTGGATGTGTTCAATCTGTTCGGACGAGCGTTGGTATGGGGTCACTTCAACGCAGACCCATACATGGACGTCGCCGTCGGTGACGCGGCGAGAGGGGAGCCTCCCATGATGCTGAAAGATCAGGGAGTCTTGGAAATCTATTGGGGAAAAAGTCCGCTAGGGACACCCCCGCCTTTTTCCATGAAAACAGTCTTTCAAGACCCCAATCCAGAATTCAATGGAAACTTCGCCTGGGACCTGGCGAGTGGACAGCTTGGAAACCCCGTCTCGCGTGCCGACTTGGTCGTGGGAGCGCCGGGATCGCAGACCAACCGTGGCAAGCTGGTTCTCTATCTCTTCGAGTAGTAGGAGCGCAAGCATGAGTCCTCGTCGACGGATCGCAGAATTCAACCAGGCGATGGGCTTTCGCTTCGTGGGCTCCTTGCTTTCGATGATCTCTTGTCTGATCATCCAGGAATCTGCCTCGTCCCAGGTCTCCCACTGGGGAATCGAGGAGATTTGGCAGTTGGAGGCACCCGATCAGGAACTGCACCTCGGACATTCGATTTCCTCGCTTGGCGACATCGATGGAGATGGCACCAACGACCTGGTCGTGGGAGCACCTGCTGACGGAAGCAGGCAACTTCCTGCGGTTTTCCTGGTTTCCGGGGCGAGCGGTGCGATCCTGAGACGCATCGACGGCGCGATGAAGACGGAGCAGTTCGGTCTTTCCGTTTCTGGGCTGGGAGATATCAACCTGGATGGATACCCCGACTTTCTCGTCGGTGCGCCGTATTTCAATGCGATGTACGGGGAAGAGGGTCGAGCGATTGTCTATTCAGGCGTCGATGGCTCGGTCCTGTACGAGCTGCAAGGGTCGACTGGCTCCGAACGGTTCGGTTTTTCGGTGGATGGCTTGGGGGACGCAGATGGTGATGCGATTCCGGATTTCATCGTGGGTGCACCGTGGGCGGATCCAGTCCTGTTCGATGAAGGGAGTGCGATCATCTATTCCGGAAAGACTGGAGCCGTTCTCAAGCGAATCGACGGAGATGGGTATCTCGACAATCTTGGGTTCTGCGTGGCAGGCCTCGGAGACGTGGACGGCGATGGATTGGGAGATGCAGTGGTCGGAGTGCCCTACCACAATCCCAGCGGGTCAGGGACGAACGCGGGCGCGGCTTTCGTCTACTCCGTTCCCAGGTCCGGCGCCATCTACTCGTTCTATGGTGAGGTGAGAGACGATTACTTCGGATTCGTCGTCGACGGCGCGCAGGATTTCAACGCGGACGGAACCCCCGACATCGCCGTCGGAGCGCCGGGCTACAATTCGTCCACGACATCCTCGGCGGGTCGTGCCTATGTCTTTTCCGGAGTCGACGGGAAGGAGATTTTCGGGATGACAGGCCCCGACTGGACCAGCGACTTCGCGAAAAGGGTCGCCGGTGTGGGAGACACCAATCACGATGGTTTTGACGATCTACTGATCGGTGATCCAAACAGTCTGTACATCCGAGGGCACGCGTCTCTGATTTCAGGCAGGACCGACAGCGTGCTTGCGGAGTTTTTTGGCGAGTCTGCTGTGCCGAGACCGGATCTACTTGGGTGGGGCCTTAGCGGAGCTGGAGATCTCGATGGCGATGGCATCGATGACCTGGTGATCGCTTCCATGTGGCACTATGTCGATTCAATTCCCCACGCAGGCTTGGTCACCGCCTTCTCCCTGGCGTCCGGTCACAGCGCGCCGCTTCGGTTGGATGGAATTCAACCCGATCGTTCGAGGTTTGACCGGGAACAGCCCGTCGTGTTGAACGGCAAGAATTTTCGATCGTCGAACCGTGTGAGTGTCCGCCTTGGCGGCGAGTCTGCATCCGACATTCAGGTCATCGATCACCAGACTCTTACGTGCACCGCACCCAAGGGTGCACCTGGTCTGACCGACATCGTCCTGCAGGTGGGGGATCAAGTCGCAGTTCTTACGCAGGGATTTCGTTACACCCCCGCCCTCCTCGCAACCGGAGATCTTCGCCCTGGAGGATTAGTGGACGTGGTGGTGCTGTGTGATCCAGGAGATTCGATCGTCTGTCTCGTTGGCTTTCCCCCGCCCGTATCGATTCCGACTCCACCCTTCAGCGGTGAGCTCTGCATTGTGCCGTTTCACCTGTTGTTCTTTGTGAATGCGGCGCCTTCCGACCAATGGGTGGTCAGTTACTCAATCCCGGCAGACCCAGCACTCTCGGGAGTCGAGTTCCTTCTGCAGTCGCTTGTGGGACTTCTCTCTGGCGACCCTCGTGAAGGTGCATGGACCAACTGCGCCTTGCTCAAGATCGAGTGAAGGAGGCAGCGCTCCTCACTGCGGAAGCAGCACCGGTCCCGTGGGGTGCAGCCGCTCAGCCGGACGCGGTTCGGCACTTCGGGGCCGGATTCCTGCCAAAGAATCTGAGAATCGCGTCAGCTCGAGTTCGGCCGGCGATAGGGGATGAGCCTCCTCCCGTCGCGATGCCGATGGATTCTGGGCCAGGAATTCGAGGCCTTCGACATCAGGATCACCCAGCGCTGCGGCCTGACGGGTAAGCCGATTCTCAAGGGCCTGCATCCGGCTCGGTATCTTCTGGGCGCGTCCTCACCACCCAGGAGTGAGACAGATCGGAGCTGGAGATGGATTTCGAGCTTCCCGAGGACCTGGAGCTGCTGCAGTCGACGGTCCGTGATTACGCGCAGCGGGTCGTCGCGCCGGTCGCGGCCGGGCTCGACGAGACCGAGGAGTTTCCCGAAGGCCCGGTGAAGGCGGCGGCGGAGCTGGGCCTGATGGGCATCACTGTCCCGGAGGAGTACGGCGGCTCGAGCCTCGGGACGCTCGGCTCGACCGTGGTCGTCGAGGAAGTCTCGCGGGTGTGCCCATCGACCGCGGTCACGATCTCGGTCCACAACTCGCTCGCCTGCGGTCCGATCGTCAAGTTCGGTTCCGCCGAGATCAAGAAGAAGTACCTGCCGCGGCTGGCCTCCGGCGAATGGCTCGGTGCCTATGCGCTGAGCGAGGCCGATGCCGGCTCGGACGCCGCGAGCCTTCGCACCCGCGCCGAGCGCAAGGGCGATCGCTGGGTGCTGAACGGCTCCAAGATGTGGATCACCTCCGGCAGCCACGCCAACGTTTTCATCGTGTATGCGCGCACATCGTTCGACCCTTCGAAGAAGTCGCGGGGCGTGACCGCCTTCCTGGTCGAGCGCGACGTCAAAGGACTGCGCGTCGGCAAGAAGGAGGAGAAGCTCGGCATTCGCGCGTCCTCGACGACCGAGATCCACTTCGAGGATTGCGAGGTTCCGCTCGAGAACGTCGTCGGCGAGGTCGACAAGGGCTTCCGCGTCGCCATGGACACCCTGGATGGCGGCCGCATCGGCATCGCCGCCCAGGCGGTCGGCATCGCGCAGGGTTGCCTCGACGCCTCACTTCGCTACGCCAAGGATCGCCAGCAGTTCGGCCGGCCGATCGCCGAGTTCCAGGCGATCCAGTGGAAGCTGGCGGACATGGCGACCGAGATCGAGGCCGCGCGCCTGCTCACGCGCCATGCCGCCGTGCTCCGCGATCGGGGCGACGTCTGCACCAAGCTGTCGGCAATGGCCAAGCTGTTCGCCTCCCAGCTCGCCAACCGCGCCGCCGACGAGGCGGTCCAGATTCACGGCTCGGCCGGGTACTCGCGCGAGTACATCGTCGAACGTCTGTTCCGCGACGCCCGCATCACCGAGATCTACGAGGGGACCACCGAGGTCCAGAAGATGGTCATCGCGCGCGCGCTGCTCGACTGAAAGTGCGAGCGTGGCGAGTGCCTCGTGCGCCATCCAGCCCTTTTGGAGTGCGGTGCGACAGCACCGCTTTCGTTCGCGAATGTATGAACAGAACGCCCCACAAACGATTCACCGCACAGACAAAAAGCTCGATTCACCGCAGAGGCGTGGAGAACGCAGAGACCACAGAGACAGAGCACAAAGACAGCAGAGACTCAGAGGGCGCAGAGATCACAGGGGCGAAGAGATCGCAGGACGAAGAGATCGCAGGACGAAGAGATCGCAGGACGAAGAGATCACCGGACGAAGAGATCACCGGACGAAGAGATCACAGGACGAAGAGATCGCAGAAAGCGTCCGAGGAGGCAGGGAGCCCTTTGGAGTGCGGTGCGACAGCACCGCTTTCGTTCGCGAACGTAAGAACATTCACCGCACAGACGCACAAGCAAGAAGCTTGATTCACCGCAGAGGCGGAGAACGCAGAGAAAGAAGGAGCAGGATCTCGCGCCGAGCCGCAATGACGCAGAGGTAGATTTGATCATTCGTCCACCATCCATTACCTCATTACGAGAATCTCTTGCTGGAGTCCTCAGCGCTCTCTGCGGTGGATTCTCTGGATCTTGATTACCTCTGGCGGCTTTGCGCGAGACTGGCAAAGCCTTCGGAGAGCCTGCGTCCGGAACGGTTCGTGCTATTCCTCGTCGTTTCCTGGAATCTCTGGATCCAGTAACGAAAGGCATCAAAGGTGAAGCTCAAGGACCCCGCGCAGTCTTCCGCCGGCGGAAGGGCAAGCGTCGCGGAGGCCCGCGACGTCGCCGAGGCGGCGCGCGAGCAGACCTGGGAAAAACAGAGCTTTGCACGCGAGCTTTTTCTCGGTCGTCTGCGGATGGACCTGATCGACCCGTATCCGCAGGAGGACGCCAAGGTCCGCGCGGAGTGCGAGGAGTTCCTGAAGAAGCTGCGCCGCATCCTCGTCGAGGAGATCGACGCGGCCGAGATCGACCGGACCGGGGAAATCCCCGCTCGAGTTCTCGAGCGCCTGCGCGAGATCGGCGCCTTCGGCATCAAGATCCCCAGGGAGCACGGCGGGCTCGGGCTCGATCAGACCTCCTACAACCGCGCCATCGAGAGGGTGGCTTCGCACTGCGCGTCCACGGCCACGCTCCTGTCGGCCCATCAGTCGATCGGCGTTCCCCAGCCGCTCAAGCTGTTCGGCACGGAGGAGCAGAAGAACAAGTGGTTCCCGCGTCTGGCGCGCGGAGAGATCTCGGCATTCGCCCTGACCGAGCCCGATGCAGGGTCCGATCCTGCCAACATGAAGACTCGCGCGGTCCTGTCGGAGGACCGAGAGCACTGGGTCCTGAACGGCGAGAAGCTGTGGTGCACCAACGGCACGATCGCCAAGGTGATGATCGTGATGGCGCAGACGCCGGGGAGGGTCGTCCAGGGCAAGGAGCGCCGCCAGATCAGCGCCTTCATCGTCGAGGCCGACTCTCCGGGCGTCGAGGTCGTGCATCGCTGTCGTTTCATGGGCCTGCGCGGCATCTACAACGGCCTGCTGCGTTTCAAGGACGTCAGGGTGCCGCGCGACAGCCTCCTCGGGGAGGAAGGCCAGGGACTGAAGATCGCGCTCGTCACGCTCAACACCGGGCGCCTGACTCTTCCGAGCTGCTGCGTCGGCGGCGTGAAGAGGGCGCTCGAGATCACCCGCCGGTGGGCGAAAGAGCGCTTCCAGTGGGGCGTCACGATCGGCAGGCACGACGAGATCGCCGGCAAGCTCGCGGAGATGGCCTCCTCGCTGTACGCGATGCAGTCGATCGCCGACCTGGGACCGCGCCTGGTCGATCGCGGCGGCCAGGACGTGCGGATCGAGGCGGCGATCGCCAAGCTGTTCAACACCGAGCTCGGCTGGAAGCTCGTCAACGACTGCTTCCAGATCAAGGGCGGGCGCGGCTACGAGACCGAGCAGTCGCTCAAGGCGCGTGGCGAATCACCCGATCCGGTCGAGCGCCTGCTGCGCGACTTCAGGATCAACACCCTCGTCGAGGGCTCCACGCAGATCATGCATCTGTTCATCGCGCGCGAGGCCCTCGACCCGCACGTTTTGGCAGCGGGGGCTGTGCTCGACCCGAAAGCGCCGACACACGCGTGCCTCGCCTCCTTGATCAAGGCCGTGGTGTTCTATGCGACCTGGTATCCCAGGCTGTGGCTCTCATGGGGACGATGGCCGCGGTACTCCGAATACGGGCCCCTTGCCACGCACGTGCGTTTCATCGAACGGATGAGCCGGAGGCTCGCGCGCTCGATCTTCTACTGCATGATGATCCATCGGACGGGGCTCGAGCGAAGGCAGCGCCTGCTCGCGCGCATCGTCGACATCGGTACCGAGCTGGTGGCGATGTCGGTCACCTGCTCGCGCGCACGCGCGGACGTCAGGGCGGGCCTGAACGGCGAGAAGCCCCTCGAGATGGCGGATCTGTTTTGCAGAGGCTCCGCAAGACGCGTGAAGGAGTGGTTCCGCAACCTTTGGAGCAACGACGACTCGCAGAGCTACGCCCTCGCCCAGGACGTGGTCGCGGGCCACCACGCGTGGCTCGAGGACGGAATCGTTTCTTGAGGGGCTGCCGAAGAAGATCCCGCTGCGAGCGGTGGCTCCATGTGCGATCTTTCCCCGTCATTCCCGCGAAAGCGGGAATCCAGGAGTTGTGCGCCCACCAGCCGAAAGGATCTGGATTCCCGCCTTCGCGGGAATGACGACCAGTAAACCACGCCGGTATCGGTACTTTCAGGGTGTTGCACTACAGCCTCTGCTTCACGATGTCCATGTACCGCCGCTTGAGCCGCCGAGGTGGAACGGACGCTCGCTCAGCTGGCGTTGGAACGGCTTCCCTGATTCTTCAACCGCCGAAGAACGTCGCGGGATTGATGATCAGGTAGTGCACCCAGAACGACTCCTCGGGTGGAACGCACCCCATGGCGATGTCGAGCCCCATGCGGGTGACGCGCAGAATGCAGGTACCCGGGCTCTTGCTGTGCACGTGCACGTACCAGGAGGTGCAGACCGGCGGTGGTTCGAGAGTCTCCACCGTCGCGAGGATGATGCTGCCCATCCCAAGGCCGTCCATGCAGTCGCCGTCGACGATCAGGTCGTTGCCGCCGGGATTGATCGGCATCAGGCTGATCGGGATGTCGGTGTAGAAGCCGATCGTGTGAGCGTGCGCGCAGTCGGGACAATCGACGAAGCAGCTCAGCATCGGTTCCCACAGCGGAGACTCGGGGCATACCGTCCCGGCCGGACGTTGGAATCCGCTGACGCGGATCGCGCCGTTGTCGATGCCGAGGGCGGCGGCGTTGGGCGTTCCGGGTGCCGAGATTCCAAACCCCTGCGCTTGCACGCCCGCACATCCGGGGTTGAGGCCGTACGCCTGGCCGACGACACCGTGTGCGGTCGTCACGGTCTCGTCGCTCAGGTTTCCGGCGAATTGCCCAGCAGGTCCTGTTCCGTTCGTGGTTGCGAACACGCTGGCTTGCATGCTCGTCGGTTCTCGTTGCACGAATTCTCCAGCCGAGCGATTGGCACTCCATACCTCCACATCGAGTCCTGCCCCGCCGGCACTGATTGGGCTGCCGCTTCTCACTGCGATTCCGTCACCCGTGAGACTGAACGCCCTGATCGCGGTTCCACTTAGGTCGCACGTGACGTCGATTCCGTCTCCTTCTCCGTAGTTGTTGACGCTGAGCCCGGTTCCAGAGAGATGGTCGGGGTCGCCGTCGCCGGTCAGGTTCACGGAGATTCCATCCCCCGCTTGCTGGACATCGACCGCGAGCCCGAGTCCGTTGAGGACCGTGACCTTCGCTCCGTCGCCAAGGTTGCCTTTCTGCAACATGCTGACCATGGGGGCGCCGGCGCCGGTATTGGCGGCGGCGTTGATCGCCTGACCGCCCAGAGTGCTCTCCACGTCGAGCCCGGTTCCGGTCGTGGTATCCACTTCGATCCCGGTTCCGGTCTTCGTTTTGACCTTTACGCCGCGACCGGCGCCCGTGGTCGTCGCTTCGATCACGTCGTTGGCGTTTCCCGCCGCGGAAATCCGGGCGACCAGAGGCGAGGTGGAGGCGGAGTCGAGACTCGCGTGATCTCCGGCGAAATCCCCTCCTTGGAAATGGCCCGAACCGATCGTGGCGATCGTCGCGAGGTCCCCGACGAACTGGTTGGCCAGCATCGTCCCGGAGACGTGGATGTGTCCGTTCTGCGCCTGTCCAGGGCTCGAGCTCTGCAACAACACGAACTTCGGGCTGGAGACCTGCATCGGCGCGACCGCCGGCTGACTCGGCAAGAGCATCGAACACAGGAATGGTCCGGCCTGACGCGCGATTTCCACCGGCAGGTGTACGATCAGGCCGTCGGCGGTTTTGAGCGCAGAGAGGAAAACGGGATCCGGCAGGGCCCCTGCGTAGCTCGAGAGGACCTGGATCGCGAGGTCCACCTGACTCGGAAGCACCGCAGCCGAGGACCGAGGAAGGGCGAAGCTCACTTCGACCGAGTCCGGTGCCTCGCGTGCATCCAAGCACGACAACAGCAGCAGAATCGTGATTGTAATCACCATGACGCTGGCTCCTTGAAATGCACCCGAGGAAGGACCCGAAGAAGGCCGGACCATGGCAGCCGCGAGACCGCGCCGCCAGAAGGAGATGCGCAAAGGCCGCCGGTACCACGAAGAGCTATTTCGCGAACGTTTCGGAAGATCCACGGAGAACTGCTGCAGGCAAGGCTCGGGAGACACGTCCCCGCCGGGAACGGTCTCCCGAAGTCCTCGATGATTTCGTGCAGCCCGAGCGGTTTGGCGCATAGCGACAAGCCGCCCCCGGCAACGATGCAGTGCATGCGGGGGGTGATGAACCGATCGCGCCGGCGGATCGCGACCATCACGGAGGCAGCTAACGTCGTTTGCATCCTGCGCTGGCTTGGCCTCCTCGAGTCCTCCGGCGCCCGCGGCCCCCCGAGCAGCTGGCGAAGGAACATCGTGATGCAGGGAATGATCGGTCAGGAGATCGCAAGCGCCCAGGCGGGGAGTGTGAATGGCGCGAGGAACTGGGCGTCGAGCTGTGCGATCTGCGCCGGTTGGACGTGCTGGAGAACTTCTTCACGTACGAAGGCCGAGTAGGCCGCGAGATCGTGTTCGTGTTCGAAGCACGGCTCGCCGACCCGACGCTCTGCGCGGAGTCTTCGTTCGAAGTGGTCGACTCGGACGGAGCACGTCATCAGGTCGGGTGGGTGGACTTTGTGACGCTTGCCCCGGGAGAGGTGCGGCTCTATCCGCCCGGGCTCCTGGAGTTGATGGAGATTCGAGGAGCTCGGAGTGGAGATTGAGGAGTTGGGAAGGAGGCGCTGGATTTGAGTGCAAGGGGCGACGGGGGGGTCATCTAGGACGGAACTCGAGCTCCCGTTCGACGTCCCATCTGCCGTCGCGCCAGAACCAGGTGGTGCTGAGCCAGTGGTCGGGGGCGGCGAGTCGTGAACTGCTGCGCACCTTGGCGATCTGGGATTTGGCTGCGTGATTCTCGCCTTCGAAAACCAGCGTGCCGTCGTCCTCGATCTTGACCGTGCCCTCGATGAAGCCGCCGGTCGCGTTGAAATACCACCAGCGCAGCACCTGTTGCCTGGCGTCGAAACCGTAGATCGTCTCGCCTTCATACACGACTTTGCCTTGTGCGTCCTTGACCTGGTGGGGGTTGCGCAAGAACTTGCCGCCGAACATCCAGTCGAAGCGCTGGGTGTCGGTCAGTTTCCCGTCCGGGAAAGTGGCGACCCATTCTGGTCCGACGAACTCGGCCAGTACTTCGAGAGGGTTCGCTGGGTCCTGCGCAGCCTGCGACCCGATCCCTCCCAGGACGACGCAGGCGACGATCGAGACAAGGTAGCGCACGAGATCTCCTGTGCTCTCAGAAATGGTGTGATGCTCCGGAACCAGTCGACCTTCGAACCAACCGCAAGCCGATTCCATGAAACGCGCTTCACGAACTTTATTGGCGAATAGGGAAATCTACCGCGTGTTCCGGCCACCGCGAAGGGGTGCCGGGGGTCGTGGTACCGCGCATCGCTGATCGTGAGCGCGAGCGCTGCAGGGTCAGTTTTGGAGTGGCGAGAGCTTCTGAGGCCGCGCCGCGCGCCGTTTCGTGAGAAGGGGAATGTTGCGCTTGCCTACCGCTCCTTGACATTCCATCGCGGTCGCCGAAGATGTGCGGTCCATGAGTTCATTCCCCCGCGGGTCCAGGTGGCCCTTGTTTCCGTCGCCCTTTCCTCTCCTGAGCTGCATGGTTGGACGACTCGCGCTGCTCGCGTTCGCCCTCACAGGAGTCGCCCTGGCGCAAGAGCAGGAGCGCCCGCCGCAGTCACAATCGGATCTCCAAAGGAGCATCGACGAGCTCGAGCAACGGAATCAAGCTCTCGAGCAGCGCCTCGACACGCTCGAACAAAGGGGCAGCGAACTCGCCGAGGCGGCGGAGCGAGCGCACACGCTCTACGAGGGACCGGGACTCGGCCTCTCCGTACAGCGCGGCGAGATCCGCGCTTCTCTTCAGGTCTTTGGTGATACCGGTTTCGAGTACCAGAACCCGGAGATTGACGACCGCGCGCACTCCTCTTTCTTCTTCGGATCGGTGAGCCTGTTCGCCACGGCGCAGGTGGGCGAGCACTTCCAGGTTCTGTCGGAGACGAGCATCAAGTCGGCTGACGACTCGGATGGCGACCCGATCCGTTTAGATCAGGAGCGCCTGTGGGGGTCCTGGACATTCGGCGACGATCTCTACTTGAAGCTCGGGCTCGAGCACGGGCCGATTTCGCGCTGGAACCGTCTCTATCACCACGGCCGCTGGCTGGAGACGACGATCCAGAGGCCACTTCTCGCACGCTTCGAGGGCAACGGTGGTTTCCTGCCGATGCACAACTCCGGTCTCGAGGTGGGTGGGGAGTGCCACACCGGTGCCGGTGTACTGGAGTACGTCGGCGTCGTGTCCAACGGGCGCGGGAGGGACCCGGAGCGCGTCCAGGAGACCATCGACCGAAACGACAGCAAAGCGCTCGACGTCGGAGCGGCGTTCTCGCCCGAGGTCATCGAAGGCCTGCGAGTCGGCGCGAACTTCCGCGCCGACGAGATCCCGTCGAAGCCGTCTGACCCGATGCGGCGGAACTCGATTCGCGAACTGATCGAGACCGGCTCGATCGAGTATTCAAGCTACCCGCTCGAAGTGATCTCCGAGGTCGCCTACATGCAGGATCACGACAGGACGAGCGACGCGACGTTCCACCACCAATCGGCCTACGTTCAGGTCGGTTACCATCTGGACGAGAAGTGGACGCCGTACATCCGCTCCGATTACCGGCAGATGGAGGCCGGTGACCCCTTCCTGTCCGACTCGGACGTCGATCTCGATCGCTGGGAGCAACTGTTCGGCATCCGCTGCGAATTGACCCGCAACGCGGCGGTGAAGCTCGAGTTCGGATTCGGGCGGGAGCAAAGACGAAACGACGCCGGAGACAAAGACCGAAACGGGTATATCCGATCCGGATTACAACTCTCCTTCGTCTTCTGATGTGGAGAAGCGTGATGAGCGTCCTGAGAGTCGTGCTGGGAGGTGGGCTTCTCCTCGGAGCCACTCTCGCCTTGGGACAGGAGACGGCGACGCGAGAAGCTCCGGCCCTGGCCGTGATCGTCAATCCGAACAACCCCGTGACGGATCTTTCGGTCAGCCAGCTCAGGGCGTACTTGAAGATGGAGCGCCAGTTCTGGCCGAACGGCCGGCGATGCGAGATCTTTCTCCGCCCGAGCGATACGCTCGAGACCCGCATCCTTCTCGACAAGATCTACAAGTTGCCGAAGGATGCCTTGGACAAGTACTGGGATGGCAAGCTGTACCGCGGCGATATTCCTTCGAAGCCGATCCCCGTGCCCTCCGCAGCTGCAGCCGCGTCGCGCGTGCGCGAATCGGAAGGCGGCATCTCGATCGTTCTCGCCAACGAGATCCCTTCGGGCGTGCGCGTGCTCACGATCGGGCACGCCAAGCCTGGTGACCCCAAGTATCCTCTCGTCGGTGAGATCGCGCGTTAGACCCTTGCCCCGCATCATGCTCGTTCGCGTGAGGCGACGGAGGGGGAGGCCGCGTGTCGCGGCCGACGCGGGGGAGGGTCGCCTCCCCCGCAAACAGAACAAGACGCGGTTCATCACCCCTGGTTGTGTTGCGGGCTCGGTCCGCGTCAGACCCATACCCCGCATCATGCTCGTTCGCGTGAAGCATGTTCCGGAGACGAAGAGAACTGATCGATTGCGTCGGCGTGCTGCGGCGCCGGAGGGGGAGGCCGCGAGTCGCGGCCGACGCGGGGGAGGGTCGCCTCCCCCGCAAACAGAACCAAACGCGGTTCATCACCCCTGGTTGTGTTGCGGGCTCGGTCCGCGTCAGACCCATACCCCGCATCATGCTCGTTCGCGTGAAGCATGTTCCGGAGACGAAGAGAACTGATCGATTGCGTCGGCGTGTTTCGGCGCTGGAGGGGGAGGCCGCGAGTCGCGGCCGACGCGGGGGAGGGTCGCCTCCCCCGCAAACAGAACCAAACGCGGTTCATCACCCCTGGTTGGATTGCGGGCTCGGTCCGCGTTGGACGGTCGACATTCTCACTCAGCGAATCACCGAAACGTCCTCGATCGACATCCAGATCTTCACGGTCCCGTCGATGCTCGCGGTCGCGAGGGATCGACCATCCGGGCTGAACGCCACAGAAGTCACCCAGTGGGCGTGGCCGCGCAGGGTCAGCAGGAGATCTCCCGTCTCGGTATTCCAGAGACGCACCGTCTTGTCCTGGCCAGCGCTGGCCAGGCGCTTTCCATCGGGGCTGAACGCCACGGAAAGCACCAAGTCGCTGTGACCGGAGAGTGAACGCGGCTCCCCGGCGCCTGCGAGGTCCCAGAGACGAATCGTCCCGTCCGCGGATCCGGATGCGAGGCGGGCGCCAGTCCGATCGAACGCGATCGTTTGAACCGGAGAGGCGTTCGTCTCGAGCGTCGAGTACGTCGCGCCCGACCGGGCATCCCACAGATGGATCTTCGCATCGAAGGCGCCGCAGGCGATGAATCTCCCGTCCGAGCTCACCGCCACGGACGTGACCCGTTGATCGAGGCCGCCGAGGAGGCGAGGCGGTTCGTCCGATCCGAGGCTCCATACGCGAACGCTGTTGTCGGCGGATCCCGAGACGACCCCCGTGCCATCCGCGAGGAAGGCGACCGCCGTGACCGGGGCCTGGTGGCCGACGAAGCTCCGTTCGAGCTTTCCCGTCGCGGCGTGCCACAGGCGCATCGTCGAGTCCTCTTCTCCACCCGTCAGGATCCAGGCTCCGTCCGAGCTGTACGCCATCGACGTGATGCCGCCTTGGACTCGCGGCGGGTCGGGGAGTGCGTGGTTCGACAGGAGGTCGAATGCGAGCATGGTTCCGCGGCCCAGCGACCCGGCGACGAGCCGCTTGCCGTCGGGAGCGAAGGCGACGGCGCTCCATCGTTCTCCCGCACGAAAGGATTGAACGGCCTTGCCGCCGTCCGGTCGCCACAATCGCACGGTGCCGTCGTTCGACCCCGATGCGACGTACTCGCCACCGGGAGCGAAGGCGACGCACCGGACCTGGTCTGCATGGCCGAGGAGAACGGAGATCCCGGCGCCCGTTGCGGCATCCCACACTCGCACCGACCGGTCGAACGAGCCGGACACGAGGCGCGGCCCATCGTGCTCGAACGCGATCGAGTAGATCAGGTCCGTGTGTCCCACGAATGGGGACAGGCCGTTGCCGGATTGAACGTCCCAGATCCGGATCATCCGGTCAGCCCCTCCGGAGGCGATCCGCGATCCGTCGGGGCTGAACGCAACCGTGTAGCTCTCGTGACCCTCCGTGTCGAGCTGCCGCAGGAGGGTTGACGCGTTCGCATCCCAGAGCCGTACGGCGTCGTCGGCACCGGTCGAAATCATCTTCCCGAGAGGGTCGAACGTCACCGAGTTCACGGCGTGCTCGTGCTCGAGTGGCTTTCCGACGGGTTGCCCCGTCGACGCGTCCCACACGCGCGCGGTCTGATCCGTGGATCCTGTCACGAGTCGGCGCCCGTCCGGGCTGAAGGCGAGCGACGTGACGGCTCCTTCGTGGCCGATCACCGTCGCGACGAGCCTCGACGACATCGAGTCCCAGACGCGAACCAGTTCGTCCGCCGACGCCGCCGCAATATGCGACCCGTCGGCACTGAATGCGAGGGCCCTCACGGCCTCGGTCGAGCCGGGAAGCAAAAAGAGCCTCTCGCACGTTGCGGCATTCCAGAGGATCACGGTGTGGTCCTCCGAGCCTGACGCAATTCGCTGGCCGTCGGGGCTGTACGCCACGCACGTGACCTTCCCCGTGTGCCCCGTCAGCGTATTCTCGCTCACGTCCGATCGGAGCTTCAGGTGCCCCCACTCCCACCCACGGAGCGTCGCGTCGCACAGCTCGAGGCTCCGCCTTGCCTCCTGCGCCTCGAACACCCTCAGGCTCGCATCGGCCGCCAGAACGTTTGCGACGTAGCTCTTTCTCCTGGCCTCACGCTCACTGGTGATCGCAGCCTGCTCGCTGTCTCGGGCCAGGTGCTCGTTCCTCTCGGCCAGAAGACGAGCCTCTTCGATCTGGACTTGCGCTCGGCGAAGCTCTCGAAGCTGTCGCCTCTGCTGCCACGCAAAGAGCGTGGACGCGCCGAGGATCAGCAGGACGAGCCCGGCGAGCGCCGCTGCGGTCCCCTTGTTGCGCGCGACCCATTTCCTGAACTCGGCGACGGCACCGGTTTCGTAGGCGCGGACGACCCGGCGTTCGAGGAAGGCACGGAGGTCGTCGGCCATTGCCGACATGTCGGCGTATCGGTCCTTCGGATCGCGTGCCATCGCCTTCTCGCACAAGGCGATCAGCTCTGCCGGCACGGCTCGGTCGATTTGGTACACCGGCGTCGGAGGGCCCGCGATGAGAAGATTCAGAACGGTGTACGGGCTGATCTGAGCGCCGGGGGGGATGTAAGGCACCTGTCCCGTGAGTAGCGTGTAGATGAGAGCGCCCACCGAGTACACATCCGATCGCGGCCCGAGCTCATCCAGCCGCCCCTGGGCCTGCTCCGGCGGCATGTAAGACGGGGTGCCCACGACGGTGCCGTCCATCGTCACGAGTGGGGAGTCGGGAGATCGTGCGGCCTCCTCTGCGCGGTCGGTGTGCAAGCGGCTCATGGACGCCGCGAAGTCGGGTCGCGGTCGGAGATCGTGACGATCCGGATGGTCCATCACTTTGGCGAGTCCCCAGTCCATCACGTACGTCTCGCCGAATTTTCCCACCATCACGTTTTGGGGTTTGATGTCGCGATGAATGACCTTCTTCGAGTGAGCGTAGGCGAGCGCCTCGCAAACCTTCAGGATGACGCCGAGCGCGCGTGTCCGATTCCAGCCGTCTTCTCCCTTTCGCGCAAGCTCGAAGATCTTCTTCAGGTTGCGACCCTTCACCATTCGCATGGTGAAGTAGACCTTGCCGCCGCTGTCGACGCCCAGCTCGTGTACGGGAACGACACCCGGATGATCGAGCTGGCCCGTGATCTGTGCCTCCTCGAGGAAGCGGGCCAGGAGCTCACGATCGGCGGAGGAAGACGCGCTGCCGGCCCCGGGATCCTTGTCCTTGAGGAGGATCAACTTCATCGCAAGAGTGCGCCGCAGGTCGTTGTCCCACACTTTGAGGATCACGCCCATCCCGCCCCGCGCCACCTCGCCACGGAGCTCGTACCGCGACTTGCTCGGCATGCGGGCATGCAGCTCTTCGAGCCTTGCCTGGACCGGCTGGTCCGGATCCGGTGTCGCCTCGACGTTGAGGTCGGTCTCAGACCCTTGCTCGCCACCAAGGGCCGCGCGCTGGAACTGGAAGTGGAGCTCGCGAAGTTGGGGGCGCAGATCTGGACGAGAGCTGCAAATCGAGTCGATCTCGATTGCTTCGCCCGCTTGGCGACGCTTCAAGAATTCGGCGAACAGTCTCCGAGCCTCGTCGGTCACGTCTTCCGGAGGTGGCTTCTCTGCGGGATCCACGAGCGAAGTATGCGGACATCCATTCCGGAATCCAAGCTCGCGCGAAGCGCGGGGAGGAGCGGGTTTGTTTTGACCCGGCGGGTTGCCGGCATTTCTCTGGATCAATGGCCGAACACGAGCTTCAGGCCCGGCGTGAACGACACGCCGTTCGCCGCTCCGGGGTCGAGCTCGAGCGCTTGCGCGAAAATTTCAAGCCCGCAGAGCGCCTCATTCGCGGGGATGTCGCCTTCGATCGAAGTTCCACTCGGCGCGAGCAACAGCAGGATCGTGAGCGCCGGCACGACCAGCAGATCGCCGCCCTTGTTCGTTGGAACGGATGTCTCCTGGAACCCGACCAGAAGGAGGCCCACGATGAACATGCCGGAGGAATTGCCGAGGTCCAGCGTGATCGTCGTTCCGAAGAGCGGGTCCTCACGAGACTCGAGGCTCGGGACCCCGAGCGTGCCGGGGAACCCGGTGCCGTAGTTCGACCAGGTGGCGTCGACCGCGCAGCGCTCGTGTGCGAAAACGTCCGGAGTTCCATTCGTGTCAGCGGAGACGAAGTTCGAGGCGTAGCTCCAGAACGCCACGACCTGCCCGTCCGCCGAGATCGACGGACGGTCGCTGGAGCCGTCCCCCTCCGCACCCGACGAGTTCACGCTGGCCCGTTCCGTGACTCCGGTGGATCGGTAGTGCACGAAGATGTCGGCAGTTCCGTTCAAGTCGCCGGCGACGAGGTTCGACGCCAAGCTCGCGAACGCGACGATCTGTCCGTCCGACGAGATCGCAGGAGAGAAACTCCAGGAGTTCCCGGTTGAACCCGACGAGTCCACGCTGACGAGTTCACTGATCCCAGTGAGGCGGTCGTGAACCCAGACCTCAAAGAAACCGTCATATCCTCCGAGGTAATCCGACACGAAGAACGCGACGACCCGCCCGTCGGAAGAGATCGAGGGCGAGCCGCTCCAGTAGATCCACTCTGCACCCGACGAGTCCACGCTGACTCGTTCAGTCGTTCCAGTGGTTCTGTCGTGAACGAAGATGTCCTGCCAACCGTTCGTGTCGCCCGAGACGAGGTTCGAGGCGCCACTCTGGAACGCCACGATCTGCCCGTCTGCCGAGATCGAGGGGTCATAGCTGTGGGAGTTCCCCTGTGCGCCTGACGAGTCCACACTGATGCGTTCGGTGATCCCAGTGGATCGATCGTGGACGAAGACGTCGAAACTCCCATTCGTGTCGCCGGTGACGAGGTTCGAGGCGTAGCTCAGGAACGTCACAAACTTCCCGTCCGCCGAGATCGCCGCCTCCCCACTGCAGGCGTTCCCTTCGGAGCCCGACGAGTCCACGCTGACGCGTTCGGTAAGACCGGTCGAGCGGTCGTGGACGAAGACGTCGAAGTCTCTGTTCGTATCGCCAGCGACCAGGTTCGACGCCCAGCTCTGAAACGTCACGATCTGACCGTCCGTCGAGGTCGCCGCACCCCAGCTGGAGTTGTTCCCCTCCCCACCCGACGAGTCCACGCTGACGCGTTCGGTGGTGCCGGACAAGCGGTCGTGAATGAAGACGTCGCCCCATCCGTTCGTGTCACCGATGACCAGGTTCGAGGCGTAGCTCCAGAACGCCACGACCGACCCGTCTGCCGAGATCGCCGGATCGTAGCTCTCTTTGTTCCCCTGCGCGCCCGCCGAGTTCACGCTCACGCGCGTGGTCTCCTGCCCGCCGGCGAGCGTTGTCAGAATCAGAACTCCCAGAGCCGAGGTGGAGAGTCCGTGGACGAGTCGAATCATTCGCATGAAGCTTCTCCCTAGCATTGGCCGGGCAGGAACTCGAGTCCGGGCGTGAGCGACACTCCCTTCAGCCTCCCGCGAACGGGCGGACGAGATCCAGACTGTCGATCGACGCAGCAGTGTAATCCCGCGCAGAAGAATGACCAGCCCTTCCTGGAGCTCCGGCGAACCGCTCGGCCTTGACCTGGTGGGGGTTGCGCAAAAAACTTGCCGCTGAATATCCAGTCGAAGCGCTGGGTGTCGGTCAGTTTCCCGTCCGGGAAGGTGGCGACCCATTCTGGTCCGACGAACTCGGCCAGTACTTGCCTTCATCGACTTGGGCGCCCAGGAATTTGGTCACGTCCACTTCTCGATCCGCGGCGACCTCACGCCGGGAGGGACCGTCACGGTCGATAGCACGGGAACCCCCGGGCTGGCCGTCTTCCTGTTCGTCGGGAGCAAGGACGGAAAGACTCCGTTCCCACCCTTCGGGACACTGTTCATCAACCTCGCGTGGCCGTGGCTCTTCTACCCGCTCGCGGTGCTCCCCGACTCGAGTACATTCACGATTCCAGCGAGCACACCGGCGCCGAGTGAATACCACCTCCAGGAGCTGGCCATCCATCTCGCCAACAACGCCGGCAACCTGTCGAGTCCCGTTCGCCTGAGGATCGAATGAACGGCAGACGCGGGAAATGAGACTCGAACAAGATGAGGAATTCATGCCGAGACTGACTGATCCTGCCTCACCGTTGTACGGTTACTGTCCAAGTGCAAGGTCGAGTCCCGAGGTAAACGAGACGCCCGAGCTTGCCCCCGGGTCGATTTCGAGGGCCTGCATGTAGAAGTGAATGCCGGCCAGGGCGTCCGAGAGCGGGACTGCGCCTGTGATCGAAATGCCCTCGGGAGCGACGAGTATCGGCTGGACGAACCGCGGGAAAACGAGCAGTGTTCCGTCAACTCCCGTCGGAATCGAGATCTGCTCCGTCCCCACAAGAAGGAAGCCGACCGCGTAGTTGCCGAGCGAGTTTCCGAGCTGCAACTGAATGGTCGTCCCCATCACGGGATCAGCGCTTGCAACGAGGGAAGGTACGCCGAGCGTCCCTGGCCAGCCGCTGCCGTAGTTGATCCAGGAGGCAACGGGATCGGCGACGGCGAGGTTGCGGACGAGCAAGTCGAGGATGCCGTTGGAGTCGCTTCCGATCAGGTCGAAGCCAGAGGCGACAATGGTGACCACGAGTCCGTCATCGGAGATGGAGTAACCAGAGCTGCCTCCCGAGCCCTCGATACCCGAGGTATGGACGCTCACCTTGCGAAGGTCGGAGATCGCGAGATCGAGGACGAAGACATCCCCGGCGTTATTCGTCTCGACCCCCGAGAGGTTGGTGGCAGCACTGCCGAAGACGACGAACTGACCACTGCTCGAGATGTGGGGGAAATACCCGCCAAGGTCTGCCTCGGCCCCGGATTCCGAAACGGAGAGTCGCGTGGTTGCGTCGGTCCAACGGTCATGGAGGAAAGCATCGTAATAGTTGTTGGTGTCGCCGTCGACGAGGTTGGTGGAGTAGGACCAGAAGACGATCCGCTGCCCGTCACCGGACATGAACGCATTGAAGGCATCACTATTCGCCTCGCCGCCATCGGTGCGGATCGAGGCGCGCCGGGTCGTACCCGCGATGCGGTCGCGGACAAAGATGTCCTGGCGGTTGTTCTTGTCCATCGCCACCAAGTTGGTAGCACCGCTGGCGAAGCAGACGATGGAGCCATCCAGAGAGAGCTGCGGCTGGGTGGAGTAGGAGTTTCCCTGTTCACCTTGCGAGGAGACGCTGACGCGCTCCGTGACTCCTGTCGCGGGATCGTGAACGAAGACGTCCCCGAAATTGTTGGTGTCACCGCTGACCAGGTTCGAGGCCTCGCTCGCAAAAGCGATCTTTGTCCCGTCGGCACTGATGGTCCCATAATTGCTATCACCATTGGACGCGATCCCGGAGCTGTCGACATTGACTCTTGCTGTCGTCTCGTTGCCCTCGTCGAAAAGCCCGTTGCCGTCGGGATCGCGATCGCGCACGAAGATGTCGCGCTGGAAATTCGTGTCGAACTTCACGAGGTCGTTTGCCGAACTCGAGAAGACCACCAACCGCCCGTCGGCCGAGATCCCGCCGATGGAGCTCGCGTTGTTACCAGCGAGCCCAGTGAGCGCTGTGCTGATCAAGACCGTCGTAAGGTCCACCCGGTCGTGGACGAACACGTCGACGGTGCCGTTCAAGTCGTAGGGGGCGAGATTCGAAGCGTAGCTTTCGAACCCGACATATCGCCCGTCGCCGGAGATGACAGAGTCTGAGCCAGTCATGCTCCCGTTTGCCTCGTTCCCGGAAGTCGAGACGCTCATCCGCTCGAAGCGCGCCTGCGCCATGGCGCTTCCGCATGCGATGAAGATGGTTCCGACAAAAAACGACACTCGATGAAGAACTTCTCGGAACGGCATGCTGAGACTCCAGGTAGCTCACGGTCTAGAGGCAGACTCCGAAATGCTACGGCGAGTCCGTGCTGCTGTGAAGGTGCGGTCCCAGGGACCATCCCTTGCGGGGCAAGGCGCGATTTGCAAGCCCCTGGACTCTTCCGGAAACGTGCGAAGGGCTGAGTCGTCGGGGCTGCCCGCTACAGCCTTTGCTTCACGATCTCCATGTACCGTCGCTTGCGGCGGGTGAACTCGCGTTCGTTGTAGATCTCGGTGAATAGCCAGCGGACACCCGACTCCAGCTCCTCGACCGTCATTCCCTTCGGCCGGTAGCACACGTCGAACAGGGTGCAGCGATCCCAGAAACGATCGCGGAGCAGCCGCCCCTCCTGCTTGAGGCGGGCGTAGAGGGGAGTGCCCGGAAACGGAGTGAGCACGGTGATCTGCACCTCGAGGAGCCCGGAGCGCTCGACGAAGTCGCGCACCCGCTGGAACACCTCCGGACCGTGGTGGTCGAGCCCCATCACGAAGCAGCCGTTCACCGACACGCCGCGCGACTGGATGCGATCGATCGCGTCGACGTACTCTGCGCACCGCTTTCTCTTCCAGTCGTGCGGATCGACGCCCTTGAGACCCTCGGGATCCGGGCTCTCGAATCCGATCAGCACCTGACGGCATCCGCTGTCGGCGAGCAGGTCGAGCAGCTCGACGTCGTCGGCCACCGACACGTCGGTTTCCGTGAACCAGCGGATGCCGAGCCTGCCGACTTCGCGCAGAAACTCCTTTCCCCAGCGCTTGTTGATGAAGGTGTTGTCGTCGGCGAGCTCGAAGAACGGCCGGTCGGTGACCTCGAGCGCGTGGCGGATCTCGGCGATGACCTTGGCGACCGGCTTCTGCTGGAAGCTCGAAGTGATCCGCAGGCTCGCCGCGCAGAACTCGCAATCGAGCGGGCAGCCGCGCGAGGTCTGCACGGTGATTCGATTGTAGGGTCGGCCGCGCAGCAGGTCGAAACGCGGCATCGCATAGCTCGTCTCCTCGAACACGCCTGCACGCAGCCCGTCGTAACGCTTTCGGAGCCGGCCGGCGCGAAAGTCGTCGACCAAATTGGGCCAGGCGCCCTCGGCGCCGTGGACGACGATCGCGTCCGCGTGCTCGGCCGCTTCGTCAGGCGCCAGCGAGACGTGAAGGCCACCGAGCACGACCGGGATTCCGGCGGCGCGATAGCGATCGGCAAGCTCATACGCTTCGTCGATCTGCGCGCTGTACGAGGAGATTCCGACGAGATCGAACTTCTCCAGCGGCTTCAGGTCCCGCGGTGGCAGCTCGTCGATCTCCCGGTACGCCACCTCGACGTCCGGGGGAGTGAGGCCGGCGACCGTGAGCAGTCCCAGGCTCGGGAGAGAGGCGATGACCTTGCCGCGATTCACGAACTGAGGCAGCGTGATGCCGAGCTTTGCCAGCTCCGGGGTGCGCACGCGCACGCCGCTCATGGCGATCAGTCCGATTCTCATGTTCCACACTCCTCCTTTGCCGTGCGGATGGCGTCGGTCAGCCTGCGGATCGTGCGGAGCTCGGCCAGCCGATCGTCCGCGAACCGGACGTCGAAGCGTTTCTCCATCCTGTCGAGCATCTGCAGGCCCTGCAGGCTGTCGAGGCCGAGCTGTTCCACCAGATCGTCGTCGAGGCCGAGCCACGACACGTCGCTCCGCATGATCTCCGCGAGGATGGCGCGGACTTTGGCCTCGGTGTCGTCGGCGCTCATGGCCTCTCCTGGTCTGCAGAAAGTGATTGGGCAAGAGCCCGGCGCCGGACTTTGCCGAGCGCGGTGCGTGGCAACGGCCGATCGAGGACGAGCACGCCCGCGACGCGGCAACGCGCCGGCGCCGCGGCCCGCAGGCTGGCATACTCGCGCTCCACCAGCTCTCGCGGGCTGTTCGCAGCGACGACGACGACCAATGTCGGCACGTCGTTGCCGTCCGGCCCGCGGAGCCCGACTACGCACCACTCACTGAACTGCGGACTCTCGTAGTAGGGCTCGACCTCCTCGGGATACAACGTCTCTCCGGCCGCGGTCACCATGACTTCCTTCAGCCGCCCGTCGATGAACAGAAAACCGCGGTCGTCCAGATGCCCCTGGTCGCCACTGTGGAGCCAGCCGCCCTGCAGCATCTCGCCGGTCGCTCGCGGGTCCTCGAAGTAGCCGCGCATGACGTTGTCCCCGCGAACCAGGATCTCGCCCCCGTCGTCGACGCGAACGTCGATTCCGGGCAGCGGGCGGCCGACCGAATCAGGCGGGCACTCGCCGGCCCGACCGACGCTGACGATCGGGCCGGCCTCGGTCAGACCGTAGCCGACCTCGAGCGCGATTCCGCGGGGCCGCAGTACCTCGGCCCAGCTCGGATCGACAGCGGCGCCGCCGACCACGACTGTATGGAACGTGGACCCGATGCGGTCGCGCACGTTCTCGCGGATCCACTCCTTCTGAAGTTGCGCCAGCTCTTCTCCGAACCATCGGACCGTTTGCGACGGCCGTTGGTGGCGGCGTGCCGCCTCGAGGAGCCCCGCCAGGGCCAGTCCGTCGAGGACCTCCTGGTGCAGCGCATCGAGGAGCGCAGGAACCGCGAGCGCGTGGGTGATCCGTTCCTCCCGAAGCGCCGCGACGATCCGGTTGGGAAGAGGAACTCCCGCGTACACGACTCGCGCTCCGCACGCGAGCGGACCGAAGAGTCCGCCGACCAGCTCGAACAGGTGCGCAGGCGGCAGCATCGAGAGGAACGCATCGCCAGGCTCTGCGCGCCGCATCGCGAGCAGCGATCGCAGGTCGGCGAGCAGGTTTCTGTGGGTCAGCTCGACGGCACGTGGAGCCGTCGTGCTCCCCGACGTGAACGCGAGCATCGCGACCCCGTCTTCCGCGGAGGACGGCGAGGCGACCGGATCGTTGCCCGGGCCGCTTCGAGTCAGCTCTTCGAGCATGACGAGCCGCGCGTCGCCGAGCGCACTGGCGAGGCGCGCCGTTGCTTCACTCACCACGGTCCATCGCGCCTTGGCGTGCGAAGCGATGGCGGCCACCGCGGGAGGCGCCGTGCTCGCGGGGATCGGCACGGCGATCCCACCCGCCTCGAGGATCGCAAACAACGCGACCGGCCACTCCGGTCTGCCTTCGGCGACCAGCAGCACGCGGTCTCCCATCGTGAGCGAACGAGCTCGAAGTCCCGCTGCGGCGCGGCGCGTTCGCTCGAGGAGCTCCTGATACGTGAGCGCAGTGGGCGACGACAGCGAGCCGAGCGCGGTCCGACTCCCGAAGCGCGCCGCGCCGATCCGGGCAAGGTCGGGAAGCACCCGCGGCTCAGTCGACATCTGCATCGGCCGATCTTCGAGGCGGATGCGCCCCTGCTGCTGCGATGGAGACGGCAAGGAGCACGCAGAGCGCAGGAACGGGGAGCAGATACTTGACCGGGCGCACGGCCCCCGCGGCAATCAGCACGAGAGGCAGGAAGACGTTGCCAAGATTCAACGAAACGGACGCGATGCGCCTGGCGACGGCTCCGAGGGAAGTTCGGGCCAGCTCGTGCGACAGCAGAATGTTGAGGATGCCGACGCCGAAGAACGCGATATGTCCGAGTCGGACCAGCCGTCGCGACGTGTCCGGGTATTCGCCCAGCCATCGCGGCACCTCGACGGGTCCGTCGAACGACCAGAGCCCGAGCAGGATCCCCGAGGCCGCGCCGGCCACGAGGCTGCTCCAACCGACGGTGCGATTTAAGTCGCCAGTAATTGTCATCCACTGCTCCGACTCGAACCTTGCGGGTGGGAAACGAGCCGCGGGCTCGAGTTTACGGTGCTGCAGCTTCACCAGTGCCCCACCCCGAAAGTTCCGGTACAGGGTGGCTCAGATTCTGGTCAGGTTCGTTCGCGACGATTGAGCGAAACCGGCCGCGTTGCTCACAGATCGCGCATGAAAGTTGGTCATGCTCATGCAGTATGGCTGCTGAAAGTGATGTCGGCGATGTCACGTGAGACGGCCGCATCGCGCGCTGGCGCGCTACCTCCCCGAGGGGACTGCCTGCGGCGCCACGATGTCGAAGACGATGCGCCGGCTCTGGAAATCGAGGCCCCAGCGAGCCACCACAACCAGCCCGAAAGTACCCGCAAAGTCCATCTGTATCAGGCGTGCGCGTACGGCAGCCGTGGGGTCGGCCCATGCGGACAGGCCGCAGATGGACTGGTCCCCGAGGTAGAACGGCACCTCCACGGGCACCACGACGTTCGTCATCTCGCGGCCGCCGAGGCCCACCACGGTCTTGCGCGGCAGGAGCGGATCCGCAAGGTTGAGCCCGAGGTCGGCGACCAGTACGGCCGGGTCGACGAAGAGGCTGCCTGCACCCGTGTCGAACACGAAGCGCCTCTCGGGCGATCCCTCGAAGTGGCCTCGCACGAAGAGGAGGTTGTGCAACAACTCGAAGGACAGCTCGCCCTCGCGCAACGCCTCGCCGGGGGATGGGGCGACGGGGGAGAGGCGAAGCGGCCCCTCCGGAGGCAGGAGCTCGAACCGGCCGCGCTGTAGGTCGAGCACGACGTGGAAGTCTCGAAGCAGGCTGACTCCCAGCGTTCCGATGACGCCCGGCCCGATGGGTGCGGGCTGGTCCGCATCGAGCACGACGGGTACGTCCGTGAGGCTGAGGGTGCCGATCTGCAGAACTGGGAGCACGGCCGGCTCCAAGGAGGACGGCTGAGCCAACATTTGTTCCCCGGTCGCATGCAGCAGGTGAATTCCGCTTCGGCGCACGACGTCGGCGGCCTCGGGGCCGACGAAGGTGATCGCAGCCCCGCTGTCGACGATGAGCCAGCCCTCGACGAAGCGCCCCTGTCCGTTGCCCAGGCGCCCGACCACGGCGGGAAGAACCGGGCGGCGCTCGACGGGTACAGCGATTCTGGAGAAGTCGGCGGCCCGTCCGTGGGGCGGCCGCCCTTGCAGCAGCTCGGCGTAAGTGCGGGAAAAACTCGCCGCGGAGGGAGCCTCGCCGTCGGGGTCGGGGGTCTGAATCGCCGCGCGCTCAAGCAGCGGCGCAGCGGCCGCAAAGTCATTGGCCTCGCGCAGGAGCAGTCCCAGCACCCATGGTGCCTCGGGCCGCTCGGGATGCAGCACCATGGCTCGCTGCAGCTCGATCACCGCGAGACCGGGGGGTCCTGTTGCGGCGATCGCGCGGGCATTGCCCACGAGAGCGAGGCAGGGAGGGGAGGACACGGGTGCACACTCCTTGGCGAGGGCCAAGGCACGCCGAGCAAGTCCGGCTCCCTCGTCGAAACGGCCAAGTGCGTAGCGCGTCGCTGACAGCAGGGCGAGGGCCCGGGGGTGCTCCGCGCGCACCGAAAGGACCGCGAGTGCCGCGCGATCCGCTCGCTCCACGTATGCGAGCCAGAGAAAGCGCTCCGCGACATCGAGCCAGGCGCCGACGTCGCCGGGTCGCTGCTCTCTGGCTTGCTTCCACGCTGTCTCGAGCGCAGCAATGGCGGCCACCTCGTCCGGATGCACCGGCCGCGAACGGGAGCGGTCTCGAGGTGGAAGATCCTGGAGCAGCCCGGCGAGCGCCTCGTCGACCTCGCTGTCCAGAGGACGCAGCAGGGTGTGCGCAAGATCGACGCTGCTGCGCCCCTTATGTGAGCGCGACGATGACGGCGCAGCCGGCGTGGAGTCGGCCCGCTCGCGATCGTCTGAGCCACAAGCTGTCGCCAGCCCGAGGGCGCCTGCGGCGGCCAGGCTGACGCACCGAAGGGAGGTGGCGAGTGCGGGGTCGGACACGGGGGGCCATGGTACCGCGAGCCTGCGATGCGGGAAGTGGCTGTCGTTCGCAGCGCTGGTCTGATCAATCCGGAAGCAACGTGGTCGAGCGGCAACCCGCGTGGCGCGAGCACTGAGTGCGCTGCCACGGAAGTCCTGTGTTGTATTCTCGGGAATCACGCCACGTAGGCGACAGTGTCTTCACCACGGTCACGGTCACGGTCACGGTCACGGCGCACGGTCACGGCGCACGGTCTGCCGGGATCCGGAGTGACGGCCCAGGCTTCGTTGGAATGCAGTCCTACCCCGTCTCAGCTACTGCACTGCGGAGCAGCTTCGTGAGCAGGACGCGATCGGCCAGGCCTTGAGCGGCAACGATGTCCTCGACGGTCGCCAGTTTGTCGATCTCGACGCAATCGAGGGCAACGATCAGCTCCTTCGCCTCTCCGAGCGCGACCTGATATGCAGCAGCCCTGGCCCTACCTCGCTTGCCTACGCCTTCGCCGCAACCATCCGACCGATCCTTCGGTAGAGATCCAGGGCACAGCGGTACACATCAAGCCGGTGAAGATCGTTTTAACGTTGCCGTTCCATCGCCGTGCTCGTTGTTCGTGGGCCGTGACCGTGACCGTGACCGTGACCGGCCGCGTTGGGAGTCTTTCGGACGCCGGACGCCTTGGTCGATACGACGCGCCGAGTTCATCATTGCCGCCGATTTTGCGTCATCGTAATTATGGAAGCCAGCACTGAGCTGGCACCCAGGGCCGCCTTGCGCGGTCGTGAGGATATCGGTAAGACTGCCCTTGAAAAGGAGAACCGCCATGCAGGGCCCGCGCACTCCTCTCGCCGTTGCCTTCCTGGTCGCTGCCGGGGGCGCCCTTTTTGCCCAAGAGACCACGCGCGTCAGCGTGGACTCGAGCGGAGCCGAGGCGAACGAACGTAGCTCGGTACCGTGTATTTCCGCGGACGCTCGCGTGGTCGCCTTCGTGTGCTCAGCGTCGAACCTCGTCGCTGGAGACACCAACGGCGCGAAAGACGTCTTCGTGCACGACCGGATTACCGGCGTGACCGAGCGCGTCAGCGTCGATTCGTCGGGGAATCAGGGGAGCGGCGACGACCCCTTTTTTGAGGCTCTTCTGACATGTTTGTGGGTCCCAGAACGTAACTCCGGACTGCTCCCTCGACCTCAGGCTCAAGAGCTGCTGGGGGACTCCCCTTCGCTCCGACCCCCTTCAGCGTCGGCCCAAGTCGAGGCACCCGGGGGTGCGACCGACGCCGAGGGTGACGGAGCTGCGGGGAGCCAGGCACCCTCCACGATGGACGACAAAGTCGGTGCGCGTTTCTTCATCCCTCCGGAATGCCTCCATTCATTGTTCCTGGCCATTCCCCTGAGGAAAACGGCCTGTCGAGCACCCACAAACATGTCAGGAGACCCTTTTTTGACTCGCCGGACGTCTCGATCTCCGCGGATGGACAGATCGTCGCCTTCTCGTCCCAGGCGTCCGACCTCGTCGCAAACGATTCCAACGGCACATGGGACGTCTTCGTCCACGACCGATCGACCGGGATCACGGAACGGGTCAGTGTCGACTCGTCGGGTACGCAGTCGAACGGCGTGAGCTTCTGGCTCGATCTTTCCGCTGACGGCCGAATGGTGACGTTTTCGAGCAGTGCCTCGAACCTCATCACAGGCGACACGAACGGTGTCCCCGACATCTTCATCCACGATCGTGCGACGGGGATCACGCAACGGGTCAGCGTCGATTCGAGCGGAGGCCAGGCCAGCAATTGGAGCTTGACTCCATCGATCTCAGCCGACGGCAACGATGTGACGTTCAAGAACTTGGGGGGGCTGGTTCCAGGCGACACGAACGGTTACTGGGACATCTTCGTCCACGACCGAACGACCGGGATCACCGAGCGCGTCAGCGTCGACTCGGCGGGCGCCCAGGCCAACGACCACTCCGACGGCTCGGTCCTCTCCGCCGACGGGCGGCACGTCGCGTTCAGCTCGCGGGCGTCGAATCTGGTCAGCAACGACGGGAATGGATTTGGGGACGTCTTCGTGCGTGACCGATCGACGGGGACCACCGAACGAGTGAGTGTCGATTCGTCGGGCAATGAAGGAAACAAGGAGAGCGGCGGCATCGGCAACCCGGCTGTCTCGATTTCGGAAGATGGGCGCCTCGTCGCATTCGTCAGTGCCGCGACCAATCTTGTCGCGAACGACTTGAATGGCACCTACGACAGTTTTACCCACGATCGATTTTCCGGAGTGACCGAGCGAGTCTCGGTGGATTCGATGGGCATCGAGGGGAATAGAACCAGCGGAGGTTTTCCTTCGATCTCGGCAAGCGGTCAGCTCGTGGCATTCCCCAGCATCGCCTCCAATCTCGTCCCGAACGACACGAACGGGGTCTGGGACATCTTCGTTCGTGACCGCTGCGACGCCCTCTGGTCGAACTACGGCGCCGGCTTCCCCGGGACGCTCGGGGTCCCGCCGCTGACATCGCGGGGTGACCCGGTCCTGGGCTCGACGATCACCATCGACCTCGGCAACTCGTACGGTTCCTCCACCTTCGCCGTACTGCTCGTCGGAAACCTGCAAACCGACGTATCGACGAGAAAAGGGCGGCCACCTGCTCGTCCTGCCCGCGCTCACGCTCGTCCTCGTGCTCGGCTTGAGTGGTGCGTCCATCGATGGCGACCTTCCCGACGACTCCGCGCTGTGCGGCCTTGAAATCGACATGCAGGGTATCGAGATGGACCCCGGAGCCGCGACAGGCCTGTCGTTCACGCCGGGGTTGCAACTGATTCTCGGCCGTTGACAGTTACGCTCCTGACGGAGCCGATCAGATCACGATGCGCTCTGCTGTTTTCGATTCCCGCAAGTGACCTTACTTTCGCCCTTGCGGTCGACCCTTGCCTTCCGTTCCCGATCCGCGACCAGTAGAGCACGCTGGGCGTAGCGGAGCGCTCCGACCAGCAGCATAGGATTCGCGCCAGAAGTGATCGGGCCTTGGACGCTCGAAACTGCCGCCGACGTGCGCGGTGCCACCAACATTGGAGCCGGGCAGCCACGCGCGTCGCTCCCGCCGGTCGCCTGGCAACGGCGGGGGCAGCAGTGCGCGGTCGCTGCTGTCCCACAAGCCTCATCCGCTGGGACGAAGCCCTTGTGTGCGGGTTGTAGCAAGGATAAGAAGCGTCTGTCGACCTCGGGCCGTTCAATTCAGGTGGAGGACAAGCCGTGGCCTTGAGCATGAGAGCTACTACCTGTGGTAAGTACTGGATCCTTGCATCGCTGATCGCCGTATTCGACGCGGAAGGAGCCGTCGCGCAGGTGACTCCGCCCCAGACCGTGACGATCATCAATCCCGACTTCGAGGCGGGCGGGTCGCAGGAATCGAGAAACTTCGGTCATGCGTCGTTGATGGCGGACCTGGACAACGTCAACGGCCAGGAGCTGATCGTGGGAGCTCCTGGAGACTTTCAAAAACTGCAAGACAACCCGCGTGGGTTCTTTTTCATCTTCCCGAATGGTTCTTCCTCCGCGGTCCGACTGGCTGCGCCTCCGGGCTTCGATGTGCTCAACAACCTCCTTGGGTTCTCGTTCGCTGTGGGAGATGTGAACGCAGACACCCACCAAGATCTGGTCGTTGGTTGCCCGGGCATCGAACGATCCGGGTTTACGCAGGCTGGTGGCGCGGCGATCTATTTCGGTCCGTGGAACTTCTTCACCGTTCCCGTCGTCACCAGCAGCTGCGTAGTGGGCTTTCCCGCGTCGATCACGCCGTTCGTTATTAGTCGCCTGGGCTGGCAGGTCGCGACCGGCGATTTGGACTCGGACGGCGATGCGGAATTGGTGGTCACGGCGCCCTATCACAACTTTCAGACCGGCGGAGGCTTTCGCGAATTCGGCTTTGCCCACTTGCTCGGATATGGCGGCGCGGATCCGTGCAATCCCGACGCCGCGATCATCCTGAGAGCGGCGACCAATGATTCGGGCGATCAGCATCACCTCGGCCGCGGACTCGCCATCGGGAACTTTTACGGACTGAACCTGCTGGACGTGAGCCTGGGCTGCAGCCAGTGGTCAGACGAATCGGGGATACCGTTCGGGATGCCGTCGATCGAGCTCACCGGAAAAGTTCAAACGCAGGTCGATCAAGTCTTCGACAAGAACCTGAGCCAGCACCTGGACCAGCCCGGGACCAATCTGGAATTCCAGAAGTTCGGCCGCAGGCTGGCCAGAGGAGACGTGGACGTCAACCCGTTCCACGACCTCTCCGTCGCCGGGGTCAACTTCGAGAACCCCGGCTTCTCAGGCCCATCGCCCGCCAGCGTTGTCGTCGTCTACCCGGGCCCGGTCAACTCCGCAGTCTACGCCGAGGTCAGCTATGGACCCGGGTTCAGCAACGGGTACGGCTACGGCCTGACGTGGTGCGATACCACCGGGGACGGCAAGGACGAGATCGTCATCGGCGACTTCATGCGCAACAGCGGCCGTGGCACCGCCGAGGTGTACAGCTTCAGCGTCGGACCGCCGCCGTCCTTGCAGTTGAAGCAGACTTTGATGGACCCGGCACCGGCGGACTTGAGCAGTTTTGCATACTCCATCGCTCGAGGCCGGCGAGGCGGCCAGACTGCCAAAGAAGATCTGGTCATCGGTGCGCCTGACTTCACCATCAATTTGCTCAAAGCCGGCAAGATCGTGTTGTTCATCTACTAGCGAGGTGTATTCGATGAGTGCTTTCACGCAGCTACATTCAACGCTGATCTGCGCCTTTCTCGGCGTGTCCTCGACGGTGCTCTTCGGTCAGGAGGTGTTGCATCACTGGCCTGGTTACCAGACGAGCGGTTTCTTCCCGGGCTCAGTGTCGCAAGCGGGAGATGTCAACCAGGATGGACTCCCAGATGTTCTCGTGGGTGACAACATAAACTCCGTGTACCTCTACTCCGGTGGATCCGGTGACTTGATTCGAAGCTACGTCGGAGAGGGGACCTCAGGCCGCTTTGGGGAATCCGTGGCGGCGATTCCCGACGAAGATGGCGACGGTGTTTCCGATCACTTGATCGGCGCGCCCGTTGACGGCCCGAGCCCGACGGGCCGCGCCTACCTGTACTCGGGACGGACAGGAATCCTGATTACTTTTTTCGAAGGAGAGAACAGCCCCGATTACTTCGGCATCGCCGTGGCCCCCTTGGGCGACCTCGACGCCGACGGCACCCCGGACCTGGGGATCAGCGCGACGGCGGCCCACAGCAAAGGCGCCGTGTACCTGTACTCGGGAAAGACGTTGCAGTTGATCCGCAGGGACGACCCTCCGGGGTACGGGGGATCGTTCGGCGCGGCGATCTCCAAGCTCGGGGATGTCGACCGGGACGGCCACGACGACTACATCGCCGGCTGGCCTTCCATTTACAACGTCAGCGAGGCGTTCGTGATCTCGGGAAAGACCGGCGCATACCTGCACCGGTTCCGGCACGACTACTACTACCGTTTCGGCGAAGCTCTCTCTGATCTCGAGGACGTCGACGGCGACGGTATCAACGACTTGATCATCGGCGCCGTCTGGTGGTGGTCGTCCTACGTCTATTCGGGAGCCTCGGGAGCGCTGATCAAGGAGATTCCGCCGCTGGACCTCGCCAGCTGCTCCTGTGAGGTCGGCCGAACGGGAGACTTCAACCACGACGGTGCGGATGAGTTCTTCGTGGGCGATCCAAGAGCTAATGCCAACGGCCTCAGCGACAGCGGCCGCGTCGCCGTCTATTGCGGTGCCACGCTGGATCTTCTGTACGCGTATGAGGGCGGGGTCGCTTACGGCTATCTAGGTTATCCCGTCAGCTCCGCCGGCGACTTCAACCTGGACGGGATTCCTGATCTGCTGGTTGGCGCCACGGGAACTGACGTCGGAGGCAAGCGAGGCGCTGGATGCCTCTACGTGTATTCGGGCCTCCACCCCCCTCAGGTCTTGTCGATCACTCCCAATCGCACGCGGTATGACTCAACCGCAACGGTGACGCTCAAGGGCGACCATCTCTCCACAAATTCCAATGTGAGCGTGGAATTCGGCGGCCTCCTCGCGAGCAACGTGGTCGTCGTCGACGACGAAACGATCATCTGCGACGCGCCGCCGCAGCCTCCCAGCGTCGTCGACGTCGTGTTTCGGTCTCCCATCGGGACGGCGACCTTGGAGGAGGGTTTCGCATACACTCCCGCGCTCGAGCTCGATGGCGACCCCGCCCCCGGCGCGGCTGTGACGTTGCGCCTCCTGCTCGAGGTCGGCGACGACGTGTTCGCCATCCTCGGAGCGCCGCCGCCCAAGGACATCTCCACTCCGCCCTTTCAGGGCGCTCTCTGCGTCGCCCCGTTCGCTCTGCTGTCCTTCCTGGTCGACAGCCCATCGCAAGAGCTTGCCTGGACTTTTTCGATCCCGGGTGATCCCGCGCTTTCCGGGGTCACTGCCCTGATTCAGGCTCTCGTCGGCCCCACTTTCACCGGTGATCCTCCGGACGCCATCTGGACCCAGTGCCTGGCAGTGACCATCCTCTGACCCGTGTCCGACTCGACGGGCCGTTCCGAGCTTCCCACCAAGTGTCGACGGAGAGGAAACGCCTCGAGTCGAATGGTTTCCGGCTCAACCGTAGCGACCCTCGATGTACTCCGCGGTCCCGGGGTTCCCGGGGTTGAGGAACAGGTCCTCGATGCGCGAGTGCTCGATGACCTCGCCGAGCAACATGAAGATGCACTCGTCCGAGGTGCGCCGGGCCTGGGCCATGTTGTGGGTGACGATCACGAGTGTGTAGCGGCCCTTGAGCGCGAACATCAGTTCCTCGATCGCGCGGGTACCTTCGACGTCCAGGGCGCTTCCCAGCTCGTCCATCAGGATGATCTCGGGCTTCAAGGGCAAGAGGCGCGCGATCACCGGGCGGCAGGTCGCTCGGTGGGAGAGAGGCGGACCCGATAGATCGCGGTGCTGGCGGTGATGAACAGGCCCTGGCCGTCCGAGCCGCCGAAGTTGCAGTTGGAAGTCGCGACTCCGAGGACGATGGTCCCGAGGTACTCGCCCGCCGGGGTGAACACGTAGATGCCTCCGGGTCCCGAGGCGAACAGATGGCCTTTGCGGTCGACCTTGAGTCCGTCGGGAAGTCCTGGATGCTTTCCCACCCACGGACGAGCGTCGAAGAACACTCTCGACTTACCCGTGAGCCTGCCTCTCTCGTCCAGGTCGTACGCCATCCACACGGGGTTCCCGGCCTCAGCATTCGCGACGTATAGAGTCTTCTCGTCGGGAGACAGGGCGACGCCGTTGGCGCACCGGAGGTCATCGATCAGTAGCTGCGGGTCCCCCTGCTTCTCGAGGCGATACACTCCCGTGAACGTCTGTTCCTTGTGAGGATCATCGAAGGAACCCGGCAAGCCGAACGGCGGATCGGTGAAGTACAGATGACCTTTGGAGCTGATCGAGACGTCGTTGGGACTGTTCAGCCGCCTGCCCTGATAGCGGTCGGCGAGCACGGTCCGCGATCCATCCCTCTCCAGGCGGGTGATGCGCCGATTGCCGTGCTCGCAGAGGATGAGCCGCCCCTGCGCGTCGAGTGCGAGCATCGATCCGGGCACCACAGAGGTCCTTCGACCCAGGTGTATCCGTCGAGGATCTTCTCGACCCGGGCATCCGGCGGAACGAGAGCGTCGAGGCGCGGATCCGCGCGCTCGATGCGCGGCAGGCCAGGCCGTTTCGGACGACCGCGCTGCTTTTGGTGGAGCCTCCACCCGCTGCGCGGCCAAAGGTCCGGGGTTGGATACCCCCCGGGCTCCGTGGTTACAACCCCTTCACTTGCCAACACAGCGGGCGGAGGGCAGGCTGATCATCGATCGCCGCCACCCGGAAAGGTTGCGCAGTGGTGATCCTCGACGAAGGAGTGAGGCAATGATCGGGCAGTCGATGGCAATCCTCTGCGCTCTGTCACTCTCAGTCCGGGCTGTGACATCCCAGGATGTCCCGCCAAAGTGGCCGCATGAGTCTTCCGACCTCAAGGTCGACTCGCGCATTCACTATGGCTCACTCCGCAGCGGCCTCCGATATGCCTGGGTCAATCAGAAGGAGGCGGAGTCGGAGGAGATCCGCCTGCGCCTGCACCTCGATGTCGGCAGCCTGGTGGAGCTCGACAAGGAGCAGGGGGTCGCGCACTTCGTCGAGCACATGGCGTTCAACGGAACCCGCAATTTCAAGGCAGGCACCCTGGTCGAGTGGTTCCAGGCCCACGGAGTGCGATTCGGACACGATGTCAACGCCCACACCAGCAACGAGGAGACGGTCTACGAGCTCGACCTGCCGGACGCCGAGCCAGAGAGGCTCGAGAAGGCGTTCACCTGGATGCACGACGTCGCCGACGGGATGCTGTTCGCGGAGAGCGAGGTCCAGAAGGAGAAGGGCGTCATCGACGCCGAGGAGCGCGAGCGATCCTCCCTCGGCATGCGGGTGTGGCGCGAGGTCGAGAACCACCTGATCGGCGACACGCTGTACCCAAGGCGCTGGCCGATCGGAGTGAAGTCGGTCCGCGACAAGTTCAACTCGAGCCTGTGCAAGGCGTTCTACCGCAAGTGGTATCGGCCCGAGCACATGATGCTGGTGGTCGCGGGAAAGCTCGGCGAGCTCGACGTGGAAAAGCTGATTCACGACCACTTCGCGAGCGTGGCCGCGCCCAAGGAACCGCTGCCGCAGAGGCCCAAGGCCGGGACGGCGGCGATCTCGGCGCGCGCGTTCTCGGTGTACGACAAGGAGGCGCGCGGCTGCACGCTCACCGTCGCGAAGGTCGGCCGCTTTCGACATGAGCCCGACTCGCTGGCGGGAAGGCAGAGCGACATCGTCCGTGAGATCAGCACCGGCTTGATGAACGCGGCTCTGTACAAGCTCGGCGAAAGCAAGGACTGCCCGTTCGATTCCGCCGGCCTTCAACGTTACGTGATCGAGGATCAGCTCGACGGGCACGCGCTGGTGGTCGAATGCGAGCCGCAGAAATGGCGGGAGGCGCTGGCGGCGGCGGGGCGCGAGCTCCACCGGGTGATGGCCGAGGGCTTCGATCGCGACCAGTACCGGGCGATGTTCCAGAGCGTGACAGGGACGCTGACCGCGGTTCCCGAGCTTGAGAAGCGGCCGGGCGCGAGCTTCGCGGAGGAGATCCTCGAGGAAGTGCGCACCGGCATGGTTCCGATCGACGAGAAGACCACGCTCGAGATCCTGAGAAAGGTCCAGGAGGAGTTCTCCGAGGAGAAGCTGCATCAAGCGCTGAAGGAGCAGTGGAAGGAGGGCGAGCTCTATCTTTTCGTCGCCGGCGGTCTCGACCTGGGTGCGGACGCGGCCAAGGCATTGACTCAGGCGTGGGAGGCCGGTCAGTCGCCGGCCGGGCCGCTTCAGTCGGAGGAGAAGCCGGCCGAGCCACCGGCCGACTCCGGCGCCTCCTCCACTTCATTCGCCTACGGTGCGAAGGGAGCCGAAGGCGAGCTCAAAGCCGAAGACCGGATCGACGACCTGGGGCTCACCCGGATCGAGTTCGACAACGGGGTCCGGGCCACGCTGCGCGAGAGCAAGGACCAGAAGGCGATGGCCATCCTGTACGTTCGGTTCGGCGAGGGAATGCTCGCGCTCGATCCGGCGGAGGCCGACGTCGGCTGGGTCGCGAACAACGTGTTCATCGAGGGCGGCCTGGGCCAGCATGAATTCAAGGACCTCGGCGAGATGCTCGCGGGCGGACAGCTCAGCTTCTCGGTCGGCCACGATGCCAGCATCTTCTACGGCGCCGCGGCCCGCGAGAACGTCCAGCGCCTGTGCGAGTTGATCTGCGCCTTCTTCTCCGACCCGGGCTGGCGGCAGGGGGTGTTCGACGAGTTCATGGAGAAGCTGCCCGAGACGTTCGAGTCCTACGAGCGCGGCTTTCGCGGTCCGAGCGGGCGCTTCGACCGCAAGCTTCACTCGGGCGATCTGCGCTTCGGCATTCCCGACCGCCAGCAGGTGGAGAGCTTTCTGTTCGACACGGTCAGGGAGTTCCTGCAGCCTCAGCTCGAGGAGGGACCGATCGAGATCGCGATGGTCGGCGGCATGCCGGTCGACACCATGAGGCGCCTCTTGGCGCGCACCTTCGGAATGCTCCCGGAGCGGCGCGAGCGAGAGGTGGATCCCGAGCGTCTGAAGACGCCGCCGATCAAGAGCGGGCTCAAGCTGCGCGAGGAGATCGACAGCGCCGACAAGTCGGCGCTGCTGCGCATCGTGTTTCCGATGACCGACGGAATGGACCCTGCCTTGCGCCGGCAGCTCGCGTTCCTGCGCGAGATCGTCGACGATCACCTGCGAACCGAGATCCGCGAGAAGCGGGGCGCCGCGTACTCGCCCGAGGCCTACCTGTATGCGGATCGAGTCTTTCGCGGCGTGGGCTCGCTCGAGATCCGGGTGGAATGCGATCCCGCCAAGGTGAACGAGGTGCTGAGCTCGTGCCTGGCAGTCGCCGAGGGCATCGGCCGCAGGGGCGTGAACGCGGAGGAGGTGGAGCGGGTGCGCACCATTGCCAACACCAATCACAAGAAGAACCTCGATCGTGATCAGTTCTGGATCAACGGCCTGGCCGAGGCCCTGCGCAATCAGGAGGCGTACGACGACCTTCGCAGGGCGGAGTCCTGGTACGACGGGATCACGGCGGAGCAGGTGAGCGCGCTGGCGAAGAAGTATCTGGTGCGCGCTCGTGCCTCGACCTGCATGATCGTGCCGAAGCAGTTGAAGAAGTGATCATGCAGCGGCTGCTCGGGTTCCCGCGAGGAGTCACTTTTCACGTTCGAACTCCGAGAGGATGTCCTTGAAGGACTCGTCCGTCGGCTGGATCTCGATGACGTTGGGCGCGGCGTGGTCGTCGTCGGGAGGTCTGGGCACCTTGGGAGACGGCGAGGTGTCTTTGTTCGCGGGGACCTCAAGCTCGGGCGAGAGCGGCGGTTTTTCCCGAAGGAGCAGCCGGGGCCGAAGAGGGGTCGCGTCGGCAACCTCGCCCGAGTCCTCCTCCGTCGGATCGAGGGACTCGGAGTCCACGCCCCTTGTGTCCGCCGGCAGGACCCAGTTCTCGTTCTGCTCGATCCAGGCCCGGTAGCGCCGCAGCGACCACATTCCCCCTCCGGACTGCGTCTCGAGCATCTGATCGAGCTTGAAGAACTGCCCCGAGCGCAGGACGTTCTTCACGGCGTGCGTGGCGACCAGTATCTCGCATTCCGGCAGGCGCATTCCCAGGTTTTCCTTGTAGACGAGCTTCTGGCTGCAGACCGCGTTCAGGCACTCGGCGAGCTGCGCCCGCACGGCGTGCTGGATGCGCGGCGAGAACGACGAGACGATGCGTTGCACAGCGTCGACGGGAGTGCCGCCGTGCATCGTCGTCAGCACCAGGTGTCCGGTCTCCGCGGCGTTCAACGTGAGGCGGATGGTGCGTGGCGAGCGCATCTCGCCGACGACGATGACGTCGGGGTCCTCGCGCAGCGCGTCGAGCAGCCCGCGCGAGAACGTCGGTGTGTCGCGCCCGACCTCGCGCTGGCGGATGTGAGATTTCCTTGGCCGGAACAGGTACTCGATCGGCCGCTCGAGCGTGATGACGTGGCGGGTCTGGTGCTGGTTGATCTCGTGCAGGAGGCTCGCCAGCGTGGAGGACTTTCCCGATCCGGTGGGGCCAGCGAGCACGACCAGGCCGTGTTGAGACTGGACGAGCTTCTTCAAGTCCGGATGGAGATTGAGCCGTTCGAGCGTCGGCGTCTGGGCGTGCAGGAGGCGGACGGCGAGGGCCATGCCGCGCTGAGTCCGGTAGAGGTTGATGCGGCAGCGGACTCCTGCGAGAGTGGTCGCGAAGTCGAGCGAGCGCGAGCGCCCGAAGTCTTCCCAGCGTTGCGCGCCGACAGCCTCCTCGGCCATCGCCTGGATTCGCGCGACGGGCAGGACGGGGCCCATCGTTTCGAGCTCACCACGCACGCGCACCACCGGCGGCTGCCCGCTCTCGAGGTGAAGATCACTGGCTCCCTTTCCCGCCGCAGCTCGAACGAGTAATGGAAGGTTCATCCGCGAGCTCTCTCCGATCGAAGCGTCTCTTGTAACCCTCTTCGCTGAGTGCCAGTCGATCTCGTGTCAGGGATGCAGATTGGCACCTGCGTGCGAACGGCCACTCAGGACGATCAGCGACAAAGCCTATTCCAGAGCGGCGAATCGGAGAAGCCGTCCGGCGGCCGGACGAGCCTTTACCTGCAGGCTCACCGCGAGACAGTAATCTCTCGCGCTCTCTTCCAGGCGGAACGGATCGAAAGATGAAGAGCACGCGAAACCAGATTCTGTCGATCGGCGAGGCGCTGTGGGACTGCTACGGCGAGCGCCGGCATCCGGGCGGCGCTCCCGTGAATCTGGCCTTCCACGTCCGAATGCTCGGCGGCGAAACGCGGATCGCCACCGCCGTCGGCGCCGACCCGGACGGGGACGATCTGCTGGCCGAGCTCGTGCGCCGCGGGATGGAGATCGACCTCGTTCAGCGCGACTCTTGTCATCCGACCGGCACGGTCTCTGTCGAGTGCCCGCCCGGAGGGGAGCCGCGCTACCGGATTCAGAGCAACGTCGCCTACGACCATCTGGAGCTGACCGAGCCCCTGCGGCGGACGGCCGAGACTGCGAGCGCGATCTGCTTTGGAACGCTGGCCCAGCGCAACGACAAGACGCGCCGGACGATCGAGGCGTGTCGGTCTCAGGCAGGGGACGCGATCGTCCTGTACGACGTCAATCTGCGCCAGTCCTACTACACGCCACAGATCGTGCGACGCTCGCTCGAGGCCGCCGACATCGTAAAGCTCGACGAGAAGGAGGCGCGGGTGGTCCCGGCGCTGCTCGAGCTGCAGGTCACGGAGCCTTTGGGCTTTGCCCGGCTGCTCGTGGATCGATTCGAAGTTTCTACCGTGTGCATCACGCGCGGCGCGCGCGGGTGCCTCGTCGTCACTGCGGACCAGAATCTGGAGATCCCCGGCAAGTCGGTGCGCCCGCTCGACCCGGTCGGCGCGGGTGACGCCTTCACCGCGGCCTTCCTCGTTGCCACTCTCGGTGGCAAGCCGGCGACGCTGTGCGCGGAGCTGGCCAACTCCTACGCCGCCCTGAAAGTGGAGCACGAGGGGGCGATGCCGGCGATCGACCCTGCGAGAATCCAGGAGTTGAGAGATCGCTTTGGTCTTTGAGAGCGACGCGCGCGGCTTCCTCGCGTGCGCCTTTGCGGGCGACCGAAGACTTGTGATCCGCCCTGCATTCTCCATCATGGATGGCAGTGTTGGGCGGGAACGAGGCGCCGGCCGATAAGGAAACAGGGAGGACGTCATGAGGACGACCGATTCGCGGAGCGCTCTGCTCTGGATGATCCAGGTTTCGTCCTGCTGCGCGTGGTTGGCCCTCGCCGCCTGCAAGAGCGACGCCGTCGAGCAGGAGAACAAGAAGTTCGCACCGCCAAAGCTGCCCGCTGCGCAGTCCACTCCGCTGCCACGTCCTCCATTGACTCCCCCGTCCACCGCGCTTTCTGCAGCGGCCTCACAGCAGAATCCCTCCCCGACCCTGGCTGCCGCCGAGCAGACGACAGTGTCGGAAGGCGCGCCGGACAAGACCCCACCTGCGGCAGCGCCTGTCTCTGAAGCGCCTGCCGGGGATGCGCCCTCATCCAAGCCGCCGTCCTCCGCTCCGCCGGTCCTCGACGAGAAGGAGGTCGCCCGATGGGCGGCGGGGCTGTTGAGCTCGCAGGTCACGTCCGACGCAAAATCCAGGATCATCGACGAGCACCCCGAAGCGGCCTCGCGGCTGCTCGCCGCCCTGGTGATGGGGATCCAGCCCGGCGAGGACGAGTACCGGCGCATTCCGTGGATCTGGCAGGTGTCGAACAAGGCCGGCAAAGGAGATGACTCGAGGACGCTGGTCGATCTCCTGCGCGTCTCGCTGCCCAAGACCGACCAGCCGCTGCAGCACTGGCAGGCGGTCGTGATCGGCGGCGGGTTGATCAACGGAATCAGCCAGAGCGGCAAGTGGCCCGCCGACCGCATCCAGGAGATCCTGAGCCCCAATCCGCCGCTCACCCAGCGTTTCGCGCACGCGCTGCAGCTCGCGGCGACGATGGCGGACGACGCAACCGTGCCGGAGGCAACTCGCTATGACGCCCTGCGCATGATGGGAGTGCAGACGTGGGAGCAGCGCGGCACGCAGATCTCCCGCTATCTCACCAAGGAAACGCACGCCGAGCTGCAGATGGGAGCGGTCAGCGCCGCCTCGGACATCCGTTCACCGGCTGCGACCGCGGCCCTGTTCTCCGCTCTGCCCAATCTCAGTCCGGAGAATCGTTCACTCGCTCTCGACGCGCTGCTGCGCGACGAGACTCGCATCTCCTTTCTGCGCAGCATGGTGAAGGCGGGCAAGATCACCGAAGCGCAGCTCGGAGAGGAGCGCATGCGAAAGGTCGAGGCAGCGTCTCCCGGATTGTGACCGAAACGTCATTCCCGCGAACGCGGATCGAAACGTCATTCCCGCGAACGCGGGAATCCAGGAGTGATGCCGCCGTTGCCGTGGTGATCGGCCTTCCTCCGATTCCTACCAGGCGTAGGAATTGAGCCCTTCGGGATCCTTGGAGGAGTCGTCGAACCAGGAGTCGAGCAGCTCGAACCAGTTCTCGACGATGCTGTTGCCCGCGGTGGCGCCGTCGCGGCACCATGCCCAGCTCCCGAGGCTCGCTCCATCCCTCTTGAATCCGTGGGGGAGGTACCAGTCCATTCGTTGCCACAGGCGGGAGTCTGCGGCGAACAATCTGCGCTCCGTTTGGTCGCCGTCCGGGAACACGATGAACACGCCGTTCTTCCCCGGTTCGAAGCCCGGATATCCGCTCATCCCGAACGATGCCAGAACGAGATCGTCGGTCTTCTCCATCGCGGCGCGAGCCGCCTCCCTCGCCTCGGCATCGAGCTCGTCGCACTCTGCGGCGCGCTTCAACAGGTCGTAGAGGTCGACGTAGGGTCTTTCGCCGAACCGGTCGCGCACGTAGTTCATCACCGTGCCTCGGGGCCCGGGGCCGCGCAGCTCCTCGAACAGATCCTTGGTGTTCCCGCCTGCCAGCTCGCGCGCAAGGTCGTCGACGGCCTGCTTGACCTGCTCCACCGCCAGAAGATCGTAGGCGCCGACTGACTCCCGGGCCGCCTCCTCAGGATGTTCCGCCGCCGCCTGCAATCTTCCGCGGCCGCCTTCCTCCACGGCCAGCAGCCCGAAGTCGCGCGCGCTCATCTCCACGGGGTCGATGCAGTCGGTGCGCCCCGCCGCGGTGGGATGTCCGCGCCCGTGAATGCGTGCGAAGATCCGGTGCCAGTCGAGCGGCGGGCCGGCGTTGGGGATCGCGACCAGGATCTCCGACGAGAACCCGCCGTTGCCCGGACGCCATTGATAGGCGATCTCGACTCCGCCCATATTGCACAGCTCGAGCGCCATGAAATCGACCGACTCCTCTTCGGTGACCTTCTCCGTCAGCTCGGCGATTCCCATCTGCCGGTGGCACTGCTCGTCGGGGCACATCGTCATGCCGTCGGCATGGCCGTAGATCACAAGGCCGTAGCTGCGCGCGGGGAAACGGCGCTTCGAGAAGGCGATGAACTTGCGCAGGTTCTCGGGGTCGGAGGAGTCGGCCTCGTAGGTCGAGTGAAGAGTGATCTCCGGGAATTCCGCGCCGCCGTCGAGGCGCTCGGCCGTCTTTTCATGGAGGAGGTAGAGGCGCGCATCGGTGAAGTTCTCGCCCAGCGTCGCCGCGTCGCTGGAGAATCCGGTGTGGCGATCGATGAACAGCACCAGCTGGAGGCCCGGGTCATCGGCGACGGCTGCGCGGATGCCGTTCAGGAAGTCGAGCATGTGACCGTCGGCGTTGTTGTCGGCGGCGCCATAGATGAGGATGGTCCACGGATGCGGGGGCTCTTCCTGCAACGAGGCCGGCAGGAAGGAGGAGGGGAAAGTGATCCCAAGAAAGAGCAAGAGCGACGTCATGTTCGTTCTCCGGAGGGAGGGCTGAGAGCGTGAGCATTAATTGGCCTGCCGCAGAGGCGTCGAAGGCGCCGCAGGCGCCCGGCGCCCATCAGGCGCCGAGGAGGGGGAGGCCGCGTGTCGCGGCCGTTGTGGGGGAGGGTCCGCCTCCCCCACGAGCAAGGAACCTCAGAGCCTGAGCGATTCTTGCTCAGGCTCTGAGGGAGGGCCGGCCAGCCGCAGGCCACCTACATACGATCGCATCCGTCCGTTGGTGGACGGCCTTCCGCCGCGACCAACGTCTTCGGCCTGGATTCCCGCCTCCGCGGGAATGACGAATGTGGCCTTCGCGGGAATGACGGGTCCTGTTTTCGGGGGAATGACTTCAAAGGCGCGGGTCAGCCGTCTTGTTTCTCGATCATGTAGCCAAGCGACTGGAGCTGGCGTCTTTCCTCCTCCGACACGGTGCGATGCAGGGAGAATGCCTGGACCAGAGTGCGGCACGCGGCCTCTAGCTCTTGGTGCCAGGTTTGAAGTCGCTCGCGCAGCCCGGAGAAGGAGACGGGCTGCTGCTCCTGCGGCGCAAGCTCCGGGAGTCCTGTTCCCGAGCGGACGTAGCTCATGAGATTGTGGAGCTCGCCCTTGTCCGTGGAGAGATCGAACAGCTCGAACAGCGGCGGCCGTCGCGACTCGAAGCCCTTCACCTCGCGGGCATCTTCGGGGTTGTAGATCAGCTTGAACGGTCCCACGCGACAGGCGAAGCGCCGCGTCAGGTTGGGGGCGTCGACCTCGTGCCAGAGAAACGGCCGAAAGCTCTTTCGAGCGAGGCGCACGGTCAGCGGCTCACCGTGAAGTCCGGGCGCGGGAACAAGACCGGCGAAGTTGAGCAAGGTCGGCGCGACGTCGGCGAGGTCGACCGGCTCGTCGATCACTCCCGGCTCCAGCCCGGGCGCGTGCACGATCAGGGGCACGGCGGTCATCTCCTCGTACAGAGTTCTTCCGTGGAGGAGCCCCTGGTGCTCCCCGAATTCCTCGCCGTGATCCGAGGTGATCACGACCACGGCATTCTCGAGGACGCCTTCCTCCTCGAGCCGCCGAAGGAACTCGCCCACCTGCTCGTCCGCGTGGCGCAGCGTCGCGTCGTACAGATCGATCAGGGCGCGCGACACCTCAGCGTCGACGGCGACACCTCTGCGGGCGGCTTCGCGGTCGATCTGGTGAAGGTTCTGCTCGGCTCCCAGGAGCTTTTGGTCGGACCTCATGAACTGTTTTCTCAGATTTGCGGGCGGCCGGTAGTTGTGGACGACGTAGCTGTGCAGGAACAGGAAGAACGACGTCCGATCCTGGTCCACGATCCAGTCGAACGCCGCGTCGAGCCGCCGGCGCGCGTACATCCGGTCGTTGAATGCCCGATCCTGGAAACGCGGAAAGTTGTCGCGCAGCGGGTCCTCGATCGTCATCAGAGGGTCGAGAATCGAGTAACGGTCGAAGCCGTGATGGAATCCATGCTCGTACGAGACCAGGCCGCCGCCGGTGAAGGCGGCGGTCGCGTAACCGGCCTCCGCCAGCCGTTCGGCGATCAGTGGATGGACGCCCCCGACGAGACGCCGGCCCGCGGCCAGAACTCCATGAGCGGTGGGATGGAGCCCGGTCATCAACGTCGCGTGGGCCGGCAAGGTGTAGGGTGCGACGCTGCGCATCTGTGCGAACCGCAGGGAACGCTCCGCGAATGCATCGAGATTCGGGCTGGTCTGAAGACCGTCGTCCCGCCGGTAGCCGTAACAGCCCAGGTGGTCCGAGCGCAGAGTGTCGAGGCTGATCAGGATCAGGCTGGGACGCGGAGCGCTGATCGACGGGTCGATCGAGTGAAGAGTCGGCTCGCCGATCGCAAGGATGTCGTCGCAAGGAGAGGTGCTGTCGACGGTGAAGGCGATCTCGATCCGCCCGCCCTGGCACTGAAGAAGGCTGGTGCGATCCTGCCAGCCATGATCCTCCAGGACCTCGACCCGTCTGCCTCCTAAAGTCATCGCGACGGGAAGGAGCGCAAGCGTGTCCACTGTGCACCATTCCTGTTCGTCCTGACGGGAGAGAAGACGCACCTCGACCGGAACCCTTCCCCACTCGGTCCGTCTCTCCTCCAGGATTCCCGCCGACCAGTGGATCCGGAGTTCTCCGGGCGATGGTGACACAGTGAACGTCGCCCGAGTCGGACAGGCGCAGAGAAGAGCGCGGCGCACGTCGCCGACGATCTTCACCTTTCGAACGTTCGCGGATGAGGACGTCGAGGGGTCCGTGCGCAGATCGTCCGCCGTCGACTGATCCTGGAGCGGCAGATACTCCTTGAGCGGCAACGGCAAGAGGCGCAAGTCGTCGAAGTCGACCGGTGTGGGCGGAGCCTGGTCGCCTGGATTCTCGGCATCGCCGCGCAGCCACCAGAGGGGATTGCCGGCGATCAACACGATCAGGGCGGCGCGTGCATACACCGAGCTCCTGAAGATTGTCTGACCCTGGTCGAAGACGCCGTCGGGGGCGCCGATGTCGAGGGCATGGCGGGCGGGCGCTTTCTCGAGCGCGGCGAGCAGCGCGGGGCGCACGTCCGCGCCGGGCTCGATCGAAGGCGGCTCGTGCAGCTCGAGCAGCAGGATCCGGCCGACCAAGGCGTTGCGAGTCAAGTCGTCATCGGGTGCGACCCAGCTCTGTGAGCCGCCGGATCTTAGTGCGGCACCTTTGCGCATCGGGGATCGATGGCGGCGCACTGCGCCGGTGAAGAAGTAGGGCGTATCTGCGGTGAGGGGCACGATCCAGGCGACCGCACCGCTGGGAGTGTCGAAGCGCAGGCCAAGAGCGCCGCTGTGCGCGGCGTCTGCACATGCACGAGGAGCGGAGCACGGTTCGATCGGTGCTTCCACCTCCGAATCAGTCGAAAGGTCACGAAATGGCCGCGGTTGAACGTCGATCAGGGCGTCTCTGTGCCACTCACCCTCGAAGAGCTGCTGGAAGGACGGCGGGAGGTGATCGAAGTCGCGATGGGCGAAATCCGATGCCGGAGACCAGTGGGACTCTACCTCGAGCCGCACGTCGGCATCGAGCAATCGAAGGAGCGTCGAGCGGGGCTTGGGACCGTGCTGCCCAGGGTCGATCCACAGGCAGCTCACGAGTACAGCCACTGAAAGCGCAACGCCGATTCTCAGGATGAGATTCACTCCTCGCGCGGGATCGAGAGGAGAATACCCTGGCTCGGTATCGTCACGGAAAACGAACAGCGATGGAAGGCTGGCGGCGAAACTTCTACGTGGTGTGGCTCGGCAACTTCATCACCTCCGTCGGGATGATGGCGTTCCTGCCGCTGTTCCCGCTGCACCTCGAGGAGCTGGGATACCACGACCCAAGCGACCAGCAGATCTGGTCGGGTCTTCTGGTCGCGGCCGCGCCATTCACCGCCGCGTTGATGGGCCCGTTCTGGGGAGCGCTCGGCGATCGCATGGGCCGGCGGCCGATGCTCCTGCGCGCCAACGCTGCGATCGTGCTGTTCGTAGGCCTGATGGTGTTCGCGCAGAATCCCTGGCAGCTCCTGGTGCTGCGGCTCCTGCAGGGATTGTTCTCGGGATTCGTCGCGCCCGCGATGACGCTGGTGTCGGTCGCGGCGCCCCTCGATCGCCAGGGAAGGGTGATGGGCCTGATGCAGACCGGGGTCGTCGCCGGCTCGGTCCTGGGGCCGTGCGTGGGCGGCCTGGTCGGCGACCACTTCGGCCATCGCAATGCGTTTCTTCTCGCCGCGGCGCTGAGCCTGTTCTCGGCGGTGCTGATTTACTTCCTGGTCGAAGAAACCCATGCGCCGAAACGATCTCCGATGGGGGAGGAGACACCGGCCGCGATGCGTGCAGCGAGCGGGTGGGTGGGTGCCGTGGTCCGCGACCTGCGCGCGCTCCTCGAGGCTCCGGCTCTGCGCTGGATGCTGATCTCGGTGTTCTTCCTACGCCTCGGGGCGCATCTCCCCGAGCCCAATCTGGCGATCTTCGTACAGGAGCTCGAGGGGCACGGCGACCGCCTGATCGGAACGGCGACCGGCGCCGGGTTCTCGGCCACGGCGCTGGCGACGCTGCTGTTCCTGTCGTTCTGGGGACGGTTGTCCGATCGGCTGGGTGCGGCGCGCGCGTTGTTCGTCTGCGCGCTCGGCGCCGCCCTCTCCTATCTGCCGATGGGGTTCCTGCACCGGCTCGACAGTCTGTATTTCTGGCGGTTCGTGAGCGGCGCGATGCTCGCCGGCTTGTCGCCGGCCGCCTACTCGCTGGCCGCGCGTTACAGCACCCGCGAGAATCGCGGCGGCGCCTACGGCATCACGTTCTCGAGCATCGGCATGGGCAACGCCATCGCGCCCGCGATCGGCGGTTTCCTGGCGGCGGGGATCGGCGTTCGCAACGTCTTTCTGGTCTCCGCCCTGGTGATGGCGCTGTGCGCGGCCCATGCATTCCACGGAATGCTGGCTGGAGTGCATTCTTTGGATCGCGTCCCTGAGTCTCTTCCGGCCGAGACGGAAGGGGAACCACCAAAGTCACCCCTCGCGCTCGATTGACTGCCTCTTTCAACGAATGGCTCGAGCTCCCGGACGATCGTTAGCATCAGTCTCTCGAGGTGGCCGGGTTGCGGCCGTTTGCCGGGAGGTGCATCGATGTTTCTCGAGGCAGGGTCGACTTCGGAGTGGTCACGCCGTTTCCTGGTTCTTCTGGTCTTCATCGGACTGAGCGCAGGCGAGCGGGCCGCGGCGAGTGCCGCGATCCAGGCGCAGGAAGACGAACCGGAGCAGATCACCCGATCGCTGCCTCCGGAGATTCAACCGGCCGGCGGCTACGCGGTCGTCGCCGTCGATCTCGAGCCGATCGACCCCACGGGAAGGATTTTTCTCGAGGTTGCGCGCGACGTGGCGAAGCACCACAGGACGAAGGTGATCGAGTGGAGGAGCGAGGACCCTACCACGCTGCGCGAGCGATGGGTTGAGGCAGTTCCGCAGTCCGTGCTGTTCGTGATTCGCCCCGAGAGCCTCGACGTCAATCTCCATCGCCGGATCCTGCTGTTCTCCAGGGCGCTGGACAGTGACCCCTTTCCAGACTTCGCGTTCGGCTATTTCACCGCAAGGGATGGCGAGGCGCTGAAAAAGCTGTGGGCACGCACGCTCAAGACCCATGCGCAGGGCTTGCCGAAAGGACCGTGGTTGCAGACCTTCGTGACCTCCGGAGGATCGAGCATGGTCTACGAGAACTTCATCCCGGAGCTTGCCCTGGCCGCCGGATTCAGGGGGCGTGGCTACGGCGTCTCGATCCTCGAGAAAGACCCGGATTGCCTGAAGTTCGTCGAGGAGTCCCTGCCCAAGCTCGAGGGCGCGGCGGTGCTCGAGCTCGCCGGCAACGGCGATCCTCAGGGAATCTGGCTGTTCGACGACCATCGCAACCTCGACCCGAGCAGGCACTGGAAGTTCTCGCCCGACAAGGTCGGTCATGACCCCGAGGGTCAGATGCCGCGGATCACGGCCGAGCGGTTCGCCGCCCTCGACCTTGGAAGACCGGTCGTCTGGAGCGGCACCTGCCACTCCGCCGCCACTCATCGGGTGTTCGTCGAAGGCGACATCGTGTCCACCTTCGGAGTCACGCAGGAGACCACGGTTTACGAGCTTGCTCCCGACGAGAGTCTTTGCCTGGCGATGCTCGATGCCGGTGCGGTCGCGTATCTCGCGCCGATCGCCGCCAATCATGGCTACACGCTGCTGCGGGAGACCGAGTTCGCCCTGCAGTACGGAGCCAGCCTGGGGGAGACGATCAAGAGCACGTACGACGACGTGTTCCAGGCCGCCAGTGGCAATCTCGTTCTCGATCTCCAGGAGGCCGGCAGACCCAGACACGACACGGAACACGTCATGCAGGGAGGCGGCGCCAATCGCGTCCTGATCGGAGACCCCGCGCTCAGGCCTTTCGAGAGGACCGATCACCCGACGGAACAGGTGGACACGAAGAAGAACGGCGAGGGATGCTTCGAAGTTTCCGTCACCTGGAAGAAGGGCTTTCATCCCGCGGCCTGGGACATGTTCGGCACCCGCCGAGAGCAGGACTGGCGCATCTGCACCCGGCTGTGCATCGATGTTCTGATCCCGAAGGACCGGAGAACGCTGACCGTTTCCGTGCAGGTGGCCGATGAGGCGGGGGAGACGCTGCCGTACGTGATCACTCACGCGGAGCCCGAGATCTACCACGGCCTTCGCTATCTGCATCTCCAGGCGAATGCGAATCGTGGAGCCGTTCAGGATCGAGCCGTCGTTGCCGTGTTCTCCGTGACGGTCGAGTAGCGATGCTCGGGTGGACGAGCTTTGTGATTGCAATCGCCGGCGCGGCGGGTCAACAGGCTTCGCAGGGCGCTCTGGAGGGTGCGCGGCCGACGCGGCAGATCTCCGCTCCCGCGCTCAAGAAGAGGACCGGCACCGAACCTGGGCTGGTCGCCGTGTATCGATCGCTGGAGCCGGGCGCGCAGACGACGCCGCTGATCCGCATCGATTCCAAACCGTCGTTCAGCCTGGGCCGCTCGAGCCCGCACCCGCGGATCGCGCCCGGCTCGTTCGAGGTGGTGTACCACGGCCTGATCGAGATCGCCGAGAGGGAAGCGGTTCGCTTCGGCGCCTTCTTGTGCGGAGAGCTGAAGCTCCAAGTCTCCGGAATCACCGTGCTGGAGGGTCGCGGTTCAACCGTGACCTCGTGGATCGAGTCCGGCGAGGCTGTGAACGTCGAACGAGGCTTCCATGAATTCCGGATGGAGTATCGCTCGCCGTCGGACGCTCAGGCGCGCGTGCAGGTCTGGTGGGAAGGAGAATCGTTCGCTCGCGAGCCGATCCCCGCGTGGCGTTTGAGACACGTCCCCGCCGAGCTCTCCGGCGAGGCGAGGGCCGAGCTCCTCGCCGCGCAGGGTCGCGAGGCGGTGATCCGTCATGGTTGCGCGCGCTGTCACCGCGAAGC
>Ga0247727_10000650_pt1 | contig 84984 bp, 83 predicted proteins | sample WisWelCaveWW1625_FD_202498 | JGI IMG/M metagenome (GOLD analysis project Ga0247727, IMG submission 202498) | Biofilm microbial communities from Wishing Well Cave, Virginia, United States - WW16-25 | ecosystem: Environmental > Aquatic > Deep subsurface > Groundwater > Cave microbial mat | place...
TGCGCTCGGCTAAGCAAGGTTTCGCAGTGAGGCGACGACTTCTTCGATATCGGCGCGCTCGCGATAGTCCGGATTAACATGGCGCGCGTTGATGATTCCAGTGCGGTCAAGCACGAACACCGCGGGGATCGGCAACATCCAGGCATCGTTGCCCTGATAGGTGGGGATGTCCCAACCCGCGCCGGCGATGAGACCTGACATGCCTTCATCGACCCAGATCGCAAGATTGACGCTGAGCGCATAGCCGTTGTCGAGATCCGCGAGGATCGGGAAGGCGCCGCCCGTGTCAACATCGAGCCGCAGCGCGAACTTGCGCGATTCCGGTGTGATAGCGACGATGCGCGCGCCGAGTTGGCTGGCGGTTTCCTCGATCTCTCCCAGCGCGGCGGCGGTGATGCGGCAATAGGGACACCAATGACCGCGCAAGAACACCACCACCACCGGGCCCTCGCGCAACAAGGCGTCGAGCGCGACCAGGCGTCCGCCCAGATCTGGGAGCACGAAATTCGGCAGCGTCTCGCCCACTTGCGGCGCGCCCGCGCCCGCTTCCGCGCCGCCGAGGCGACCGACAAAGGCATCGACCGCGCCCGCGAACTCCGGGCTGAGTTCGCGTACTTGATCGGCAATCATGCGCAAGCGCTCGGCCAAGGGTCTGCCCGAGGCGATCGCCAGTTCGGTGGTTTTCTCCAGCGCGGCGACCAGTGGGTTGGCACTCATGTCGGGCCTTTCGGAAGGTTCCAGTCCCAGGATAGCACGGGACCCGCCTCAGGCCGCGCACAAAATCGGCGCGCTGGACCAAGCGAACGAGCGCGCCGCCTTGACGAAGGCGCCGACCGCCGGCGAGTGCGGGCGCCCGCGCACCGTCACCAGCGACACCGCACGCGAGAACTCGGGCTCGACCAAGGGCCGCACCGCCACATCGCGCGGGAACTCACACGACTCTGGAAAGAAGCCCCAACCCATGCCGGAGCGGATCATGCCGAGCACCCAATCGTCGCGCTCGCTGCGGAACACCACGCGCACTGAGACGCCCTGTTTGGCGAATTCTTGCTGCGCGAAATCGCCCATCTCGCAATTGATGCGATTGACGTAGGGCTCATCATCCAGTTCGGCGATGCGCACTTCTTTTTGGTTGGCCAGCCGATGGTCACGCGGCAGCACGGCCACGAAGCGTTCGCGAAACAGCGGCAGCGCATGGAAGCGATCGTCGATCTCGCCGGGATAACCCACGACGCCAATCTCTCGCTCACCCGCGCTCAATTGATGGAACAGCTGTTTGGCCGCGCCGTCAGTCACGTTCAGATCGACGCCATCATTGGCGCGCTGAAACGCGACGATGAAGTCCGAAAGCAGATTGGGACTGAGCGTGCACATGGCGCCGATCTTGAGCTCGACGTTTTTCATCCGCCCGACTGATTTGGCCCGCATCCGCGCGGCGTCGGCTTGAGCATGGATGGATTGGATGTAGGGCAGCATCAGGCGGCCCAGTTCGGAGAGATGGGTCTGGTTTCGCTCGCGATGAAACAGGCGCCCGCCAAGCTCGGCCTCCAGCGCCTGGATCGCCCGCGTGAGCGCCGGCTGGGTGACGTTGCAGCTCTCGGCTGCCCGGGTGAAGTTCAGCGCCCGCGCCAAGGCGAGAAAATAACGGACTTGTTGCATCTCCATGGCGGATACCCCTGAACCGGCGCTGTCCCGTCCACACCGGTGCGATTTGTTGATTGGACAGCCCAGTTTTGGGCGCCTGGAAACTGGATTGGAATTGCGGATTGGGTCTGAGATCGATGCGGAAAATACATCACAGGCTCAAGCTCAGCCCCTGGCGAGCGAAAAACACGTTGTCGGACGCGCCCGACGCCGCCTCACCCAAGGCGTCCAGGGCTTTGTCGGTGCGATCAGGGTCGTGATGGGCGAGGGCCAAGAGCTTGACGCCAGCCCGGCGCTTGAGCCGGACCCCTTCTTCCCAGGAGGAATGGCCCCAGCCGCGATGGGCCAGCCATTCGGAATCGGTAAAAGTGGCGTCGTAGATGAGTAGATCGGCGCCTTCGATCGCGGTCACGAGGCGATCATCGATTTCGGCATCGCCATGTTCGTGATCGGTGACGTAGCAGAGCTTGCGGCCTGCTGCTTCAAGGACGATACCCGCCGAAGCGCCCTGGTGCGACAAGCCGACCGTGCCCACCCGCACGCCAGGCGACGGTGAGAAAGTAGCGCCAGTTTGGAATTCCCTGAGCGCGATCAGAGCGGGCAATGCGCCCGCGTCGAGCGGAAACAAGGGCGGACGTAATACCGAGAACAGCGTGCGCTCCGCGTCGCCGCCGAGGCTCTCTTCCGCGGCGTGGATCACGATGCGCGCATCCTCGCGCCAGAACGGCGCGAAATGCGGCAGCCCCATGATATGATCGAGATGAAGGTGGCTGAGCACAATGTGCGCTACGATAGCGTCTTGACCCGCATTGAGCTTGGCGCCCAGCGCGCGCAGGCCGGAGCCGGCGTCGAGGATGAGCCGCGCCCCGCCGCACTCGACTTCGACACACATGGTGTCGCCGCCATAGCGCGCGAAATCGCCGCCGGTGGCGGGAAAGGTCCCGCGCGCGCCCCAGAATGTTACGCGCATGGGATCACGCCGCCTCGCGTTGCAGGTCGGTCGCGCGCGGGGCCTCCTCGATGTCGCCGGTGATCAGCCGCGCGCCGCGTTCAAAGGTGAGATACGACCACGTCCAATCCATGGTGACGGCGATGCGGTTGCGGAAGCCGATCAGGAAATAGACGTGCGCCGCGCTCCACACCAGCCAACCAATGAACCCCTTGAGATGCAGGCCGCGAAAATCCGCGATTGCCGCTTTGCGTCCGATCGTGGCCATGGCGCCGAAATCGGCATAGGCGAAATCGCGGATTCGCTTGCCGCTTATATGCTTGAGGATCGCCTTGGCGGCGTAAGCGCCTTGCTGCTTGGCCACCGGCGCCGCCCCCGGCAAGGGCTTGCCGTTCGGCCCTTGAACCAAGGCGCAATCGCCAATCACGAACACATTGTCATGGCCAGCAATGCGAAGGTCGGAACCTACGGTGGCCCGCCCCGCGCGATCCGCGGGCGCGCCGAGCCACCCGGCCGCCGGTGAAGATTGCACACCCGCCGCCCAGATCACGCACCGCGATTCGATGCGCGCGCTGCCAAGCGTGACACCGTCAGCATCGCACCCGGTCACTGGCTCGCCCAAACGTACTTCCACGCCCAGCTTTCGCAGCGCGCAGCGGGCGTGATCGGACAAATCCTCGGGGAACGCGCCCAGCAGACGCGGCCCGGCCTCAACCAGCACAATGCGCGCGCATTGCGGATTGATCCGCCGATAGTCCTGCGCCAAGGCTTTCTTCGCCAGTTCCGCGATCGCGCCGGCGGTTTCGACCCCGGTTGGCCCACCGCCTATGACCACGAAGGTCGTCAGCCGCGCGCGTTCGGCCGGGTCGCTTTCCAGCTCGGCGTGCTCAAACGCCAGAAGAATACGCTTGCGCTGCTCGGTGGCGTCTTCCAGCGTCTTCAAGCCAGGCGCGAAGCGCTCCCATTCGTCGCGGCCGAAATAGGAGTGCCGCGCGCCGGTGGCGACGATGAGATAATCATACGGCACCCGCTGCGCGCCGAGCATAACGTACCGACGCTTGAGATCGACGCCATCGACACTTGCCAGCATTACGTCGGTGTTGCGCTGCTTGCGCAGAATCGCGCGGATTGGCGTGGCGATCTGCGTCGGCGCGAGGCCCGCGGTCGCCACTTGATACAGCAGCGGCTGGAACAGATGATGGTTGCGCCGATCAATCAGCGTCACATGCACCGGCGCCTTAGCCAAAGCCTTGGCGGCGGTGAGCCCGCCAAAACCAGCGCCGACGATGACGACCTTGGGCCGGTGCGCCAGTTCCTCGCGCCGCGCCGCCTCAATCGGACAGCCGCATTCTGGATCGAAATACCTCATATCGCCCTCACGCCGGCGCCAGGAACGCGCCAGCGCGCCGGCCCAAAAGGTCGAGATCGCCCGCGCGCAGGAACAGCAGCGAGAGACTCAACAGCCAAACCAGGCATGCGGCGCGGAACAAGCCGCCGCCATCTTGATTTGGATCGATGCCGAGCGGCGTGAACAGGTGGAAACTGATTGCGCCGGTCATCACCGCAAGTCCAAGCAATGCGCCCAGTGGCAGTAGGAAACGATAGGGCGGATAGAACGCGCCGGTCAGTAGCAGCGCCGCGGCGAGCAATTCGGCGCCGCCGATCACGTACTGACTGAACGCGCCGGTGTGGCCAAACAGACCGGGGAAGCCAACGCTTCCCGCCCAAGTGTCTAGGCGGGAGAATATCTCCCGCGTCTTGGTGTGGTCGGTGAATTTGTAACGAAGGCTGTCGAGAAAGATCGCCGCGTTGAAAAGAGCGATAACTTTCGGCGCGTATTTGAGCGTGAGGACGAGCGCGTCAGACATGCCAGGGACTCCAGAGGTTGGGCGAGCGCCGCCATGTCGCGGCAAAGTTTGACGAGGCCGAAATCGGAACTCGCATTGATCCAGTCGATGTCGTCTTCGGTCATGGGCTTTTCCTCCGTTTGCGTTCTGTGAGGGTCATGCGCCGACCAGGCCACCAGGTGAAATGCCGCTTTTCTATAGGCTTGATGCGCGAAGCTCATGCGATGATCACCAAATCGACCGGTTCGGAGACGCCATAGACGATCGCGGTTGGCGCTTCGCGCAAGATTTCGGTCATCGACCCCTGCTGTGTTGCGTGCAGATAGGCGGACTTGGTTGCGATCACGCGCGCGCGTTCGAGCTTGGCGTGCTTCTCAAGCTTGGCGGCGAGATTGACCGCATCGCCGATCACCGTGAATTCGAGGCGGTCATCGTGACCGATGACGCCGTGCACGACATCGCCGTGGGTGATGGCGATTGCGACGCCGAGCGGCGCCATGCCAGCGCGCGTCCGCTCGGCGGCCCAAGCATCGCCTGCCGCGATCAGCGCGGGAATTGCGGTGAAGGCGTCAGCCGCCTCCGAGCCTAACCGATCGCCGCCGCCGAAGCTGACGAGAATGCCGTCGCCCAGATATTTATCGACGCTGCCGCCGGCAGCTTCAATGATGGGCACGAACCGGCTCTGATATTGTTGCAGTATGGCGATCACCTCCGCGGGCGGCAGCGACGCCGCGGCGACACTGAAGCCGCGCAGGTCCAGGAACATGATCGCCATCGGCTTTAATTCACCGTCGCCAGCCATCAGTTCCGTATTCGACGTGCGCACGCGCTTGGCTGCTCCAGAATCCAGAAAGCGCGACAGTTCGCGCGCCGCGGTCTCCTCCACCGCGGTGCGCACCAGCAGGCCCCGCGCGCGCGAGACAGCAAGCGCAAGGATCAAGGTCACGCCCAGAAGCGCCACGATTTTTTCCGCTTCCGCACCCCAGAGCACCGAGAGTGAGGTCATATAGGTCGGATAGTCGGAGGTGACCGGCGCGTCACGCGCCGCGATCAGCACCAGCGTCACCCAGCCCGCTAAAGCGAGCGCGCCGGTTAGGAGCACGTGGCCCACGTCAAAGCGCAGCGCCCGCAACGCGATCAGGATGAAAGCGTAAAGCAGCGTCGGCGCCTTGAGATAGAGCGCCGCCGGCGCATTGTACTGCAGTGTGAAGCTCCAGATCAGCACCATCAACAAGACCACATCCACGCCGGCCGAGACGCTCAGCAAGCGCGGCGAAAGCGCGCCGGCATAAGCGGTCCTGAGCCTCCAGGTCACAAAGCCGCCGTACAGCAGGAGCGCCACCGGCACGGGTTCGAGCCCCACGCGCATGTCGAACGCCATCAAGGTCGCAAGATAGAGCGCCAAGAACAGCGCGACGCCGGCCAGCTGCAACCAGGCAACCAATATCTCCGAGACCGTCTCGGCTTCGCGAATGGCTCGCGCCACGCGCTCGGGCGGCATTGGCGGATTCATGAGTTCGCGCCATACGCGCCGCAGCGGCTCGGCGAGCGGGCGATCAATTAGGGCGCGCCAACTCCACTCAATCGTTTGGGTCACAGATACAACGCATCCAGATCGACGCTGGTGCGGATGTTGAGCGCGTCAAAATTGTCATCCAGCCATTGCTCGGCGCGCTCGCGGCCCACATCGCGCAAATGGGTCAGGAATTCCCAATCCGCGTTCATCTTTGAACTGACGCCGAGTTCGCTCATGAAATCTTGGCCCTCGATGGCGTGGATCAGCATGCGCTTCATTTTGCCATCGTCGATTGTACCGTCGTCGATCAGCTTGGTGACGAAGGCGATGGCGCGCATTTCCCGCATCAGCGAGGAATTGAAGCTGATTTCGTTGATGCGGTTGAGGATGTCGCGCGCATTCGTTGGCGTTTCCGTTCGCTCCATTGGGTTGATGTGCACGACGACAATGTCACGGCTCTCGCACTTGTAAATCAGTGGAAAGATGGCCGGATTACCCATATAGCCGCCGTCCCAATAATCCTCGCCATTGATGGTGACGGCTTGGAACATGAACGGCAGGCACGCCGACGCCATTACTGCATCGACCGAGATCTCATCGTTGCCGAACACCTTCACCTTGCCGGTGCGCACATTGGTGGCGGAGAGAAAGAGCTTCAACGCTGAATCTTGCTGCAGCTTCTCGAAATCCACACTTTGCTCAAGCACTTGGCGCAAAGGATCGTAGTTCATCGGGTTGAACTGGTAAGGCGAGTAGAGCCGGCTGATGAGGTCAAACATCTGGAAAGCTGGCGAACCCTCCAGCGAGTGGTTGTGCGTGGCGCGTTCAAACCAGGTCGGCTGCAGTGGGCTCATCATGCCGGCATGGGCGACGCGCCGCCAGAATTGCATCAGCGCTTTCTTCGCGCCCTCGCGCCCGCCGAGCGTCATGCCGTAAGCGAGCGTCACCGCGTTCATGGCCCCGGCGCTGGTGGCCGATAGGCCCTCGAAGGCGATGCGCTCGTCCTCAAGCAAGCGATCGAGCACGCCCCAGGCGAAAGCGCCATGCGCGCCCCCGCCTTGCAGGGCGAGATTGATGGTCTTGGTTTCGACCTTGTGCGCAGCGGCGCGTCGTACATGCGCCTTCGCTTCCGGCGGCATCGTCGCTGTGTCAGCCATGGTGGAATTCTCCCTTGAGTTTGTTAGTGCGCGGTCCAGCCGCCATCGACCGGCAGCGCCGCGCCGGTGATCGACTTCGCCGCATCGCTGGCAAGGAACACCACCAGCGCTCCAATTTCAGAGACTTGCGCGAAACGCTTGTTGGGCTGGGCCTTGAGCAACACATCGCTGATGACCTTTTCGCGCGAAATGTTGTGCGCCTTAGCTTGATCCTCGATCTGCTTTTCGACCAGCGGCGTGTAGACGTAGCCGGGGCAGATCGCGTTGCAGGTGATGTTGCTTTCGGCCACTTCGAGCGCGACCACTTTGGTCAGGCCGAGCACGCCATGCTTGGCGGCGACATAAGCCGATTTGAACGGCGAACCGACCAGGCCATGCGCGGAGGCGATATTGATTATCCGCCCGTAGCCGCGCGCCTTCATGTCCGGCAGCGCCGCGCGGATGGCGTGGAACGCCGAGGAAAGATTGATGGCGAGGATGGCATCCCATTTCTCCAGCGGAAATTCGTCCACCGGCGCAACATGCTGGATGCCGGCATTGTTGACGAGGATATCGACGCCGCCGGCTTCCGCCTTTGCGTAGGCCATCATGTCCGCGACGGCGGCGGCCTTGGAAAGGTCCGCGCCGTGATAGAACGCGGCGACATCATGCGTTTGTTCGAGCTTGTGAATTGTGTCCTCGATTTGTATCCTGTCGCCGAAACCGTTGAGCACGACGCTCGCGCCTTGTGCGGCGAACGCCTCGGCGATGCCGAGGCCAATGCCGCTGGTCGAACCCGTAACCAAGGCGACGCGGCCTTGCAGCGGGCGCGTCGTCGTGGCGGCTGGCTTCATGTCAGTGGTCGTGTGCATTGCGTATCCTTCAATGTGCCTTGCAAGTTCGTGTCGAGACTATCGTTGCTCATGGGGGCCAACGGAAATGCCGGGATTGCATCATGGTGATGCCTTGGGCGCGCTGAGGCGTATGGCGAGCATAGAGGCGATTAGAAGCGCAACGCCGACGCCCGCCAGGCACGCCGCCCAGCCGACGCGATCGAACAGCAGGCCGAGCGCGGCGCTACCGACGAGGCCGCCGAGGAAATAGCTGGCGAGATAGAGCCCGCTCGCTGCGCCCTTGTCGCCCGCGGCGGCGCGGCTGACAAAGCCGGTGGCGACTGCTTGTGCGAAGAACGTGCCCACCGCCGCCAGCGCCATGCCGGCGAGTACGATCGGCAGACTCTGCGCTAGCATGAGCGGCAGGCTCAACATTGCCCCGCTCAAACCGCACCACATGGCAGTGCGCGCGCCAAACGCTTGGACGACGCGTCCAGCTAAGGGCGTTGTGAAGATCGACGGCAGGAACACGAAGTAGACGAAGCCAAGGCTCATGCGGTCAACGGCAAAAGGCGCCCGCACCAGCACGAAATTCACGTAGGTGAACACGCCGATGAACGCGAACAGGATCAGAAACCCGATCGCGAACGCCGCGCGCAGCGCCGGATTGGCCAAGTGCGCGGCGAACGCCGCAAACGGCGCTGGCGGCGCCATAATAGCCCCTATCTTGTGCGCTTTGCGGGTGGTAAAAAACACCAGCAGCCCGCCGGCGGCGTTGAGCGCGGCGAACACATAGAAATTCGCAGCCAGGCCGAAATTATCGACCAGTCCAGCGGCGACAAGGCGTCCAACCAAGTTGGAGGCGACATTTCCTGTGATATAGGCGGCGAATGCGCCGGAAGCGGCGCGCGCCGTGCAGCGCTCGCCGAGATGGGCCAAGGTGAGCGTGAATGCGGCCGCCATCAACACGCCTTGGGCGATGCGCAGCAGCGTAAACGTGGTGAGATCGGGCGCGTGCGCCAGCAGCACGGTCGGCACGCTCAAGAGCAGCAACGCCGCACTTATGCCGAGGCGCCGGTTGATGCGGGCGCTGAACAACGCAATGCCCAATCCCGATACGGCCATCCCAAACGTGCTGGCGTTCACCGCCACCCCCATGGCTGCCGGCGACACGCCGTAATGTATGGCCAGCGACGGCAGGATCGCCTGGGTCGCGAACAAATCCACCACGGTCAAGAACGCCGATACGCCGATGACGAATAGGCTGAAGAAGGCGCCGAAATCGAATGAGGGCGTTCGCAGGGAATCGGTCGCGGTCATGGTCAGACCTCAATCAGGAAAAGCGCGCGCGGCCACCGGGGGGGACGGTGGCCGCGCGCTGGAGCCTCCAAGTTAGCGTTACATGCCGCCCTGGGCGTTCCCGGCCGGCGGGGGGATGTCGGCCGAAATCAGTACTGCGCGGCGGCGCGAATTGTTACGCCACCAATGCGAGACCTCGCCTTGCTCGGCAACAACTTCGCCAGCGCGGTGGGTGACCGGAACGGCGCAGGTGCTGCGATATTCCGTCACTTCGCCGCTCACAACGTAGATGTTCGCAGGGCGCTGGGCGTGGCTGTGTAGGGGCACGACGCCGCCCGGCTCCACTACGAGGCGGCGCATGCGCAGATTGCGTCCGGGCACGCCATAACCTTGGGCTAGATCGATGGAAGCGATCACGTCATCGGTAACGCGACTTGGCGTCGTCGCCGCATCCGTCAGCGCGTTGGCGCCCACTTGTCCAGCCGGGCATTCGCCCGCGAATGCCGCCGGCGCGGTGGCCATGCTTATCGCCGCCGCACTTGCCGCAGCGGCCATCTTCAACAATTTCATCTTGAGCTCTCCAAAGCGTCGCGGCCGGAGCGCTGCGACACCAAGGTTTTCTCAAAATCGCCCGCCCAACTGAAATGCCGTTTCGGCTTCGTGGCGATGCACGGAGCGCATGGAAGCGCTCAGCGCTCTGCGTGAACACCTCAGAGACTAGCAGCGTCGCCAATGGCCGGAACGGGCCAGCCCGGCTCGGATCGCCACAATCCTACGGTCGGCAGGGTCGATCCAGAGCTGCCGCTGGCCGTGTTGCACCCGCGAAGGCTGGAGATCGCCGTTAGCAGACATCACCGAAGCACACACCGCCATAGTGAACGGCTTCGCATCCAAGCTCACCAGCACAGGCATCTTTGAAGGACGCCCGGTTAGGACACCGATTCTGCGAGGGGTGCTCGATGAGCCTGATGCAACGCGGCATACTCATTGCCGTCGCCACAGCGGCCTATGTGATCGGCTTTTGGCCAACCTGGTGGGTTCGCGACTTCGTTCTGCGCGCTTTCGACAATCCGTCTTACGCGGGTGTTTGGATCCTCGTTCCGCATCTTTTCCTCTATACGACACTACAAGGTCTGTTCTGTCTTGCGGCCTGGACGGTTCTGGAGCGCCTTCAATGGATGCCGGCGCTGCGACTTTCGCCGCGCTTGTCCACGCTCGGCTGGGGATTGGCCGCCGGACTAGTGTCGATCGCCATCCTCGTAGTCTTCTTCTTTGCCACCGGTCAGGCTGGCGCCTTCCATGCGCCTCGGGTCAATCCGTGGATCGCGACGGCCAACATCTTCTCCAATTTTTATGAGGAATACGTCTTTCGCGGTTTCATTCTCGCCGCGCTCAGCGCTGCGCTTGGCTTTTGGCCCGCTGCTGTTCTCTCGAGCCTCGCCTTCGGAGCGGTGCACACCCAGTATCCGCTCTCACTTCAAGCCTTGATCGCGGCGATAGCGGTGCTCTGGGCCTGGACCGCAAAGCGAAGCGGCGGCCTCTTGGCGCCCTACACCGCACACATGACCCTCGATTGGCTGATCGATCCCATGCTTTGATCAAGATAATCGCCAACGCCTGCAAAGGGCCAGGCCCGCTCGGATCGCTCCAGTCCGGCCAGTCCGGTCACACCGGCCCAACCGGGTCAAACTCGCCGAACTCGGTCAATCCCTGTCCGCGGAAAGCGCAGCCGGCGCCTTCAGGAGTTGGCGACCCAACACCATCCATCCCAGCGAGAAAAGCACGCCGGCTGCCGCCATGCCCAGAACCGGACTCAAGCCGAGTGCAGCTCCAACGGCGCCCAAAACTGGCGCGCCAAGCAAACCCAACAGCACCAAGGCTGGGCCGAGCCACGAGAAGACGCGGGCCCTCAACAGCGAAACGCACCACAGAATCCAGCCGATAGAAAACGACGCGGCGACGATGATCGATTCCGCGTCGAACAGATTGGGGCCCGCGACATTCTCCATTCTGTCGAGCGCGTCGGGCACGGTCTTGGCGATGTGGTGGATGAAGAACACCTGCGCCCAAGCGCGTTGGCATGGTGTCCATCTCTACAGAAAGTAATCGCTTGATTACACTGTCCGAGGTAAAATGGCAAGCGATGACCAAAACGACGCGCGAAGCCCTGGCGGAGGCCGCCATATCCCTGTTCGCCAAACAGGGGTATCGGGAGACGAGCGTTGGCGACATCGAGGAGGAGGCTGGATTGACGCGGCGCGCCGGGGGTTTTTATCGGCACTTTGAGTCGAAGGAGGCCGTGCTGATCGAAAGCGTCGCCGGCCTGGCCAAGGAAATGGTCGCCGAAATTCGGCTCGACGAAATCCTCAAGGCGGGCGATGTCAGGGCAGAACTCCTCATCATCGCCGAACGCCTGCTTTCACACGCTGCGCAGTATCGCCAATTGCGCATGCTGTTGCAGCGCGAGGCGCATAAGCTGCCGGCCCTGCGCGCCGCCATGCGGAACGCCAATCTATCGCTGGCGCGTCAAGACATCGAGCCATGGATGCTGCACGCGCTGAAGCGCGCGGGCCGCAAAGAGGAGCCCACCACATTCGCGCTCATCATCTTTGGCGCCGTGCTGACCTACCTCATCTCGCTCGACCGGGAACAACCGGCGTTCGGACTGGACAAGGACGCCGTGCTCGCAGCATGGGCGGACTATTGGGCGCCTGTGCTGCGGCCAAAGCGGCGGGGCTAGGCCGGGCGGGATGGCCTTCGTGCGACTGAAAATCGGCTGAGGGTTCGGACCTGGTGCGCTCGAGAGGCGCGATGTCCTCAGCTCATACGGCCTCATAGATGTACCGCAACTCGTCTTGACGAACCATCCAATTGTGATTGCCGCGCCGAAAGCGGCTGCCGTCTCCAGAACGCGCAGGACGCGCGGCGGATTTGGGCCACTCACGACGCGCTCGCGATCTCGGAGCAGGTCGATCTCTAAAAACCATTGGGAATGGCGGCTTTCGCTTGAGCCAGCCATTCCCGTCGTCCGAGGCAACCTCACGGAGGTCGCCGACAATGGACGTTTCGTTGCGACCCGTTTTAGATAATCGCCAAAGGGGGTGAACGTGAACTGGCGAGTTTTGTTTTGCGCTGCCGCCGTCTTCAACTGGGCGGTCGGCCTGCCGCTCTTGCTGGCGCCGGCGCTCATGCTGCAAGTGCTCCAGGTGGCGGCGCCTACTGATCTCACCTTCCACAAAATGTCCGGTCTGCTGGTTCTCTGCTTTGGCTTTGTCTATGCACTCGTTGCCCGAGACCCTGCCCGATACAGGCCCCTGATGTGGGTAGCCGTGTTGGGGAAAGCCGGAGTTGTAGCCATCTTCGTACATGCTTGGATGCAAGGCCTGGCCCCACCGCGGGCACTTGGCGTCGCCCTTGGCGATTTGGCCTTTGGGCTAGCGTTTCTGGGCTTTCTCCTCACCCACTCAAGCCAACAGCAGGCGCGCCCGCAATAGACTCAGCCCGCAATGATCGCTCAACATTGGCGCCCCGATATGGCCGCTTGAGGCCACCACCTTTCCCGGTTCGCTGAGGCGCAGCAAAGCGGCAGGTTCCATCCAAACAAGCCGTTGCCGCTCCATGACGCTTCTTGGCGGGAGCCGGGTTTTCGACAAAGCGGCAATCATCCGGTTGTTTGCGTTAGTTGGTACGAAGCAATGGCGTACGTGACTTGGTTGAATTCTCGGATACCCGGCGCTCCCTATCGTCCTCTGAGCGAAGCCGAATAGGGAGTACGTTGCGCGAGCTGGAAGTACGACGCCATATCCGTGGGGAACGAACCTATGATGGATGCGAAGAAGGCATCCGTGGGGGCGGCGGCTGGGACACTGAGCCACAGCATTTGCGGTCGGCACTCCGCGAAAGCTAGCTGCGCGGCATTGGGTGGAGCCATGTCGGGTTTCGCGTCGCGCGATCACTGTAGCATGGCGACATCAGGCTTTTTGCGCTGCTTACCATACGCTTACCAGCTTCTCGTCATGCGAGCGATTCTTGGTGGTTCTGGAGCCTAAGTGCTTGATTTTATGGTGGGCGCGACAGGGATCGAACCTGTGACCCCTACGATGTCAACGTAGTGCTCTCCCGCTGAGCTACGCGCCCGTTCCCGAAAGGATCGTTGGGTGGGTGGCCTATACAGGCGCGCGCGCGCCGCCTCAAGCGGCCTCAAGCCGCCGCGATCACGCGTTCGATCTCGATCACCAGGTCTTTCAGGTGGAAGGGCTTGGACAGCACCTTGGCGTTCTTGGGGGCCTGGCTTTGCGCCGAGAGCGCCACGGCCGCAAAGCCCGTGATAAACACGATTTTCATGGCCGGGTCGGCTTCCGCGCCGCGCCGGGCCAGCTCGATGCCGTCGAGGCCCGGCATGACGATGTCGGTGAGCAACAGATCATAGGACCCATGCTCGAGCGCCTCCCAGGCAGAATCGCCGTCGCCGTAGGCCGTGACTTCGTGGCCAGCCCGGGTGAGGCTCGTCACCAGAAACGCCCTGAGCGAGTCGTCATCTTCGGCCAAAAGGATACGCGCCATGGCCCGCTCCGAAAATCGGCCCCCTGAAGCGGTAGCCTCTAGCATGGGCCTGGTAAAGAGCGCCTGAACCATTGTCCGCAGCCGAAACCTTTTTGAAATGTTGACGGTGTTAACCGCGCCAGCGAACAATGCCGGCCATGGACGCCTCGGATCTTGGGCAGGGGAGCGCGGCGCTGGCGCTCCCGGACAGTGGGGGCGGCCCATGCGCCCGAATTGCCGTAGCCCGGCCCGAACCCCCGTTCGTCCTTATCGAGCCGCTGCGGCGAACAGCGCCGCTAATCTTTGCCTCGCCACACTCAGGCCGGCGCTATCCCGCCGATCTGCTCGCGAACACGCGGGTCGGGCTGCTCAGCTTGCGCCGCTCCGAGGACGCCTATGTGGACGAATTGTTCGCCAGCGCCGCCGCCCATGGTGCAGCCGTGCTGTCGGCGTCGGTGGCGCGCGCCTATGTCGATTTGAACCGCGACCCCGGCGAGCTCGACCCAGAAATGTTCGAGCAAGCCCCGCCGCGGATTTCAGGCGGCGCCTCGGCGCGGGTGCAAGCGGGCCTCGGCGCCATCCCGCGCATCAGCGGCGATGGACAAAATATTTATCGCCGCAAGCTGACGCTGGACGAAGCCGAGGCCCGTATAGCCGCGGTGCACCGGCCTTACCACGCGCTATTGCGGAATTTGGTTGCGGAGACCAAGGCGCTGTTCGGCTGCGCGGTGTTAGTGGATTGTCATTCCATGCCCAGCAGCGCGCGCGGCGCTCATGCCCCCGACATCGTGCTGGGCGACCGTTTTGGCGCGTCGTGCCATCCTTCAGTTACTTCTCTGGCGGAGGCGACTTTGCGGCGCTTAGGCTACCGGGTCGCGCGCAACACGCCTTTCGCCGGCGGGCATACCACGCAAATCTATGGCCGGCCGATGCAGCACGTGCATGCGCTGCAAGTGGAGATCAACCGCGCGCTTTACGTCGATGAACGCACGCTGGAGCGCACCCACGGCTACGGCCGCGTCCGCGCCGATATGAGTCGGCTGGCCGAAATGCTCTCGGCGGCGATGCTGCACAAGAGTCTGGCGTAGTACTCGGAATCGGAATTGCGTGATCCAGGATCGCGCAATTTCGGGTTCCGGTACAAAACTATGGTGTTGCACCCACTTTCTCGGAGCACGAGGTCGCTTTTGCTTGACTCATGCGCCAGTGAAAGTGGGTGCTAGCGCTTCAGCGCGGGATGATTGCGGTGGTTTCGATCTCGATCAAAGCCGCATCTTCGATCAGCGCCTTGACCTCGACAACCGCCATCGCCGGATAGTGCGGGCCCATTTTCTCACGCCAAGTCGCGCCAATTTCAGCGAGAACGGCAAGGTAGGCGCGTTTGTCGGTGATGTACCAGGTCATGCGCGCGACGTGCTCTGGACCCGCGCCGGCCTCACGCAGCACGGTAAGGGTATTGTTGAGCGCATGGCGGAACTGGCCCTCGAGGCTGGTTTCCTCGAAGACTCCCGTCGGCGTCCAGCCGATTTGACCGGCGACGAACACGATCTGCCCGTCCGCTACAATGCCGTTGGCATAGCCCTTCGGCCGCGGCCAGCCAGCGGGGAGTAGGGTTCTCATGGGGCCGGCTCCGTAAACGTCGCCATCGCCGCGCGCAAGTCCTGCGGCCAAGGCTCGGGCTTCATACTACCGAGGTCGACATAGACGATGGTGTGGTTGAAGCGCGCGATGGTTTCGCCGGCGACGCGCGCTTGATGACGAAGCCGGCATGATGCGCCGCCGAGCTGCGCGACGCGCAAATCTTGCGCCAGCACATCGCCGATGCGGGCAGGGCGGACAAATTCGGCATCGAGCCGCACGGTCGGCACGCCCTTGCGCCGGCCGATGTGCAGCGTCTTGAACGAGCATGCGAGCGGGCCGGCGAACCAATCCTCCACCATCTCGTTCACCAGCGCGAAGAAGCGCGGATAGAACATGAATCCCGCCGGATCGCAGTGCTCGAAGCGCACAATTGTGTCGCGCGAGAAGCCGCTCACGTCCGCGGCTCGCGCAGCTTGAAGCGTTGCAGTTTGCCGGTGTGGGTCTTGGGAAGTTCCGAGACAAACTCAATCGCGCGCGGGTATTTGTAGGGCGCGATCGCGCCTTTGACGAAATCCTGCAGCTCAAGGGTGAGTGCATGGCTCGCCCGCGCCGGCGGCTTTAAAGCCACGAAGGCCTTGACAATGTGGCCGCGCTCCTCGTCAGGGATGCCGATCACGGCGGCTTCGGCGACGGCCTCATGCGTGAGCAACGCATTCTCCACTTCCGGCGCGGCAATGTTGTAGCCGGAAGAGATGATCATGTCGTCGGCGCGCGAGACAAACCAGAAATAGCCCTCCTGGTCGCGGGTGTAAATGTCGCCGGTGATGTTCCAGCCATTGACGACATAAGTGCGCTGGCGCTCGTCATCGAGATAGCGGCACCCGGTCGGGCCGCGCACGGCCAGACGGCCCGTGCCGGCGCCAGCAAGGGGTCGATATTTGTCATCGAGCACCCGCGCCTCGTAACCCGGCACGGCCTTGCCGGTGGCGCCGGGGCGGATATCGTCGCCGCGCGCGGAGATGAAGATGTGGATCATTTCGGTCGAGCCGATGCCGTCGATGAGGCGGATGCCGGTCGCCTCATGCCACTGGTCCGAAATCACCTTGGGCAGGTGCTCGCCGGCGGAGACGCACGTGTGCAACGACGCAAGCCGCGCGTCGTGGACCTTCAACAGCGCGCGATAGCCGGTGGGGGAGGTGAACAAAGTAGTCGCCGTGTGCGCGGCGATGGTGTCGGCAAGCGCATCGAAGCCAGGCTTGCCCGGCAGCGCGGTCGCCGCGCCGCTGGCGGCGGGAAAAACCACTGATGCGCCCAAGCCGAAGGTGAACGCGAACGGCGCCGTGCCGCAGAACACGTCGTTCGTTTTGGGTTGCAGGATGTGGCGCGAGAATGTCTCCGCCATCGCGGCGATGTCGCGGTGGAAGTGCACGCAGCCCTTGGGCATTCCGGTGGTGCCCGAAGTGAAGGCGATCAGCGCGGGATCGTCGGCGGCGGTGAGGACGGGCGAGAAAGCCGCCGACGCTTGCTTCAAGCGCGCCTCAAGCTCGCCGCCGGCGCCGAAATACAGGACCTGCGTGAGTGTTGGGCAGGCGCAGCGTGCGGCCTCGAATTCCGTCTCGAGGCTGGCATCGACCAGCGCGTGCGATATTTGCGCCTTGTCGATAATAATTCCCAGCTCGCCCGCGCGCAGCATCGGCATGGTGGCGATGGCGACGCCGCCGGCGCGCAACACGCCCCACCAAGCCGCCAGCGCCAGCGCCGAATTGGGCGCGTGAATCAGCACGCGATTGCCGGGGACAAGACTCAGGTCGAGCGTTAATACGTTGGCGACGCAATTGGCGAGCGCGAGCAGCTCGCCATAGGAGAGCCGGCCGGCGGCGGACAGCACCGCGTCTTTATCCGCGAAGCCGCGCGCGACGGCGGTGTCGAGCATGGAGGACGCATTGTAGCGCGCGGGAAACCGAAGCTCGGGCAGCTCGAACATAAGCTGCGGCCAGAGCTCGCGCGGCGGCAGGTTGTCGCGCACGAAGGTATCGCGATGCGCGCTCATCTCAATCGCCCTCGAATTCGGGTTTTTGCTTGCTAACGAAGGCTTCATAGGCGCGCGCGAAATCCTTTGTCCGCATGCAAATGGCTTGCGCTTGCGCTTCGGCTTCCAGCGCCTGCTCCAGGCTCATGTTCCATTCCATGTTGAGCTGATTTTTCGTCATCGCGTGCGCAAAAGAAGGGCCGTGCGCGAGATCGCGCGCAACAAGGGCGGCTTCCTCGTGCAATTTGTCGACGGCGATCAAGCGGTTGAAGAACCCCCAACGCTCGCCTTCCTCGGCGCTCATCGAGCGGCCTGTGAGCAACAATTCACCGGCGCGGCCTTGACCGATGATGCGCGGCAACAACGAACATGCGCCCATGTCGCAGCCCGCGAGCCCGACTCGTGTGAACAGGAACGCGGTCTTGGCGCCGGGCGCGGCGAAGCGAATATCGCTGGCCATGGCCAGAATCGCGCCGGCGCCGGCGCACACGCCGTCGACGGCGGCGATTATGGGTTGCGGGCAAGCGCGCATGGCTTTCACCAGATCGCCGGTCATGCGGGTGAAGCGCATCAATTCCGGCATGCTCATCTGGGTCAGAGGAGCGATGATGTCATGGACATCGCCCCCGGAGCAAAAATTGCCGCCCGCGCCGGCGAGCACGATAGCCGTGCAATGCTCGGCATGGACAAGCCTGCGAAAAAGATCGCGCAATTCGGCATAGGATTGGAATGTCAACGGGTTCTTGCGCTCTGGCCGGTTGAGCGTGACACGGCCGACGCGGTTCTCCAGCGACCAGAGAAAATGTTCGGCGTTATAGTCGGCCGCCTTCCATGCATCGCCGATCATGGCGCCGCCTCCGGTGTGAGCTTGCGGCGGATGGAGGCCTTGGCGCCATCCAGGAGCCGCATCAGCGTTTGTCTTTCGGCTTGCGTGAGCTTGCCGAGCAGGCGCTCGACGCAGTTCGCGTGCGCCCTGGCCATTTTTCTAAATACGCTCTCGCCGCGCGCGGTCAATCGGACAATTTGCGCGCGGCGGTCGTTTTCGTCGGCGCGCGCCTCGACCAAGCCGTCGGCCTTGAGCCTGGCCGCAAGGCCGGTCACGTTGCCGTTGGAGACCAGCAGATGTTGCGACACCGCCCCGAGCGTCAGCGCCCCATGACGATCCAGCGCGGCGAGGAAGTCAAAGCGGGCTATGGTCGAGCCGAAACGCGCGCGCATGAGCGCATCGATTTCGCGTTCGATCAGCCGGCCGGTTGAAAGCAGCCGCAGCGAAAGACGCACCGCATCGCGCACATCTCCCATCAGATTTCTCCGCCGGAAATGGGGATAGCGGCGCCGTTGATCGCGGCTGCGCCGTCGCCGCAGAGCCAGGCGATGGCCGCGGCGACCTCGCCGGGTTCGATCAGGCGCCCTTGCGGATTGAAGCGGACGATCGAGTCGAGAGCTTCCGACTCACTGAGCTTGGTCTTGGCTGCAATGCGCCGCGCCGATTCGGCGACGATATCGGTATCGACGTATCCAGGGCAGACCGCATTGACGGTAACGCCGCGCTTGGCGGTTTCCTGCGCGAGCGCCCGCGTCAGGCCGAGCAGGCCATGCTTGGAGGCGCAATAAGCACTCACGTAGGAATAGCCCTTGAGGCCGGCGGTGGAGGCGACGTTGACGATGCGGCCCCAACCGGCGTCAAGCATATCGGGAAGCGCGGCGCGCGTGCAAAGGAACGCGCCGGTGAGATTGGCGGCGAGGGTTTGATTCCACAGCGCCAGATCGGTGGCCTGAAACGGCGCGGACGGCGCGATGCCGGCATTGTTGATTAGAATATGGACCGGACCGTGTGCGGCATGCGCGCGCGAAAACGCCGCTATGATGGCCGCTTCGTCGGCAACGTCGGCGATGAGCACGGCGACATCGACAAATTGCGCGGCGGCGCGCCCGAGCTTTTCGCCGTCGAGCCCAAGCAGGGAGAGCTTGGCCCCGCGCGCGGCCAGCGCGTGCGCGGCGGCGAGCCCGATACCCGACCCTCCGCCGGTGATCAGTACGTGGCGGCCGCCCAGATCGCTCATGCTTGCTCCGCGGTTTTGCGCGCGAGGTTGCGCCGCATTTGCGCTTGTCCGGCGCGGTATTGGTCGGGCGCGGGGAGGCCGCCCCAGCCGAGTTCAGCCGCCGCGCGCAGGGACCAGAACGGATCGACCAGATGCGGGCGCGCCAGCGCGCAAAGGTCGGCGCGTCCAGACGCCAAGATCGAATTGACGTGATCGGGCTCGAAAATGTTGCCGACCGCCATCGTGCGCACGCGGCCCTCGTTGCGTATGGCGTCGCTGAACGGGGTTTGGAACATGCGGCCATAGACTGGGCGCGCGAGCGGACTGGTCTGACCTGCGGAGACGTCAATCAGATCGGTGCCAGCGTGCGCGAACGCCCGCGCAATAGCGATGGAATCTGCTTCGGTGAGCCCGTCCTCATGCCAATCGCTGGCGGAGATGCGCACCGACATGGGTTTGTGCTTGGGCCAGGCCGCGCGCATCGCCGCGAAGGTTTCGAGCGGAAAACGCAGGCGGTTTTCGACACCGCCGCCGTATTCGTCCAGGCGCCGATTGGACAGCGGGGTCAGGAATGACGACATCAGATAGCCATGCCCGCAATGCAACTCGATCATATCGAAACCGGCTGCCTCTCCCATCAACGTCGCGCGCACGAAATCCGCTTTGACGCGAGCCATGTCGGCGCCTGTCATCTCGCGCGGGGCGGCATTGCGTTCGGACCAGGGCAGGGCCGAGGGCGCGATCAGCTGCCAATTATTTTCCGGCAGTGGTTGGTCGGGGAAATCCTCCTGCCATGGAATTCTGGTCGAGCCCTTGCGCCCGGCATGCGCCAATTGCAGGGCGAACTTGGCGCTCGAATGCGCATGCACATAATCGACGATGCGCTTCCAGGCCGCGACATGCCCAGGCTTGTACATGCCGGCGCAGCCCAGACTGATGCGGGCGTCGGCGGAAACATCGGTCATTTCGGTGAAAATGAGGCCGGCCCCGCCGGTGGCGCGGGCGCCATAATGGACGAGGTGGAAATCGTTCACTTCGCCATCGGCCGCCGAATACATGCACATCGGCGAAACCACGACGCGATTGGCGATTTCCATGTCGCGTAACTTGAGCGGTGTAAACATCGGCGGTGACGGATCGGCCGCGGGCGCGCCGGCCTCGGCGGCAAACCAGCTCTCAACACGATGCAAAAAGCCCTTGTCGCGCAAGCGCAGGTTTTCGTGGCTGACGCGCTGGCTGCGGGTGAGCAGGGAATAGGCAAATTGCACCGGTTCGAGCGCGGCATAGCGGTCGACATGCTCGAACCATTCGGTCGAGTTGCGTGCGGCGTTCTGCAATTTCAGCACCTCGGTTTGGCGTTCAGCTTGATATTCGGCGAGCGCCTCTGGCAGCGCTTTGCCGCCGTGCAGCACGTCGGCCAGTTTTATCGCATCCTCGAACGCAAGCTTAGTGCCCGAGCCGATCGAGAAATGCGCGGTGTGGGCGCAATCGCCCATCAAGATCAGATTGCCGCGATGCCAAGCGTTGCAAACGATGCGCGGAAAATTGAGCCAGGCCGAACCGCGGAAATGCGCCGCGTTGGTGGATAGTTCAGCGTCGCCAAGATATTTCGCGAACAGGGCTTCGGCGGCGCGGCAGGTTTGGTCCTGGTTCATGGCGTTAAAGCCAAGCCCTGCCCAGGTCGCTTGTGAGCATTCGACGATAAAGGTGGAATTATTTGGCTCAAAAGTGTAGGCGTGGGCCCAGATCCAGCCGTGTTCGGTTTGCTCGAAAGCGAAGGTGAAGGCCTCGAACGCCTTGTTCGCGCCGAGCCAAATGTATTTGTTTGGGCGGGTGTCGATATCGACCTGGAAATCGGCGGCGAAGGCAGTGCGCATCTTGCTGTTGAGGCCGTCGCTGGCGACGACAAGATCGTATTGCGCGAAAAAGGCGGGATCGACGTCGATCTCGCGGTGAAATTCGAGTTTCACGCCCAAGGCGCAGGCGCGTTGCTGCAACAGGTTCAACAATCGCTTGCGGCCGATACCCGAGAAACCGTGGCCCGAGGAGGTGACGGTCTGGCCATGAATATGAACGTCGATGTCGTTCCAATGGGCCAGGCCGGCTTCGATTCCCGGGGCGCCGTCGGGATCGTTGGCGTGCAGGTTCTCCATGGTTTGGTCGGAAAAAACCACGCCCCAACCGAATGTGTCGCCGGGGCCATTGCGCTCGAACACGGCCACTTCGTCGCCGGGATCGCGCAGTTTCATGGAGATGGCGAAAGTGAGCCCCGCGGGTCCGCCGCCGACACAGGCAAGTTTCATTCAGATAGTTTATATATCAAATATCCGCCGAGACAAGGCCGGGCGGCACGCGATTGGCTATTGCGGGCCGGCCGGACTATTGTAACCAGCCGTCCCGGACGCCGTGTCTGGAGGTGGGGCGATTACAGATCATGGCGAGAACCCAAGCGGCCGAGTACGATCAACGGCGAGAATATATCGTCGAGCAGGCGGCGCGGCTCTATGCGCGTGATGGATTTCTAGGCGCTTCCGTGGCGGAGCTTGCAAAAGCGTGCGGCAGCTCGAAATCGGCGATCTACCATTATTATCCCTCGAAGGAAGACATCCTCTTCGATGTGATGCATTCGCATATATTGGCCTTGGATCAGGCGGCGGGCGCTGCCTCCATCAAGGCCGGCCCCGGCGCCGAGAAGCTGCGCGGGCTGGCGCGAGCGCTGATGCGCCTTTATGTCGGCGCTCACAATCGTCATAAGGTGCTGCTCAACGAACTTGACCAATTGCCAAAGGCGCGCCGCGCGCAGATCGTGGCGCTGCAGCGCGGCCTCATCGAAGTGGTGGAGGGCGCGCTCGGAGGCATCGAACCACGGCTCGGGCGCGACGCGGGCCGCTTGCGTGCCGCCGCCATGCTGTTTTTCGGCATGATCAACTGGACCCACACCTGGTTCGATCCCAAAGGCGCGGTGAGCGCGGAGGCGCTGGCGGATATGGTGGTCGATATGACGCTCGGCGGTTTGCCGCAGGTCGCGTGAATCAAGCGTCGTACGTCAGCGCCACCCCTTCGCTCACCGGCGTCGCTTGGCAGGTGAGCACGTAGCCCTCCGCCAGTTCCGCTTCGGACAGCCCGTAATTCACTTTCATCTTCACTTCGCCGGCGGTTACCTTGGCGCGGCAAGTGGCGCAGACCCCGCCCTTGCACGCGAACGGCGCCGGTAGTCCCGCCGCGCGGACGTTGTCGAGGATGGAGTGCTTTTCCGGATCGAAGGTGACGTGGACGCGCCTTCCGTTCAGCGTCACGCTCATTTTCAGGCCGGCAGCCTTTTCCTCCAGCGCGCGCGCGGCGGCGGCTTGCGCGGCGGAGCGCTCAGCAGTGGTGAAACGCTCGACCAGGACCTGAGTTTTCGCGACCCCGCGCGAAGCGAGCGCTTGCTCGATCGCGTCCATCATCGGGCCGGGGCCGCAGATGAAAAAGGCGTCGATGGCGGCCGGCGCGATCAAATTGGACAGGATGTCTTCGCACTTGGGCGCATCGAGCCGGCCGTTGAATAGCGCGATTTCCTCTTCCTCGTCTTCGAGGAAATGGAACACGCAAAGCCGGTCGATGTAGCGGTCCTTGAGGCCCGCGAGTTCTTCCAGGAACATGATACCGGCCGAAACGCGATTGCCGTAGCAGAGCGTGAAACACGAGCGCGGCTCGGTTTCGAGCGCCGTCTTGATTAGTGAAAGAATTGGCGTGATGCCCGAGCCGCCGGCAAAGGCGGCGTATTGGCGCCGCGTGTCGGCATCGAAGGCCCAGGTGAAGCTGCCGTGCGGCGGCATTATTTCAAGCATGTCGCCGGCCTTCAGCTCCTGATTGGCCCAGTTGGAAAACACGCCGCCCGCGATGCGCTTGATGCCGATCTTGAGCACGCCTTCCGACGGCGCGGCGCACAACGAATAATTCCGGCGCAGCTCCTCGCCGTTGAAATCGCGCTTTACGGTCAAGTGTTGGCCCGCCTTGAAGGCGAAGGCAGCGCGCAATTCCAGCGGCAACGCGAAGCGGATCGAGACGGCGTCGATGGTTTCGCGGCGAACTTCGTCGATGCGCAGAGTGTGAAACTCGATGCTCATCAATGGCACTTGAATCTATCGAACGGCTCGGCGCAGGCTTTGCAGCGCCAGAGCGCCTTGCAGGGCGTGGAGCCGAAGCGGCTGAGCTCCTCGGTGTCGGACGAGCCGCAGCGCGGGCATGTCGCCGGCGTTTCGTTCTTGAGCGCGGCGGCGCCGGCGCCTTGCGGCGGCGGCGCGATGCCGTAGGCGCGAAGCTTCTCGCGGCCTTCCTCGCTGATCCAATCGCTCGACCAAGGCGGCGATAGCGTTGTGGTGATGGCGACGTGTGCGAAGCCAGCTTCATCGAGCGCCGCGCGGATCGCTTGTTCGATGACAAGCGTCGCTGGGCAGCCAGTATAAGTCGGCGTGATGATGACCGCGCCGGCGCCGATCTCGCGCACGATGCCGAGATCGAGCACGGAGAGTGCGGGTATTTCAGGATCGGGGACTCGGCGCAGAATTTCACGGATCCGAGACGGCGCCATCACCACACCGCGCCGGGATAAGCGCGTTGCAGGAATTGCATTTCGCTCAACAAATGGCCGAGGTGCTCACTGTGGTGGCCGGCGCGGCCGCCAAGCACCGGGCGTCGCGCGGCCGGGCGTTGAAGCGTAGCCTCCGCGAGCACGGCGTCGATGCGCGCATCCCACGCGGGGCGAAGCGCGGCCTTGTCGATGGCGATTCCGTACCTCAGGAGCTTGGCGTCGAGTGCGTCCATCACGAACAGCTCATCGGCGAAGCGCCACATCCAATCGAGGCCCGCGATCATGCGCGCCCTGCTTTCATCGGCGCCGTCGCCCAAGCGCACGACCCAATCGGAGGCCAGGCGCGCGTGGTAAGTCACTTCCTTCACCGCCTTTGCGGCGATGGCGGCGAGGCCCGCGTCGGACGAGCGGGTCAGCGCGTCGAACTGCAATTCCTGGAAGTGCGAGAATAGCAATTGCCGCGCGATGGTCTGCGCGAAATCGCCGTTCGGTTGCTCCACTAGCAGGCAATTGGTGAAGTCGAGCACGTCGCGATGGAAGGCGAGCGCGTCGGCGTCGCGGCCCTTGGCTTCGGCTTTGCCCGCCACGCCAAGGAAATGCGTCGCTTGGCCGATCAGATCGAGCGCGACGTTTGCCAGCGAGAGGTCGACCTCCAGGGCCGGCGCACGCCCGCACCATTCGCCCAGGCGCTGCCCAAGGATGAGGCTGTCATCGCCGAGGCGCAGCGCGTATTGCGCGAGCGGTGGGAGCGCGCTCATCGGCATGCGCTCGCCCTTGCAGGGCGCACGCCCCTCCGCCCCACCGGCTGCTCCGCAGCCGGCGGCGATACATCCGGGGTCGCTTTGCGATCCCGAGGCGGGGGAGGGTAGGGTGGGGGGTGTAGGCGCGATGTTTCTGCAAACCCACCGCCGTCACCCCCACCCCCTGCCCCCTCCCCGCAAGGGGGAGGGGGATGTTTGTGCGCATTTCGCCGGGGCCCGCCTGCTGGCCCAAAAAAAGGTATCGAAGCGTTTGTCTGGCGCATGATGCAGAGGTCAGATGTGCTTGATATGGTCGGGGATCGTGTAAAAGGTCGGGTGGCGATAGATCTTGTCTTCCGCCGGCTCGAACAGCGCGCCTGCGTCGCCTGGATCGGAGGCAGTGATGGTCGAAGATTCCACCACCCACAGGCTCACGCCCTCCATGCGCCGCGTGTAGGCATCACGCGCGTGCTCCAGCGCCATCGTCGCATCCGCTGCGTGGACGCTGCCGGCGTGGCGGTGCGAAAGCCCGCCCTTGCCGCGCACGAACACCTCCCAAAGCGGCCAGTCTTTTGTGTATTCGGCCTTGCTCATGGCTTCCTCATGGAACGCGCTGGAAATCAAAACCGAAGCGCCGCGTCGATCCATCATCGCGCAGCGCGATCACCCACGAACTCATCTGGTTCGCGTCGGCGCGACGATAGCCCATTTCGAGCGCATGGCGCGGCGTTGCTTCAAGGCTGGTGAAGGTGACGGCGTCATCGCTCGCCTCGGTCAGCGTCAGCGCGATCGGGCCATCGTTTTCCCAAGTCCGATAGTCGGGATGGAAATGGTTGTAGCGCATGACGACGCGATCCCGCTCGGCCGCCACAACGATAAACTCAATCGTGCCGACCTTGCCCGCTTGCACGAGCCGCACGCTGCCTTGCGCGACGCCGCCGGCTGGCGCCAACCACATTTCCTCAATTACCACATCGGCGGTTTCGCTGCGCCAGTGGCCGGCGAGGAACGCCAACTTATCGAGGGCGGCGGGCGAAACGGGCGCTGGCGCTGTCATCACTCCGCCGCTTGTTTCGCGGCTTCACGCTTCGCCGCGTGCGCGGCCGCCGCCTCGCGCACCCATTGGCCGTCTTCCCAGGCTTTCACGCGCGCGGCCATGCGCTCCTTCGCAACCGGGCCTTCGCCGCGCACGATTGCGTAGAATTCTTCCCAGTCGATGTCGCCGAAATCGTAGTGGCCGCGCGCGTCATTCCATTTGAGCTTCTTGTCGGGAACCTTCAGGCCAATAGCTTCTGCTTGCGGCACTGTGACATCGACAAATTTCTGCCGCAGCTCATCGTTGGTTTCGCGCTTGATGCGCCAGCGTATGCTTTGCTCGGTGTTGGGGGATTTATCGTCCGGGGGCCCAAACATCATCAAGCTCGGCCACCACCAGCGATCGAGTGCGTCTTGCGCCATGCGCATTTGCTCGCGCGTGCCCGCCGCCATCGCCATCATAATCTCGTAGCCTTGGCGCTGGTGGAAGCTTTCCTCCTTGCACACCCGCACCATGGCGCGCGCGTAGGGCCCATACGAGGTGCGCTGTAATGGCACTTGGTTCATGATCGCCGCGCCATCCACCAGCCAGCCAATGGCGCCGATGTCGGCCCAGGTCAGGGTCGGGTAGTTGAAGATGGTGGAATATTTGGCGCGGCCCGAATGCAGCGCTTCGATCATCTCCTCGCGCGAGGCGCCGAGCGTCTCGGCGGCAGCATAGAGATAAAGCCCGTGGCCGCCTTCGTCCTGCACCTTGGCAAGCAGGATCGCCTTGCGGCGCAAATTCGGCGTGCGCGTGATCCAATTGCCCTCCGGCAGCATGCCGACGATTTCCGAATGGGCGTGCTGGGAAATCTGACGCACCAGTGTGCGCCGGTAGGCCTCTGGCATCCAATCCTTGGGCTCGATGAATTCATCGCCCGCTACACGCGCTTCGAACGCGGCGATCCGGCTTGGGTCCTCCGCGGGCTCTGGGGCTTTCTTGGCCTTTGCCGCCTTTGTTTTTGGGTCGCTTAGATCGGTCGTGTACACGGGCCGGCTCCCTGAAGCCGCGAGGCTAAAGCCGTCCGCTCGGACGGTCAATGGATTTCTGAAGTGCGGACCGGATGGCGGCCAAAATTGACCGTTCGACCGCTCCGTCATAGTGCTGGCGCGGCGTCCTGGCTCGGCGGCGCGAGGCCGCCGCGGAGGCAACATGAGCTACGAGACCGTCCAACTGGAAACCCGCGCAGGCGTCGCGCGCGTAACGCTCAACCGGCCGGAGCGCTTGAACAGCTTTACCGCGCAGATGCACGACGAGCTTTCGCGCGCGCTGCATGAGGTGTCCATGAGCGCCGCGCGCGTGCTGGTTCTCACTGGCGCCGGGCGCGGGTTTTGCGCCGGTCAGGATCTATCCGATCGAGCCGTGTCGCCCGGCGGCAACATCGATCTGGGGGAGTCGCTGGAGAAGCGCTACAATCCGCTGGTTCGCCGGCTCGCAAGTTTGGAAATGCCGGTGATCTGCGCCGTCAATGGCGTGGCCGCCGGCGCCGGCGCCAATATCGCGCTCGCCTGCGATATCGTCATCGCCGCGAGAAGCGCGAGATTCATCCAATCCTTCGCCAATATCGGCCTTATTCCGGATTCCGGGGGCACCTCGACTCTGCCGCGCCTGGCAGGCCAAGCGCGCGCGCTTGGCCTGGCGCTCACCGGCGAGCCGCTCAGCGCCGAGCGCGCCGAGGCTTGGGGCATGATCTGGAAATGCGTCGATGACGATAAACTTGCCGCGGAGGTCGATGCGCTGGCCACGAAATTCGCAGCCGCGCCAACCAAAGGGCTAGCCGCGACCAAAAAGCTGATCCGCGAGAGCGGCGCGCGCACGCTTGACGCCCAGCTCGACATCGAGCGCGACATGCAAAGCGCGCTCGGCCGCAGCAACGATTATCGCGAAGGCGTCGCCGCGTTCCTAGAAAAACGCGCGGCGAAATTTACCGGAAGCTGACCCGATGACACCGATGACCTTGCAAAACTACGCCGAAGGCCGTTGGGTCACCGGGAGCGGAGGCCTCGCCGAACTGCGCTCGGCGGTTACCGGCGAGGCCGTCGCGCTGACTTCGTCGCAGGGGCTCGATTTCGCCGCCATGGCGCGCTTTGCGCGCGAGCAGGGCGGCCCGGCGCTTCGCGCGCTCAGCTTCCATGATCGCGCGCGCATGCTGAAGGCGCTGGCCGAAGCGCTGACCGCCCGCAAGCAGGAGCTTTACGAGCTCAGTTACAATACTGGCGCAACCAAGGCAGACGCCTGGATCGATATCGACGGCGGCATCGGCACCTTTGCAGTCTATCAATCCAAGGGCCGCCGCGAACTGCCGAACCAGCGCATTTTGATCGATGGCGCCGTGGAGGCGCTCTCGCGCAACGGGACCTTTCAGGGCTTGCACGTCTATACTTCGCTGCAGGGCGTGGCGGTCCACATCAATGCCTTCAACTTTCCGGTTTGGGGCATGTTGGAAAAACTGGCGCCGAGTCTCCTCGCTGGAATCCCCGCCATCGTGAAACCGGCGAGCGCGACAGCTTATCTGACCGAAGCCGCTTTTCGCATCATGATCGAGGCCGACGTGCTGCCGAGGGGCGCGCTGCAGCTGGTCGCCGGTTCGCTCGGCGACATGTTCGAGCACCTGACCTGCCAGGATGTCGTGTCTTTTACCGGCTCGGCGCGGACCGCCGAGAACCTGCAGGCTCACCGCGTCATCGTCCGCGAGAGCGTGCGTTTCGTGGCCGAGCGCGACTCGCTCAACGCCTGCGTATTGGGGCCGGACGCAATTCCGACCGCACCGGAGTTCGAGCTCTTTATCAAGGAAGTGATCAAGGAAATGAGCGTCAAGGCGGGCCAAAAGTGCACCGCCATCCGCCGCGCTTTCGTGCCGGCGGACTTGCTCGACACGGCGCAAGCAGCCTTGCAGGCGCACCTAATGCGGATCGTCGTCGGCGACCCGCGCGACCAGGACACCCGCATGGGCCCGCTGGTGAGCTTGACGCAACGCGAGGACGTGCGCGCGCGCATCGCCGACCTGTCCAAGGACGCGGAAATCGTGTTCGGTGACCCCGCGCGCGTCGCGGTCAGCGGCGCCGATGCGGAGCAAGGCGCGTTCGTGTCGCCCATCCTGCTGCGTTGCGAGCGTCCCTGGGAGGCGCGCGCCGTGCACGATGTCGAGGCCTTCGGCCCGGTATCGACGCTGATGCCTTACAAGGACGGCGCCGACGCCATCGCCCTGGCCAATCGCGGCAAGGGCTCATTGGTGATGAGCGTGTTCAGCCACGACACGGATTTCGCCAGCGACATCGTGCTCGGCGCCGGCGCGTTCCATGGCCGCATCGCCTTCATCGACCGCGACAGCGCCAGGGAATCCACCGGCCACGGCTCGCCCATGCCGCACCTGGTGCATGGCGGCCCCGGGCGCGCCGGCGGCGGCGAGGAGATGGGTGGCCTGCGCGGCGTCACCCATTACATGCAGCGCACCGCCTTGCAGGGGCATCCGCGCGTGCTTAGCGCGATCGTGAAGCGTTACATTGCGGGCGCGCCCACGCTGGGCTCCGATCCGCACCCGTTCCGCCTCAAGTTTCACGACCTCGCCATCGGCGCCCAACTGAAAACCAAAGCGCGCGAAATCACGCTCGAGGACATCGAGCATTTTGCTCGCTTCACCGGCGACACATTCTATGCGCACATGGACGAAGCGGCCGCCGCCGCCAATCCGCTGTTTGGCGGGCGCGTCGCGCACGGCTATCTGATCTTGGCCTTCGCCGCGGGTCTGTTCGTCGATCCCGATCCCGGCCCGGTGCTGGCCAATTATGGCCTCGACAATTTGCGCTTCGTCAAACCGGTGAAACCCGGCGAGGCGATTAGCGTTGCGCTCACGGTGAAAGAAAAAACCCTGCGCAAACCCGACCAAGGCGAAGTGCGCTGGGATGTTGTGGTGACCAATAGCGCAGGCGAAACTGTCGCGGCGTACGATCTGCTGACCCTGAACGCGGCGTAAAGGGACCCACGCGCAGGGGCCTGCCCAAACGTACCATTCGATGGGTTTATAGTCACGGAGCGGTGCTAACTCTTCACCGGCACTTCGATTTCGCTGCCGGATTCGCGAAAGCGCAGACTCATCTCCGCCATCCCGCGCTCCGCCTCTTCCTTCGCCTTCGCGTAATCACGCACATCCTGCGTGATCTTCATCGAGCAGAATTTCGGGCCGCACATGGAACAGAAGTGCGCTGTCTTGTGCGCTTCTTTGGGCAGCGTGGCGTCGTGGAACTTGCGCGCGGTGTCGGGGTCTAGGCTTAGATTGAACTGATCTTCCCAGCGGAACTCAAATCTTGCTCGTGAGACCGCATCGTCGCGCAGGCGCGCGGCGGGGTGGCCTTTGGCGAGGTCCGAAGCATGCGCGGCGATCTTGTAGGTGATGACGCCGGTCTTCACGTCGTCGCGGTCGGGCAGGCCGAGGTGCTCCTTCGGCGTGACGTAGCAGAGCATCGCCGTGCCGAACCAGCCGATCATGGCGGCCCCAATTGCAGACGTGATGTGGTCGTAGCCGGGCGCGATGTCGGTGGTGAGTGGACCCAAAGTGTAGAACGGCGCCTCGCCGCACACGGCGAGCTGCTTGTCCATATTTTCCTTGATCTTGTGCATCGGCACGTGGCCGGGGCCTTCGATCATGACTTGCACGCCGTGCTTCCAGGCGATCTTGGTGAGCTCGCCCAGGGTTTCCAATTCCGCGAATTGCGCCGCGTCATTGGCGTCGGCGATCGAGCCGGGGCGCAGGCCATCGCCCAATGAGAACGACACATCGTAAGCGCGCATGATTTCGCAGATGTCTTCGAAGTGCGTGTAGAGAAAGCTCTCTTTGTGGTGGCTAAGGCACCATTTGGCCATGATCGAGCCGCCGCGCGAGACAATGCCGGTGACGCGCTTGGCGGTGAGATGGATGTAGGCCAGCCGCACGCCGGCATGCACGGTGAAATAATCGACGCCCTGTTCAGCCTGTTCGATCAGCGTGTCGCGGTAGACTTCCCAGCTCAAATCCTCGGCCGCGCCGTCGACTTTTTCCAGCGCCTGATAGATCGGCACTGTTCCTATTGGCGCCGGCGCGTTGCGGATGATCCAGTCGCGAATGTTGTGGATGTTGCGGCCGGTGGAGAGGTCCATCACCGTGTCGGCGCCCCAGCGGATCGCCCACACCATCTTCTCCACTTCCTCGGCCATCGAGGAGGTGACGGCGGAATTGCCGATATTGGCGTTTATTTTGGTAAGAAAGTTGCGGCCGATGATCATCGGCTCGAGTTCGGCGTGGTTGATGTTGGCGGGAATGATGGCGCGCCCGCGGGCGATCTCGGAGCGCACGAATTCCGGGGTGACGATATCGGGGATCGAAGCGCCGAAGGATTCACCGTCGCGTTGAGCTTGGCCTGGACCGCCGGCGCCCTCGCCGGCATGCGCGGCGCTGGCCGGTGAGGCGCCGGCGGTCCAGGCCAAACGGCGCAAATTCTCCCTGGTCGCGACGAACTCCATCTCCGGCGTGATGATCCCGCGGCGCGCGTATTCAAGTTGCGTCACGCAGGCATCGCCTTTCGCGCGCAGCACTTTGTGCTTCACCGGAAACGGCGGCGTGAGTTTTTCGGGGCCGACCTTGCCGTTATCGACATCCAGCACCGCACGCCCCGCGATCGCTTCCACGTCGCCGCGTGCGCGCACCCAGGCTTCGCGCTCGCGAGGCAAGCCTGCATCGATGTCGATCGCCACATCGGGGTCGGTGTAGGGCCCGCTCGGATCGTAGAGCGTCAGCGGCGGCTCGCCCGCGCTCGGATGCAGCGCCACTTCGCGGAACGGCACGCGCAGCTCTGGGTGCGCGCACCCAGAAACATAGATCTTGCGCGAACCGACAATGGCGCCGGTGCTGACTTTGGGCGTGGCGAAAGCCGACGCCGGTACGGGTTTGTTCATTTGCGGGAGCTTTCAGCGCGCAGCGTGCCGGCGATATAGCCGGCGTAAGAGAGCCAAACTCCGATCAAGGCGATGACGCAGCCGGCGATCGGCATGATGTTGGGTTGGGTGAGCACGTAGAAAGCGGCGTCGCGCACCAGGCTTGGCGCCAGCAGCAAAACCGCCCCGCGCGCCAGCATGATCCAGCCAAGCACCGAGATAATGCCGGCGCTGATGCTGTCCCAGCGTTGATGCAGCGCGATCAGGGCGAGCCCGATCGCCAAAGTGGTGAAGCCCGCGAACGCCATCAAAGCGTCATCGCCGAGAAAATCGCCCAGCATGGCGCGCATGCGCGCGTGCTGGGAAATCAGCATCACCCCCGCGACCACCAGGAGCGGCCCCAGGATGCGCGCGAGGATAAAAGTTGTATCTGGCTTCATCTTGTCTCTCCCTCCGCCGGCATAACCCGGATCAGGTTCGCGGGTCGCGGGGCCGGGCCCGCCTCTCAGCTGCGCCGCAGCAGCTCCCCGGAGAAGCACGGGACACTAGCTGGAGGCGCGCTCGCGTCAAGCGTTGCGCGGGGTGTGGGAGATGCGATACCAGCGCCCAAGGAGCAGCGCATGGGTGGTCCAGCGGAATATACGATACTGGTTTTGCTGGTGGCGGCGGGCGTCGGCTTGTGGACAGTGCACGACCGACTGGCGCAAGTGCAGCGCGACGTCGAGGCGATCAAGCGAAAACTCGGCGCGGATGATGCGCCGCCGGCGCAGGAATAGCGCTAGCAATTGGGGGCGTGGTGCGGAACGTGGTGCTGCATCGATACAGGCGCCCTATCCTGAGGGGCGCCCCCTTACCCGGCGCTGCGCGCCACCCTTTCCCCTCGCGGGGGCGAGGGGAAATCCTTGCGCCACCACGCCCTTCGTAGCGAAGCTTTGTCACCCAACCCGTCCCCGGACCAAATCTTCCACCACGCTCGGGTCCGCCAGCGTGCTCGTATCCCCCAAATTCCCGAGCTCATTCTCCGCGATCTTGCGGAGAATCCTCCGCATGATTTTTCCCGAGCGCGTTTTCGGCAGGCCGGGGGCGAATTGGATCGCGTCCGGCCGCGCGATGGGGCTGATTTCGCGGGACACCCATTGCTTAAGCTCCGCCGCCAGTGCCTCATCGCCGGCTTCGCCGACGTTTAGCGTCACATAGGCATAAATCCCGGTGCCTTTGATGTCGTGCGGCATGCCGACCACGGCGGCTTCGGCCACTTTCGCGTGCGCCACCAAGGCGCTTTCGATTTCCGCGGTGCCGAGGCGATGGCCAGACACATTCAAAACGTCATCGACGCGCCCGGTGATCCAATAATAGCCGTCCTCATCGCGGCGGGCTCCGTCGCCCGTGAAATATGCGCCGGGATAAGTGCGGAAATAAGTCTCGAAGAAACGCGGATGATCGCCGTACACCGTGCGCATCTGGCCGGGCCATGAATCCAGCAGCACCAGATTGCCGCTGGCCGCGCCGTCGAGGAAATTTCCCGTTTCATCCACCAGAGCGGGTTTGATGCCAAAGAAAGGCCAGGTCGCCGAGCCGGCTTTCAGCGCGGTCGCGCCGGGCAGAGGCGTAATGAGGATGCCGCCGGTTTCGGTCTGCCACCAAGTATCCACAATGGGACAGCGCCCGTCGCCGACGATGCGATGATACCAGAGCCACGCTTCCGGATTGATCGGCTCGCCCACGGTGCCAAGCAGGCGCAAGCTCGCCCGCGAGGTTTTTTTCACCGGCCCATCGCCCTCGCGCATCAGCGCGCGCAGCGCTGTCGGCGCGGTATAGAAGGTGTTGACCTTGTGCTTGTCGATCACGTCCCAGAAGCGCGAGACGCTCGGATAATTTGGCACGCCCTCGAACATCAGCGTAGTCGCACCATTCGCCAGCGGGCCATAGACGATGTAGGTGTGCCCAGTCACCCAGCCGACATCGGCAGTACACCAGAAAATGTCGCCTTCGTGATAATCGAACACGTATTGGTGGGTCATGCTCGCGTACACCAGATAACCGCCGGTCGTATGCAGCACGCCTTTGGGCTTTCCGGTAGAACCCGAAGTGTACAAGATGAACAGCGGATCCTCCGCGTTCATCGCTTCCGGCGCGCAATCAGCGGAGACTTTCTCCGCTTCGGCCTCGTAGCTCACGTCGCGGCCCGCGAGCATCGGCACGGCCGCGCCAGTGCGGCCCACGACGATAACGCTGGTCACTCCCGGCGCCAATGCCAGCGCCGCATCGACGTTCAGCTTCAGCGGAATGATCCTGCCGCCGCGCACGCCTTCGTCGGCGGTGATGACACATCTGGAATTGCAATCCTTGATGCGGCCCGCGAGGCTTTCCGGCGAAAAGCCGCCGAACACCACCGAATGAATCGCCCCGATGCGCGCGCAAGCCAGCATCGCGCACGCCGCCTCCGGAATCATCGGCATGTAGATGGTGACGCGGTCGCCTTTTTTTACACCGCGAGCCTTCAGCACGTTGGCGAAGCGGCACACTTCTTCGTGCAATTCGCGATAGGTGATTTCGAGCGAATCCGCCGGATCGTCGCCTTCCCAGATGATGGCGACCTGGTCGCCGCGCTTTTCCAAATGCCGGTCGAGGCAATTGACCGAGGCGTTGAGCACGCCGTCCTCGTACCAGCGGATGCGAAAATCGGCCTCGTTGAAGCTGGTGTCCTTCACCTTGGTATAGGGCCGCATCCAATCCAGACGCTGTCCGTGCACGCCCCAGAACGCCTCCGGGTCAGCCAGCGCGGAGGCATGCATGGCGCGACAGGCGACATCATCGACAAAAGCGCGCTTGGCCCATTCAGGCGGGACGGGGAGGGTGACGGGATCGGACATGGGGGCTTCCTTTGGGCGTCAGTGTTGAGGAAGTAGCGCCGCGCTTCAAGCACCCACCGATTCCCGGATTCGCCGAAAGCGAAGTCGGGGACCCATAAGCACAAGCGCTGGCGCTCTTTGGCCCAACTTCAGGGACCGAAGCGGCACGTTTAGACGCCGCGCTGCGTCTCAAAGCCGGGGCGATACCTGCGGCTGCCGAGCAGCGTGCGGCCGGCATCGAGGGTGACTTCGAAGTCGCCGGACGGCGTCGGCTTCAGCGACGCCATACGCGTTCGGTTGAGGAGGCGCGAACCTTGCACGCGCCCGAAGCCAGCGCGCAGTGAGCCGCGCTTCCCAGGACGCGAGTGTGCCGCGCACCAAGTGCGTTCGCGTGGTTGTGTCGAACTCGACGTAATTGCCAGCGGCTTCGACGAAGAGAATTTGACCTAGGACGCCGTTGTCCGCTGCTGCGCGTCTGGATCGGATTGCCCTCGAAAGGTCAAAAACCAGCGACAGGCCTCTATTGCCCCACGCTCGCCGCGCGCCGAAACACCGTGCGTATCGTGAAATTGCTCACCAGCCGCCGCACCCCCGGCAGCCGTGACAGCGTTTCCTGGTGCACGCGTTCGTAGCGGTCGTCGTCGTGCAGCACGATGCGCAGGAGATAGTCGCTTTCCCCTGTCATCAGATGGCAGTCCTGCACTTCGCGGCAGAGCGCCACCGCGCGCTCGAACTTGGCCATGGTCTCGCTGCGCTGGTTCTCGAGCGTGACGGCGACGAACACGGTTGCGCCGCGCCCCAGCGCCTTCTCCGACAAGATCGCCGCATAGCCCTCGATCACGCCCGCGGCCTCCATCGCCTTGACGCGGCGATGGCAGGCCGACGGAGAGAGCCCCACGCGCTCGGCGAGCGCAGCGCTGGTGAGCGCCCCGTCGCGTTCGAGGGCGAGCAGGATTTTGTGGTCGAAGGCGTCGAGTGGGGGAGGAAGAATTGGCGTCATGAGCGACAATATGCATGAAAGTAGGCGTTTGCGAACCAAAAAACGCTCAAATATCGAAGAATGCGCACGCCAATTGGGATATTTAAGCGCTGAACCAACCGCTCCCGCTCCCATCCAGGGGCAGGGGTTGGGGTGAAATCGGTGTTGCGACTTGAAGCGCCGACATGGACCGCCGGCGTCCTCGCCGGCCCTTGTTTGCGCGTGGTGTGGCGGTGCCGGCGGGGACGCCGGCGGTCCATACATAACGGAGAAACACATGCGCGTCGGCTGCCCAAAGGAAATCAAGGTCCATGAATATCGCGTCGGCCTGACGCCGGAGAGCGCCGCCGAGCTGGTGCGCGCCGGCCACGAAGTGCTGTTGGAGACTAGAGCCGGCGAGGGGATCGGCGCGCCGGACGGCGTATACGAAAAAGTCGGCGTGAAGATTCTCGCCAACGCTGATGCGGTGTTCGCGGAAGCCGAGATGATCGTGAAGGTGAAGGAGCCGCAAGCGGTCGAGATCGCGCGGCTGAAGCCCAAGCACACGCTGTTCACCTATCTCCACCTCGCGCCCGATCCGGAACAAGCCGAAGGGCTGATGAAGTCGGGCGCGACGTGCATCGCTTATGAAACCGTCACCGACGCGGCGGGGCGCTTGCCGCTCTTGAAGCCGATGAGCGAAGTGGCCGGCCGCATGTCGATCCAAGTCGGCGCGCATTTCCTGGAAAAAGCCAATGGCGGCCGCGGCGTGCTGATGGGCGGGGTGCCCGGGGTGCGGCCAGCGGACGTGGTGATCCTCGGCGCCGGGGTTGCCGGCTACAACGCGGCGCAAATAGCGGTGGGGATGCGGGCGCGGGTCACCGTGTTCGACAAGAACCCGGCACGGCTGGAGGAACTCGACCGCGAGTTCAATGGCCGCCTGGAAACCGTGTACTCAACCCGCGCGGCGGTGGAAGAGGCGGTGAAAGAGGCCGATGTCGTGGTTGGCGCGGTCTTGGTGGCGGGCGCGGCGGCGCCGAAGCTGATCACGCGGCCGATGCTGAAAACCATGCGCCCCGGCTCGGTGCTGGTGGATATCTCCATCGACCAAGGCGGCTGCTTTGAAACCTCACACGCGACCACGCATAGCGATCCCGTGTTCACGGTCGACGGCGTCATCCATTATTGCGTCGCCAACATGCCTGGCGCGGTGGCGCGCACCAGCGCGTTCGCGTTGAACAACGCCACGCTGCCGTTTGCATTGGCTCTGGCCAACAAGGGCTACAAGCAAGCGCTGAAGGACGATGCGCACTTGGCGGCGGGGCTCAACGTGCACGACGGCGCGATCGCGCATGAAGCCGTCGCGAAGGATTTGGGGAAGCCGTACAAAAGGCCGGGGTGGTTGGGGTGAGGTGGTTTTTGGACCGCAGTTGACATTTGACGATCTGGCCAACCTCGCGGAAACTTTGAGCTGTGAGTTTTGTTCGCGCCCCCTTTGCGATCTCGGTTCTCGTCGCGCTGTTGGCCGCATGTGCGACATTGGCCGATGAAGCGATACGGGAAGGCGTATACATGGCGCGCTACGATTGGATCGACCAATTTTTTCCCGATAATACGCTATGGGCGCATTGTACGCGCACTGAAGGTGAACGATGCCGACTCATATCGACGGCCCCGAACACCTACCAATGCACTTATCAAGAATGGGCGCCTCGTCGTCCTTGGTCAACGAAGAGGGCTGTGATCAGATTGGATGGTGAGAGGTGGCGCTGGGTTGATGGAGACGCACCGTCCTGCTCGATGACAGTCATGGAAATGAGCCCAGGCTAATGTTTGTCTTCGGTCGAAATCAGTCTCCACCGTCATTCCGGCCTCGCGGGACGCGAGAGCCGGAATCCAGGAGATCGTAACGCATCGCATTTGCCCCCGACTTCCGGCCTCGCGCCGCGCGTTCACAGCTTGATTTGTGCCCACACCTGTGACACATTACCCGCCAGGAGCATTCCCATGGCCGCCAGGATGGGAGTTCGCGAGTTTCGCGACAATTTCACCGCCATCGCCCGCGAGGCAATCGAGCCGGTGATTATCACCAAGCACGACAAGGTGGTGGGCTGGTTCATGCCGGCCAAGCGGGCGCCGGCCAAGACGGTGCGCGAGGTGTTCGAGAAGCTCGATCAGACACGCCGCGGCCTTGAAGCGCGCGGGATCGACGTTGACAAGCGCTTGAGAGAGCTTGGCCTCGATCAAGAAGCACCGCACCCGGAGGCGCGCTCCAAATCCGCGCGGAGCCCGACAAAAAGGCCGAAGCGGCGATGATCTTTCTCGACGCCAATATCTTGGTGTCCGCAATACTTGGCACGCACACGAAACAAGCCCTGAGAGCGGCGCTTGCACGCGACGTAGACCTCGGCGTCACGGAAGCGCAGCTGGTTGAGGCCGAGAGTGTGCTCGTGCGGACGCTTGGGCTGTCGCGCGAGCGGGCGATTGAGGCGTTGGAAGCGATCGCGCGCCTCGTGCTGGTCGCGCCGGAGGCGTTCTACGCAACGTATGAACCTGCCGCCCGCGCGCGCCTGCACGCCCGCGGCCAACCGGATTGGCCCGTGCTTGCCGCCGCGCTCGCCGCTGACGGTGGCGTCTGGAGCCACGACCGCGACTTCTTCGGCATCGGCGCGCCGCTCTGGTCCACGCGCAACATAAAGTTTGCGATGTAGGGCCTCAGCCAGCGAGAGTTCCGGGGGCGCCCCGGAATGCCGGTGGAGTTTGATGGGCGCTCGTGAGAGCATACCCCCATGCCGGTCACCCCCGCCCGCGCGCGCAAATTGGCGCTATCGCTCGAAAATGTGAGCGAGGCGCCGCATTTTGACCACGCCGCGTTCCGCACGCCGCGCAAGATTTTCGCCACGCTGGCGAACAGCGGCGTTGACTTGACTTTCATGTTCGATTCCGCGCTGCAGGAATTTTATTGCGAGCAGGCGCCGGAGGCCATTTCACCCGTGCCCGGCGGCTGGGGTCGCATGGGGGCGACGCGTTGCGAGCTAAAGAAGATCGACGAAGTGACGTTCTTCTCCGCGCTCAAGGCCGCGCACGCGCTGGCCAATGCGCCAAAGCCGAAGCGGACGAAGCCATAACAGATATGTGTCGTATTGAACCCTCGCCCCCGAGAGGGGGGAGAGGGTAGGGTTAGGGGGCGGCGCGGCATTTAGAGGTGCGCGTGGGTCACGTTGTGACAGCGCCAACCCGCAAACGGCGGCGCTCCACCCTCACCCTGCCCTCTCCCTCCTACAGGAGGGAGAGGGTGGCGCTCGACTTGCGGGCGCCGTGCTCTCGGCAGTCACATTGCGCGCAGCCCGCGCATCCACGCCGAGCACAACCCGCATCATGGGAAATGAGGTGCATTGTAAGCTTTCATTCAGCATTACTGAGCTATCGTCACACCCGGAGTACGCTCATGCACGAGAAGAAAATCGGCGAGCCGTGTCCGACCTGTGAGACGCCGCTGCAACGCCGGCCATCCACCTTCCGCACTGTTGTCGGCGACGTCGCCTTTTGCGCCCGCTGCTGCTCCTCGTTCGTGCTGGTAAGCGCGGACGATTTGGCGCTGGCGCTGCCAATACCGCCGGAATGCGTCCAGGTCTGAATTTCGCTAGCATTCGGGGCGGCGCTGCCGGTTGGCTGTGCGGGCGACGCGGGCTTAGCCTTGGATCGCCTTGCCGGCATCTTCCTGCCGGCTGGCAGCCGGCGGTTGGAGAAGATTCGCTTCCGGGATCAGCGCGCGCATGCGCTTGCCGAACGAGATCAGGCAGTCCTCACTCGGCGCCAATGGCCCGCTTGTGTAGCTGGATGAAGCCATGCCGTCCTGCACGGCCTGGATCAAAGCGGTGTCCTCGACATTGACTTGGCGGTTGATGCGCCAATTGAGCAAACGCGCGGCCTTCATCTCGCGGCTTGCATCGGGATGCGCGTAAGCGATTTCGCGGATCATGGTGTGCGTAGCCGACACGGGCATGAATTGCATGAAATCGACTTGGTCGGGATAGATATCGAAGGCGATATTGGGCCAGAGTTTGTAATAGGCCCAGAGTTTGCGCCGCGCCGGCGGGATATGATCAAAGCCGTCCAGCAATTTTTGGTAAGCGCGCTCCGACCAATTCGCCGACGGCGCATCGGTGATGGTTCCCGACATTTTATCCACCCACTCGCGCGCCTCAATCTTGTAGGTGCCCGCAAACAGCCGCAAGAGGCCGGGATGGGCGACTGGGATGTGCATGCCGTCGGAATAATTATCGCCGACGTTTTTCCAGTTCACACTTCGTGGCCGGAGCGTGACGCGGCCATTGGGCACGAGTGTTTCTAGCTCGAATTGCGCCAGTTCTTCAGCATAAGGCGCCATCATCTCGGCGATGCTGGGCAGGCCCTGCGCGAAGCGAATGAAAATGAAGCCCTGGAATATCTCCTGCTCCACTGACTTTAAGCCAAGCTCTTTGGTCTTCAGCCCCTCAAAGCCCTGCCATTTCGGCGCGCCTGCAAAACCGCCGTCGAGCTTGTAGCTCCAAGCATGATAGGGGCAAACCAAGCGATGCCCACACGAGCCGCGAGCCTCGCCGGCGATTTTGCCGGCGCGGTGGCGGCAAACATTGTGGAAAGAGCGCAGTACGCCGCCCTCGCCGCGCAAGGTGACGACGCGCTCGCCCAATAGCTCCAGCGTTACGTAATCGCCGACGTTCGGGGCATCGCTCGCATGGCCCATGATGTGCCACGCGGTGCGAAACACTTTCTCGCGCTCAAGCTCGAAGAAACGCTGGTCGGTATAGAGCCAGGCGGGGAGGGATTGGTGATTCATCTCAACCGATACCGTCATTCCGGGGCGCACGAAGTGCGAACCCGGAACCCAGGGGCTTCAAACGCAGTGCTTTACGATCCCCTGGGTCCCGGATCGCGCTTCGCGCGTCCGGGATGACGGAGTGTGTGTGGAAATGACTCACTCAAAAGCCCCCAAAGTTCACGAACTTCGTTTCCAAATATTCCTCTAGTCCCTCAACCCCGCCTTCGCGCCCAAGCCCGCTCTCTTTCCAACCGCCGAAGGGGATGACTTCGTTGGAGAACACGCCTTCGTTGATCGAGACCATGCCGTATTCGAGCCGCTCGGCCACGCGCCAGGCGCGGTTCACGTCCTGGGTGAAGAAATAGCCCGCCAGCCCAAACGGCGTGTCGTTAGCGATGGCCACGGCTTCGTCTTCGGTTTTGAAGCGGATCAGCGGAGCTACGGGGCCGAAGATTTCTTCGCGATTGACCCGCATCTCGCGGGTAACGCCCGCCAGCACGGTCGGCGCGTAGAATTGCGCGCCGGCGGAATGGCGTTTGCCGCCAGTGAGCGCGACAGCGCCCGAGGCCAGCGCTTCGGCCACCATGGCTTCAACTTTTTCAATCGCGCTCTGGTCGATCAGCGGTCCGATTTCGACGCCTTCGCCTTGCCCGTCGCCAACTTTGAGTTTCGGCACGGCGTCGGCGAGCCTCGAAGAGAATTCGTCGTAGATGGAATCCTCCACCAATAACCGATTGGCGCACACGCAGGTCTGCCCCGCATTGCGAAACTTCGAAGCGATCGCGCCTCTCACGGCTTTGCCCAAGTCAGCGTCGGCGAACACCAAGAGCGGCGCGTTGCCGCCAAGCTCAAGCGAAACGCGCTTCACTGTCGAGCCGACACACGCCGCGCCCAAGCGCTTGCCGATCTCGGTTGACCCAGTGAACGAAAACTTCCGCACCAGCGGGCTTTCGCACATCACCCGCCCCACGTCCGAGGCGCGGTTCGTGGTCACCACATTGAACACGCCCTTGGGCACGCCGGCTTTCTCCGCCAGCTCCGCCAGCGCCAACGCGGTGAGCGGCGTTTGCGAGGGCGGTTTCAGCACGATGGTGCATCCCGCCGCCAAAGCCGGGGCGGCCTTGCGGGTGATCATCGCCATCGGAAAATTCCACGGGGTCACCGCCGCGCACACGCCGATGGGTTGTTTGATGGTGATATAACGCCGGCTCGTGGTGGTGGTGGGGATGGTGCGCCCATAGGCGCGCTTGGCCTCCTCGCCGAACCATTCGACGAACGAGGCGCCGTAGGCGGCTTCGCCCTTGGCTTCGGCCAGCGGCTTGCCGCCTTCAAGCGTGATCAGACGCGCCAAGCGGTCGATGTCGGCCATCATCAAATCGTACCAGGCGCGCAAAATAAGCGAGCGCTCCTTGGCTGGCCTTGACGCCCAGGCCGGAAACGCGGCGTGCGCGGCGGCGATGGCTTGCTCGGTCTCGGCCGCGCCAAGGTCGGGAACTTTGGCAATCACCTCTTGGGTGGCCGGGTTGAACACCGGGAATTGCGACGCCGAAGAGCGCCACTGACCGTCAATGTAAGATTCGCAACGCAAATTCATGCGGCAGGTTCCTTCTTGGAACGACTTTGCGCAACCTCAATGCCGCTGCAAGGCCCCTGAGCAAGAATGGGGCGACATGATTCTGGTCATGGTTGTGAGCGAGGCGTATGATGCCCGAGAGAATCGAGGCCCTGCCCATGAGCTGGAAAGACATCCTTGTCATGGTGTCCGACGCCGCCGCCGACGAGCCGGCGCTGGCCCTTGGGGAAGCGCTGGCCAGGCAATGTGACGGCCACCTCGCGGCGGCGTTTTTGACGCCGCTGCCGGACGAGCCCTTGGCCTATGAGCCCACCGTGGTGGCCGGCGTTTGGGCCGAGCTATTGGGCCGCGCCCGCGCTGACGCCGAAGCTGAACGCAAGCGGGTCGAAGCGCGGTTGACGAAAAGCGATCTGCCCTGTGAGCTGCGTAACGCCGAGGCTTTGTCGCGCGATCTGGGCCGCGTCGCCGCCGTGCACGCACGCTACGCCGACATCGCCGTGATGACGCGCCCCGATGGCGCCGGCGCGGAGCTGCGCGAGGAAATCATCGAGGGCGTGCTGTTCCATTCCGGGCGCCCGGCTTTGATCGCGCCGCCGAAATGGAAGGGCGGGAGCATCGGCCAGCGCGTGGTGGTGGCCTGGGACGCCAGCCGCGAAGCCACCCGCGCTCTGTCCGAAGCGCGGGCGCTGCTCGGCAAGGCTTCTGAGGTCACGGTAATTACTGTGGACGCCAAACCGAAAATGTTCGGCCACGGCGACCAGCCCGGCGCCAACATCGCCGCGCACCTGTCGCGCCGGGGCCTCAAGGCGGAAGTGCGCAACGTCGATTCCACGGGCCGCTCGGCATCGCTGGCGATCCTGGAAGAGGCCAACGCGCTGCAAGCCGATCTCGTCGTCATGGGCGGCTACGCGCACTCACGCTTACGCGAACTGGTGTTCGGCGGCGCCACGCGAGATTTGCTCCGCGCCGCGAACGTGCCGCTGCTAATGGCGCATTAAGCGCTGGACCGCCGGCATGGTGCTACGTGGGGTAATAGGAGCGCGTCGCCTCCGGCGGCGCATGCGCGGCCGGAGGCCGCGCGCTCCAACAGTCTCGTAAGAGTCGATCAACGTCGCCAGCACATCAAGCCGATCCCCGCGCGGCGTGCCGATCTTGGCCCCCGCAGGGATTCGATTTCGCCAAGCGCGGCCTTGTGATCTGCCTTGGTGCGGATGGGTTTGAGCGCGATTTTGATAGCCCTCAATCCTAGTCGCCCAGCGATACAATTATCGTAATGACCGTCAGGCCGACCCCCAATATTGCGGGAATAACCCACTGCATGGTCTTCATTTGAGCGGTCAAATCGGAGACATTGGAACTGAGCGAGCGAAGTGTCGTTAGCACTTCAGAGAAAGCCATTCCATCTCCTTCCGCGATCACTTCCAAATCCTCCGCCCCAAGCCCAAGCTTTTTCTGATAGGGGCCCGTATACGGTCGTTCTGAAGGTTGCTCCAAACGGTGTAACTCAAGCGTCAGGATGTCGTCCTTGTAGGGGATCGCGACAGGATGCGGCGTAAGGTTCGTCACGCCCAATGTGAGCCTGCCATGATAACCCGGGTCGATTTGGGGGCCTGTCGTCGCGATAAGGCCTTTACGCGCGTATTTCGAGCGAAGCCCAATCCGTCCCGCATGCTGGGCGCTCGGTTTAATTTCCTCAAAGACCGAGATCACTCCGAAATCGCCAGGATCAAGCGTGATGAATCCATTCTCACGTATGTTTGTTTTCTTCTTGCTCTTGGTCGTTGCGCCTTCCTCTCCCACGCGCAGGTCAATGCTGGCCGGTTGGACCTGGGAGGGGTCGAACGGCTCGATCATGATCTCGCCAGCCTGGACGGCTTCCTTGATCTGCCGGTCTGTCAGGATCATTGAGATTTCTACCTTGGATGCAATTCACAGAATCACGAGTTGGTCTTCAGGAGGTTAACTGCGGGCGACGAGGCCACAGTACTCAATTCTCCACGTAAGCCATTGCCGTTCTGCGATTAGCTCCGGCAACCTATGCTTTGTATCCGGCGCGCACGCCCTCCGCCGCCCCTTGTGTGTCCCAACCGCCACACCTACCTCAAGCGCAGCAAAATCACATGCCGCTTTTGATCGTGCTTAAAGGCGGTCGGGCGGGACGCCTTAAAGGTCGCCATGGAACTGGAAAAGCTTACCGAGCGCGCGCGCGGGTTTGTGCAGGCGGCGCAGACGATTGCGCTGCGGGAACAGAACCAGCAGCTTGAAACCCAGCACCTGCTCAAGGCGCTGCTCGATGACCGTGACGGGCTGGCGGCGGAATTAATGCGCGCGGCGGGCGCGGATGCGCGCAAGGCGGGCGACGAGGTTAATTCCGCAGTGCAGGCGCTGCCGAAAGTGCAGGGCGGCGGTGATCGCCTGTACGCGGCGGCGTCATTCGCGCGCGCGCTTGATGCCGCGGGGGAGGCCGCGACCAAGGCCGGCGATGTTTATGTGACCGCAGAACGCCTGCTGTTCGGGCTGGTGATCGCCGAGGGCAAAGCGGCGGAAATCCTCAAAAAATCAGGCCTGACGCCGCAAAAGCTGGAACAAGCCATCGCCGAATTGCGCAAGGGCCGCACCGCGCAATCGTCCAGCGCCGAGGATTCCTATGACGCGCTGAAGAAATATTCCCGCGACCTCACCGAGGAAGCGCGCAAGGGCAAGCTCGACCCGGTGATTGGCCGCGACGAGGAAATTCGCCGCACTATCCAAGTGCTGTCGCGCCGCACCAAGAATAATCCAGTGCTGATCGGCGAGCCCGGCGTCGGCAAAACCGCGATCGCCGAAGGCCTGGCGCTGCGCATCGTCAATGGCGATGTGCCGGAAAGTTTGAAGCATAAGAAATTGCTGGCGCTCGATATGGGCTCGCTGGTGGCGGGCGCGAAGTTTCGCGGCGAGTTCGAGGAGCGTTTGAAAGCGGTGCTGAACGAAGTCATCGCCGCCGAAGGCGCCATCGTGCTGTTCATCGACGAGATGCATACGCTTGTCGGCGCCGGCAAAGCGGAAGGTGCGATGGATGCATCGAACTTGCTGAAGCCAGCTTTGGCGCGCGGCGATCTGCATTGCGTTGGCGCCACCACGTTGGACGAATATAGGAAGCACGTGGAGAAGGATGCGGCCTTGGCGCGGCGCTTCCAGCCGGTATTCGTCGCCGAGCCAAGTGTCGAAGATACGATTTCGATCCTGCGCGGCCTGAAGGACCGCTACGAGCAGCACCATGGCGTGCGTATTTCCGATGCAGCGATTGTTGCGGCGGCGCAACTCTCGCACCGCTACATCAGCGATCGCTTTCTGCCCGATAAAGCTATCGATTTGATGGATGAAGCCGGCTCGCGCTTGCGCATGGCGGTCGATTCCAAGCCCGAGGAGCTGGACGAACTCGACCGCCGCATCCTGCAATTCAAAATCGAAATCGAAGCGTTGAAGAAGGAAAAAGACCCAGCCTCGCAGGATCGCGCCAAGAAGCTCGGCGGCGAAATTGCCGAATTGGAGTCACGCTCGGCCGAACTCACCGCCGCTTGGAGTGCCGAAAAGCAAAAGCTGCAAGTCACCTCCAAATCCAAGGAAGAGTTGGAGCGCCTGCACAATGAATATGAAAGCGCAGTGCGGCGCGGCGATCTGGCGCGCGCCTCCGAGCTCAAATATGGCCGCATTCCGCACCTGGAAAAACAGATCGCCGACGCGGAATGCAAAGGCGGCGGCGAGGGATTGGTGAAAGAGGTGGTTGACGCTGAAGCAATCGCCTCGGTGGTCGCGCGCTGGACCGGGGTGCCGATGGAGAAAATGCTCGAGGGCGAAAGAGCCAAGCTGCTCGCCATGGAGGACAATCTGCGCAAGCGCGTGATCGGCCAAGAACCGGCGCTGCGCGCGGTGGCGGACGCGGTGCGGCGCGCGCGCGCGGGCTTGGCTGACCCGAACCGCCCGATCGGCTCGTTCATGTTCCTGGGCCCGACCGGGGTCGGCAAAACCGAACTCACCAAGGCGCTGGCGGAGTTTCTGTTCGACGACGAGCAGGCAATGAGCCGCGTCGATATGAGCGAATACATGGAAAAGCACTCGGTGGCGCGGCTGATCGGCGCCCCGCCCGGTTATGTTGGTTACGAGGAGGGCGGGGCGCTCACCGAAGCCGTGCGCCGCAGGCCCTATCAAGTGATCCTGTTCGACGAGATCGAAAAAGCGCACCCGGATGTGTTCAACGTGCTCTTGCAAGTGCTGGACGACGGCCGCCTCACCGACGGCCAGGGCCGCACCGTGGATTTCAAGAACACGATTTTGATCATGACCTCCAATTCCGGCGCGCAATTTCTGGCCGAGCAACCCGAAGGCGCTGACGTGGACGATGTGCGCGGGCCGGTGATGAACGAAGTGCGCGCGCGCTTTAGGCCGGAATTCCTAAACCGCATCGACGAGATCATCCTGTTCAAGCGCCTGGAGCGCGCGCAGATGGGCGCCATCGTCGAGATTCAGCTGAAGCGGCTGGATAAACTCTTAGCGGCGCGCACCATGACGTTAGAGTTGGACGCGCGCGCCAGGGGCGAACTTGCCAAGCGCGGCTACGATCCCGCCTGGGGCGCGCGGCCCTTAAAGCGCGTGATCCAGAAGGATTTGCAAGACCCGCTCGCGCGCCTGATCCTGGAAGGCCGCGTGAAAGACGGCGACAACGTGCGCGTCAGCTACGACGGCAATGATTTTTTGTTCAACGGCAAGAGCGACAAGAAAGCGGCTTAGCAAATGGATAAGCTTGGCCCACTCGTGTTCAAAAGCAATGAGGCGGCTTTCGAGTACGCGTGTCGTTTCATGCAGTGTGACTTGGCGGAGGGAGCGTTTCTGCCTGCCCTCGTCGTCGATGCCCGAGAGATGTTTGGCGCGAGCAAGGCACTTGCGCGACCGAGCGACGGGACGCAAGTCGCGGTATTGCGGGTGGCGAGCAGAGACGGCGGGTTTGTCGTTGCGGCCCAAACGGTGGGGGCGAACGGTCCAGAGTTGTCTCCGGGGGATTTCGTGGCATGGCAAGCAGCAGAGTTTTCTTCGCGGATCGCGGCTGGAAGCGACGACCCACGCTTCGGTTGGGTTGGACTGATACTTGGCCGCTTGAAGGCTCAGTGGGCCGCGGAAGGTTGGGTCGGGGGAGAGCGTTTCAGTTAACTTTGGGGGAGGGAAAATTCATTTTGCTGGTGCGTTGACATGAGCTAGTATTTGTGCGTGACCCACGACCGCATCTCCCGAGACCCGCGCATCATGATGGGCAAGCCCTGCATCAAGGGTACGCGCATCACGGTGGAGCTGATCTTGTCGTACCTGGGCGATGGCTTGGCCGTGCCGCAAATTATCGAGGGCCATCCCTACCTTACAGAAGACGATATCCGCGCTGCCGCGTCATACGCGGCGGAATACATGTCCCAAGAGGGGCTGATCGCAGCGGAGTGAGGCGGTAGAGTGCGTCTTGCTCGCCGACGAAAGCTGCCCCTGGCCTGTGGTCGCGGCGGTACGCAAGGCGGGGTTTGACGTTGCATCCATCGGTGAGGATGCGCGCGGAGCGCCTGACGAAGAGGTCCTGCGCAACTCACTGCCGCCCGGCCGCGTTGTACTCACCCAGGACCGGGATTTCGGCGAGCGGGGACAGGGCAAACGGGGCGATTTGCGTCATCGACTGGACCGGCATCCGAATTCGCCGCATTTGAGTTTCACCCGCCCGAGCCCGCTTGAGCCCGCCCGCGCTCCGTGAAACAGTGCCCCAACCGGCGCGAACGCCGGCATAAGCAGAAGCGGCGCCCGCCGCCAAAACCAGGCGAACTGGGCGGCGTCCATTCAAGGGAGGCTCGCCCATGCCTGCAGGCAATTCCAATGGAACCAAAACCGTGAGGGCAATTGCCGTCGTCGGTCCGACCGGGGCGGGCAAGACGGCGTTGACACAAGCTCTGGCATCGGCCGCCTCGGGCGGATCGGGCGCTAGCCCCACCGCCGCCGGCCAGTCCACCGAAACCGGCTTCACCGCTATCGAATACATGGGCGACCGTTACGTGCTGCTCGACACGCCGGGGTCGGTGGATTTCCTCGCTGACGCCGATTTCGCGCTGCCGGGCGTCGATATGGCGATCGTGGTCGCGGATTCTGACCCGGACAAGGCGCTGCTGTTACAGCCTTTCCTCAAGGCGCTCGAGGACTTCAAAATCCCGCACGCGATATTCATCAATAAGATCGACCAGGCGCGCGGGCGCATCCGCGATCTGCTGGAAGCGCTGCAGCCGGTGAGCGCGCTGCCTTTGGTGGCCCGGCAAGTGCCAATTTGGAAGGACGAGCACGTCGCCGGCTTTGTCGATCTGGCGCTGGAACGCGCGTTTCTCTACCAGCCCGGCAAGCCGTCGCAGCGCATCGACATCCCCGCCGACATGGCCGAGCGCGAAACCGAAGCGCGCTTTCATATGCTCGAACAGCTCGCCGATTTCGACGATGCGCTGATGGAGGCGTTGTTGTCGGACGTGAATCCGGCGCAGGATCTGGTGTTCACCGATCTGGTGCGCGAGACGCGCGAGGGGCTTATCGCGCCGGTGTTCTTTGGCGCCACCGCCCAGGGCCACGGCATCCGCCGGCTGCTGAAAGCGTTCCGCCACGATACGCCCGAGCCGACACACGCCGCCAAGCGTTTGGGGCTCAGTGGCGGCGGCGCTTACGTCATGAAAATTTCCCACGCCGGACAAGCCGGTAAACTTGCTTATGCACGCGTTCTCGGCGGGCCGCTCGTGGATACCGACCAGCTCACCATGAGCGATGGCGCCGCCCAGCGCGCGGCGGCGTTGTTTACAGTTCAAGGCGGGCAGACCAAGAAAATCGCGAGCGCGGCCGAGGGCGATGTGGTGGCCATAGGCAAGCTCGACCCGGTGGCGGCGGGTGATCTGCTCGCCGCTGGCGGGGCGGCGCAAAACGCCGCTGTGCGCCAGAAAAAGCGCTTCCCGGTGTACCAGCTCGCCATCGCCACCAAGGACCGCAAGGACGATGTGCGGCTTTCCGGTGCACTGCAAAAACTGGTCGATGAAGACGCTGGACTTGGCATCTTGCACGACCAGACCACGCACGAAATCCTGTTGCTCGGTCAGGGCGAACCGCATCTGCGGATGGTGATCGATAAGCTCAAATCGCGCTTCGGCGTGGAGGTTTCTTCGGCGCGGCCTTCGACGCCCTACAAGGAAACTATCCGCAAGAGCGCCGAAAAACGCGGCCGTCACAAAAAGCAAACCGGCGGTCACGGCCAGTTCGGCGATTGCGTTATCCAAGTGAAGCCGCTGCCGCGCGGCGGCGGTTTCGAATTCATCGACAAGATCACCGGCGGGGCGATCCCACGGCAATGGATCCCGGCGGTGGAGGCGGGCGTGAAGGACGCCATGCTCAAAGGCCCGATCGGATTTCCAGTCGTGGATGCTTGCGTGACTTTGATCGACGGCTCGTTCCACGCAGTGGATTCATCGGAGCATTCGTTCCACGCCGCCGGCCGCATCGGCATGCACGAGGCGCTGGCCGAATGCGATCCGGTGGCGCTGGAGCCGGTCGAAAAGCTCTCGATCTACACGCCCAATTCCGGCACGCCGCGGATCAATTCGGCGGTGTCGAGCCATAACGGGCAAATCCTGGGCTTCGAAGCACGCGAAGGCTGGCCGGGCTGGGACCGCGTCGATGTGTACCTCCCCCACGCCGAGCGGCAAACTTTCATCATTGAACTGCGCTCATTGACGCAGGGCCTGGCGACGTTCGAGGCGGCGTTTGACCACATGGTGGAATTGAGCGGGCGGCGGGCGGAGGAGGCGGCGAAAAAGGCGCAAGCCAGCGCCGCGTGACAGGGGACGGAATAAACGCCACGGTGCGTTTGAGGTTCGTCTCTGCGGTGAATCGGCTTCACGCCTGGGCGAGGGCGCCCCGCAGATGAGCTACAGCACTTGTGTACGGCTGATTTTCGGGCGATGGCTTGGGCTGATCGGCTCGGCCGGGAGGCGGCGGCATGGCTTTTTTTTCCAAGAAACCACCGGAGCAGCCTGCTGCGCGGCAGGCGCCTATGCGCAACGGGGCCGCGACTGGCGGGGAAGTCCGCAATGGCGCCGCGGGAGCGGCCAGGGAAATGCGCAATGCCGCCGCCGCCAAGCCGGTGGCGCCAACTCCGCCGACTGCGGAAGAAGTCAAGACCGGGATGGAGCGCGCGCGTAAAACCCTGATCGCGCTCGGCGAGATCGTCAGCGTACTCATGAAAGCTCCAGAATATCGCACCGCCTCGCTGGCCTCGATCCAGACGCTGGTAGGGCCGGCGATATCCAGCGGCCAGTTTATGGTGCTGTCGGCGCACGACAAAGCGCGCGGGGTGACTACCCCGGCCGCGATCGCCTTGTGGGCTAACGTATCGGCGGATGTGGATCGGCGCATGATGAGTGACGACGCGGCGCAATCGCCCCTGCTCAAGGCCGAGGAATGGACCGGCGGGCAAATCGCTTGGCTGGTTGTGCTGACCGGCGACAAGCGCATGTTGCCTTCCCTCGTGAGCCGCCTACAGCAGACCAAGCTCAAGGGCCGCGCCATCAAAGTGCGATTGAAGGGCGACGACGGCAAGCTGATCATGCGCACGTTGCCGCCGGCCAAGGCGCAAGCGGAGAATCGGGCTTCCTGACCCTGCACTTGCTAGGCTTGTCGTGAGGCGGCGGCGATGCGCCGTTCGTCGTAGGCCGCAAAAAGGCAAGCCGCGATAATCAGAGCGGCGCCAGCGAATACTTGCGGACGCGGCGTTTCGGCGAACACGAAATAGCCGATGAGCGCCGCCCACAACAATTCGCTGTAATGGATCGGGGCAAGCTGCTGCGCTTCGGCTTTCGCGTAGGCGCGCGCGAGCAAATACATGCCCGCCGCCGCTAGCGCCCCCAGCAGCACGAAAAACGGCCAATCCGCGGGCCGCGGCGGCGTCGCAAACATGATCGCCGGCCCCGCCACGATCAGACCTGGAATGAACGAAGCCAGCAACCCCACCACCGGCGCGCCATCAAGAGGCGCCCGCGCACGCATCAAGATGATCGAGAACGCGAACGCGATCGTCGAGGCGATCACCGCGGCCACACCCAGCCAATAGCGCGGGTTAGACTCCGCGTCGGGCGCGCCCTGCAACGCGACAACGACGCCGGCGAACCCAAACCCCGCGGCAACCAGGCTGGTCATGCGTGGGCGTTCGCCCAGCACCGCCAGCGCCACGAACGGCGCGATCAGCGGATAGAAGAACGCCAGCGTCACCGCCTCCGCCAATGGCAGCACGGTCAGCGACCAGAAAAACGTCGTCGCCGCCACCGCGATAATGGCGCCGCGCAGCCCATGCGCGCGCCACATGCCGGCGCTGATGGCCGGCCGCCCGGCCTGTAGCCAGATCGCCAGTGAGAACAGCGTGCCGAACACGTACCGCCCCAGCACCACGATCAGCGTGTGGTTGGTGGCCGAGAGGTGCTTGATGGTGGCGTCCATCGCCGAAAGCGCGGCGACGCCGATGGCCAGCAGCAATGTCGGCGGCAGCGCGCGCGCTGGCCGCGCCGGGTTCGCGGCGTCCGGGCTCGTCGTCATTGAAGGCAATCCCGCACCGGGCTGTTGTTGGGTCGGGCGGCTAGGCTCGTCAAGGCCCGGCTGGCGGGCGCCGCGCGGGGCGTTATAAGGCCCCAGAGGGATTTGTATGAGCGATTTGAGCCCGGACCAGAAGCTGATCGTCGAGACCGCGCGCGCCTTTGCGCGGGAAAAGCTTCGCCCCCATGCGGCGCGCTGGGAGGAGGAGGGGCTCAATCGCGCCATACTGGAGGAACTCGCCAGCCTCGGCTTTGCCGGCATCTATGCGCGTGAGCAGCATGGCGGTTCGGGGCTGACGCGCCTCGACGCGGCGCTGATCTTCGAGGAATTGTCGCGCGGGTGCGTAGCGACGGCGGCGTTTTTGTCGATCCACAACATGTGCGCCTGGATGATCGATGCGTTCGGCGCCGAGGAGCAGCGGCGCAAATGGCTGCCGAACCTTACGCGCATGGAGACGATCGCGTCCTATTGTTTGACCGAGCCCGGTTCGGGTTCGGATGCGGCGGCCTTGCGCACCACGGCCAAGCCTGACGGCAACGAGCGCTATGTCATCAACGGCTCGAAAGCGTTCATTTCCGGCGCCGGCTTTTCCGATCTCTATGTCGTGATGTGCCGCACCGGCGAAGATGGGCCGAAGGGGGTGTCCACGCTTTTGGTGGAGGAGGGAACCAAGGGGCTCTCGTTCGGCAAGCTGGAAAATAAAATGGGCTGGCGCGCCCAGCCCACCGCAATCGTCAATTTCGAGGATTGCCGCGTCGCGGCCGAGAACCGCATCGGCCCCGAGGGCGAAGGCTTTAAATACGCGATGAAAGGCCTCGACGGCGGCCGGCTCAATATCGCCGCCTGCGCGCTGGGCGGTGCGCAAGACGCGCTCGACCGCGCACTCGCCTACGTCAAGGAGCGCAAGCAATTCGGCAAACGCATCGCCGATTTCCAGGCCACGCAATTTGCGCTGGCCGACATGGAAACCGATCTCGCCGCGTCGCGCGCCTTGTTGCACCAAGCCGCGCGCAAACTCGATGCGAAGTCGCCCGACGCCACCAAATATTGCGCCATGGCCAAGCGTTTCGTCACCGATGCCGCTTTCAAGGTGGCCGACCAGGCGCTGCAGCTGCATGGCGGCTACGGGTACCTTGCGGACTACGAAGTCGAACGCATCGTCCGGGATTTGCGCGTGCATCGCATTCTTGAGGGGACCAACGAGATTATGCGCGTCATCGTGGCGCGTGAGATGTTGAAGCACTAGGACATTTGGACCGTCGGCGTTGGCCGGCGACGCCGGCGGTCCATAAGACGGCGGTCCATAAGAAGGGGGAGAACACATATGATTATGCGCGCCATGGGGCTGGGCTTTTTATTGTGGCTGGGAATCGCGGCGGTGTTTCGCTTTTTTGGGGCAGGAATTCTTCGTTCCCGATGAAACTCCGCGTCTGATCGCCTTTGTGTCCGCGCCGGCGATTGGCGTTGCGGTCGCGTTCGTGTTTCTGAAATTGTTGCGCGAAGCGCCAGGCGACGAGGGCGAAGCGGCCATCGGCGTGGCGCTGCCGGTGCTTTTTCTCAACGGCTTTCTGGCCCATGAATTCCCGACCGCGTTCCCCAACCTCGACCCCACGCTCGACGGCACCTTCGGCGCCTGGTCGCTTCTGTTCGCCGGCTCGATCCTGTTCATGGGACTCTCCATGACCAAACTCGCCCCGCGCGACGAGCGCGTGTGAGGCGGCGTCATGTTGTCGGCGGCGGGTTGGCGTTTGCGGGCTGTGCGAGCATGAACGGACGGCCGCGACGTCGCCCCATAATCATCGCCCATCGCGGCGCCTCGGGTGAGCGGCCGGAGCACACGATGTCGGCTTATCGCTTAGCCATTGCGCAAGGCGCCGATTACATCGAACCGGATCTGGTGATGACCAAGGACGGCGTGCTGGTGTGTCGGCACGAGAACGAAATATCGGGGACGACGGATGTCGCCGCGCATGCCGAACTCGCCGAGCGCCGCGCCGAAAAAACCGTCGATGGCGTCACCGCGCGCGGTTGGTGGGTGGAGGATTTCACGCTTGCCGAGTTGAAAACCTTGCGCTGCAAGGAACGCCTGCCGCGCTTGCGGCCCGCGAACGTCGCCTTCGATGGGCAGGACGAAATACTCACCTTCGCCGAAGCGCTGGCGCTGGCGCGGGAGGCGCGCGTCGGCATCTATCCCGAGCTAAAGCACCCGAGTTACTTGCGTGAGCAAGGGCTAGACCCGGTCCCGGCCTTCATAGCGGCGGTGCAAGCCGGCGGCGGCCAGAGCGCGGCGGATAACATGTTTGTGCAATGCTTCGAGGTCGGCGCGCTGGTCGCTTTGGCGCAAATGTCGTCACTGTGCTGGAATTGCATTCAATTGATCGCGGCGTCAAATAGCTCTTGGGATCGCCGCGGCCTCTCGCCGGCGCGGATGACAAGCGATGCCGGCCTGCGCGACATCGCCGGATACGCGCGCGGCATCGGCGTGGAAAAATCGCTTATCGTTCCGTGCGACGCCGAAGGCCGCTCGCTGCCACCGACCGACCTCGCGGCCCGCGCGCACGCCGCTGGCTTGCTCGTGCACGCCTGGACTTTCCGCGCGGAGAATTATTTTCTGCCGCTGCAGCTTCGCCGCGGCGACAGCCCCGCCGCGCACGGTGATCTTGGCGCCGAGCTGGCCGCGTTTTACGCCGCTGGCGTGGACGGCGTGTTTTGCGATTTTCCAGCGGCCACGGCATGCACCGACACTTCATAGCCGGCCCGATTCCCGAAATCCGACTTATCGCGCCGCCAGCACCCCGCCGGCGAACGCAACGCATGCCTGCTGCACTCGAGCGCGCGCTTAAGCCACGCGCCGCAACATGTTGCGGTTGAGGATTGGGCTCTGCGCTTCGAGCAAATCCTTCTCGACCCGGTCGCGGACCTGGTCGTCCTTGATCACCAGCAAGTGGATTTCGCGCGCGCCCAGGTGTTCGGCCGCCTGCCACATGTCATGGCGCGCCAAATCCCTCGAGCAATCTTTGGTCTTGCCGAGATAGAGCGTGATCGGCCCGCCCCAATCCTGGGAGGGATGTTCCGGCGGCTTCACGAACATGTAGATTCCGCCCTGCGGATCCCACACTCGCTGCGCGCGTGCGATCTCAAACTCGTACCAGCGACCGCTCGCCCCTTGCCAGGAAAACGTGTTCAAGCACCCCTCCGTAGGACCAACCCGCGCCGACCCTAAAGTGAGTCGGAGGCCAGCCAAGGGATTCGGCTAGGGCGCGGGGTCGGTGCTGACCGATCGGGCGTCGGCGGCGTCGAAGAAGGCGGGCCAAAAGCGTTCCAGCACCGCCGCTTGTCGCGCCGCGTGGTCGGGCCGGTCGAGCGGCACAAGCCGCAGATCAACATGGGAAAAATCCGGCGGTCCGGCCGCCGCGCCGGCGCGCCAAGCTGCATAACTCGCATCCGCAGCATAGAGCGAAAATCCCTGTGGATTATGTTCGAGCAGATCGGAGACCAGCACCAGGCGGCGGCGCGGAATTTCCGGCCCGAAATCAGGATCGGCGGCGACCGCGCGCAGGCCCGCAAGGATCGGCGAGGCGCGCTGTGGGCCGCCCGCTTGAGCGCTGCGCAGCGCCCCGTCGAGGGCTTTGGCGAAGTCCTCCTCCCAGCGCTGCCGCGCCAGGCGCGCGTTTTCGAACAGCGGATTGGCTTGTTCCGGCGGACGCGGCAGGCATTTCGAGAACAGGATCGAGGGCTCCTGTGGGCGACGCACATTGAGCCGCATCAAGCTGAGGCGGTCGTATTGCGCGAGCCGCGCGCGCTCTTGGCCAATCACCGCGCGCAGCTTGCGGCGATGGCGCGGCTCGAGCCGGTCGGTGGCGTCCACCAGCACGATCGTGTGCGCGGCGGGCCCAGCATCAGTACGGCACAGCGTATCCGGATCAATAAGCGGGGCGCGCAAAAAAAACGCCGCGCCGCCAAGCCCGCCGAGCGCCGTGACCGCCAGCACAATCAGCATGATGCCGAGCGCGCCGCGCCCACTCGCGCCGCGTGCTGGGCGCCTCACGGGGCGGGGCCCGTGTCGAGCCGTCTGGTCGCGTCCTCAAGCTCGGCGAGCAATCCCTCCAGCGCTTGGCTCGATTGAGTTTGCGCCGCGGCGAGGCGCGCGCGTGCGTCATCGACCATCGCTGCGCAGCCTATGAGCGCGTCGAGCGCGGGACCCGCCGCCGGAGGGGGCGCGCCAAAATAGGCCGGCGCGGGGGTCGTGCGCGCGGCGGCGTTTTCCTGACGGTAGAGATGCACGGCGCCGGCGGCGAGGTCATCGAGCGCACGCGCCTTGGCGTCGAGCGTCTCCATTTTCATCGCCGCGGCGTCGAACGCTTTGTTCATGGCTTCGAACGCGGCGTGCATTTTCTCCATCCGCCCGGTGAGCGCGGTCTTGGCGGCGTCGATGGGCGCCTCAAGCTCAAGCCGCGCCTCGGCGCGGAAATCGGAGAGCACGTCGCCGAGATCGCGCGCGGTGCGGTCCATCTTGCCGTAGTCGGGATAGGGGTCGTCGAAGCCGGAATAGCCCTTGAGCGCGGCGAACACCCACACGCCCGCGCCCAGCATCAAGAGAATTATGGCTTGCGGCGACTCAAGCCGCAGCAACGACCAGAGGTGAAAGCCGGCATCCGCGCCGAGGTCCACTTGCCGCCCCGACAGCGCCGCAAGCTGATCGCGCCAATCGGCGGCGAACAGGTTGAGCATCAGCGCCAACGCGGTAAGCGCGGCGAAGGCGAACGCGCCCATGGCTTTGATCGGCGTGCGCGCTTGCTGGAGGTAACGCAGGCCCAGAAAGCCGGCGAGAAAACCAAGCGTGACATTGGCGCCGGAAAGCCCAATCGCGGTGATGGCGCCGCCGAGCAAGCCGCGCGGATCGTCCTCGGCGAACAAAGCCGCGCTGAACAAGGCTTCAAACACGGCCGCGCAGAAGATCAGTCCCGTCTGCAGCAGCGTCGAGCGCGGATAGGAAGCGGCGCGGCGCAATTGGTGCGCGCGCTTGAAGGCGTCGAGGTCGGCGCGAGCTTGGCCCGCGCGCGCCGTCGCCTCGCCCCAATCATGACCAAGGCGGCCGGCGATTTGCTTCAACGCAAGGCGCGCTTGCAGCGCCGGGCCGGAGAAATCTTGCGGGCTTGGGGCGAGCGCACGCAGGCGCCGCTCGGCTTCGGCCCTAGCTTCGTTGCGGGCCTGATCGAGACGCGCGCGTTCGCCCGCGAGTTCCCCGATCACCGCCAACTCGGCGGCGGAGAGGTCGGCCGCGTCGTGGCGGGGGAGTTCGCGGGCGGCGTCTTCGCGGGCGCGGCGGCGCAGATTGAGGCGTTTATCGAGCGCGGCCGCGCTCAGGCCCAGCGGCGGTCTGACGGCGGCGCGAGCGTTTGGTGCTTTGGCTTGCCCGCTGTCCATGCTTCCGCTCCCGCCCGCAATAAAGCGCGAATGGCGCCCTTCTCCAAGGGGCGGCGGGGGGCTATCAAGGCGCGTGTGTGAATTTCGGGAGCTGTTGGCGATCGCGGAGGCGGCAGCGTTTGAGGCCGGCGCGGCGCTGTTGGCGAACCGCGCCGCCTGGAGCGCCATCGTCGCCCAGCACGGGCGTGAGGTGAAGATCGACGCAGACAAACGCGCCGAGGCTCTGATTCTTGCCGCGTTGGAGAAGGCCGCGCCGTTTCCAGTGATCGCCGAGGAAGCCGGCTGGGTGCGTGCTGGCAAGAGCGAATTGGTCTGGGCGGTCGATCCGCTCGACGGCAGCGTCAATTATTCGCGCGGATATCCCCATTGCGCTGTGTCGATCGCTTTGCTGCGGCGGGGAACCCCGGTGCTGGGCGTGGTCGACTGCTTCCTACTGGGAGAACGCTTCACCGGGCTGGTTGGCGAAGCGGCCTGGCTCAACGGCGTTCCCATGAGGGTCTCCGAGATTGCCGATCCGGGCCAAGGCATATTGCAGACCGGAATTCCCTCCCTCGACAGCGCCGATCCCATGACCTTGTTGAACCGCATGAAATCATGGCGAAAAGTACGGATGATCGGCTCGGCGGCGACTGCGCTCGCCTACGTGGCGGCGGGCCGAGCCGATGCCTATTGTGAATCAGGGCCCATGATCTGGGATGTGGCCGCTGGCTGCGCCTTGGTGCGGGCCGCGGGCGGAGGTTTCCAGATTGGCGGTGGAGAACTCGATCAGCCGCTAGAGGTTTCCGCCGGTAATGGCCGGGCGCCGCTGCCGCGCTGAAAAATGGCGCTGGCGAAGCGCCGAATCGGGTACATCAATTGCTCACATCAAGCGAGAGTTCGGCTGACTTTCTCGGTTGCTCCAATTCAGTTTGCGTGGTCGTAAATCGTGCGAATGGGGAAGCGAGTAGACGGGGTCTAAAATCCCCTATTACGAGAGCTGCAGTGGGACCCTTCGCTAGCGGGTAAGTATGAGCCTTGAAGCTGTCCTTGCGGGGCCGGCTCACGCGGTTCGGGACGCACTGGCGTCACTGGAAACTTGGGGCCGTCCGGGCCTAAGCGTGAGCGGCGCATTTATTGTTGGGGCGGGCGATGCGCCGGTCCCGGTGCTGGCGCGCGCGCCAGCCTGGGAAGCGCTCACATTCTTCGCCGTAAACGCTTCCGCAATCGTGCTAACTGAAACGCCGCCCGCCGCATCGATACGCACGCTGCTCGCGCGCGCCGCCGACGCCCGCATGAAAGTGCTTGTCATCGATGACAGATGCTTGCGCCCGCTGCGGCTCGACGATGTGATCGGCCGCCCGCTCGGCGACATCGATTGGGCCGGCATCCGCGCGAAGATCGCCGACAAGTGCGTGCTCATCACCGGCGGCGGCGGCTCGATCGGCGCGGAACTGGCGCGACGCGTGTCCACCCTGGCGCCGCAGCGGCTGACCTTGCTCGACAGCTCCGAATTCAATCTGCACCGGATCAGCCTCGAATTGCCGGGCGCCACACTTGCGCTCGCCGACATCCGCGACGGCGCCTCGATGCGCCGCTGGTTCGCGCGTGAGCGGCCTAACATCGTGTTCCATGCGGCGGCGTTGAAGCAGGTGCCGCTGGTGGAGGCATTCGCGAGCGAGGGCGTGCTTACAAATGTGTGCGGGCTGCGTAATGTCGCCGAGGCCGCGCACGCGGTGGATGCGGATGTGATTTTTGTATCGACGGATAAAGCGGTCGAACCTTCGGGGCTGATGGGCGCATCGAAGCGGCTGGGCGAGCTTTACTGCCAGGCGCTCGATCGGCGCTGGGGCAGGCGCGCGATCCCGGTGCGGCTCGGCAATGTGCTGGGTTCGGCGGGCTTGGTGGCGCCGTTGTTTGAACGCCAGCTTGCCGCCGGTGGTCCGCTCACCGTCACCGACGCGCAAGTCACCCGCTTTTTTATGTCGATCCCGCAAGCGGCGGATGCGCTGTTGCAGGCAGGCGTCGCGGGGCTTGCGGCCAAGCACATGCGCGGCGCGGCGCTGGCGATCGATATGGGAGCGGCGCTGCCGATTGTCGAATTGGCGCGCGACATGATTCGGCTTGAGGGCCAGAGGCCGGACATCGACGTGCCGATCGTTTTCACCGGCTTGCGCCCCGGCGAGAAATTGCATGAACGCCTGATGGCGTCGCAAGAATGGCGCGAGCCCGATCCGGCGGCGGGCGTGATCGCGGCGGCCTCGGCGCCACGCGGGCTGGCGGAAATGCATGCTATTATGGAACGCTTGACGCTGCTCGCACGCGAAGGCGCCGACCAAGTTGTAGCGGCCGAATTATTTGCCGCGCTCGCGCCGGGGGAGAAGGCGGACGTGCGGGCGGTTGCTTTCTAAAGCTTGCTTCGGCGCATGAGGGCGCGTCTGATCGGCGCCGGTGAGCAACCTCTTCCCTTATTATCCGGTGTTTCTTGATCTCGCTGGCCGCGCCGTCGTGCTGATCGGCGCGGATGCGGCGATGGCCGGACTGGCGCGCCAGTTTCTGGCGGCGGGGGCGGGGGTTTCGGTGTTCGATCCCGCGCCGACAGACGCGATGCGCGCTCTGGCGCCGCCGGTGCGCCTGCATCCGCGGCGTTGGCGGCCTACCGACCTGCAGGGTGCGAGCTTAGTGGTGTGTGGGTTGGGCGAGGCGCGCCCGCGGCGCGTGCGCGCGGCCGCGCGGGCGGCGCAGGTGGTGTTCCACTTGCTCGGCGCTCCGGCGAATTCCGATGTGGTTCTGGGCGGGGTGGCCGCGCACGGCCCGATTTCGCTCGGTGTTGCGGCGCCTGGCGCTCCTTGGGCGGTAACCGAGGCCCTTCGCGCGAAGCTTGAGCGCGCGTTGCCGAGCGGTCTGGCTGGGTTTCTTGAAGCGGCGAGCCGCCTGCGAGCGGAGGTGGGCCGGCGCATTCCCGATGCGGAGGCGCGCGCGCAATTCTGGGCCGCCGCATGTGAAGCTGCTTTCGCGGCATCGCTCTCGAAGGCGGCCGATTGGGAAGCGTTTCTGCTGGCGAGGCTGCGGGATTAATCCAAGGTGCGGCGGAAGCGCAGCAGCGCGAGGCTGGCAAGAGCAAATAAGATGAGCGTGAGCGGCCACAGGTCGCCGACAATGTCGGCAAAGCCCGCGCCCTTGAGCACGACTTCGCGCACGATGCGCAGAAAGTGCGTGATCGGCAGCGCCTCGCCGATCGCTTGCGCCCAACCTGGCATGGCGCGGAACGGGAACATGAAGCCTGAGAGCAAAATCGACGGTAGAAACACAAAAAACGTCATCTGCATCGCCTGCATCTGTGTGCGCGCGGCGGTGGAGATCAGATAGCCTAACATCAGATTGGCGAATATGAACAAGGCTACCGCGGCCAAAAAGGCAAGCACTGACCCGGTGAACGGAATTTGGAACAGCACAATCGCCACGATCATAACGATCGCCACCTGAACGGCGCCGACGCCAATATAGGGCGTGGTTTTGCCGATCATCACCTCAAGCGGACGCACCGGCGTCGCCAGCAGATTCTCCATGGTGCCGCGTTCGGTCTCGCGCGTGAGCGCAATCGAGGTGATCATCACCATGGTCATGGTGAGGATGACGCCCAGCAGCGCCGGCACAATGTTGAAAGCGGTGATCCCGGCGGGATTGTAGCGGCGGTGAATGACGATGTCGTAGGGCGGCGGCGCGCGCGCCAAGAAGCCAAGCGGGCCTTCGAATTCCGTGGCGAACGCCTGTTGCGCGATGCGTTCGATCGCGCCGATCGCGCCGCCGGCCGCGACTGGATCGGAAGCGTCCGCCGCCACTAGGATCTGCGGCCGCTCGCCGCGGACGAGCTTGCGCTCGAAGCCTTCCGGGATCGAGATCAGAAAGCTGGCGCCGCCCGAGCGCAGCATGGCCTCGCCGTCTTCTTCGCGCGTGGCGACAGCAACGATATCGACAAAAGTGGAGACGCGCAGGGAAGCCAGGAACGCGCGCGTCATCGGCCCGTCCTCGCGCATCTCGACCACCGCGGGCAGGTGGCGCGGGTCGGTATTGATGGCGTAACCGAACAGCACCAATTGCATCACCGGCATGATGATCATGATGGCGAAGGTGGGCCGGTCACGCCGCATCTGCACCAACTCCTTGAGGAACACCGCGAACACCCGTGACCAGGAAAGGTCGAGCTCGGGAAGGCCGAGGGCGGGGATGCGCGGCAGCGTCATTGAAAATTGTCGCGGCCTTCGGCCATCAGATAGATGAAGATTTCCTCGAAGCCGGCGTCGATCGGTTCGATCCGCACATGTGGCTGGGCTTCTTTCACCGCCCGCACGGCTCGCTCAAGCGCCGCCCCATCGCGGCCGCAAACATGAATCTCGGCGCCGAAGCGGGCCGCCAGATCGATGCCGGCGGCGGCTTCGAGCAATTGCTGTGCTTGCTGCAACGGGCGTCCCGCGATGCGCCAGCACGCCAGTCCGATCTGTTTGGGAATATCGGCGGTGGGCGCATCGAGCAGTTTCTTGCCATAAGCGATGTAGGCTATGGAATCGCACTGCACGGCCTCGTCCATGTAATGGGTAGAGACCAAAGTAGTGACGCCTTGGGCCGAGTAGCGCCGAATTTGGTCCCAGAAATCGCGCCGCGCTTTCGGATCGACGCCGGCGGTCGGCTCATCCAGCAACAGCAATTCCGGTTCATGGATCATACAAGCGGCAAGCGCGAGGCGCTGTTTCCAGCCGCCGGAAAGTTTGCCCGCGACCTGCCCCTGGCGCTCGACCAAGCCCAAATCCCGCAACGAGGTATCGACACGTTCATCGCGGCGGTCGAGTTTGTAGAGACGGGCGATGAATTCGAGATTCTCGCGGATCGAGAGATCCTCGTAGAGCGAAAACTTCTGGGTCATGTAACCGACGCGCTCCTTGATGCGCGGGCTGTCGGTGCGGACATCGAAACCCAGCACGCTGCCTTGGCCGCTCTCGGGCTTCAGCAAGCCGCACACCATGCGGATGGTCGTGGTTTTTCCCGAGCCGTTGGGGCCGAGGAAGCCGTAAATGGCGCCGCGCGGCACTTGCAGGTCGAAATTGTCGACGACGACGCGGCCGCCGTACGATTTGGTCAGCCCGCCAACATCGATCGCCAAGCCTTCGCTCATGGAGCGGCCACGCGCACGTCGAGGGGCATGCCGGGGCGGATGGCGCTGGCGTCGTCGAGCCGCGCCTCCACCAGAAATACCAGCTTGCCGCGTTGGTCGAGCGAATAGATCACTGGCGGTGTGAATTGCGGCTCGCGCGCGACAAAGCTCACGATCGCCCGCATCGGCGATTCACAGCCATCGCAACTGACGCTTACACGCGCGCCGACGTGCAATTGCGCCAGCATCGGTTCGGGCGCGAAGAAACGGACTTTCATGTTTCGCGGCGGCAACAGCGCGGCGATCGGCTGGCCAGCGGCCACGACTTCGCCGGGGCGGTGAAAGATGCGCTCGATCACGCCGGCGGCAGGCGCGGCGACGGCGAGATCGGCGCGGCGCGTGCGCCACAAGCCGATCTCGGCGCTTGACGCGGAGAGCTGGCGGCGAGTTTCCTCAAGCCGCGCGTTGGCGGCGTCGAGCGCGGCGCGGTCGGCGTCGAGGCGCGCGCGGGCGACGAAGCCCTCACGGAACAGGCCGTCCGTGCGCTGGTAATTGCTGGCCGCCAAAGCGGCGTTGGCGCGCGCGGCCTCGACCGTTTGCGCCAGGGCGCTGCGCTGCGCCGAGGCGCCTTGCAGCGGATAATCGATGCGGCGGGCCTGCAAGCGGAACACTGGCGCGCCAGCATCGATCACATCGCCCTCACGCACGAACAATTCGCCGATGACGCCCGATTCCTGGCTGGCAAGGTAAACGTAATCGGCCTCGCCATAACCTTGCATCACGCCATCGTCGGCGTTGTCGCCGCACGCGGCCGCCGCTAACGCGAAAGCAAAAACGAAAAGGCGCTTCATGCGCGGCGCTCCAGCCCGTTCAGCAGGATATCGAAATGCTGTTCGATCAGTTTTTCAGGGTCGCCGAGAGCGCTTTCGCCTCGCAGTACGTGCGTCCACATTGCCTCGAAAACGAGCGGTCCGACAAACGCCCGCGCCACGGCGCTCGGATCGGCGCAGCGGATGGCGCCGCGCGCTGTCGCCGCTTCGATCAGGCGCACAAGCGCCGCGCGGGCGATCTCAACCACGTGGGTGCGATAATGGTCGGCGATATCGGGGAAGCGCCCGGAGACGCCGATCACCAGACGCGGCACCGCAAACACTCTCGGGTCGGCCAAAAGGTGCGCGGCGGCGCTGGCGAGCAGCCGTAGTGCGCCCAGCGGATCGGCCTGGCCGGCGGCGGCGATATTCTCCGCCTGCCGCGCCAGCGGGGCCACTTTGGCCTCGATCAGCGCCTTCAGCAGCGCCGTCTTGCTGGGGAAGTAGAGATAAACCCCAGCCTTCGAGATGCCAGCGCGCCGGGCGATGTCCTCCATGCGTGCAGCCTCGAAGCCGTTCTCGGTGAACTCGGCGAGGGCTGACTCCAGGATTTCCTCAGGCCGCAACGCCGCCCGCCGCCTCCAGCGCGCCGGTTGCTGATTTTTTGAGCGGGGGGAAGAAGTTAGCGCCATGCCTTATTGTAACTGACCGGGCGGTCATTTACAATATGCGTGCGCTTGGAACGTGAAAAACTGTTTCGGAGCGGCTATCGTACCGGCGCGAGGGGGAGTGGGCCGTGTCAGAGCAAAAAGGCGAAGAACAACGCGTGGTCCGCCTGGCCTCGATCGTGGCCGTGGACATTGTCGGATTTTCCACCATGTCCGAGCGCGATCAGCAGAAAGCCGCGCGCAAGGTCGAGGGCATGCGCGCGCGCATCGAGCGGGTGGCGCGGACTCATGGCGGGCGCTTGTTCAACACCGCCGGCGATGGTTTCATGCTGGAATTCGCCTCCGCCGGCGCCGCCTTGGGCGCCATCCAAGATATCCTCGACAAGCCCGCACGCGGCGAACCGCCGATCCGCGTTGGCGCCCATGTCGGCGATGTCATCGTCACCGCCACCGAGGATTTGCTCGGCCACGGCGTCAATGTGGCCGCGCGCCTGCAGGAAATGGCCGATCCCGGTTCGGCGCTGGTGTCGTCGGAATTCCGCTCAATGGCGCGCTCGAGCCCGACCGCGGCGTTTCAAGCCAAGGGCCAAAAAGGGCTCGATAACATCGAGCAGAGGGTGCAGACGTTCGAAATATTGTCGCGGCGCCAGAGATTCGCGCGTTTCCTGCGCCGGGTGGGATGGGGCCTAGCGGCGATCGCGGTGCTAGCGGCGTTTGTCACCTTCGGCCCAGCGGTGTGGGGTATTTTCCGGGACATGTCCTCGCCGCAAGCTCCGTGATTAGTGTGACCCTTGGCACAGACAAGCCGCGCGCACGCAATGCACAATACAATTTTGCGGAGTGATCCGCGATGAGGTGCGCCGCATGAGCGGGCGATTCGTTCTCGCGCAGATCTCCGATACCCATGTCCGCGCCGACGACGGCGGCGCGGCCGCCGACCAAGTGCGCCGGGCGCTGGTCCAGGCGGGAGTTTACCGCGCCGACGCCATCTTGCTGACCGGCGATCTCGCCAATGACGAGTGCCCCGATGAATATATCGCGTTGGCCGCGGCGATCGCCGAGCCGCCGGCGCCGCTTTTCCTCATGCCGGGCAACCATGACGAGCGTGAGGCCCTGCGCGCGGCATTCCCAAACCATGCTTATTTGCCGCGCGCCGGGCCGATGTCATTCATAAGAGACGAATTTCCGCTGCGCATCGTCGCCATCGACCAGACCGCGCCTGGCGCAATCCATGGGCTGTTCACGCGCGAAAGCGCGGATTGGCTCGATGCAGAGCTGAGTAAAGCGCCGGCAAAGCCGACCTTATTGGCGCTGCACCATCCGCCGTTTCCGACTCACGATCTGCTGTTCGACCGCATCGGCTTACACCAGGCTCATCTGTTCGCGGAGGTGGTCGCGCGCCACCGCCAAATCGTCCGCATCGTCTGCGGACATCATCACCGTGTCGTTGTCGGCCAAGTGGCGCACGCCCCGGTCGTCGTCGCGCCCTCGACGGCGTGGGTGTACGGGCTAGCGCTGCGCGACGGCGACCGCCTCGCGCCCAGAACCAACGAACAGCCGGGCTGGATGCTGCACGTGTGGACGCAGGAAAGCGGGCTCGCCAGTCATTTCATGGGCCTGTGACAAATTTATTGGACTTCTTGATGACGCGCGCGCTGGTCGAGAAAAAAGCGCCGCTGGGCGCCCGACTGCGCAACCCAACGGCGCCCTAGCCTTCCCCAGGCACCTTACGGCGAGCTAGAGGGAACGGCCTTTGCCGCGTGAGGTCAAGCGCAGGATGTCAAATTTGAAATGCAAATGTGCGCGCTGTAATCGAGATGCCACAATTTAAGCCGCGGCGACCGGGATTGCCGCCGATCGTTTGAATTAGTGCCGCGTAAAATGAAGTGCGTGCGCCCGCACTTGTTGACGTTTGCGAAAATGTGACCTTCCTAGCAAGCCCCGACTGCGGCGTCCGCCGAAAATTTTTGAGGGATTGAAGCATGAGAAGGATGGGGTTTCGTTGGGGTGAGAGCTTTATGGAGCAAATGCACCTTTTTTCCCGGGAAGAAATTGCCGAATTGCTCGCGGAATGTCTTCTGCTGATCGCGTTTGCCTCCAACAGCGTGTTTGAAGGCAAATATCACGGACCTTCGCGTCTCACTTTGGAAATGTTCGGGTGTGAATTTTACCTGGAATTGGGCCGGACCGAGAGTGGCGGTTACGAATGGGTTCTTGGCGTGGCCAATATTCCCCCTGGCAAGCGGCCCAGGAAGCCCCGCTCCGACGCCGGCAAGCGCGCATTGGCGAGCGGCGGCGAGGGGGCGGGCGCTGCCCCGGCGCGGGCGCGCCGACCACGCCGGAAGACGGCCAAGCGGGTTGTGGAATATTTGTACAAGACTCTATCCAGCTTCCGCCGGAAAACCACCGCATTTTTGCTGGAAACGAGTACGATGAGGGATGGAATTGTTGAAACGTTGCGGCAAATTCGCGTGCGGTTAGCGATTCGGCAGTCTATGACAGTTTTGAGACAATCAATGATCAAGCGGATCGATCATCTCATTGAGCGGCTGGTTGAACGCCCAGATGAGCCAGAGCGCCTGGAGTGCGGCGGCGTCGAGCGGTTGGCGCCGAAATTCCTCGGCGCGAACATTGGTTTTTCAATGGTTATTTGGACGTGGAATCGCTCACCCCTTGAAGCCGATGCCTGTTCGGTGAACTCATGAAAGAAAGCGAGCGTTCGCCAATATGAAACCCGTTACGCCGCCGCCCCGGAAGAATATGGCGACCCGCGCCGCCAAGGAGGCGCCGATCTTTTCCACGTCACAAGCGCGCGCTGACTTCGCCCACAATCTGAAGACCGCGCAGCTTAAGAATGCCGTGATAGGGTTCGATCGTTACGGTCAACTCGTCGCCGCTTTGGTGCCGATCGACGCGGTACGCATATTGGCGGGGCGCGGCAGAGAAGTGGCGCCGGCGGTGCGCGAGAAAATCGAACGCTTGGCGCGGCTGTTCCTACACAATGTGCCGGAGCGGGTGGTTGAGGAATCTGCTCCGGCTAAGGCGGCGAGGAAGGCGGCAGCGCCGGCGCGGCGGTCACGGCGAGTCTGATTGGTGTTGCATGGAGATTGTGAAGGCCCATCGCGTCGCCGGCGGCGCGCTTCGGTATTGCCGGCATCAAAGCGCATCGACGCGGACTTCTATGGCGCTGAGCGTGTTCACGCCGCTGGGAGAGGGGCCTTTCCCGTATTTGATCTGGCTCTCTGGCCTCTCGTGCACCGAGAACAATTTCACCACCAAGGCCGGCGCCTATGGCGCCGCCGCGCGTCATGGAGTGGCGATTGTCGCGCCGGATACGAGCCCGCGCGGTGATGGCGTAGCCGACGATCCCGGCTACGATCTTGGGCAAGGCGCGGGCTTTTATATCGACTCCACACAGGCGCCGTGGGCGGCGCATTTCAAGATGGAGAGCTACTTCACGCGCGACCTGGTCGCCGCGGTGGAGGCCGCGTTTGCGCTCAGGCCGCCCCGCTCCATCTTCGGCCATTCCATGGGCGGGCACGGCGCGCTGACGCTGGCCATGAAACATCCCGATTTATTCAAGAGCGTGTCGGCTTTCGCGCCGATTGCATCGCCAACGCGTTGCCCTTGGGGTGAGAAAGCGTTCAGCGCCTATCTCGGTGCGGACAAGCAATCATGGCGCGCGCACGACGCGGCGCTGCTCATTGAAACAGGCAAGGCGGCGCCCTTCGATGACATGCTGATCGACCAAGGGCTCGGCGACGCTTTCCTCGACTCGCAGCTGAAGCCGCACCTGTTGGAAGACGCGGCGCGCAAGGCGGGCCAGAAGCTGACGCTGCGCCGCCACCAAGGCTACGATCACTCGTATTTCTTCATGGCCAGCTTCATCGCCGACCATGTCGCCTTTCACGCCGCGCGGCTCGCTTCAGCGTGAGCGGTTCGGGTGGTTGAGGCATCGGGCTGTAGGCGCGCGCGCCCCACGCCACCGCAAGCAGAACAACGGCAAGTCCGAGCAGGGCGCCGACGCGAACCATGTCGGTGAGCTGCGTCAATGCCAAGAAGGCTACGTAACCAGTGGTCGCGAACAGGATGGCAAGGCCGCTCCAGCGCAGCACTTGGTTGTCGCGCTGGACGCCGAGCGCGAACGCGGCGGCGCCGAACAGCGCCCACACCGCCGAATAGGTCCACGCCTCAATGCCGGAGCTCAGCGCGGTGCTCATGTCAACGCTGTGATAGAGCCGGCGCACGGCAAGAGTGGCGGCAACGAAGAGGTGGCCGACGCAGGCTATGGTCGCCGCGCTGGCGAAGTGCCGAGGCCAGCGCACACAAGTCACACGCCCGGCACTGGCGCTGAGCCAAGCTGCCAGCACGAAGGCGGCTATGGCGATCAGCGCCGCCGGCGTGGATTGCGCTTGCGCCGGCGCCCATCCCCACCACGGATTGAAAAAGAGCCAGAGCCCAACTGGGGCAATAGCGAGCGCGGGCCAAACCGCGGCGCCCAATGCCTTCTCGATGTCGGCGCGGCATGGGACGCTTGGCGCCAACGCGGAAACCGCCAGCGCCAGCGTCAGGGGCCAAAGCGCGTGCGCGAAGCCCTCCAGGCCGATGAAGCTCGCCCCGTTCATGCGCGCGCCATGGAAGCCGTGGCGTATTTCCAGCGCCAGCCATACCAGCGCCAGCACCGTGCCAGCGATTGCGTAGAGTCGCGCAAGCGTCGGCTGGCTCGCATACAGGCGCGCGGCCGTAACAAGTGCGATCGCCGCCGGCGCCGCGAAGGCCAGGGCTTGTACGTTGAACAGCCCTGGCCCTGGAATGGTCGCGGGCGCGCCGCCCCACCAAGGATTGAGCGCCAGAGTCGGCCCAAGCAATATATAAAAAAGCCCCGCGCCCAGCAGTGCGTGTCCGCGCCACTGGCCGATGTGGCCCAGTGTCTGGCCAGCGCGCGGCATGACGATACGCCCGGCCGCAAGCAGCGTGAGCGCGCGCAACGCGGCCTCGGTGAAAGCGTCGAGCGGCGCGCCGGCGCCGCCGGCGGCGATCCAGCGCAAGCTCAAGAATGCGGCGATGAGAAGGGCGATGACACTGGCGCCATGCAGCGCCTCGCTGGTCGCGGATTGCGGTCCGCGCTTGGCGGCGACGCGTGAGCCGGCGAACAAAAGCGCCGCACTCGCGCCAAGCAGGGCGAGAGCGGCCCAGAGCGAGAGCGCTCCTCCCATGACGGCGCCGAGAAATGCCGGTGAGAGCGCGTGGGCGAGTGAAAGCGCGGCGGCGCTCAGCGCGGCGTAGCGCAAGGCGCGCCAGCCGCGCCAGGCAAAGCCGGCGGCTAAGAGCAGCGCAGCGCCCGCGTCGGCTAGCGGGCGCATTATGTCGGGGATCGCGGATTCCACGCCGAACAGCATCAAAGCCGCGCCTGTTCCAACCCAAACGTCCGAGGCCAAATCGCCTTCGGGCTTTTGCGCCTCGCTGGCCGAACGCCAGGCGGCGGCGAACATGATACCCGAGCCGGCGAACAATGCCGCCCAGGCGGCAAATCCATGCCAATCGGGACGCGAGGATGCCGCGAACGCGGTGAGCAGGCCAGCGCCGATAGCGCCGGCGGCGGCGACCATGGCGCGTGCGCTCCGATGGGGGCGCGCTGCGAGCGCGCTCGCAGCGATCGCCAGCGCGGCGAGCAACAGCGCCAGGTAAAGTTCGCGCTGCAGCGCGGCGAGATAAAAGCCGCTGCTGAGATAGAGAGCAAAGCCGAGCGCCAAGGCGGCGATGGCGACGACCAAAGCGGCCGCCGCGGCAACCCGCGCCCGCAGCGCATAAGCGGCGAGCGCGACCTGGAACACGCCAACCAGCGCGGGACCCACAACCCGCGCCGACGGCGCGGCGGCGAGCCAAGTCCAAATCAACAGCACACTGCTCACGCAGAGCGCGATGCTTGGCCCCAGCGCGCGCACGCGTGCCCAGTGCAGCCAGGCTCCCGGGTCTGTTTCGTTTGGCTCGCGGAGCGCGAGCATCAGCCCCCCGACGCTGGCAAAGCTCAGCAGAGTCAGTGCGCGCGCCAATTCGTCCGCGGCGATGGCCCCCGCGAACCATAAATACAAGCCAGCGAGCGTGGCGACAGCCGCCCACGGCCAAAGCCGCAGCATTGTCAGTGCGAAGCCCGCGGCCCCAATTGCGCAGAGGTAGAGCGTCAACGCCGCGGCCGGCCATGCGCCCAGGCTGGTCAGCGGCGGGGTGAGAAACGCCGCGAAAATGGCAAGCGCGCCGAGCGCCTGGCCGTGCAGGAACGAGAGCCCGACCAGCACAAGCGCGCACAGCAAGAGTAGCGCGGTGGCGATAGTCCAGTCGATGTATTGGTAGAGCCCGTGCGCGGCCCAAACTACCGCGTAGAGCGCGGCTACGCCCGCGCCGGCGAGCATCGCCGCAACCAGGGGATGCCCAGGTGGGCGCTCGATACCGAAGCGGCGCGTCCATTCGCTGGCGCCAATCAAGACGGTAGCGAGGACGAGCGCACCAGCTAGGCGTACGCTTGGGGTAAACCAGCCTTGTTGGGAGGCGACAGCAACCAGGGAACTCACTCCCAAGATCAGGGCGCAGGCGCCAAGCCAAGCCAGGCCGTTCTCCGCCAACCATCGCTCGAAATGTTGGCCAGGCGGTTTGGCGGGCGTTTTGGACGTAGCCGCCGCACTGGGCCGATCGGCGATGGGGCTCGGCGTCACAGCGTCGGAATCGTTGGACGGTTCGGGCAGCGGCGTGTCTAGCAAGAGCGGCTCAAGCTCGCCCGGCCGCAATGGCATGTCGAGGATGAGCGGTTCGCGTTCCACGAGCGTTTGCGGCTTCGGCGGCGGCGCGGCGGCGCCGATCAGACGCTCAAGCTCGCCCAGCTTGCGCGACAGCGTCCCGATGCGCCGCGATTGCAGCCATGCCAAGCCCGCAAGCGCGAGAATGAAGAGCCATTCCATGGGTCCGGACTGTTCCAATAGCGCGGCGCGCGGCGCAAGCATTTGCGCCTTGCGGCGGCATTCCCCGCCGAGGGGAGTTTACACCCCTGGCGCGCGCATGCTCAAAGCGGCCATGAGTTTTGTTTTCGAACCGCCCCCGCCGCCCTCTGTCGCAACTGTCGGAAGCGGCGTACGTTTCCCGGTGCGGCGCATTTTCTGCGTCGGGCGCAATTATGCCGATCATGTGCGCGAAATGGGCGCCGACCCCAACAGCGAGCCGCCGATTTTCTTCACTAAGCCGGCGGATGCGGTGGTCGAGAATGGCGCGGCCATTGCCTATGCGTCCAACACCGCGAACTTGCACCACGAAGTGGAATTGGTGCTGGCGCTTGGCAAAGGCGGCGCCGACATCGCCAAGAGCGCGGCGCTGGAACACATTTGGGGTTATGGCGCGGGTGTGGACCTCACGCGGCGCGACCGGCAAGGCGAGGCCAAGCAAGCCGGCGCGCCGTGGGACGTGGCCAAAGGTTTCGACAATTCCGCGCCTGTTGGCGCGCTGACGCCGTTGAGCGCGGCCGGCCATTTGAACAAGGGCCGGATCTGGCTTTCGGTCAACGGCGGCGTGCGCCAGGATTCCGATATCGCGGAGATGATTTGGAGCGCGCCCGAGATTATCGCCGCGCTTTCGCGCTCCTGGCGATTGCACTCCGGCGATCTCATCTTCACGGGCACACCGTCGGGTGTGAGCGCGTTGCATGTCGATGACGTGGTGACGTGTGGTGTCGATGGCCTGGCGCCGCTCAGCTTCAGTATCGGCCCGCGTTAACCGGCCTCCAGCGCCAATACCGCGAACGTCGCCAGCCAGTGCTCGCCCATGTACTCGCCCGCGACATGGGGCAAACTGACTGCGATGTGGCGTTCGGCGGCGTCGCGCGCGCGCTTGGCGATCGGGTCGTCCCCATCGTGCGCGGCGGCGATCGCGCGCCAGCACCAGGCGCGGGAGAAGTTAAGTCCGTCCAAATGAGCGATCTTGCCGTCGCCACGGTCGCTGGCGTGGGCAGGCTCGAACAATGCCGCGGGCTCGCCATCGCCAGCCCGCGGCAGGAACCTCGCCAACCAAGCGCGGAACGCGACGGGCGCCAGGAAACGCCGCATGCACTCGGCCTCCATCAGCGTCGGCGACAGGAAATCGTCCTGGCTTGGCTCCCAGGCCTGGGCGTTTTCGTCCTCGCCGTACCATGCCGACGCCTTGTCGCGCATCAGTGCAAAGAGCTCGGGATCGAGGGGTTCGGCATAGTCGGCGGCCAGGCGCAACGCGAACGCCGTGGAGGAGTGCACGCCGGCGCGAACCGGATAATCGCTGAGCGGCAGGAACGCGCGGAAGCGCGCGGCGAACATCTCAGCTAGCGGGCGCAATTGATCGGCCGCGCGTTGGCCAGCGCCAACGGCGTGTTGCTCCAGCTCCGCCTGTAGCGCCAACAGCCAGCTCCAGCCATAGGGCCGCTCGAAGCCGCGCGAATCGGGGCGATCAAGGTAAGCGCATTCGGCGGCGACGTTGGCGAGCGTGATGCGTTCGTCAAACTGAAACGCAATGGCGGGCGCGGTTGAAAGATCGGGAAAGCGCCGCATCGCGCGCGCCAGCAGCCAATAGCCATGCACGCACGAATGCCAATCGAAGCTGCCAAAGAAGATTGGGTGTAACGCGCGCGGGCCAAGCGCGTCGGCGCCGCCCGCTAGAACGTGGTCGAGCTTGTTGGGATATTCGCGTCCGACATGAGCGAGCGCAAGCGCGGCGAATTTTTCCGCGAGAGCGGGGGTGAGCGTGGTCATGCCGGAAACGCCAGCAGCCGCATCAGCACGATGTTGGCGATCAGCAACGGGATCGCGGTGGGAATTTGCGCGCGGATCACGCCGTTAAGCGCGGCCTTGCGGTCGGGCAGGTCCAGCAAATTCGCCGGCACGACATTGAAGTTCGCCGCCATCGGCGTCATCAGCGTGCCGCAGAAGCCGGCCAGCATGCCGATGGCGCAAACCCGCGCCGCGTCGCCGCCGAAATGCTGCACAATTATGGGAAGGCCCACCGCCGCGGTCATTACCGGGAAAGCCGCGAAGGCGTTGCCCATAATGATGGTGAACAACGCCATGCCGATGCAATAAGCGCTGACTGCAAGCGTAGGGGTGTCGAGTGGAATGTAGTCGGCGAACAAGCGCCCGACTTGTTCGCCGACGCCGGCGGCGAGGAACACCGCGCCGAGCGAAGCCAGCATCTGGGGCAAGATAGCCGCCCAGCCGACCGCGTCCAAAAGCCTGCGGCCTTCTTGTAGCGGCGCCAGAAGCGGCGGCTTCAACCACATCATCGCTGCGCCAAGCGCGATGAGCACACCGAGCACGAGCGAGATCAAGGTCGCCTGCGCGGGATCTATCAAGAGCGGGCCCCAAGCGGTTTGCTTGGCGATCAGCGTGCCCGCGAGCGCGACGGCGGGGATTATGAGCGCGGGGAGAAACAGCAGATCGCCGCGTCTGCGTGCGTCTTTGCGGCGCTGCTCCGGCGTTGTGGTGACGGGCTTGCCCTCGCCAAGGCCCAAAGTGGCGACAATAACAAGCCCCAGCGCCAACACGCCGTTGCCGAAATTGCCCAAATAAGCGCCGGACAAGAAACTCGCGGCCAGCAGCCCCCAGAACACGCCATTGCGTAACCGGCGCCGATTGGAAGCGTCGAGCGCGGAGAGAAACGCGACGGCCGCGAAGAAAAGCCCGCCGACTACGTAGATGTGCTGAAGCGTGATCATGGCGCTTTCCTCGCGCCGAAGGTGCGTTTCAGGCGCCGGTCGAGCAGCCAAAGCCGCGCGCTATGGATGAGCAGCGCGGCGAGCGCGGTCGGGATGGCCCAGATCGAGAGCTCAAAGGGTTCGACAACGATGCCATTGGTTTCAAGGAAACCCTTGATCAGCAAGATCGAGGCGATGGCGATGAAGATATCCTCGCCGAAAAACAGCGCGATATTGTCCGCGGCGGCGGAATGGGCGCGGATGAGAAAGCGTTCGCGATCCGGCAGCGCGCCATATTGCGCCTCCGCGGCGCCTTCGGCCATCGGGGCGACCAGCGGGCGCACCATTTGCGCGTGTCCGCCGAGCGAGGTGAGGCCGACAGCCGCCGCGCTCTGGCGGATGATGAAATACACCCAGATCAGCCGTCCCACGGTCGCGGCTTTTACCCGCGCGATGGTCATGCGCGCACGCTCTTGCAAGCCGGCGCGTTCGAGCAAGCCGATGGCGGCAAGCACCAGCCAGACCACGCTGACATAGCGGTTGTCGTTGAACGCCTTGCCGAACGAGGCGATGGTCGCAAGCGCGGCGCCGGACATGGTTTGCAAGTCAGCCGCAGGCGTCCAAGCCGCCGCAAGGCCCGTGGTCAGCGCCGCCGCCATCACCACTAAGAGCGGATTAGCGCGGACGACGAAGCCCAGCACCACGACGCCTATGCCTAGAAGTACAAGCATCGAACCCTCCCTGCCATCCGTCGCATGCTCATTGCGCCTGGCGCCGTGGGCTGCTCATCCTCCCACTTCAAGGCTTGTGGGAGGCCGCGCCATGGTCAAATGGGTTATCAGCGCCGCCGCGCTTGTGCTAGTCGCTTGCGCGCCGCCAGCCGCGCCAGCGCCCGCGGCGCAACCGCGTTTGGAATTAGCCTGGCGCGCAAGCGGCCTGGCCAACCCCGAAAGTGTCGCACTGTCCGATGATGAAACATTTCTCTACGTCACCAATGTCAATGGCGAGGGTGCAGCCAAGGACGGCAATGGTTTTATCTCGCGCGTCTCCGTCGATGGCGCCGTGTTGGAGCTGGAATGGGCGCGTGGCCTGGACGGGCCGAAGGGCATCATGCGCGGCGGGCCTGCGCTCTATGTGGCCGACATCGATCGGATGGTGGTGATCGACGCCGCCACCGGCGCCATCAACCGCACCGTTGCCATTGCCGGCGCGCAATTCCTCAACGATTTGACCTTTGCGCCGGACGGGCGCGTGCTGATCGCCGATTCCGGGGGCGGGCGCATTTACGCGATCGCTTCGGACACCGCCGAGGTTTGGCTCGAACATGAATTGCTTGGCAGCGTCAACGGTTTGGCGCCCGAACCGGAGCGGCTTGTGGTCACCACCATGGCGGGACGTTTGCTCGCCATCGATTATGTGACCAAGGCGGTGAGCGTGTTGGCGGAGGGGCTCGGCGATGCCGACGGTGTCGCCAGCTTGGGCGGCGGGCGCTATCTGGTGAGCGAATGGCCTGGCCTCATGCATGTGGTCACGTCCGATGGCGCACATACGACCATCATGGATACACGCGTGGAAAATCGGCTCTTGAACGATTTTCTCCTGGTTGGCGCCACGCTTTACCAACCCCATTGGGACCCGGGCGAGATCAGCGCTTACCGCGTGGTTGAGGTCTCGCCATAACCGCCGCCGCCGGGTGTTTCGATCACGAACACGTCGCCGGCGTTGAGCTGCGACTTGCCGGTAGCGGTTATTGTCTCAACCGCGCCGCCCGCGCGCTCAATGCGATTGGCGCCGGGTTTGCCGGCATCGCCGCCGCCCAGCCCGAATGGCGCTGTGGCGCGGCGGTTGGAAAGAATCGCGGCTGTCATCGCGTCGCGGAAGCGGATGCGCCGAACCGCGCCATCGCCGCCCTTATGCGCGCCCGCGCCGCCTGAACCGCGACGGATAGCGAACGATTCGACAAGCACGGGGAATCGGGTCTCCAGCACTTCGGGGTCGGTGAGACGGGAATTGGTCATGTGGGTTTGCACCGCCGAGGCGCCGTCGAAGCCGGGGCCCGCGCCGGCGCCGCCGCAAATAGTTTCATAATATTGGCGCGTTGCATCGCCGAAGGTGAAATTGTTCATCGTGCCTTGCGAGGCGGCCAGCACGCCAAGGGCGCCATAGAGCGCATCGACCACGATTTGGCTGGTCTCCACATTTCCCGCAACCACCGCCGCGCCGCGTTTGGGACTTAGCAATGAGCCCTCGGGCACAATGATCTCGATCGGTTTCAGGCAGCCTTCGTTTAGCGGGATGTTGTCGTCCACCAAAGTGCGGAACACGTAAAGCACCGCGGCGCGGGTGATCGCCAAGGGCGCGTTGAAATTGCCGGCGTGCTGTGCGCTTGTGCCGGTGAAATCGATGCTGACGCGGCGTTCGGCGCGATGCGGCGTGATGGCGACGCGCACCATGGCGCCATTGTCCATCGCGACTTCGAAGCTTCCCGATTCGAGCCTGGCGATGACGCGGCGGATGTGCTCTTCGGCATTGTCTTGCACGTGGCGCATGTAAGCGGAGACGCCGGCGCGGCCATAATGCGCGACCAGCCGCCTCAGCTCATTGGCGCCGCGCACGCAAGCGGCGATTTGGGCTTTGAGGTCGGCGATGTTGCGGTCGATATCGCGCGCTGGATGAAGCCCGGAGGCGAACAAGGCGCGCGCTTCGTCCTCGCGCAGCCGGCCGCCTTCCAGCAACAAGAAATTCTCGATCAGGACGCCTTCGTCCTCGATGCGGGCGCTGTCAGGGGGCATCGAGCCGGGGGTGACGCCGCCGATATCGGCATGATGGCCGCGCGCGGCGGTGAAGAAGGCCGGCGCGGTTTCGCCGTCGAGGATGACAGGCGCGATAAGGGTGATGTCGGGCAAATGCGTGCCGCCGGCGTGCGGCGCATTGAGCATGTAAATGTCGCCGGGCCGGATGGTGTCGCCGCGCTGGCGAACGATTTCGCGCACGCTGTCGCTCATCGAGCCAAGGTGCACTGGGATATGCGGAGCGTTGGCGACCAGGCCGCCGGTTTCATCAAACACCGCACAGGAGAAATCCAGCCGCTCCTTGATGTTGACGGAAGAAGCGGTGGTCTGCAGCGCCAGGCCCATTTCCTCGGCCACGCCCATGAAGCGGTTGTTGAACACTTCGAGCAAGATCGGGTCGGCGCGCGTGCCGATGGCGCCGCGTTCCGCGCGCGGCGCCGCGCGGGTGAGGATGAGGTCGCTATGTTCGCTCATGCGCGCGCGCCAGCCCGCATCGACGAAAGTTGTCGCGCCTTGTTCGAGGATGAGCGCGGGCCCATTGACGGTGAAACCGGCGTTAAGGTGGGCGCGTTCGAATACCGGCGTTCCGTGCGATTCGCCTTTTGTGCCGAGCACGACGCGATATGGACCGCCGGCGCCCTCGCCGGTATCGTTGCGTCTCGCACAAACAAGTGCCGGCGAGGGCGCCGGCGGTCCATAATTGTGTTGGTCACGGCAAACGGCCTCGGCGGAAAGCGACGCAATTACGATCGCGCGTGTGCAATCGATGAACCCGAAGCGTTTTTTGTGCTCTGCCTCAAAGGCGCCGGGCAATTCAGCGGCGTCGATGAAGGGCAAGGCAAGCGCGGAATCGGCGCCGTCGTATTTCAGATGTATTGTAACGGTCGCCTGGTCGGGCGCCGCGGCTTGATCGCTGAGCGCGTCGAGGGCCTTGCTTGCGAGTGCATCGGCCCTTGCCGCTAGGTTTTGCGCGTCCGCGAGTCTTTCCTCTATCGTCGTTTCGACGACGGCGCGCAAATCCGCCAGTCCCATGCCCCAGGCGGAGAGCACGCCAGCGAGCGGGTGGAGCAGAATGGTCTCCACGCCGACCGCGTCGGCGACCGCGCAGGCATGTTGCCCGCCAGCGCCGCCGAAGGCAACCAGTGCGTACTCTGCCGGGTCATAGCCTCGCTGAATGGAAATTTTCTTGATGGCTTCGGCCATGTTGAGATTGGCGATGGTGAGAAAGCCTTCGGCGGCTTGTGTCGGCGAGATGTCCGCGCCTGCGGCGCGTTCGATGTCCGCGCACAGCGCCGCGAATTTGCGGTCCACCACATCGCGGTCAAGCGGTTCGTCTCCGTTTGGGCCGAAAATCGCGGGAAAAAATTCCGGCCGCACGCGGCCGAGCAAGACGTTGCAATCGGTGATGGTCAGGGGCCCGCCGCGCCGGTAGCAGGCGGGGCCAGGGTTGGCGCCGGCCGAACGAGGCCCAACGCGCAAGCGCATGCCGTCAAAAAAACAGATCGAGCCGCCGCCTGCCGCCACGGTGTGAATGTGCAGCATCGGCGCCGACAGGCGCACGCCGGCGACAATGGTCTCATTGGTGCGTTCGAACTGGCCGGCATAATGGGAGACATCGGTGGAGGTGCCGCCCATGTCGAAGCCGAGCGCATGGGTGAAGCCGGCGCGCCGGGCCGCCGCCGCCATGGCGACCACGCCGCCGGCAGGGCCCGAGAGCACCGCGTCACGGCCGCGGAACGCGAATGCGCTGGCCAGGCCGCCATTGGATTGCATGAAAAGGAGTCTTTGACCGCCGGCGTCCTCGCCGGCCAACGCCGACGCTGCCGGCGAGGACGCCGGCGGTCCAAGAAAGCCTTGCGCGAACTGGGCTACATAGTCGCGCAGGACCGGCGAAAGGTAAGCGTCCGCCGCTGTGGTGTCCGCGCGCGGCACGAACTTGATCAGGCCGCTGATTTCGGAGCTGACCGAGATTTGGGTAAAGCCGATGTCGCGGGCGATCTCGGCCAGACGCCGCTCGTGCCCAGGAAAAGCCCAGCCGTGCACACAGGCGATAGAGGCGGCGCGAAAGCCGTCGGCATAGGCGCGCGCCAACTCGGCGCGGGCGTGCACCTCGTCGAGCGGGACCAGCACCTCGCCCTCGGCCGTCACCCGCTCGCGCGCTTCGATGACGCGCTTGTGCAGCAGGTCCGGCTTGACGATCTGGCGGGCGAAAATATCGGGACGCGCTTGCGTGCCAATTTCAAGCGCGTCGGCGAAACCCTGTGTCACCACCAAAACAACGTTTGCACCCTTGCGCTCCAGCAGCGCATTGGTCGCCACAGTTGTCCCCAGCTTGACCGCCGCGATGTCGGCGAACCCAGCCCCATGCTCGGCCAGGATGGCGCCGATGGCTTCCAGTGCGGCATCCCTATATCGACCGGGGTTTTCCGAGAGCAGCTTGCGCACCACAAGCGCGCCGCCAGGCGCGCGCGCCACCACGTCGGTGAAGGTGCCGCCGCGGTCGATCCAGAAATGCCAGCCGGAGGAGGTCATGGGGGAGGGACCATCGCCGTCTCCGCAAAGGCGATCAAGCGCCTTGCGCCCAGCGTGCGGAAGGCTAGGTTGGCGATCCAAATCAGGAGCGGCGCACTTGAAGCCCACGGACATCGGGCATCCAGACTATTTCCATAAAGTGGTGGATTGCCAGTGGGCTTGCCCCAGCCACACGCCGGTGCCGGAATATATTCGGCTGATCGCGGAGGGCCGCTACACCGACGCGTTCATGATCAATTGGAAGTCCAACGTGTTCCCGGGCATCCTCGGGCGCACCTGCGATCGCCCCTGCGAGCCAGCCTGTCGGCGCGGACGGCTGGAGCAAGAGCCGGTGGCGATTTGCCGGCTGAAGCGGGTGGCGGCTGACAATAAGGGCGAGGGCGTCGAGGCACTGATGCCGATGCCGGCCAAGAAGAAGAACGGCAAGCGCGTGGCATGTATTGGCGCCGGGCCGGCATCGCTGACGGTGGCGCGCGATCTGCTGCCGCTCGGCTACGAAGTGCACCTCTATGATGGCGATGCCAAAGCCGGCGGCATGATTCGCACGCAAATTCCGCGCTTCCGACTGCCGGAAAGCATCATCGACGAAGAAGTGAGCTACATTACCAGGCTCGAGCCCGTGCTCCACCTGGGCGAGCGGATTGACAGCCTGAAAACGTTTCTGGCGCAAGGCTGGGACGCGGTGTTTGTGGGCACCGGCGCGCCGCGCGGGCGCGACTTGGACCTGCCCGGGCGCCGGCAAGCCGCCGCCAATATCCATATTGGCATCGATTGGCTCTCTAGCGTCTCGTTTGAGCATGTAGAGAAAATCGGCAAGCGCGTCATCGTGCTGGGCGGCGGCAACACCGCGATGGATTGCTGCCGCACCTCGCGCCGCATGGGCGGGACAGAGGTGAAAGTCATCGTCCGCTCAGGCTTCGATGAAATGAAAGCCAGCCCCTGGGAAAAAGAAGACGCCGCGCGCGAGGGCATCCCGATCCTAAATTTCCTCGCGCCGAAGGAATTCATCCACAAAAGCGGGAAGCTGAACGGCGTGACGTTCCAGAAAATGCATTGGGCGACGGACGATAAAGGCAAGCGCGCGCTTGTGCCTACCGGTGAGCCAGACGTGCTTCATGAGTGCGACGACGTGCTGGTCGCGGTAGGCCAGGAAAACTCGTTCCCCTGGATCGAGCGCGATATCGGCATGGAATTCGACAAATGGGGCATGCCAGTCGTCGATGCTGTGACCATGCAATCGACGCTCCTGAACGTGTTTTTCGGCGGCGATGCGGCGTTCGGCCCGAAGAACATCATCTGGGCGGTGGCGCACGGCCATGATGCAGCGGTGTCGATCGAGATTTTCCTGAGCGGCAAGGATGTGTCTCAGCGCCCGATGCCCGGCGTGTCGATGATGTCCACCAAAATGGGCATCCACGAATGGGCCTACGACAACGATGTCTCGCTGGATTTGCGATTCAAGGTGCCGCATGTCGCCAACGATGTCGCGCTGCGCAATGTCAAGGTCGAAGTCGAAAAAGGCTTTGACCCGCTGCTCGGCTTCAAGGAGGCGCAGCGTTGTCTGAATTGCGATGTGCAAACCGTGTTCGCAGCTGACCTTTGCATCGAGTGCGACGCTTGCGTCGATATCTGCCCGATGGATTGCATTACCTTCACAGAGAACGGCGAGGAGACGGATTTGCGCGGGCGCCTCAGCGCCCCGGCGGCGAACGTGACTCAGGACATTTATCTCGCCGACGGCCTGAAAACCGGCCGCATCATGGCCAAGGATGAGGACGTCTGCCTGCATTGCGGGCTCTGCGCCGAGCGCTGCCCCACCGGCGCCTGGGACATGCAGAAATTCTATCTTGAAATGACGCATGCGGGTTGTTCCTCGGCGCCCCCCGCCATGCGCGTTCTCGCCCCTGCGACGTAGCTTCAAAAGCTGGCCCGTTTGTCTTGCTCCTCTGCCAGTGGGGCGTTACGCTTTCCGTGCTGGGGAGCATTGTGTCCTGCGTGTAATGCGCACCATGAACAGGGGAGACACCCATGAAACTCGGTCTAGCGAGCGCTGTTGCGCTCAGCCTTGCGTTCACATCGATGGCCGCGCCGGTCGCATTCTCGCAAGAAGCCACGCAATTCCGCGCCGCCGCGCCGCAAACCTTCACAACTGAAGACCTGCAGCGCTACGGCTTAAGCGCCGACGACGCCGCGCAGGTGCAAGTGTTGCAACACCAGGGCTACCAAGTGCGCGTGCTCACGCCTGCAGAAGCAGACCAATACCGCGCCGGCATTTCCAACCGGACATGGTGGATTATCGGCGGCGTCGTCTTAATCGCCGTGATCGTCTCCGCCTCCAACTAATTGTGCTTCGATCGATTGTTCAAACCCTGTTGTTGGCGCTTGGCGTCGCTGGCTGCATCACGACACCGACGTCAGACGTGATCGCATTTGCGCGGCAAAGCACCAGCAACAGTTTTGAACCGTTTGAAGGAAGCGTCGATAGCGCCGCCCTGGTTCTGCCTGTCGTTCACGACCGCCAAATCACAGGCGCGGCCTGCGGGGCGCACGCGTTGGCAAGCGTCATCAATTATTGGCGTGGCGCGGGCACGATCACTGGGCTTGATATCTACAACGCGTCTCCGCCCACCGACGCGGAAAGGGGCTATTCTATCGCCGAGTTAACAGCCCTCGCCAGCCAGCGCGGCCTCCTGGCCAGCGGCGCGCGCCTCAACTTGCCGGACCTAATCCGCGAGCTAGAGAGTGGCCGACCGGTGCTCGTCCCGGTGCGCATTCCCTCGGTCTACGTTCAAGATCGCGGCTTGCCGCGAACCGACGCCCGCGTCGTGGACCTTGCAAGCGCCGTGGTGATGGACCGTTTGGGACGGGTCTCGGAAATGACCAATCTCGCTCTCGTGGACCACTACCTTCTGCTGGTGGGCTATGACCGTGACCGGTTCGTGGTGGTTGAGCCAGTGATGGGCTATCGGACCATCAGTTTCGAGCGCTTGGCCCGCTATCGCCGCGATTTCAACGACGCGGCGGTGGTGTTCAGCGCCGCGCCCGCCGGCGGTGCGCCGCCTAGGTCGCCGGCGCGGGGTTGATTGAGGGTGACAGGGTCTTCAATTGCCGTTCGCGACCCGCTATTGAGGGTTGGCCCCATGGCGGACTGGCCGCCCATGGTCGGTGACTGAGGCGTCTCTCCAAATTATGCCCAAGATGCTCGCCGCAACCAACGATTTTGTGGTCAAGTTCGCCAATGTGAACGGTTCTGGCTCGGCCAGCGCCAACGGTTTGTTCGCGAAAATCGTGTTGCGCATGGGCGTGCCGGTGGGCGCGCGCAACATCTTTCCGTCCAACATCCAGGGCCTGCCGACTTGGTACGAAGTGCGTTTGAGCGAGGCGGGCTGGCTCGGGCGGCGCGGCGGCGTTGATCTCATGGTGGCGATGAATCCGCAGACCTGGGACGCCGACTTAAGAGGCATCGAGCCCGGTGGTTATATCGTGTACGATTCCTCCAAGCCTTTGCCGGCGTCCAAATTCCGCGAAGACATCACGCTGATTGGCGCGCCGCTGACCGAATTGATCGCCGCCGCCTTCACCAAGCCGCGCGAGCGCCAGCTGTTCAAGAATATCTGCTACATCGGCGTGTTGGCGCACTTGCTTGGCCTTGACGTCGATCTGGTCAAGCAATTGCTCGGCGAGGAATTCAAGGGCAAGGACAAATTGATCCAGCCCAATTTCAAGGCCTTCGAGCTGGGGCGCGACTACGCCGAGAAAAATCTGCCGCCGATCGGGCTGAAAGTGCGGCGCGCCGACAAGGTCGGCAGCCGCATTTTCGTCGAAGGCAACGAGGCCTGCGGGCTGGGCGCGGTCTATGGCGGCGCCACCTTCTGCGCTTGGTACCCGATCACGCCGTCGACCTCGTTGGCGGAGGGCTTCGAGAAATACTGCCGGAAATTGCGCACCGACGCGGACGGCAAAGCGCGCTACGCCATCGTGCAGGCGGAAGACGAGATCGCGTCCATCGGCATGGTGCTGGGGGCCGGCTGGGCTGGCGCGCGCTCGTTCACCTGCACATCCGGGCCGGGCATTTCGCTGATGACGGAATTCATCGGCTTTTCCTATTACGCCGAGGTGCCGGCGGTGATTTTCGACGTGCAGCGCGGCGGGCCGTCCACCGGCATGCCCACGCGCACGCAGCAATCGGATTTGCTGTCGGCGGCGTACGCATCGCACGGCGACACCAAGCATCCGATGCTGTTCCCCGCCAACCCGACCGAGTGTTTCGAAATGGCCGCGCAGGCGTTCGACCTCGCGGACCATTTCCAAACTACATTGTTCGTGATGCTTGACCTCGATATCGGCATGCAGGAATGGCTGACCGAGCCGTTCAAGTGGGACGATAAGCGCAAGCTCAATCGCGGCAAGGTGCTGAGCGCCGCCGAGCTTGAAGCGGGCCGCGACTTTGGCCGCTACCTTGATGTCGATGGCGATGCCGTGCCGTATCGCACCTATCCGGGCGCGCACCCGAGCAAGGGCGCCTACTTCACCCGCGGCTCTAGCCATGATCGCTATGCGCGCTACAGCGAGAAGGGCGAGGATTACACCGACGGCATGGACCGATTGCTGCGCAAGTGGGAAACCATGAAGAGCCACGTGCCCCAGCCCGTGCGCCGCGACGCCAAGCGCCGCACCCCTGACGGCGTGATCTATTTTGGTTCCACCGAGCCAGCCATGGACGAAGCCTTGGCCAAGCTCGAAGCCGAGGGCGTCCATCTTGATGCGCTGCGCCTGCGCGCGTTTCCGTTTCCAGGCGGCGTTTTCGAGTTCATCCGCGAACACGAACAAGTGTTCGTGGTCGAACAGAATCGCGACGCGCAATTGAAATCGCTATTGGTCAACGAGGGCGGGGTGCATCCCGCGCGCCTGGTCTCGGTGCTCTGCTATGACGGCGCCTCGATCACGGCGCGTTTTATCGCCCGGGATATTTCCGAAAAGCTGCGCGCAGGCCAGGCCGCAGCGGTTCCGGAGAAGGCGTAATGAACCCCAATGATCCCTGGGCCGAAAGCGACCCCGAACGCCACTCGCTCATCGGTTCAATGAAGGGAACGTTTTCCATGGAGCCTGGGTTTGACTTGACGCGCTCAGCGCTCGAAGCTGCTGAACTGGCGGCCTGGGAGGCAAAATTCGAACGGATTGAGATACCGGCGGTGATTGCTTCCGCCAGTTTTCCATGGATGGATTGAGCCCATGACCTACATTGCCAAGCCGCCGCTGCATCATCCGTCGCTGGAAAAAAACGCGCTCGGGTTCACGCGCCGCGACTATGAGGGGCGCATCTCAACGCTCTGCGCCGGTTGCGGGCATGATTCCATCAGCGCCGCGATCATCCAGGCTTGCTACGAGATCGACCTTGCGCCGCATCGGCTGGCGAAGTTCTCCGGCATCGGCTGCTCGTCGAAGACCCCCGATTATTTTGTCAGCCCCGCGCATGGCTTCAACGCCGTGCACGGGCGTATGCCGTCAGTGCTCACCGGGGCCAACATCGCCGCGCGCGATTTGATTTATCTTGGCGTCTCCGGCGACGGCGACAGCGCCTCCATCGGCCTCGGGCAATTCGCGCACGCCGTGCGGCGCGGCGTCAACATGACCTATATCGTGGAAAACAACGGCGTCTATGGTCTCACAAAGGGGCAGTTTTCCGCCACCTCCGACAAAGGCTCGAAGGCCAAGAAAGGCGCTGAAAACAAGGATTCGCCGATCGATCTGGTGATGCTGGCCTTGCAACTTGGCGCAACTTACGTGGGCCGTTCTTTCTCCGGCGACAAAACCCAATTGGTGCCGCTGATAAAGGGCGCGCTCAGCCACAAGGGCGCGGCGATCATCGATGTGCTCAGCCCGTGCGTGGCGTTCAACAACCATGTCGGCTCGACCAAGAGCTTCGATTATGTGCGCGCCCACAATGATGCGGTGAACCGCATGGATGTCATCCCACCGCGTGCAGCAATTAAAGCCGACTACGCGCCCGGTGAACTGAAAGAAGTGACCCAGCACGATGGCTCGGTGCTGCGTTTGCGCAAGCTTGAAGAAGAATACGATCCGAGCGACCGCCATTCCGCTTTGTCTTACCTCGCGCGCAAAACCGTGGAAGGCGAAATCGTCACCGGACTGCTCTACATCGATCCGGAAGCGGCGGATTTGCATGATGGGCTGGGCACCGTGGCGACCCCGCTGAACAAGCTTGGCGACGCCGATCTCATTCCCTCGCTCAGCGCGCTCGAAAAAATCAACGCCGGCCTGCGCTAAGCGGCCCTTGACCTTGACCGGTCGTCCTCCCCCGCCGGTTGCTCCGCAACCGGCTCTTTTGCACAAAGCGCCAAGATCGCAACGCGATCTTGGTGGAGGGGGAGGTG
>Ga0247727_10000651_pt1 | contig 84981 bp, 78 predicted proteins | sample WisWelCaveWW1625_FD_202498 | JGI IMG/M metagenome (GOLD analysis project Ga0247727, IMG submission 202498) | Biofilm microbial communities from Wishing Well Cave, Virginia, United States - WW16-25 | ecosystem: Environmental > Aquatic > Deep subsurface > Groundwater > Cave microbial mat | place...
CGGCTCGACGGTCCCGACTGAACGATAAGGCGTCCCACGTCGATCCTGCCGTGTGGAGCGGCAGGGGAGTGGCGGATCCCGAAACGCGGGCCGGGCCCAAAATCGCCGCACGCGGGTGCCGAAAGGTGGCGCGTTTACATGTTGCGAGCCGCCGAGTAGGCGCCCGCGTCCCGTCACTGTTCAGCTGACACTTGCGGCACGCGAGCGTCAGGAGGAAACGGCGCGTGCGCGGGAAGGCATCTAGTCAACGTGCCGCCGCTTCGCTATCGCTTGGCCGACCCTGTACGCCCGGACCTGACCCATGAGCAAGACTACGGACGGCGTTTCCATCCCCCTCGATCCCGGCTGGGCCGAGATCCGCGAGGGCATGAAGCGCATCTGCGAGCAGTACCCCAACGCCTACTGGGTGAAGCTCGACCATGAGGCCGCCTATCCAACCGAATTCGTCAACGCGCTGACGCAAGCGGGCTACCTCGGCGCGCTGATCCCGGAGGAATACGGCGGCTCGGGCCTGCCGCTGTCGGCCGCCTGCGCCGTGCTCGAGACCATCCACGAGCAGGGCTGCAACGCGGCCGCCTGCCACGCCCAGATGTACACGATGGGCACGGTGCTGCGGCACGGCAACGCCGAGCAGAAGCGGAAATACCTGCCGGGCATCGCGTCGGGCGCGCTCAGACTGCAGGCGTTCGGCGTCACCGAGCCCACCACCGGCTCCGACACCACCCAGCTCAAGACCCGAGCGGAGAAGAAAGGCAACGACCGCTACGTCGTCAACGGCCAGAAGGTATGGACCAGCCGCGTGCTGCACTCCGACCTGATGCTGCTGCTGGCCCGCACCACGCCGCCCGACCAGGTCAAGAAGCGCTCCGACGGGCTGTCCGTGTTCCTGGTCGACCTGCGCGCAACGAAGGGCAAGGGCGTCGAGATCCGCAAGATCGACGCCATGATCAACCACAACACCTGCGAGGTGTTCTTCGACAACCTGGAGGTGCCGGCCGAGAACCTGATCGGCGAGGAGGGCAAGGGCTTCAAGTACATCGTCGACAGCATGAACGCCGAGCGCATCCTGATCGCCTCGGAGAGCCTGGGGGATGCCAAGTTCTTCATCCGCCGCGCGGCCGACTACGCCAAGGAGCGCGTGGTGTTCGGCCGGCCGATCGGCCAGAACCAGGGCGTCGCCTTCCCGATCGCGCGCGCGCATGCCGAGACGGTGGCGGCCGAGCTGCTGGTGCGCAAGGCCTGTGCGCTGTTCGAGGCGCAGCAGGAGTGCGGCGCCGAGGCCAACATGGGCAAGATGCTGGCGGCGGACGCGGCGTGGAAGGCGGGCGAGGCCTGCCTGCAGACGTTCGGCGGCTTCGGCTTCGCGCGCGAGTACGGCATCGAGCGCAAGTGGCGTGAGACGCGGCTCTACCAGACCGCGCCGATCTCCACCAACATGATCCTGGCCTTCGTCGCCCAGCACGTGCTGGGCCTGCCAAGGTCGTATTGACACTCCTGGGTCCCGGATAATTTGCTCTCGCAAATTTCCAGGATGACACCGACATTTGTCATCCCGGAATTTCGTGAAGCGAAATATCCGGGACCCAGGGCTTCACCCCGGCACGCGTGCGATGGCCTCGACCTCGAGCAGGAATTCGGGCTTCACGAGGCGGTCGATGATCAGCAGCGTGTTGGGTGGATACTTGCCGCCGGGGAACAGCTTCGGGAACAGCGCCGAGCGCGCCGACATCCAGATCGGAATGTGCTCGGGCTTGGTCATGTAGGTGGTGAACTGCACCACGCACTCGAAATCCGCGCCGAGGTCCTTGAGGATGTTGCCGAGGTTGGCGAACACGGCCGGCACCTGCGCGGCGAAATCGCCGACGCCGACGGGCGTGCCCTTGGCGTCGATCGCCACTTGGCCCGCGATGAACGCGAGCTCGCCCGGCTGCATGCGCGCCACATGGCTGTACATGCCCTGCGGCGGCGGCGCGCTCGGCGGATTGACATAGGTGACGCCTGACTTCGTTGCCATTGGTTCCTCCTTTGATTGCGCGCGGCATCCCTGGCTCGATACCCACTCTCGCTTCGCTTGGCGGGTATGACGGCGAACGGTCCCTCGTTCGTCATTCCCGCGAGCGGCAGCGTCAGCGGGAATCCAGCGCCAAACTCCTACCCCGCCCGCACCCACACGTGGTTGTCGTGGAAGGCGGCGCCGCCGACGGGGGAGCCCTGCACGGCGCTGGTCAGCGTGTTGATGCCCTCGCCGCCTTCGAAATGCTCGTTCGGCGCGATGCTCTCGACGATGACGACGCCGCGCTGCACGCCCGCGAAGGCTTCGGCCGCCAGCGCGATCTCGCCCCGCTCGTTGCCCATGCGCAGGCGCGCGCCGTCGGCGATGCCCAGCGCCGCCAGGTCCTCGGGATGCATCTTGGCGCGCGGCCGCCCGTGCTTGGCCTGGCTGGTCGGCATCTCGTTGAACGACGAGTTGAGGTATTCGCGCGAGGGGCTGGTCGCCAGCCGGAAGGGATGCTGCGCGTCGGCCTTCTCGATCACGTCCCAATGATCGGGCAGCCGCGGCATGTCGTGGCCGAGCCCCCAGTCGTAGCCGCGCGTGGTCGGCACGTCGCGCCAGTCCGGCTTGAAGCGGAACTTCTTGTCGGCATAGGCGAAGCCTTGAACATAGTGCGCCTTGTCGAACGCCGGCTGGCAGTCGATCCACTTCTTCGCTTCCAGCCCTGCCAGCGTGCCCCAGCCCGACTTCTGCAGGGTCCAGTCGATGATCTCGCGCGGGCTCATGGCGAAGCCCTGATGCTCGGCGCCGAGGCGCTTGGCGAGGGCCGAGATGACATCGTGGTTGGACCAGCATTCGCCCGGCGGCTCGACCAGCTTCGGACCCAGGATGATGTGCTGATGCCCGCCGCCCTGGTAGACATCATCGTGCTCCAGGAACATGGTCGCCGGCAGCACCACATCGGCCACCTGCGCCGTCGCCGTCATGAACTGCTCGTGCACGCAGGCGAACAGGTCCTCGCGCGCGAAGCCGGCCTTGACCTTGCGCTGCTCGGGGGCGACCTGCACGGGATTGGTGTTCTGGATGAAGAGCGCCGTCACCGGCGGCCCGCCCTTGAGGTCGTAGGGATCGCCGGTCAGCACCGGGCCGATGCGCGACTGGTCGAGCACGCGCACGCCCGGGTCGGCCACGTCCAGGCCCTCGATCAGCGACTTGTTCCAGTGGTAGATGGCGCCGTTGTTGTGGAAGGCGCCGCCGCCCTCGTTCAGCCATGCGCCGGTGACCGCCGGGATACACAGCGCGGCGTGCATGTTGTGCGCGCCGTTGCGCGAGCGGGCGAAGCCGTAGCCCAGCCGGAAGAACGTGCGCAGCGTGGTGCCGACCATCCTGGCGAAGGTCTCGATTTCGGCCACGCTGAGCCCTGTGATGGCGCTCGCCCATTCGGGCGTGCGGCTCGCGACATGCTGCTCGAGCTCCCGCGGGCAATCGGTGTATTGCTCGAGATAGGGCCAGTTGGCGTAGCCGTCGCGGAACAGCACGTGCATTACCGCGCACGCCAGCGCCCCGTCGGTGCCCGGCCGCACGCACAAGGCGAGGTCGGCCTGGGCCATGGTGCCGTTCTGGTAGATGTCCACCGCCACGATCTTGGCGCCGCGCTGCTTGCGGGCGCGCATGGCATGCGTCATCACGTTGACCTGGGTATTGACCGGGTTGGTGCCCCAGATCACCACCAGGTCCGACTGCGCCATCTCGCGCGGATCGGCGCCCGCGAGCCGCCCCGTGCCGGCAATGAACCCGGTCCAGGCCAGCGTCGTGCAGATGGAGGCATACATCACCGAATAGCGCTTGGCGTGGCGCAGCCGGTTGATGCCGTCGCGCATGACGAGGCCCATGGTGCCGGCATAGTAGTAGGGCCACACCGCCTCGGGCCCATGGCGGCGCTCGGCCGCCAGCATCGCCTCGGCGGTGATGTCGAGGGCATCGTCCCAGGAGATGCGCTCGAACTGGCCCGAGCCTTTCGGCCCCTTGCGCCGGAGGGGATGGAGCAGCCGGTCGGGGTGATGGATGCGCTCGGCATAGCGGGCGACCTTGGCGCAGACCACGCCCGCCGTGTAGCTGTTGTCGGCTGCCCCGTGCACCCGGCCGATGCGGTTGTCGCCCAGCAGCTCCACGTCGAGCGCACAGGTCGAGGGGCAGTCGTGCGGACAGACGGAATGGCCGATCGAGAGCTTGGCGTGGGCGTTCATGCATGGTCTCGGCTGTCTTGCGATCGGCGGTACGCTAGCCGAGTTCGGGCCGGACGCGAAGGGGGTCAGCCCCTCATGAACGGCATGTCCGTGTCGCCCGGCTTCACGCCGCACTGGGTCAGCAGGCAGTGCACCTGGCCGCGGTGGTGCGTCTGATGGTTGAACATGTGGGCCACCAGCAGCCCCTTCGGCTTGGTGACCTCGCGACCGGCGGCGCCGGAGAACCATGTCAGGTCGCCTTCGAGCCAGGCCGCCTCGAGACCGTCCGCCCAGCCGACGATGGTCTCGTCGAACGCCTTGCGCGCGCTTCTGAGCTCGGCCCAGTCCTCGTACATGGCAATCGAGTCGCGGATGCCCTTGGCTTTCGGCGTGGGCATACCGGCGAACCGGCTCATCCAGGTCTGGTCGCCCCACAGCAGATGATTGAGCGTGCCGTGGATCGAGCCGAAGAAGGCGCCGCGCGGCGCGTTGCGTTCGACTTCGCTCAAGCCGTCGGCGGCCCCGTAGAGGTTTTCGTTCTGCCAGCGGTTGTAGGCCGCCATCGTGCGCACGTAGGCCGGTGTGATCATGGGGTCCCTCAGGGCTACGCTACGCTACGCTACGCTGCGCGGCCGCCGCCCGCTGGCAACCGCAGCTCAGCCGACGATCTCATCCGGCCTGAAGTTGAGCGCAATCTCGATCGCCGCATTCTCCGCGCTGTCGGAGCCATGCACCGAGTTGCGCTCGATGCTCTCGGCGAACTGCTTGCGGATCGTGCCCTTGTCGGCTTTGGCCGGGTCGGTGGCGCCCATCACATCGCGGTACTTCTTCACAGCGTTGTCGCCCTCCAGCACCTGCACCACGATCGGGCCCGAGGTCATGAACCTGACCAGATCGGCAAAGAACGGCCGACTCTTGTGCACGTCATAGAACTTCTCGGCCTGGGCCCTGCTCCAGCCGACGCGCTTTTGGGCGATGATCCGCAGGCCCGCCTTCTCGATCACCGCATTGATGGCGCCGGTCTGGTTGCGGGCAGTGGCGTCGGGCTTGATGATGGAAAAGGTGCGCTCAATGGCCATCCGGTGCTCCGTGGCGAAAGATTTTTTGCTGATGTGGCGCGGGGTTATAGCGCAGGCAGCGCGGCGGCTTCAAGTCGGGTTGCCGGCAGGGCCGCCGGCCGCCGATCAGCCATGGTTGGCTGGCAGCATTGACGTTGGACCCACAAATAACTGAATCTGAGCCTAAATGCGCTCTCGAGGCGGGTCCGGGCCCGCAAAGAACCGCCCGACTTCGGCATCCGATCTGCCAGAACGCGTAGCAATGTCAGCGCCGCCATCGATAATCCAGTGGTATCTCGCCCGCGACGGCCAGCAGTATGGCCCGCTGACCGAGGCGGAGCTGGCGAAGTTCATCGACCTCGGACACCTGCAACCGACCGACCTTCTCTGGCGCGACGGCTTCCCGGATTGGCGCCCAGCGATGGTGGTCTTCCCTCAGCGCAAGCCAGCCGTCCCGCGACCGCTCCAGCCGGCGCAGCCGCAGAGCCAGGCGCCGCAGCCGGCCCGTTCGAGCCCCGATCCCAGGCTCGACCCCACCGGTCCGCGGCGGCAGGCCGGCCGCGCCGACGGCGACGAGCCTGCGCAACCGCGTGCGCGCCGCGCCGGGCTGAAGCGAGCGATGCTGGCGGTCTTTTGGCTGTCGGCGCTAGCCGCGACCGGTTGGTACGCCTATCCCTATCGCGGCCAGATCATGGAGCGCGTGAAGAGCCTGGCGTCGAGCGTGCCGGGCGGCTTGGCCATCATGGCAGATGCGAAAAGTCTCCAGACGCCGCCCTTCAAGGGCTTCAACGGGACGCCGACGGCCATCGATGCCACGCTGCAGGCGACGGCGTTATGGCGTGTCCTCAAACGCGACTTTCCAGACTGGTATGCGGAGCGCCTCGAGGAGGCCGCGGCGCTGGCCGCTCAGAACAAGGACGACGCGGCCATCGGGCAGGAAATGGCGCGCAGATTGGTCACGCTGCGCCGCCAGAACGTCAACTATGCGCTTGCCGCCAGCTTTCCCCGGCTCAAGGCCGTCGCCTCGACCTTCTATGAGAACCTGGTCGCGTTGAGAAAGCAGAGCGGCGAGACCTGTTTCGAGTTCATCTCCAAGGGCGAAGCGAGCGCCACTGTGGTCGGCCTGCTGCAGGGCTCCGAGCATGTCGCGCATCTGCAGGCGCAGCTCACAGCCGTGTTCGAAGCGGTTGCGGATGGACGCAAGACCGCGCGTGTCTATCCGCAGCCGCGCAAGACCGACTACGACGCCTTGGCCGCGGATCTGACCAAGCTGGGCTGGGCGCCGGCCGACATGCAGCTGTTCTCGGACGAGCGCGCACTCTCTCGCGCTTCGCCGGCGAAGGTATGCCAGCTAGTGCACGATTGGTTCGCGGCCCAGCTCGCCATCAAGGACTCCGATATGCAGCTGCGCCTGCTGGTGGACTCCCTGAAGCCGGTGGTTGCGGGCTGAACGCGTCTTAGTGAGCACACCCGCCGCGGAAAAATTCTCTCGATCGACTCGCGCCGAAATATTGCCGCCTTCGCCGCATTTCTGGCGGCGCGCTCATCGATGGCCGATGACAGCGGGGCATCGGTGTCGATCGTCGATCGATCCGGACGATCGGCGGCGCCAAGGCGAGCCTTGAGGGGCCTGGACAGGATTGAGAACCGGGCGCTCGCCTTGTTTTGTTTTTGTCGAGCCTCCGGCGCCGCTGGTCCGCGGCCGCCGCCGAATGCAAGGCTCGCGACGGCGTTACGCACGATTTCCCCAGCCGCTGATTTGATCGCGAGCATTCAACGCGCGAGGGCGCTAGGGTGCCTGGCACGGGAGCCTGCTCGCGCCGGTTCGGCGGGGGGACCAGTCCGGTGATCGAGGGCTATACGGTCACCGGGCGAGCGGGCCGGCTCCCTTCTTGTCCGCACCGCACCCACATTTCCTGTTGCCGATCGCGCGCGCCCTCGCCACCATCTGCTCATCAGCCGGGGCAAACGTCTCGGGTCCTGTTCCGCTGGAGGCAACACGTCCATGATGAAGCTGCTGTCTGGTCCGCTCTCGCCCTTTGGCCGCAAGGTGAAGCTCGCCATGGCCATGAAGGGATTGAAAGACGCGATCGAGGTCGCCGCCGCCGACACCAATCCCGGCGACAACGTCGAGGTCAACAGCGTCAACCCGCTGGGGAAGATCCCGATCCTCGTCGTCGACGGCAAGCAGTCCATTTTCGACAGCCCCGTGATCTGCGAGTATCTCGATAGCCTTGCGCCGTCTCCGGTGCTGTTTCCCAAGAGCGGGCCGGAGCGCTGGCGCACGCTGACGCTGGGATCGCTGGCTGACGGCATCCTCGATGCGGCGCTGCTGCTGGTCTACGAGAAGCGGTTCCGCCCCGAAGAGAAATGGCATGCACCCTGGCAGCAGCGCCAGAACGCCAAGATCGACCGCGCGCTGGACCATCTCGAGAAAAGTCCGCCGGCCTGGGGCCAAAGCCCCGACTACGGCCACCTGACGCTGGCCTGCGCGCTCGGCTACCTGGACTTCCGCCACGAGGGCAAATGGCGCGCCAGCCGCCCCAAGCTGGTCGCCTGGCTCGACGGGTTCGCCAAGGTGGTGCCGGCGTTCGAGGAGACGCGCCCGAAGGCCTGACGCACGCCGTCATTCCCGCCAAGCGGAGCGCCGAGAAGCGGGAATCCAGCGGTGCACGCGACGGTGAGGGTCGGGGCTAGATTCCCGCTGTCGCTGCTCGCGGGAATGACGGCCGAGTTCCTGCTCTGACTGCCTACTTGCCGATCGACTTGCGGGCGATGGTCAGCGCCTCGCGCAGGACACCGGCATCACCGATGTGGTTGGCGAGCAGCAACACCAGTCGGGCGTTGAGCGCCGTGCTCTGCTCGTCCGTCAGGTCGGCATGCGCGTCGATGATCGCGGCGTAGAGCCCGTCCGGATCGTCCACGTTGGGTTCGCGCTTCAGAGCCATGGTTCACCTCGCGCCAGGCGCCGTGCTGCCGCGTTCCTCAATAGTAAATGCTCCCCGGGCTTCCGCCGCCGGCTGGGATCGCGTCGCCGTTGATGGCCATCGCCTTGGGCGAGGCGAGGAAGGTGACCACGTGGGCGATCTCCTCGGCCGTGATGATCTTCCTGACCAGGTTGCGTCCAGCCATGCTCGTCTCGACCTCCGCCTCGCTGATGCCCTGCGCCTTGGCGGCGCGCGCGACCACGCCGGCTGTCGCCTCGGTGCGCGTCAGCCCGGGATGCACGCAGATCGCCTGGATGCCGTGCGGCCCGAGCTCGTCGGCGAGGTTCTTGGTCAGCGCCACGACGCCGACGTTGCGGATGGAGCCGATGGTGGTGCCGGTGTGCCGCGCGCCGAGCCCGCTGATGTTGATGATGCGGCCGCCACCCTGCTTGATCATGTAGGGCGCCACCTCGCGCGCGGTGCGCACATAGCCCATCACCTTGGTGTTGACGTGATCCCACAGCTCTTGCGTCGTCAGCTCGGCGAGCGTGGGCGGCTTTGCCTGCCCGCTCGGCTTGGCGGCGCAATTGACGAGGATGTCGATGCGACCGAGCGCGGCCACCACGTCCCCCACCATCTTCTTCACTGCGGCGTCATCGCCCGTATCCGCGCTGAAGCCCAGCACCTTGGCGCCGCTCGCGCGCGCGATCTCGGCTGCGGCCTCCTCGAGCGCACCCTTGTTGCGGGCGACAATGGCGACGTTGACGCCTTCCCTCGCCAGCTCCCGCGCGATCGCCTTGCCGATGCCGCGGTTGCCGCCGGTGACGATCGCAACCTTGCCTTTGAGCTGGAGGTCCATGGGGGTTGTTTTCCGTTGTTGCAGGTGCAGTAGGGGCCGATCTTCGGGAGTGAGGCCGGCCGCTGTCAATCATTGCTATTGATGGGCCGATATCGCTCCCGTGATGGCCGCATCCAAACCTTCCCACAAACCGCTGAGACGGCGGCTCCAGGCGTTGACAGGATCGCCCCTTGCAGGCTCAAGTATTGCCGATGCAGCGAGAAAGGCTGCCTAGAGCAGGATCGCTTCGGATTGCCTCACTTTGCCTCGATCGAGGCGTGGCGGCCGAAGCGTCGATCCTGCTCTAATCATAGAGTCGAGAGCAAGATTGACGTTCCGTGATCGAAGCCAAGCGCTTCGATCAGGAACGATCTTGCTCTAGAGCGGTGCACTGCCCAGCAGAAACAGAACTCAGGGAGGACCATGATGCCCCATATGCAACGAAGTCACTTGCTGGCCGCATCGGCGGCGGTCGCGGCCCTGCTCGCCGTGGCGACCATACCGACGGCCGACGCGCAGGAACGCAAGTCGCTGCGCTGGACAACGTCACAGGTGGGCTCTTACGGCTACACGATCGCCGCCTCGATGGCGAAGGTCCTCGAACAGGCACTTGGCGGCGAGTACACTGTCACCGTGCAGCCTTACCAGTCCCCGACCGTTGCCATGAAGGCGGTGATGAATGGCGAGGGCGAGCTTGCCTACACGGCCGACATTGGAATGACCCAGTTCCAGGAACGCGTCGGCCCCTTCAAGGACTACAAGCCCGAGAAGCCGGAGCTGGTGCACACCTGGTACGCCTATCCGATGGAGTCGATGATGGCGACATCGGCGAAGGAGGCCGACAAGTTCAAGTGCTGGAAGGATTTCAGCGGCAAGCCGGTGTACTTCACCCAGGCCGGCTTCCAGAACTGGCTCAACTGGCAACGCATCTTCAAGGCGCTGGGTTACGACTTCAAGCACGTACAGATCGACAACAAGGCGAACGGCGATGCGCTGGAGCAGGGCACCATCGTGGGCTCAGCGATCTACACCACCGCCGGCCGCTCGTTGCCGCCCTATTGGAAGGAGACCGAGGTGCGGATGGACATCAAGGTCATCAATCCGTGCCCCGATGAGGTCGCCAAGCTCAAGGCGGCGGGACTTGGCATCGTCGATGTCAATCCGAAGGACGCTTTCGCCAAGGACGTCGGCCCCCCGAAGCTGCAGGGGGTGGCGATCCTATTTGGCTACAACGTGCGGGCGGATATGCCAGAAGCTGTCGTCTACAAGATGGTCAAGGCGTTCTACGACAAGAGAGACGAGCTGGTGAAGCTCGATCCGGGCTTCACGCCGATGGCCAAAGACTTCGTGGGTATGCAGGTCCAGGGCATCAACGCCAATCCGCAAATTCCGGTGCATGCGGGCCTTGCCAAATTCCTGAAGGAGAACAAGGCCTGGGACGAAAAGTGGAAGGTTGCAGCTGGCGCGACCTGATCGTTCGAACAGTGTAAACGGGGCGGGCACGCTGTGCACCAAGGCGCCGATGCCCGCCCCGACCCATTTTTGGCGTAGTTTCGAACATCAGCCGTTTACCCCATAGGGCAGGGTCGGCCGGGTGCGCCGTTATCGGTCTTGGGAGCGCGCCGATTTCGGACAATGCCTCCGCCCGGGGAGAAGCACGTGAGCGAAGCCCTCAAGAAATACGCCACACTGAATAATCTGACGTTTGTCTTGGCGTCGGTCCAGTTCATCTGGCTGGTTTGGTTCTTCTACACCGGTTTCGGCGGGGCGCTGGAGCTGGTCGCGCGCGTGATGTCGATCGCGCTCGCTCTGCAAATTCTCTTCATGTACCAGCAGGGCTATTTCTACAAATGGCTGCCGCCCATCGCGAACCATATCCTGGTCGCGGTCTATCTCGGCATCTGCGCCCTGGCCTTCACCTATTTCCACTACGAGTTCGAGCGGATCGCGATCTATTCGCAGGGCACGTTCACACAGAATGACATCATCGTTGGCACGCTGGTTTTCCTGCTGGTGATGGAGCTGTCGCGGCTCGCGCATCCCGTACTGTTCTGGACCAATGTGTTCATGATCGTCTACACGCTGTGGGGCTTTCTCAGTCCGATCGACTTCTTCTGGCATCCCGGCACGTCGTTCCGTCGTGTCATCACCTCGAGCACGGTGGAGTTCTCGACGGGCATCTATGGAATCTATGGCCAGCTCGCCCTCACGCTGATCGCGGCGTTCCTGCTCCTCGCCGGCGTCGCCAACGGGTTCAATGCGCAGCACTCGATGGTCAGGGTCGTGCGCTTGATCGCCCGGTCGCGGCGGATGATCCCGCAAACCGCCGTGATCGGGTCGAGCGCGATCGGGCTGATCAGCGGCAGCGGCTCGGCCAATGCCGCCGTGGTCGGCACCATCACAATTCCGTTGATGATGCGCTACGGCGTTCCGGGCACCTTTGCCGCCGCGGTCGAGACCGCCGCATCGATGGGAGGGCTGATCGACCCCCCGATGATGGGCGCGGCCGCCTTCCTGATGGCGGAGTTCCTGGGCGTGCCCTATTGGGATGTCGTGCTGCGCGGTTTTGCGCTCGCCTTCGTGTACTACATCTCGATCGGCGTGGCGGTCTATCTCCTGTGCGTGCGCCTGCTGCCGGGTGATCGCATCGCCAAGCCGGTCGTGCCGCTCTACGACAAGGTCACGACCGGCATCTTTTTCGCCGCCGTAGGCTACCTCGTCTATCTGATGGGCTTCGTCGGCAAGGGCGAATTGCTGGCCGCGCTGCAAACGGCGGCCTTCATGCTGTGCCTGCTGATCCCGGCGTTCCTCTATTTCAAACATGTGGTGAAGGAACCCACGCTCGCGGACGAAACGTTGTTTGGAAGCCTCCGGCGCGGGATCGAGACGCATGCCGAGATGACGTCCTACCTCACGCTGCTGCTGGCGACGCTGGGCATCATGATCGGCCTGTTCACGGTCACCGGCTTCATCAACCGCATGGGCGCGATACTGCTCGAGCTCGGCAACTGGCACATCGCCGCTCTGATCGGCATGGCCTGGCTGTTCGGATGGTTCGCCGGCACGGGCCTGCCCCCCACCGCCACCTACATCATCGGTGCGATCGTCATCGTGCCGCCGATGAAGCAGGTCGGGATCGACCCCTGGGTGGCGCATTTCTTCGTGTTCCTGCTGTCGGTGTGGGGCGAGTTGTCGCCGCCGACCTCGCTCACCGCCGCCGTCTCGGCGCGCATTGCCAACGTCTCGTTCATGAAGACCATGTTCGAAGCGCTGAAGATCTGCGCCCCGATCACGCTGATGACGTTTGCGATCTTCACCCGCTCCAACATGGTGACGACGACGGGGTGGTTGGCGATTGCCGATACGCTGCTGGTCCTCGTCAGCACGCTCGGGATCACCTTCGCGATGTTCGGACGAACCCACCCGAATCTGGCTGTCGACATCTTGCTGCGCTGTCTCGTGGCGGCAATCTCGTTCGTGGTGATGTTCCATCCAGACATGCAAACGTCGGCCTCGGTGGCCGTCGTCGTGATACTCGCAGTCATTGTGGGGATATACCGACACAACCAGCTCGCGCCGAAAACTTACGCGATTGCGCACACTGAGACCGGTGCCGCGCCAAGCAGCGATCTTGCTCCCGTGTTGGCCGAGGCCAAGCGGGATATCGGATAGCCGCGCCCCGCGCCGTTTCTTCGTGCCGACTTCGGCTCGTCACTCACTCGAACATCTCAAAACTACTGGAGACTTGGAATGGCACAGAACGCGCTGCGCATCGGCTGGATCGGCATGGGGCGCATGGGCTTCCCGATGGCCGAGCGCCTGCTGTTGGCCGGCCACGACGTCTCGATCTGGAATCGCACGGCCGCCAAGGCCGGGCCGCTGGCCAGGCTGGGCGCCAAGATCGTCGGGCGAGCGGCCGATCTCGCCGGCGTCGACGTGCTGTTCTCCATCGTCTCCACCGGCAAGGACCTGGAGGAGGTCTATTTCGGTCCCGACGGCGTGGCGTCCGGCAAGGGCGGCAAGGTTCCACCCGTGTTCGTCGACTGCTCCACCATCGCAGTCGAGGAATCGGCCGGCATCCGCAAGCGGCTCAAAAGTACCAGCGCCGACTACATCGCCGCGCCCGTCAGCGGCAACGCCAAGGTGATCGTTGCCGGCAAGCTCTCCGCCGTGGCCTCCGGGCCGGAGGCGGCCTTCCGCAAAGTCGAGCCGCTGATCAACGTGTTTGCGCCCTCCGGCGTCTCTTACGTCGGCGAAGGCGAGCTCGCGCGCGTGTGCAAGATCGCCCACAACGTCATGCTCGGCGTCGTCATCGAGAACCTGATCGAGATCACGCTGCTGGCGAACAAGATGGGCGTGCCGCGCCACGCCTTCCTCGCCTTCATGAACAACAGCGTGATGGGCTCCATGTTCACGCGCTACAAGTCGCCGGCGCTGGTCAACCTCGACTTCGCCACCACCTTCACACCCGAGCTTTTGCGCAAGGACCTCGATCTCGGCCTCGCGCTCGGCCGCGAGAACGACGTGCCGATGCCGGTGACGGCGGCCGCCCGGGAAGTGCTGCAGACGCACTTCGGCGCCGCCACCCTCAAGCCCGATCCCGAGACATACCTGGCCGGCGACTTCGCCGCCCTGATCGAGACCATGGCGCTGGCTGCCGGCATGAAGGTCGAGAGCGAGAACGCGCCCGTGCCCACGGGGCTGGAATAGCTGATCGGAGCTCCCACGCGCGAGAGGCCGGTTCTACGCCGCCACCAGCTCAAAGCGGTCCACGTCGAACAGCCCGAAATCCGTGACCTTCAGGTGCGGGATCACCGGCAGCGGCAGGAAAGCGACCTGGAGGAACGGTTCGGCGAGCGTGCAGCCGAGGCTCTTGGCGGCGGCACGCAGCGGGACCAGGGCTTCGCGCACCTCCTCGAACGGAGTGGTCGCCATCAGCCCGGCAATGGGCAGCGCGAGCTCGGCCCGCACCGCGCCGCCTTCGACCACGACGAATCCACCCTGCAACGCGATCAGCCTGTTGACGGCGATGGCCATATCCTCGTCGCTCGCACCGACCACGCAGATGTTGTGGCTGTCATGGCCGACCGAGGAGGCGATGGCGCCGCGCTCGAGCCCGAAGCCGGTGACGAAGGCCCGCCCGATGTTGCGGTTCTTGCCGTGTCGTGCGACCACCGCGACCTTGATCACGTCACGCGCGAGGTCGACGTCCTTGATGCCCGCGCGCACCGGCAAATCGAGCACGACCCGCTCGGTGATGATGCGCCCGGGCACGACGCCGATCACCTGCGTCGACGGCCCCGCCGCCGGCACGCGGAAATCCTCGGCGATCACCTCTGGCGCCTTGACGGAACGCAGTCCCACCGGGGCCACGGGCGGCCGAGCGGCGAACAGCGACGGCTCGACCAGACGTCCCGCCGTGATGACGTCGCGCACGGCGCACTGTTCGAGATCTTCGACGAGCACGATGTCGGCGCGCTTGCCCGGCGCGATCAGGCCGCGGTCGCGCAGGCCGAAAGCGTTGGCCGCCGACCAGCTCGCGGCACGATAGACATGATGCAGCGGCGCACCGAGCTTGATCGCGGTGCGGATCAGATGATCGAGATGCCCTTCCTCGGCGATGTCGAGGGGATTGCGGTCGTCGGTGCAGAAGGCGACGAAGGCCGAGGTGTCAGCATCGAGAATCGGTGCGAGCGCGTGCAGGTCCTTGGACACCGAGCCTTCGCGGATCAGGACGGTCATGCCCTTGGCAAGCTTCTCGCGCGCCTCCGCGAGCGAGGTCGCCTCGTGCTCGGTGCGGATGCCGGCGGCGATATAGGCGTTGAGCTCGCGACCCGAGAGCAGCGGCGCGTGTCCGTCGATGTGGCCGCCGGAGAACGCAGCGAGCTTGTCGAGCGCGCCCGCGTCCTTCGCCAGCACGCCGGGGAAGTTCATGAATTCGGCCAAACCGATCACCTGCGGGTGGTCGCGCAAAGCCGCGAGGTCGGCAGCTTCGAGCCGCGCCCCGGACGTCTCGAACGCGGTCGCCGGCACGCAGGAGGAGAGCTGCACCCGCAGGTCCATCACGGTTGCGCCCGACGACTCGAGGAAATAGCGCACGCCCGCGGCGCCGAGCACGTTGGCGATCTCGTGCGGATCGCAGATCGCGGTGGTCACGCCGTGGGGGAGGACGCAGCGATCGAACTCGTGCGGCGTCACCAGCGAGGACTCGACGTGCAGGTGGGTGTCGATGAAGCCCGGCACGGCGAACAGGCCGCGCCCGTCGATCTCGTGCACGCCGCCATAGCTGTCGTGGGTGCCGACGATGCGGTCGCCGCAGATGGCGATGTCAGTCTCAGTCACCGCGCCGGTGATGACATCGAGCAGGCGGACGTTCTTGACGACGAGATCGGCGGCCGATCGCCCCACGCCCTGATCGATCGCCCGCTCGAGAAATGCGCGCTGCACCATGGCGCAGCCTAGTCGATCGTATCGGGAGCGCGCAAATGTCATCCCGGGGCTTGTCCCCGGGATCCAGCGCGCAGCGGATGCCGTGGGTCAGGTCATCGCCCAACCTCGATGTCAGGAACGTGTCGATGGCTGGATCCCGGGCATAAAGCCCGGGATGACACCGTTGTTGCGCTACTCCACCGCCAGCACCCGCACCCGCGGTTCGATCTTCGGCCAGTCGGTCGCGCGCGCGCGCCGCAGATCATAGTCGGACTGCAGGTTGAGCCACAGCTCCGGCGTGGTGCCGAAATACTTGCTCAGGCGCAGCGCGATCGCCGCCGTGATCGCCGACCGCCCGTGCACGATGTCGTTGACCCGCGCCGGATTGACGTCGATGTCCCGCGCCAGCCGGTTCTGGCTCAGCCGATGCGGCCGCATGAACTCCTCGGCCAGGATCTCCCCGGGCGGGATGCACTTGGGTCGCTTCGGTTTCCGCATGTTCAGTTGCTGGTTACCTTCCGCCATCAAAGCAGACCAACCATTCGCAGATGTGCGCGGTTGACTGAATGATAGAATCACGGTGTCGATCACTCATGAGCGATCCACACGAGCCACGTAAGAATGTTGGCGAAATCGGCAGCACCCACGTTGTCGAGACGGCTATTGGTGTGACTGCTACCGTCATCGCGGCGCACCTGCCGACCAATAAGGAACAACTGGAGGCGTTCTTCGCGTCCCGGTTCGTTGTCTCCTTCGACCAGCAGAAACCTCTAGGTCCCAATGTAACCATCGCGAACCTGGTTCAGAACACGACCTCGGATTTGGACTTCTCGATCGCTTGCCCAGCGGCGGATTACTTGGAGCTGGCCGAACTGAACCCTCGATCAGAGGAGTTCGGTAGGGTCGCCTACCGCACTGGCAGACTGGACGTCTACAGCTACGCGAAGTGGATGTACTTCCGCATCATTGCGAGCAAGCAGCGCAAGTACGGCCATATCGCTCACCGGTGCATGTTGCTGCTTTATGTTACGCACTGGCAATTCTTGCCATCAGAAAGCGTCGTTGCCTGTCTCCGTAGCTTCTGTGCCACACGAGGATGTGGCTTCGCCGCCGTTTTCGTGCTTCTGACAAACGGCAGCGACTTGGTCATCCCAGTTATCACTCACCCCTGGGTCGATAGCTTGCCGCACCCGAAGGGCTTCAAAGGACGGACGTACCACAACCTAGATCCAGGCGGATGGCGCGTGAATGCTACTGATTGATCCTGTTTTGCAACCGGCCAGCGAAGCACCATCAATACGGGTTCGCGATCGAGAACTCCTCCGCGGGGCAGCAGCGTGACGCGACGTCATGCCCGCGAAGGCGGGCATCCACGCAAGTATCCAACAGCGAAACGACAGTGGCGTGGATCCCCGCCTGCGCGGGGATGACGCTAATACCTGTTCGCGATCGGCAACTCCTCCGCCGGGAACAGCGTGATCACGCGGCAGCCCTTGTCGGTGACCACCACCTCCTCCTCGATGCGCGCGGCGGAATAGCCGTCCTTGGCGGGGCAGTAGGTCTCGAGCGCGAACACCATGCCCTCCTTGATCTCGGTGGGATGATCCACCGACACCACGCGCGAGATGATCGGCCGCTCGTGGATGGCGCAGCCGATGCCGTGGCCGAACTGCAGGCCGAAGGCGCTCATCTCGTCGGGGAAGCCGAACTCCTCCGCCTTCGGCCACACGCTGCACACTTTGTCCGTGCTGACCCCCGGCCTGATCAGCGCGATCGCCTTGTCGAGCCAGTCGCGCGCCTTCTTGTAGGCGTCGTGCTGCACGGGCGTGGCGCGGCCCACATTGAAGGTGCGGTAGTAGCAGGTGCGGTAGCCCATGAACGACTGCAGGATGTCGAAGAACGCCTGGTCGCCGGGACGCAGCATGCGGTCGGTGAAGTTGTGCGGGTGCGGGTTGCACCTTTCACCTGAAATGGCGTTGATCGCCTCCACGTCGTCGGAGCCGTGGCGATAGAGGAACTCGTTGACCATGGCGACGATGTCGTTCTCGCGCACGCCGGGTTTGAGCTTCTCGTACACGAGATGATAGGCGCCATCGACCATCGCCGCGGCGCGGTTCAGCAGCGCGATCTCGTCGATGCTCTTGATCTCGCGCGCCTCCAGCATGGTCTGCTGGCCGTCGGCGATCTTGAGGCCGGCCTTCTCCAGCTCGAACAGCATCGGCGGCTCGATGATGTCGACGCCGACCGGCATCTTGCCGACGCCCGCGTCCCTGATCAGCGCGGCGATCTCCTTGGCATGCCGCTCCATCAGCCCGAACGCCGGGTTGACGGTCCCGCGCAGGCCGATCAGCCCGGCCTTGCAGTTCTCCGGCTTCAGCCAGGGCGTATAGAGCTTGTGGTGCACCGCGGCCGAGCCGAAGTCCCACAAGATCGGCTCCCCGCCGCGGGGCAGCAGCGCCCAGCGGCAGAGCTTGTCGCGCTCCCACTCGCCGATCTTGGTGGAGGTGAGGTAGCGGATGTTGTTGACGTCGAACACCAGCAGCGCGCCGAGGTCGGACTTCTCCAGCGCCTGGCGGGCGCGCGCGAGCCGGTAGCGGTGCAGGCGGCGATAGTCCACCCGCTCCTCGAAATCGACCGCCATGGTGCCGAGCGCCGGCAGCGCGCGCGCCCAGTTGTAGCGTGGCGCGATGTCGTCCTCGCGAATGGTGGCGGGCTCCGCCGCGGGCTTCTTCATGGGTGTCCTCCCAATTGCGATCGCGCGCAGTGTCGTGCCGGGTGCGGCGTCTTGCAAGCGGCACTTGATCTTGCGGCACGGCTGTCGGAGGCTCGCCGCAAACAGAAATCCATCGCACGAGGGGGAGGATACCCAGCATGACCAAGCCCGTCGCCGTGATCACCGGCGGTGCCAGCGGCATCGGCGAGGCCACCGCCCGCCGCCTCGCGGCCGACGGCTATGCCGTCGCCATCATCGACATGAGCAAGGACGCCGGCGAGGCGGTCGCCAAGTCGCTAGGGGGGCGCTTCTACCCCTGCGACGTATCGGACGCGAAGGCCGTGGATGCGGTGGCGGCGGCCATCGAGAAGGACCTCGGCCCCGCTGCCGTACTCGTCACGTCGGCCGGGCTGATCCCCAACACCGAGTCCATCATGGAGATGGACATGGCGGCGCACGACCGCATGTGGCAGGTGAACTACAACGGCACGCTGCACTGTTGCCGGGCCTTCGCGCGCCAGATGATTCCGAGGAAGCGCGGCGCCATCGTCACGCTCGGCTCGATCAACAGCAAGCTGCCGCTGCCGATCCCGGCCTACAACATCGGCAAGGCGGCGATCGAGCGGCTCACGCAACTGCTCGCCGTCGAGCTCGGCCGGCACGGTATCCGCGTCAACAGCGTCGGCCCCACCTACGTGATGACACCGCCGCTGCGCGCCAAGGTCGCATCCGGCCAGCGCGATATGAACAAGATCATGGGCGTGCACGCGCTCCCCGCCCTGCCGGAGCCCAAGGACATCGCCAACGGCATCGCCTTCCTATGCTCGGAGCAGGCCTCCTCGATCACGGGCGTGCTGCTGCCGATCGATGCCGGCTGGCTGGCGGCGGTGAGCTACCGCACGTATGCCGGCGGCGTGCCCTGGACGGAGTGAGGTCTAAGGCCTGTAGACCTTGTGCCACGCCGTTTGTCCGCAGCTTGGACACGGCAGCCGCCGCTGCGGGCTTCCCGATGCGCCCCAGCGGATGCCGCCCATCTCCCACACCGAGCGCTCGTGGCTGCAGTTCGGGCAGCGCACCTTCCACGCACGCGAGGAGGCCTCCATGGCGTCGCCCCAGCTGCGCGGGAGAAGGCCCTTGCAGAGTCGCTGCGCGAACGACATGGGCGTCAGGCCCGCTGCTTACGAGTTGCGCTTGCCGACCCTGGCCCGATAGTCGGCCGGGCGCTCGGGCTCACCACTGCTCCAGATGCCCGCCTTGGCGTTGCGGGCTTCGCGCTCGAGGCCGGCATAGGACGAGAACAGCCCGCTGGCGGCAAACGCATGCCCCTTGCGCACGAGCTCGGCGCCGATGTCGGCATCGCCGCGCACACAGGTGGCGAGCGGCCGCCCGGCGTTGTCGCTGCCGCTCAGCGTGCAGCTGACGCTGCGACCGTTGACGAGCCGGCCGAGCGCCGCTTCCGCCGCGGCGCCGCAACGGCGGTTGCCGCAGCGCTGCTGGCGCTCCGGCGCCTCGACACCCGCGAGCCGCACCGTGGTGTCGCCGACGCGCAGTCTGTCGCCGCCGACGGCCTGGGCCCGCCCCTGCAGCGGCTTGGCGCCGCCGACCAGGGGGAGCTGGCTGGTGATGCTTCCGGTGATGCCGGCCAGACTGGTCTTGCCGCCGCTCGCGAGCCAGGCGACGCCCGCGGCGACGATGGCCACCGCGACGGCGATGCCGCCTGCGCGAGGCGAGATGCTGAGGGCAGGCAGCCGGGGCCAGTGGATACCGGTCATGGCGGACAGCATCGGCAGGGCGGCGATCAGCAGGGCAATGCCGATGCCGAGCGTGAGCATGGCCTCACCGTCGAGGCCGGCGCTGCGGTAGCGGCCAATGCCCAAACCCAGCGCGATGGCACCGGCGAGCGCGACCGGCCCGCCGATATTGGGCCGGGCCAGTACCCGGATCACCGGCCGAGCCAGAACGGCGAGCTGTCGCCCCGTGGCGGCAGCCACGAAGGCCACTGCACGCCAGGTGGCCGCCAATGCGATCATCAGCATGTGCCAGGCGGCTTGCGCCAACAGCCCGGCCACGCCGAATCCGGCACGCGCCCCGTCCCGGGCGGCGGCGCCGGCCGCTTTCGAGCCTGCGGCAAGGGCTACCCCCGCCGCGCCTACCTGCTTGGCCGCGGCCTGGCGAGCCTCCACCACCCTCTGCCGGCGCTGCTCACGCCTCACTTTGATGGTCGTGCGGACGTACTTGTGCCATTCGAAGCCGTCCTGGTTCTTGCGCTTGGCGAACATCGGGTGACCTCCCGCGAAAGACCGGCCAGACGGGGAGCGAAGCGGCTGCCGCCCATGCCCCCACCCACACGCCGCAAGCTGCGGCCGAATCGTGGCGTCGATGGGACGCCAAAACAGACCCCCGATCAATAGCATGCCGGATGTTGCCGCTACCCTCGAGGGCGGCGGTTACCATATTCCGAGCCAGTTGACGCGCGCCCCGCACCCGGACCTATGAAGGACAGCGGCGGAAGGCGCGCGGCGGCGCGAGCTTTGCAAGGGCAGCCGCGGCCCCGATAGTCTGGTATCATGGGCCCGAAGGGGGAGCAGCGATGAAGGGCATCATTCTGGCCGGGGGCAAGGGCACCAGACTGCATCCGATGACGCATGTCATCTCCAAGCAGCTGCTGCCGATCTACGACAAGCCGATGATCTATTACGCGCTGACCACGCTGATGCTGGCCGGCATCCGCGAGACGCTGATCATCTCCACGCCCGACGACCTGCCCAAGTTCGAGCAGCTGCTGGGCGACGGCAGCCAGTGGGGCCTCACGCTCACCTACGCCGCCCAGCCCAAGCCCGAGGGCCTCGCCCAGGCCTACATCATCGGCGCCGACCATGTGGGCTCGGACCGCTCGGCCCTGGTGCTCGGCGACAACATCTTCTTCGGCCACGGCCTGACCGATGTGCTGGTCAGCGCCACGGCGCGCGCGTCCGGCGCCACCGTGTTCGCCTATCTGGTGCGCGATCCCGAGCGCTACGGCGTGGTCGAGTTCAACGCCCAGGGGCGTGCCATCTCGATCGAGGAGAAGCCGAAGGCGCCGAAGTCGCGCTGGGCCGTGACCGGACTATACTTCTATGATCACCGCGCCGCCGATATCGCCCGCTCGCTGAAGCCCTCGGCCCGCGGTGAGCTGGAAATCACCGACCTCAACCGCGTGTATCTGGAGATGGGCGATCTCGCCGTCGAGCGGCTCGGACGCGGCTACGCCTGGCTCGACACCGGCACGCCCGACAGCCTGTCGGAAGCCACCGACTTCGTGCGCGCGCTCGAGAAGCGGCAGGGCATGAAGATCTCCTGTCCCGAGGAGGTCGCCTACCGCATGGGCTTCATCGACCGCGCCCAGCTGGCGCAGCTCGCCCGCGCGCTCGGCTCCTCCGCCTATGGGCAGTACCTCACGGAGGTCGCCAGCGAGGACGGCGAGGCCAGAGGCAACGACGTCCCACTCCGCCTCGTCAAAGGCTGACCCGCCGAGAAGGCCGCCGACATGATTCGCGAGGACGCGCGCTGAGTCGTCATCCCGGGCCTTGTGCCCGGGATCAAGCGTGCCGCAATCTCCCTGCGGCAGTTGTGCGTCCTTTCGCTGGCGGCGCATGCCGCGCGATGGATCCCGGTGACAGGCACCGGGATGACAACGCAGTGAGCTGCCGACGGAGGAACCCGGATGGCCATCGACCACGAAGCCGAATACAACAATCGCCGCCGCGTGCCGGAGCATCCGCAGATCGCGGCGCGCTGGCAGGCTGCGTCGGCGGCGTACCGCCAGGCGGCGCGCGCGGAACTGGATCAGCCCTATGGCTCGGCCGAGCGCCAGCGCTATGACCTGTTCCATGCCGGCCCCGCCACCGCACCGCTGGTCGTCTACGTCCACGGCGGCTACTGGCAACGCGGAGACCGCGAGGACTATGCGTTCGTTGCCCGGGCCCTGAATGCCGCCGGCGTCGACGTCGCGCTGCCGTCCTACTCGCTGTGCCCGTCGGTCTCGGTGATGCAGATCGTCGATGAGCTGCGGCTCTGCCTGGCTGCGCTGTGGGGCAAGACCAAGAAGCACCCCGTCGTCATCGGCCATTCGGCGGGTGGACACCTCACGGCGGCGATGCTGGCGACCGACTGGAGCAGGATGGCGGGCGTGCCGGCCGATCTCGTCCGCGCCGGCTGCCCCATCAGCGGCGTGTTCGAGCTGGCGCCGCTGGTCGGCACCAGCATCAACGACCTCGTCGGCCTCGATCGCCCGTCGGCGGAGGCAGCGAGCCCGCTGCTGTGGCCGGCGCCACCCAAGGGCAGCACGATGGTGGCGGCCGTCGGCGGCGACGAGAGCAGCGAATTCCACCGCCAGGCCGCAGTCATCGCCGATGCGTGGGGGCGGGCCGGGCTGAAGACGGAATACCTGTCGGTCCCCGCCACCAACCACTTCACCGTTGTCGACGAGCTGACGAAGCCCGAGAGCGACCTGTTCAAGCGGGTATTGGCGCTGACGACACGCTAATGCCGGCGCCGCGGCAGCAGGCGCGCGTCCATGATCGAGCGCGGCACGGTCGCCAGCCGTCGGCGCTCCGCCACGTCGACCTCTGCCAGCACCGAGCTGAGCAGGTCGACCGCCCGCTCGAGCCCGGATACGCGCTGCAGATCGTCGCGGATGTACGCCAGCATCTCGCGCACCGTCCCAAGATCGATCAGCGGGACGTTCCGTTTTGGATCAAAGGGGCCCTGCACGCCACCGCCTCAGGCTCATCGGTTGCCGCTGGCGCCGATGCCTGCAAGTGGCGTGCGAGACGATCCTTGCGGCGTTGCCGTTGCGGCGCGTCAGGCCGCCCGCACCATCCGCGACTGCAGCTCGAGGACGGCGATCATGAAGCCGACGCGATCCTCCGCCGCCTCCGCGATGATGGAGAAGTAGTTCGGCGTCTCCGGCATGATCTCGCCGATCACCTCGCCGTACTCGAAGCGCAGATCCGCCTCGTGCTTGCGCGCGATGGCCTGCATCTTCGAATTTTCCGCCAGGCAGCTCATGCAGAGCCGGCGCACGCCGCGATTGCGGGCTGAGCGCACCACCCGGCCCATCAGCTCGGTGCCGATGCCCTGATCCTGGTAGGCCTTCTCCACCGAGAAGGCCGCTTCCGCCTCCTCGCCCCAGGCATCACCGAGCCGGCGGAGCTCGGCTGCGGCCCGCACCCGCCCCTCGACGATGGCGCCATAGACGACGCTGCCGAACTCGGTCATCCGGCTGGCATAGTCGTCGATGAAGGAATCCGAGACGAAATGCGCAAAGCGCAACCGCCGGCTTTCCTTGTCGAGCCGCAGCAGGTGGTCGCGGAACTTGTCTGTTTCCGTCGGCCACAGCTTCCTGATGGTCGCCTGGCCGGCAACCTCGTTGTCGCGTACGTCGCTCATGACTGCACCTCTGCTTCTCACGTCTTCTTTTGATGTCCGCACCTCCCGTTGGCCGCGTGGCCATGGCAGGCCTCGTCTCGAGGGCGGTATCGCAGCGCACAATCTACTCCGATCGTGACGTCCGTGTGATCAAGAAAAATTGCGCTACAACAATCTGGTAGATGTCATGTTGCGTTGCCACATGCGGCGATGGGCCGCGCGCCTCGGCGCTGTCCAATCTGGCGCGCACTTGCCCATCGATGGGCCCCATCGATGCGTATGTGAGTCCCGCATGTTGCCTCGTCACGGTGCAAACGTCTGCGCTCGCGCGGCCCTGCGTCTGCTCCCGACTTGACCCGCCATATCCGCCGCGCTAGCCGGAGCGGTGATGACGCTTCTCGACAAGTACCGCGCGCTCGTCGCCGACGGCGTGATCGAAGCCGACCTGGCGCAGGCGGCAATCGCCCACAAGCTCGATGGCCTGGCGCGGCAGCTGCGCAGCTGGCGGCGGCGCGAGGGCCTATCGGCTCTGCTGCGGGGCACGCAGCCCGCACCCAAGGGCCTCTATATCTTCGGCGCCGTCGGCCGCGGCAAGACCATGCTGATGGACCTGTTCTTCGAGACGAGCACGTTTCGCCCCAAGCGTCGCGTGCACTTCCACGAGTTCACGGCCGAGGTGCACGAGCGCATCGCCGGCGCGCGCGCCAGCGTGCCGGGCGATCCCATCCCGCAGGTCGCGCGCCAGCTGGCCGGCAAGGCGCGCCTGCTCTGCTTCGATGAGCTGCACGTCACCGACATCGCCGACGCCATGATCCTCAGCCGCCTGTTCAAGGGGCTGCTCGAGGCACAGGTGGTGCTAGTGGCGACGTCCAACGCGCACCCGAGCGAGCTTTACGCCAACGGCCTCAACCGCTCGCTCTTCCTGCCCTTCATCGATCTGATCGGCGAGCACATGGAGATCGCAGCGCTGCCGGCGGCGAAAGACTTCCGGCTCGACAAGCTCGCGGGCCGGCCGCTCTACTTCACGCCGGCAGACGCACGCGCCAAGACCGAGATGGACCGGCTATGGAGAGAGCTGACCGGCAATCACCCCGGCGCGCCGGTCGACCTGGAGGTCAAGGGTCGCAAGCTGCGGGTGCCGGCGGCGTCGATGGGCGTGGCGCGCTTCTCGTTCGCCGCGCTGTGCGATCAGCCGCTCGGCGCCAACGATTTCCTGCACATCGCCCACGCCTTCCACACCGTGCTCATCGACGGCATTCCGGTATTGGCCAAGGCCCCGCGCGACGTCACGCGCCGCTTCGTCAACCTGATCGACACGCTCTATGACAACCGCGTGTGCCTGGTCGCCTCGGCCACCGCCGAGCCGACGGACCTTTATCCGGCCGGCGACATGGGGTTCCTGTTCGAGCGCACGGCCTCGCGCCTGATCGAGATGCGCTCGGAAGGTTATCTCGCGGCCCGCATGGACCGCCTGCCGGCACCCGTTCCCGCCTGAGCGGCGCGCGGGCTCCACAAACGCAGGCACACCTACGTCAAGCGCCGCGCGATGAAGCGCGCGAGTGGCGGCCCAGCGATGAGCACGATCACGAAACGGACCGTCTGCAGCGCCATCACGAAGGACAGATCGACCTTGCTCGATGCCCCGATGATCGCCACCGTATCCATGCCGCCGGGGCTCGTTGCGAGGTACGCCGTCAGTGGATCGATGCCGGCGACGCGAACAAGGACAAAGGCGAGGGCGCCGCTCACGCCGACCATGATGAAGATCGCGAGCAGCACCTGGGGCAGCGCACGCGATGCGTGAACGAGAATGTCCCGCGTGAAGCCCAACCCGATGCTCCAGCCGAGCAGCGCATAGCTCAGCGCCAGCAGCCACGGCGGGAGCGTGATCGTTACAAGACCGATGCTCTCCAATAGGGCGCCACCGATCATCGGAACGAGCAGCGTGCCGGCGGGAATTCGCAAGATGATGCCCAGGGCCCCACCGAGGCCTGCAACGACCAGGGTTCCGACGAAACCCTGCCAGTGCATGTCGGGGAACCATGCGATGTCGGGCGTGGCGGCACCGGAAGCGCCGACCCACAGCCGTGCCACGACCGACGCAATGGCCGCAACGAACACGACGCGGGTGTACTGCATGAACGCCACCAGTCGGGCATCTGCGCCGAAGGCGCCGGCCATCACCATCATGGCCGAGGCCGCGCCGGGCGCGATGCCCCACACCGCCGTCGATCCCGGCAGCACCCCCCATCGGCTGATGGTCCAACCGAGGATGCCGCTCGTGGCGATCATGACCATCACCACGCCCAGGAAGAGCGGCCAGTCCTTGAGAAAGGCGAGCACGATGTCGCCCGTGATTGCGCGTGCCACCAGGCACCCAACGATGGTCTGCGCGGCGAGGAGAGGCAGCCGCGGCGCGCGGATCGTGCCGCCATTGCTGCCTATTAGGATGCCGGCGACCATGGGGCCGAGCAGCGATGCGGCCGGCAAGGTGGCCATTTCGAACAACGCGGCAAGCAGGACGGAACTGGCTATCAGGAACCCCCATTGGGCGATGGGGGAGAGCTTCTCGAAGAGAGTGGAGGACCGAGGAGTTGGCTGCGTCATGATCTGGCTGGTCGCTGATTTTGATTCAGTGCGCCGTATCACCTGACCAAGCAAGCCTCATGCGCGGACAGTCTCCACTGCCGGTGATGCATGACTGGAGCCTCACGCACACTTGCTGACAGCGCGCCTACCCAGCGCAGCGAGGCAGCCCTGGTCAGCCGACCAGCTCGCGCGCGGCCGGTTTGGTGCCGGCGGGGGTCTCGGGCGCGGACGCGAGCGCCGGTGCCGCGAATTGCATACCGCGCACCTGGCCGAAGCGGCGGATGTGGCGCTTCAACAGGCGGCGATAGTCGAAATAGTTCACTTCCAGCCGGTGGCGGTCAGAGGCCACGAACCGATGCTCCGCCCCCGTCACGCCGGAGCGCATGAGCGCACCGAAGCGGTTGGCCACGTCGGGTGCCCGCTGCTGCGCGACGATGTAGTTGGCGATCAGCTGCCCTTGGTAGTCGGCGAGCCGCCACATGCTGCCGTTGGCCTGCACCAGGCCCGCGGCGAACAGTCCCTCGTGCTCCGGGTGGAACACCCGCAAAAACAGCCGCGGGCGCCCGCCCGGCGCAAACACGGCGCCCTCCTCGAGGAAGGGCAGGGTTGGGTGATAGCCGGTGGCGAATACGATCATGTCGATCGCCTCGCTGCTGCCGTCTTTGAAATTGACCCGATTGCCGTCGAGGCTGGCGATCTCCGGCTTCACGAACAGGCTGCCATGCGCCACCAGCCGCGGGATCTCGTCCGTCATGGTGGGATGCGCCTGATCGATGGAATAGTCGGGATCGGGCATGCGATAGCGCGAAGGCGGGCCCTGCAGCAGCCACAGCGCCGCCTGGAACAGCCAGCGCTTCACGACCCGCGGCAGCGGCACCATCTCGACGTACGCGACGACGTCACCCGTTGGGAATCCCAGCATGAACTTCGGCACGAACCAGTAGCCGCGCCGGATGCTGAGGAACACCTTGGAGCCGCCGCCCACCGCGTCTGAGACGATGTCGGCGGCCGAGTTGCCGCAACCGACCACCAGCACACGCTTGTCGCGCACCTGGCGCGGGCTCTTGTAGCGCCGGGCGTGGATGATCTCGCCGGAGAAGATTCCAGGATAAGTCGGCACGCGCGGAACGTCATGGTGGCCGCTGGCGATCACCACGCCGCGATAGATGCGCGGGCGCTCCTCGCCGGCGACCTGCACCTCCCACAGCTTGTCGCCGCGCTGCGCCACGCGCTGCACGACCCTGCCGAGCTCGATGTGCTTGCCAAAATCGAACTTGGCGACATACTTGCGGAAGTAGCCGAGCACCTGCTCGTGACCCGGATATTCCGGGTAGTCCTCGTCCAACATCTCCATGTCGTCGAAGCCGGTCGCGCTGATGCACGACACCAGATGCGTGGTCTCGTAGACGATGCCGCTGTCGGTGGCGATGTTCCAGAGGCCGCCGATGTCGCGCTCGCGCTCGAGGCAGTCGAACGGGATGCCGCGCTCGGCAAAGGTCTTGGCAACCGCGAGGCCGGAGGCGCCGGCGCCGATGATGCAATACCTGCTGCTCGAAGCTGGCTCAGTCATGAGGGCGAAAGACCTAGGGCGCATCGTTGTGGGGCACTTCTAGCACAGGCGGCACATGTGACTGGCCCCCTTCGCATTCAAGCGGTTGGCGTGCGTTGCCGAGGTCGCACCACCTACGAGCGCAGGCGGCGAGCAGCAAGCCGGGCAGACACGAGTGGTTAAGCGCAACGTGTCGGGCTGGTTTGATTTTTCAAACCGCGACCGGGCCCCCTGCGTGCGACTTTCGTCGCGGGCCGCTCGGCGGCGCCGCAGCTTGTGCGCAAAACCCCCGCACCGTCCGCCGCATGTGTCGGCGTCAGCACACGTCTCGCTCACCGGGCGCGGCAAACCGCAGCGCTTTGCCTTGAACGCACCAGTGTTTCGGGTTAACTCAACCGGCATGTGCCGGCGCATCTGCCGGCCAGTTCGCATCGGCGGCTCATCGGATCGCAATCGTGGGAGCATGGAGTATGGCGCGGACCAAGATCGCGCTGATCGGCGCAGGCATGATCGGCGGCACGCTCGCCCACCTCGTGGGCCTCAAGGAACTCGGCGACGTGGTGCTGTTCGATATCGTCGAGGGCATTCCCGGTGGCAAGGGGCTGGACATCTCGCAGTCCGGCGCGGTCGAAGGCTTCGATGCGAGGTACAAACCCACTAACGCCTACGGCGACCTCGAAGGCGCCGATGTGGTCATCATCACCGCCGGCGTGCCGCGCAAGCCCGGCATGAGCCGCGACGATCTGCTCGGCATCAACATCAAGGTGATGGACCAGGCCGGCGCCGGCATCAAGAAATACGCGCCCAATGCCTTCGTCATCGTCGTCACCAATCCACTGGATGCGATGGTGTGGGCGCTGCAGAAGGCCTGCGGCCTGCCGAAGCACAAGGTGATCGGCATGGCCGGTGTGCTCGACACCGGCCGCTTCCGGACCTTCCTTGCGGAGGAGCTGAAGGTCTCGGTGGAGGACGTGACGGCGCTGGTGCTCGGCGGCCATGGCGACGACATGGTGCCGATCGCCCGCTACTCCACCGTCGCCGGCATCCCGCTCCCCGATCTCGTCAAGATGGGCTGGCTCAAGCAGGACCGGCTCGATGCCATCATCGAGCGCACGCGCAAGGGCGGCGGCGAGATCGTCAATCTGCTCAAGACCGGCTCGGCGTTCTATGCCCCGGCCTCGTCCGCCATCCAGATGGCCGAGAGCTACATCAAGGACAAGCGCCGCGTGCTTCCGTGCGCCGCGTACCTGAACGGCGAATACGGGGTCAAAGGCATGTACGTGGGTGTGCCGGTGGTGATCGGCGCCAACGGTGTGGAGCGGATCGTCGAGATCGACCTCAACGCCGCCGAGCGGCAGATGTTTTCCAAGTCGGTCGACTCGGTGAAGGGCCTGATCGACGCCTGCACCAAGATCGCGCCGCACCTGGCCGGCTGAGCACGCCCATGCCCAAGAAAGTGATCGTGGCGCCGAAGGCCAAGGCCATCGGCCCCTATTCGATGGCGATCGAGTCCGGCGATCTGGTGTTCGTCTCCGGCCAGATCCCGCTCGACGCCGGCACCGGCAAGCTCGTCGAAGGCGATATTGCCGCGCAGGCGAAGCAATCGCTGGAGAACTTGGCCACCATCCTCGCCGCCGCCGGCTTGAGCTTCGCGCACGTGGTCAAGACCACCATCTTCCTCACCAGCATGGGCGACTTTGCCGCCGTCAACGAGGTCTACAAGGCCTACGTCGCCGAGCCCTATCCTGCCCGCTCGACCATCGCCGTCGCCGCGCTGCCGATGGGCGCCAAAGTTGAAATTGAAATGATCGCGTCTCGCAGTGCACAATAGAGAGCCCGCAAGCCTGATACAAAAAAAGCCCTGGCCGCGCGAGCACGTCTCTGGCATACGGTATGCCAGAGATCGGCCAAACGGTAAAGGCCCGGGATAGATCGCGAAGTTCTCCAAGTCACGGGGCCCGCATGAACGTTCACGAGTACCAGGCCAAGCAGCTGCTCGAGGGCTATGGGGTGCCCATCGCGCAAGGTGCGCCGGCCTTCACGCCGGATGAAGCGGTGAAGGCTGCCCAGGCGTTGCCGGGCCCCGTGTGGGTGGTGAAGACGCAAATCCACGCCGGCGGGCGCGGCAAGGGCAAGTTCAAGGAGCCCGAAGCCGGCGACAAGGGCGGCGTGCGCATCGCCAAGTCGATCGACGAGGTGAAGGTCCTCGCCGGCCAGATGCTGGGCAAGACGCTGGTGACGATCCAGACCGGCCCGGCCGGGCGGGAGGTGAAGCGCCTCTATATCGAGGACGGCTGCGACATCGCCCGCGAGCTCTATCTGTCCGCCCTGGTCGACCGAGTCACCTCGCGCGTGTCCTTCATCGCCTCGACGGAAGGCGGCATGGACATCGAGAAGGTGGCGCACGACACGCCGGAGAAGATCGTGACGCTGTCGATCGACCCCGCATCGGGCTATGCGCCGTTCCACGGCCGCAAGATCGCCTCGGCGCTGGCGCTCACCGGCAGCCAGATCGACCAGTGTGTCAAGCTGATCGACGCGCTCTACCGCGCCTTCCTCGACAAGGACATGGCGCTGCTCGAGATCAATCCGCTGGTGGTGACCAAGGCCGGCAAACTGATCTGCCTCGACGCCAAGATCAACTTCGACGACAACGCGCTGTTCCGCCACAAGGACGTGCAAGAATTGCGCGATATCGGCGAGGAGGACCCGGCCGAGGTCGAGGCCTCCAAGTACGACTTGAACTACGTCAAGCTCGACGGCCAAATCGGCTGCATGGTCAACGGCGCCGGCCTCGCCATGGCCACCATGGACATCATCAAGCTGTACGGGCTCGAGCCCGCCAACTTCCTCGACGTCGGCGGCGGCGCCAGCAAGGAGAAGGTGGCGGCGGCCTTCAAGATCATTCTGTCCGACCCCAACGTGAAGGGCATCCTGGTCAACATCTTCGGCGGCATCATGCGCTGCGACATCATCGCCGAGGGCGTGGTGGCGGCGGCCAAGGAGATGGCCATCAAGGTGCCGCTGGTGGTGCGGCTGGAAGGCACCAACGTTGACCTCGGCAAGCAGATCCTGGCCCAGTCCGGCCTCAAGATCGTGCCCGCGGACAACCTCGCCGACGCGGCCAAGAAGATCACCGACGAGGTGAAGAAGGCCGCATGACTTCCAACCTTCTGACTGCTGTGCTTCACGGGTTTGCGATCGTTGCTTTCGCGACCCCGCTGGGCCTGTGCTGGCGACTACATCGCCTTCTAGAGGAAAAGTCACAGAAATCGTTGAGGTTCTACATTGTGGCTACCGCTATTTGCCTCGGACCGGCGCTTTTGCTCTTACAGCTTCCTTATCTGGACGCACATTGGGCGACTACGGGTATAGAGCCTCCAATAGATCCCATCCTTGTCGCCACACTAGCTTGGAGCTACTCGGCTGGACCGACTTGGATATTTGGCGGCCTGATGACGATTGTGTTTCAGCGACTGTCGCCCAAGTGCAGTTAGGACTGTCCATGGCAATCCTCGTCGACAGAATACCAAGGTCATCTGCCAGGGCATCACCGGCAGCCAGGGGCCCCTTCAACACCCGCGGGATCGGGATTGAGCATCAGTCATGAAGAATGTCATCGTGACCATGGACGAAGCCGTGTTTGACAAAGCTCGCCAGTACGCCGACGAACACCGCACGACACTGGAGGCTCTGCTGGCCGAACATCTCTCAGTGCTCGCGGACCGGGCAGGGCGTCGGCTAACGCTGCGCGAGCAGACCTACGTGGACTACCGGCCCCCCGACGCAGTTGTCGAGGCGCTGAGTGCGGAAGGGTCGCGGAACAAACGTTGAGCCCATGCAGAAGCCCGTACCGCCGTTCCGAACGCGGGCCGCGCGATCCTCCCTCCCCCTGCGACGAAGGCAGCGCCTTCGTCGCAAACGAGGGGGGAGGGCGATGCGTCCGCGACTTAGCGCGGCCAACTCTACGCATGCCACAAGCGCCACAGCCGCGCTAAGTCGCTGGACGCATCGGGTGGGGGTGGGATTGCCACGCGCGCTTCGCATCACCCCCACCAGGAACGCCATCGGACTTAGCTCGCCTGTTGCTGCTTGTTCAGCCGTCGTCATGGGCGAGCGAAGTCCGTGGCGTTCCAACCTCCCCCCTCGAGGGGGAGGGGGAGTTTGCGGCGCTCACCGTCGTCATCTCCGCCGTCCTCAAATTGAGAGTTCAATAAGGCACCCCATGGCCATTCTCGTCGACAAGAACACCAAGGTCATCTGCCAGGGCTTCACCGGCAGCCAGGGCACCTTCCACACCCAGCAGGCGATGGCCTACGGCACGCAGGTGGTCGGCGGGGTGACGCCGGGCAAGGGCGGCACCAAGCATCCCGATCCGTCGCTCGCCAGCGTGCCGATCTTCGACACCGTGCTCGAAGCCAGGAAGAAGACGGGCGCGACGGCCACCTCGATCTACGTGCCGCCGCGCTTTGCCGCCGACGCCATCCTCGAAGCCATCGACGCCGAGATGCCGCTGATCGTGTGTATCACCGAGGGCATCCCGGTGCTGGACATGATCAAGGTCAAGCGCGCGCTCGACGGCTCCAGGTCGCGCCTGATCGGCCCGAACTGCCCGGGCGTGCTCACCCCCAACGCCTGCAAGATCGGCATCATGCCGGCCAACATCTTCAAGGCCGGCAGCGTCGGAATTGTTTCGCGCTCGGGCACGCTCACCTACGAGGCGGTCAAGCAGACGACGGACGCCGGCCTCGGCCAGTCGACCGCGGTCGGCATCGGCGGCGATCCCGTCAAGGGCACCGAGTTCATCGCCGTGCTGGAGATGTTTCTGGCCGACCCGGCCACCAACTCGATCATCATGATCGGCGAGATCGGCGGCGCGGCCGAGGAGGACGCGGCCGAATTCATCAGGAGCGAGGCGAAGCAGGGCCGCAAGAAGCCGATGGCCGGGTTCATCGCCGGCATGACCGCGCCACCCGGCCGCCGCATGGGCCATGCCGGCGCCATCATCGCCGGCGGCAAGGGCAAGGCCGAGGACAAGGTCGAGGCCATGAAATCCGCCGGCATCGCCGTCGCCGACAGTCCCGCGTCGCTCGGCACCACGCTCTCGAAGGTCCTCAACGGCGGTGGCAAGGGCTGGTTCTCGCGCTGAGGCCGCGGTAGTGGTGCCCGTGCTTTAGGCACCCGACATCTGATCCACATCCTCTCCTGTACTAATTTCATCGATGTGGTAGTTAGGCCGCGTGTCGCGGGCGTTGCGGTCATGTTGCGTGCGATTCCGCCCGCGAACCTGCACGGCCACTCCATCGATAGAGCCCGACCCGACATGACCCGCCAGCCGAAGAACGAAGCCTTCGCGCGCACCTCCTTCCTGCAGGGCGCCAATGCCGCCTACATCGAGGAGATGCAGGCGCAGTACGAGAAGAATCCGGGCTCCGTGAGCGACGAGTGGCGCCACTTCTTCGCCAGCCTGCACGAGGAGCAGGGCGCTCAGCACGGCAACGGTAGCAACGGCGGTCCGTCCTGGGGCCGGCCCTTCGAGCACACAGGCGGCGACCGCGAGCTGCTGGGCGCGCTGACCGGCGACTACGGTGCCGTCGAGCACGACATCCGCGGCAAGTTGCAGGCGCGCTCGCACGCGGCCGGGATCGACATGAGCCCGATGGCGTCTGTGCGCGCCACCCAGGACAGCATCAGGGCGCTGATGCTGATCCGCGCCTATCGCGCCATGGGGCATCTGGCGGCCGACCTCGATCCGCTGGGCCTGGCCGAGCGCAAGGTCCACAAGGAGCTGCGGGCCGAGACCTACGGCTTCACGGAGGCCGATCTCGACCGGCCGATCTTCATCGACAAGGTGCTGGGCCTCGAGATCGCGACCGTGCGCGAGATCCTGAAGATTCTGCGCCGCACCTATTGCTGGCACATCGGCGTCGAGTTCATGCACATCACCTCGCCGGCGCAGAAGTCCTGGCTCCAGCAGCGCATCGAAGGCAAGGACAAGGACATCGTCTTCACCGTCGAGGGCAAGAAGGCGATCCTCAACAAGCTGATCGAGACCGAGTTGTTCGAGAAGTTCGCCGACGTCAAATACACAGGCACCAAGCGGTTCGGCCTCAACGGCGCCGAATCGATGGTGCCGGCGCTGGAGCAGATCATCAAGCGCGGCGGCCAGCTCGGCATCAGGGAGATCGTGTTCGGCATGGCGCATCGCGGGCGCCTCAACGTGCTGGCCAACGTGCTCGGCAAGCCGCACCGCGCCATCTTCAACGAGTTCAAGGGCGGCTCGTTCAAGCCCGACGACGTGGAAGGCTCAGGCGACGTCAAGTATCACCTCGGCGCCTCGTCGGACCGCGCCTTCGACGGCAACAACGTGCATCTGTCGCTGACCGCCAACCCGTCCCATCTCGAGATCGTGGACCCGGTCGTGCTCGGCAAGGTGCGCGCCAAGCAGGACCAGCACGGCTGCAAGCCCGGCGAGCGCACGGTGGTGCTGCCGCTTCTGATCCACGGCGATGCGGCGTTCGCCGGCCAGGGCGTGGTGGCCGAGTGCTTCGGCCTGTCCGGCCTCAAGGGCCATCGCACCGGCGGCTCGATCCACTTCATCATCAACAACCAGATCGGCTTCACCACCAACCCGCGCTACTCGCGCTCCTCGCCCTACTGCTCGGACGTGGCGAAAATGGTGGAAGCGCCGATCTTCCACGTCAACGGCGACAACCCGGAAGCGGTCGTGCACGTGGCCAAGATCGCCACCGAGTTCCGGCAGAAGTTCCAGAAGCCGGTCGTCATCGACATGTTCTGCTACCGCCGGCACGGCCACAACGAGTCGGACGAGCCGGCGTTCACGCAGCCGATCATGTACCGCACCATCAAGTCGCATCCCTCCGCCGTCGAGATCTACTCCAAGCGGCTGGTCGAGGAGGGCGTGCTGGCCGCGAGCGATGTCGAGGCCATGAAGGCCAGCTTCCGTCGGCACCTCGACGAGGAGCTGGCGGCCGCAGATTCGTACAGGCCAAACAAAGCCGACTGGCTCGACGGACGCTGGGCCAAGGTGGGTTTTGCCGAGGACGAGGCGCGGCGCGGAGAGACCGGTGTCGCGCTCGAGACGCTGCAGGAGGTCGGCCGCCGCATCACCACCGTCCCGCAGGATTTCAACGCCCACAAAACCATCCAGCGCCTGCTGCAACGCCGCCGCGAGATGGTCGATGCCGGCTCCGGCATCGACTGGTCGATGGCCGAGCACCTGGCCTTCGGCACGCTGCTGAAGGAGGGCTTCCCGGTCCGCCTGTCGGGGCAGGACAGCGAGCGCGGCACCTTCTCGCAGCGCCACTCGGTGCTGACCGACCAGGAGACCGAGCGCCGCTTCACGCCGCTCAAGCACGTATCGCCGGACCAGGGCCGCTTCGAGGTCATCAACTCGATGCTGTCGGAGGAGGCCGTGCTGGCGTTCGAGTACGGCTACACGCTGGCCGAGCCCAACGCGCTCGTCATGTGGGAGGCGCAGTTCGGCGATTTCGCCAACGGCGCGCAGGTGGTGTTCGACCAGTTCATCTCGTCCGGCGAGCGCAAGTGGCTCAGGATGTCCGGCCTCGTCTGCCTGCTGCCGCACGGCTACGAGGGGCAAGGCCCGGAGCACTCCTCCGCCCGCCTCGAGCGCTTCCTCCAGCTGTGCGCAGAGGACAATTGGCAGGTCGCCAACTGCACGACGCCCGCCAACTACTTCCACATCCTGCGCCGGCAGCTGCATCGCAAGTTCCGCAAGCCGCTGGTGATCATGACGCCGAAGTCGCTGCTTCGTCATAAGCGTGTCACGTCGGATCTGGCAGAGATGCAGGCCGGCACGACCTTCCATCGCGTCCTGTGGGACGATGCGCAGTTCCGACCGGGCCAAGGCATTGCGCTCAAACCCGACGGCGAGATCCGGCGGGTCGTGCTGTGCTCGGGCAAGATCTACTATGACCTGTTGGAATCGCGCGAGGTCGCCGGCATCGCCGACGTCTATCTGATGCGGCTCGAGCAGCTCTATCCCTTCCCGGCCCGCGCGCTGATCACGGAGCTGTCGCGCTTTCCGCAGGCTGAGATAGTGTGGGCCCAGGAGGAGCCAAAGAACATGGGCGGGTGGTCCTTCGTGGAGTCGAACATCGAGTGGGTGCTGCAGCACACCGATGCCGCGCACCAGCGGCCACGCTATGTCGGCCGGAACGCGTCGGCGGCGACGGCGACCGGCCTCGCCAGCAAGCACAATCAGGAGCAGAAGGCGCTGGTCGAGCAGGCGCTTTCCGGCTGACGTGGTGGGGACGATGACAATCGAGATCAGAGTGCCGGCGCTGGGTGAATCGGTCACCGAGGCTACCGTCGGGCAGTGGTTCAAGAAGCCAGGCGACGCGGTCAACGCCGACGAGCCGGTGGTCGAGCTCGAGACCGACAAGGTGACCGTGGAGATCCCTTCGCCGGCGGCAGGTATCCTGAGCAGCATCCAGGTTCAGCAAGGCACCACGGTTGCGATCGGCTCGGTGCTGGGCTCCATCAATGAGGCGGCCGGCGCAGTCGCAAGGGTGAAGGCCAAGGAACCTGTCGCGGTACTCAAGACAGACGCGCGGCGAGCGGGCGACGGCGCCGCCGCCGCGGTGGCAAAAACCCGCCTCATCACGCCCGAGCCCGCACAGCGCGCAAAGTCCGACGCGCCGCCGGCGCCCGCGGCCCGCAAGCTGATGGAGGAGCGGGGATTGTCCGCCGCCGACGTGCAGGGCAGCGGTCGGCGCGGCCAGGTGCTCAAGGCAGACGTGGCCGCTGCCGCCGACAAATCCGCTGCGCCGGCCGAGACGGTCGACCATGCGCCGATGGCGACCGTGCCGGTGCCTGTGCAGCAGATGCGCGCTCCCGCGGTGGCCAACGACGCTGCGCGCGAGGAGCGCGTGCGCATGACGCGGCTGCGGCAGACCATCGCCCGGCGCCTGAAGGACGCGCAGAACACGGCCGCCATGCTCACCACGTTCAACGACGTGGACATGAGCGCCATCATGCAGCTCAGGAACGAATACAAGGACGCGTTCGAGAAGCGCCATGGCGTGAAGCTCGGCTTCATGGGCTTCTTCGTGAGGGCGTGCATCCAGGCGCTGCGCGAAATCCCGGCGGTGAATGCCGAGATCGACGGCCAGGACATCATCTACAAGAACTACTACCACATCGGCGTTGCGGTCGGCACCGACAAGGGCCTGGTCGTGCCGGTGGTGCGCGAGGCCGACCGCATGTCGCTGGCCGAGCTGGAGCAGGCCATCGCCGACTTCGGCCGGCGCGCCCGCGACAACAAGCTGTCGATCGAGGAGATGCAGGGCGGCACCTTCACCATCTCGAACGGCGGCGTGTACGGCTCGCTGCTCTCGACCCCGATCCTCAACGCGCCGCAGTCGGGCATTCTCGGCATGCACCGCATCGAGGAGCGGCCGGTGGTGCGGAGCGGGCAGATCGTGGTCCGGCCGATGATGAACCTCGCACTCAGCTACGACCACCGCGTCGTCGACGGCAAAGATGCGGTGAGCTTTCTGGTGCGCGTGAAGGAGTGCCTGGAGGACCCGCGCCGGTTCGTGCTGGAGCTTTAGGGTGGCGGCTTGATCGTGAATGCCGATTGTCGCAAGAATTGACGGCGTAAGGATCGTTTTTCACTTCAAAGATCATGCGCCGCCGCACTTTCATGCCGTCACCGGCGACGACAGGGCAACGATCGATATGGAGTCGTTGAGGATCACGAAAGGTTCGATACCCCGCGCCAAATATCAGTTGGTCAGGAAGTGGGCTCAGCCGCGGCGAGCCTTGTTGCTAACAGCCTGGAAAATCTGTCGGGCAGGTGGGACACCGGAGCACATACCATGAGCAAGGCACTTCGGATCGTCAGCGTCGAACCCGTTATCCATGGCGTTCTGAAACTTGTTTGGACTGACGGCTACGAAGGCGTTGTGGACCTGCGGCCGGTCATCAAGCAAGGGCGCATCTTCTCGTATCTCAGGAAGCCCAAAGCGTTTGCCAAAGTTCAACTCGAGGAGCATGGCCATTGGATCTTTTGGGTCAACGAGAAGGGCGAAGACATCGACTTTGGCGCAGACGGACTGCGAGAGACGGCTGAGAAGCAAGCGCAGATTCACAGCCTCATGACGGTTTGAGCCAAGAGAGAGCATTGTGACTTACGACCTGATCGTCATCGGCACCGGCCCCGGCGGCTATGTGTGCGCCATCCGCGCCGCCCAGCTCGGCATGAAGGTGGCCGTGGTGGAGAAGCGGGCGACGCACGGCGGCACCTGCCTCAACGTCGGCTGCATCCCCTCCAAAGCCCTGCTGCATGCTTCCGAGCTCTACGAGGAGGCCGGCCACGGCTTCGCCGGCATGGGCATCGAGGTCTCGCCCAAGCTCGATCTCGCCAAGATGCTGGCCTTCAAGGACCAGGGCGTGAAAGGCAACGTCGACGGCGTCGCGTTCCTGCTGAAGAAGAACAAGATCGACAGCTTCCACGGCACCGCCACGGTCCTGGGCACCGGCAAGGTCGGCGTCGCTCTCGAGAGCGGCGACAAGCAGCGGCTGGAGACCAAGAGCATCGTCATCGCCACCGGCTCCGACGTCGCCCGGCTGCCCGGCATCGACATCGACGAGGAGAGCATCGTCTCCTCCACCGGTGCGCTGTCGCTGCCGAAGGTGCCCAAACGCCTGCTCGTGATCGGCGCCGGCGTGATCGGCCTCGAGCTCGGCTCGGTGTGGCGGCGGCTCGGCTCGGAAGTGCTGGTGGTCGAGTTCCTCGACCGCATCCTGCCCGGCGTGGACGCGGACACCGGCAAGGCGCTCCAGCGCATCCTCATGAAGCAGGGCATGAGCTTCAAGCTCTCGAGCAAGGTGACCGGCGTCGCCAAGAACGGCGCCGCCCAGAAGGTCACGATCGAGCCGGCGGCCGGCGGCAGCCCAATGACGATGGACGCCGACGTGGTTCTCGTCGCCATCGGCCGCGCGCCGTACACCGAAGGGCTCGGCCTGGAGACGGCGGGCGTGCAGCTCGACAACAAGCAGCGCGTGGTGGTGGATGCCCTCTACCAGACGAGCGTGCCCGGCATCTATGCCATCGGCGACGTCATCGCCGGGCCGATGCTGGCGCACAAGGCGGAGGACGAGGGCATCGCCGTCGCCGAGATCATCGCCGGCCAGGCCGGCCACGTGAACTACGACGTGATCCCCAACGTCATCTACACGTTCCCCGAGGTCGCCTCGATCGGCAAGTCCGAGGAGGAGCTGACGGTCGCCGGCGTGGCCTACAAGGTCGGCAAGTTCCCCTTCACCGCCAACGGCCGCGCCAAGGTCAACAAGACCACCGACGGCTTCGTCAAGATCCTGGCGGATGCCGCGACCGACCGCATCCTGGGCGTGCACATCATCGCCGCGCAAGCCAGCGAGATGATCGCCGAAGCCGCGGTGATCATGGAGTTCGGCGGATCCGCCGAGGACCTCGCCCGCACCTGCCATGCCCACCCGACCCTGACCGAGGCGGTCAAGGAAGCGGCCATGGCCGTCGACAAGCGCACCATTCACATGTGACGCGGTGCATGGCGTCTAGAGCAAGATCGTTTCTGATCGAAGCGCTTCGCTTCGATCATGGAACATGAATCTTGCTCTACAAGGTAATGATATAGAGCAGGATTCACGCTTCGGCCGGGACGTGTCGATTAGGGCAAGGTGATTCAATCCGAAGCGATCCTGCTCTAGTTGCGCCGACGGAGATAGGCCGCGGCGCGATCGATCGCGTTCTGCCGGATGCTGGCATAAAACAAGTTGTAGTCATGATTGTGATAGCTGCCGAGCCTGGTCAGCGGATCGATGAACCCTTTGCGTTTGCCGATGGGCAGTGACACGACCAGCCGCCCACGCTCACACCGCGCACCAGTGACGCCGGCCACCACCGGCGGCAATGGTTGGCCATGCGCCACTGCCGGCAATGCACCGCGATTGGCGCTCGCCGGCGCCGAGCTGGCGCGGGTCCAGGTTAGCGGATTGACGCACAACCAGGTCCGTTTTCCGACCGTCTGATAGCGCCCCTCGCCGTAGGTCATCATGATGCCGCGCCCGAGCGCAAGCGGCGTTCCTGCCGTGGTGCTGTTCCAGTCGACGACGCAGCCGGTCTGTTGCGCGTTGTTGCACGCTGGCAGCCCGGTATGCTCCAGGCGTTCGGGCAAGGACGCGCCGACCACATAGGCTGCCACCAGCCGTCGGCGCAGATCGGCGTTGCCGATGATGCGCTCCTGCAAGAGCCGCGTCGCATGCAGCGAGCCCTGGCTGTGGCTCGCGACCATGAACGGGCGGCCGTTATTTTCCTTCGCCAAGAAATGATCGAACGCACGCACCACATCGGAATAGGCAAGATCAAAGGCCAGGTTGCTGTCGTTGCCAGGTTTTAAGAAGGCACCAATCGCGGTCTGGCGATAGCGCGGCGCGTACGTGCGGCAGCACCCGTTGAACACACTGGTCTGATAGCGCAGAACGCCATCGGTAAGCTGAGTTCCGGTCGCGCCGCCCTCATCAAATTGCGCATTCCAAGTCGCGCTCGAAAGATAGGTCGTGGGGTGAATAAAAAAGACATCTACGTCGGGATTGCGTGCCGGCTTCCCGTCGATACCAGCAGGGATCAGGTCGGCATTGCTCGGGACTCCAGGCCAGACGAGCCACGTTCTGCGGTCATCGTAGTCGGGTGCGGTCGGCGGTGTCGTTGCTGCGAATGGAGTGGACGGCGCCTTCAATTGCGCCGTCGCCGGCGTCGAAGGCATTAGCATGCTGGTCAGCAGGACCACCGCGATCAGAGCGCGCAACGACATAGTGTGGAGCCTCATGCTGGCCGACATTGTCACAATCCTTGGAGTGTCGCATCGGCGCCGTTCTATCCTGGGAACCGTAGCCGGCCGCCTTCGCTAACGCATGTCGGCTCAGCGAGCGAGCCCGATCTCGCGCAGATACGCGAGCACGCCCGGGTGCAGTAGCTCGCGGCGGGCGGCCGTCGCGGTGTTGGCCGCCGTCGTCTCGCGCGCCTGCGGCAGCCTTTGGGCGAGTGCCGCCTCGCCCTTGTGGAGCGCGCGCGCCAGCCGGTAGGCGATATCGTCCGGCAGCGTCGGCCGCGCCAAGATGAAGCTCCACGATCCGACGGAGGTCAGGCCCTCCGTCTGGCCCGGGAAGGAGTTCGCGGGAACCGCCAGCGCCTGCAGGAACGGATGCTTGGCCAGGATGCGCGCGATGCCCTCGGCGCTGGGCACGATAAAGCGGGCGCCCGCCGGACCCTTGGCGACGGCCGTGAAGCCCGGCCAGCCCGTGCCGGCGCCCCACAGGGCGGCCGCGCGGCCGTCGAACACCATGGCGGGACCGTCGCCGGCCCGGTCGAGCAAGATCGCCTGAAAATCGCGCATCTGATCGAGACCGAGGCCGTCGAGCACATACCGGGCAAGCAGCACCAGCCCCGATCCCTTGGCGCCGAACGCGACCGGCTTGCCCTCGAGGTCCTCGATGGTCCGGTAGGGGCTGTCGGCGCGCACCACGAACATGCCGGGCGTCGCATACATGGCGGCGAGGATGCGCAGGTCCGCCGGCGGCCGGCCGATGCCGTTCAGGGCCTCGAACGCGGCCTCCCCCTGCACCAGGCCGAGATCGAGCTTGCCGGCCTCCAGCAGCGGCACGTTCTCGGCGCTGCCCTTGGTGTTCTGCGGCCGCACCTCGAGCGTCGTGTCGGCCTCGTTGATGGTGGCGGCCACCGCCTCGCCGTAGACGGGAAAACCGCCGCCGGGCGTGGCGGTGCCGAGCGATACGATGGTCTTGTCCGCCGCCCGCGCGGCAAAGGCCGCCGGCAGCATCGACAGCACGAACCCGAGGCTCGACAGCAACACAACCTTCATGGGAGCAGTCCTCCAGAGCGAGCTTGGCCGGCCGTTGATCACGCCGGTATAATCGCCCAGCTCGCGCTCGATGCGAAGGGGCCTTCATGTCCACCGATCCGCCCGAGGGATTCCTGCCGCACTTCCGCAAGAGTCCGGTCACGGATCCCTGGGAGCCGCTGTTCTCCCGGCGCGTGGACGGCACGGTGCAAATCGGACTCCATCTGCGGGAGGCACACTGCAATTCGCGCGGCCTGCTGCACGGCGGGGTCATCGCCGCGCTGGCCGACAATGCCATGGGGCTGAGCTGCGGCACGACCCTGCCCTCGGTGCAAGGTCTGGTGACCGTGGGCCTGAGCGTCGACTATGTCGGCGCAGCCAGGATCGGGCAATGGCTGCAGATCGAGCCCCGCGTGCTGAGAACGGGCAAGTCGATGGGTTTTGCCGATGCGCTGGTCAAGGCCGACGGCGCCGTCATCGCCCGCGCCAATGCGACCTTTCGGATCTTGTCCTAGAGCAAGATCGTTTCTGATCGAAGCGCTCGGCTTCGATCATGGAACGTGAATCTTGCTCTCGACCTATTGGATAGAGCAGGATTCACGCTTCAGCCGCCACGTCGGCCTTCGGGCACGGTGTTCAATCTGAAGCGATCCTGCTCTAGGAGATGCGACATGCCGCAGCTCGGTCGCGGGTTCTGGTGCGTGGTCGCGATCATCGCAACTCTGGCGCTGGGCGAGGCCACCGCGCAGGTGCCGGCTCAGCCGCCCGCTTCGAGCGATCTGGCCCGCGCGCAGCGGCTGGATGAGCTATTCGCCCTCCTCAAGGCCACCAAGGCCGAGTCGGATGGCGACGAGATCGTCGCCGCGATCTGGACGCTGTGGCTGCAGTCGGGCAATGCCGAGATCGACGAGGCCATGCAGCGCGCCGTCCTGGCGATGGGCGGGGCACCGGCCCTGGCGCTGCCGATCCTCGACGACATCGTCGCCCGCGCGCCGCAATGGGCGGAGGGCTGGAACAAGCGCGCCACGGTGCTCTACCTGCTGGGTGAGCACGACCGCTCGCTGGCCGACATCGACCGCGTGCTGGCGCTCGAGCCCCGCCATTTCGGTGCGCTCGCCGGCATCGGGCTCATCCGCATGGACAAGGGCGAGAACCGTCTGGCGCTGGCCGCCTTCCGCCGCGCGCTCGCCATCAATCCGTTTCTCAAGGAGCGTCTGGGGCTGATGCCGGCGCTGGAGAAGGCGATCGGCGAAAAGCCGATCTGATGGCGTGAACCAGACTCTCCGGGCCGAGCGCTACCACGATCCGATCTTGAAGTTCAATCGCGCCATCACGCTGTGCAGCTCGGCATTGATTTGGGTATTCTGGAACAGCGGCGGCCCAGGGCCCACGCCGTTGACCCGGCCGTTGTGCGTCCTGGTTTCGAAGTTGATGTAGGTGTAGTCGACGCCCCAGGTGAGGTTCGGCCGGATCATCAGTTCAAAGCCGCCGCCGACCGTCCAGCCGCCGGTCCAGTGCGTCACCTCCGACCAGTGCGGCGCCGGGTCCCAGGAACTCGCCGTGATCTGTGCGCCGGCGTAGCCGCCCTTGATGTAGGAGAGCAGCGAACCGTGGATGCCGCCGAGGCGGGCGGTGGCGGTGAACAGGTTGCTCATCTTGGTCGCCAGCCTGACGGGCGGATCAGTGGGATAGCCCTGGAACGTGCCTGTTTCCGCGATGTCTGCGGCCGCCAGGGACAGCTCGGCGCCGATCAGCGTGCTGCCGAATTGACGGTTGACGCCGACCTGGCCGCCGCCGAGCCAGCCGGCCGGCGCCTGGTCCGCAGGCACGCCGGTCATCACGTAGTGATCATCGATCGGATAGGCACGATCGACGTCGAGCCGGCCCCAGCCGACGTGGATGCCCGCATAAATACCGGACCAGTTGAGCGGCGGCGGGCCGCTATGGGGCTCGCTGGCCGGCGCCGCGCGCGGCGCGAGCGCCAGAATGGCGAACGCGGCCGCAGCGACTGCCTTCAAGAGTAGGCGCATGACGGGTGTCCCCTGCGTCTTGTCGTTCTATGGTCCGCGATGCTGGACACGCGCTCGACCGACTCCCCCCAGGCCTACGCGATTCGCGGAAGGACCAGCCGCCACGCCGCAACTCTTTTTGTTGGTGTGCCCCCTATCAGATAACGGATAGCCGACGATCCTGGCCGCGGGGGCACCGAAGCGATGCGCTGATGAACCAGAGTCGGCCGGTCGAGGCAGCCGCTTCGCCGTCCCGTCGATCAGCTGCCAACGCTTCTCCAGCGGCCGCGACTCGACGAACACGAAAACGCCTCGACGCTGAGCTTGCCATCCTCTTGCACCGGAAGGGACGTGTTCACGGCGTACGCCCGCCGGCTGGGTCGCAATTGGTGTTGGGTCATCGCTTCGCTTGAGCCAACCTACGTTTCGTCGGTCTCGTCCGCAGCCGGCATGACCACCACCACCCGCCCCGCGGCGATGTCTACCTGCGGTACGGTCGCCTCCGTGAAAGAAACGAACTCCGTCTGGTGCGAGCCGGCAAGGCGGATCTCCAGCAGATCGCCGGCGCCGAAATTCTGCACTGCCACGATCTCGCCGATCGGCTGGCCGCCGGCATCGACGGCCGCGAGCCCGATCAGGTCCGCGTGGTAGTATTCGCCCTCCGCCGCCGCGGGCAGCCGCGCGCGATCGACGTACAGCTCGACACCCTTGAGCGCCTCCGCCGCATTGCGGTCGGCGACGCCCTTGATGCACGCCACCACGCCCTTGGCCGTCGCCCGCGCGCTGGTGATCGTGAAGCTGCGCCCGCCATCAGCGTTGCTCAGCGGCCCGTAGGCGCCGATATCCTCCGGCACGCCCGTGTAGGCGTGGATCACCACCTCGCCGCGGATGCCGTGCGCACCCGCGATCCGGCCGAGCAGGATACGCTGCGGCGCAGCTACCACGGCACGCTACGCTGCCGGCTTGGCCTCGCCTTCGGCCTTGGCCGCGGCTTCGGCGGCGGCCGCCTCACGCTCGATGCGCTTCTTGCCGGGCTTGGCCTTGTTGGGGTTGTTGCGCGCCTCGCGCTTCTGCACGCCCGCCGCATCCAGGAACCGCAGCACGCGGTCGGTCGGCTGGGCGCCGACGCTGAGCCAATGCTTGGCGCGCTCCAGATCGATCTTGACGCGGTCGGCGTTGTCCTTGGGCAGCAGCGGATTGTGCGTGCCGATCTGCTCGATGTAGCGGCCATCGCGCGGCGACGCCGCCTCGGCCACCACGATGTAATAGTACGGGCGCTTCTTGGTGCCTCCACGCGAGAGGCGGATCTTCACAGACATTGCGCAGTTCCTTTCGTTCGGATTGGTTCAAACAGGTAGTAGGGGGAGTAGGGAATAGGGAATAGGGAGTAGAGCGCTTCTCCAACTCCCCACTCCCTAATTCCCTACTCCCTCATCATTCATCACTCACTTCTTCTTCCCCGGCAGTCCCGGAAATTTCGGCATGCCGCCGCCGAACCCGGGCAGGCCCGGCAGCCTCGGCATGGCGCCGCCGCCGAGGCCTGGCAGTCCTTTGGGCAATCCCTCCCGCAACTCCTTCGGTAGGCTCTCCAGCGCCTTCGGATCGAGGCGCGCCAGCTCGGCCTGCATCTGCTCGAGCTCCGCCGGATTCGGGCCGGTCCCGCCGCCGCCCATGCCGAGCATGCGCTGCATCATGCCGCCCCGCTTCCCCATCATCTTCATCATGTCCGCCATCTGGCGGTGCATCTTGAGCAGCTTGTTGATGTCCTCGGGTTTGGTGCCGGAGCCGGCCGCGACGCGGCGCTTGCGTTTGCCGTCCAGGATCTTGGGGTTGCGCCGCTCCTTAGGCGTCATCGATGAGATGATGGCGCGCTGGCGCTTGATGACCCTGTCGTCGAGGTTGGCGGCGTCGAGCTGCTTTTTCATCTTGCCGATGCCGGGCAGCATGCCCAGCATGCTCGACATGCCGCCGAGCTTCTCCATCTGCTTGAGCTGATCGGACAGGTCTTCCAGGTCGAAGACGCCCTTGCGCAGCTTCTCGGCGATCGCCTGCGCCTTCTCGGCGTCGATGGTCTGCGCCGCCTTCTCCACCAGGCTGACCACGTCGCCCATGCCGAGGATGCGCCCGGCGATGCGGCCGGGATGGAAGTCCTCCAGCGCGTCCCATTTCTCGCCCGTGCCGATCAGCTTGATCGGCTTGCTCGTCACCGCGCGCATGGAGAGCGCCGCGCCGCCGCGTCCGTCGCCGTCGACGCGGGTCAGCACGATGCCGGTGATGCCGACCTTCTCGTTGAAGCTCTTGGCGAGCTTCACGGCATCCTGGCCGGTGAGCGAGTCCGCCACCAGCAGCGTCTCGTGCGGCCGGGCGATGTCGCGCACCTCGGTGGCCTCGCGCATCAGGTCGTCATCGATGTGCGTGCGCCCGGCCGTGTCCAGCAGCACCACGTCGTAGCCGCCGAGCTTTGCCGCCTCCAGCGCGCGCCGCGTGATCTGCTGCGGCGTCTGCCCGGCGACGATCGACAGCGTGTCGACCTTGGTCTGCTCGCCCAGCACCCGCAGCTGCTCCTGCGCCGCCGGCCGGCGCACGTCGAGCGAGGCCATCAGCACTTTCTTCTTGTCGCGGTTGGTCAGCCGGTAGGCGATCTTGGCCGTCGTCGTGGTCTTGCCGGAGCCCTGCAGCCCGACCATCAGGATGGCGACCGGCGGCTGGGCCGCCAGATCGATCGGCTCGGCGTCCGCGCCCAGCATGGCGACCAGCTCGTCGTGCACGATCTTGACGACCATCTGCCCGGGCGTGACGGACTTCACCACGTCCTGGCCGACGGCCTTGGCCCGCACCTTGTCGGTGAAGTCGCGCACGACCTCGAGCGCCACGTCGGCTTCCAGCAGCGCCCGCCGCACCTCGCGCATGGCTTCGGCCACGTCGCTGTCGGTCAGCGACCCGCGCCGGGTCAGCTTGTCGAGGATGCCGGCGAGGCGATCTGACAGGGATTGGAACATTTAGCCTCTCGCAACGTCATCCCCGCGCAGGCGGGGACCCACGCAACTCTCCAAGGGATTGCGACGATTGCGCCGCGCTCCCTCCGGTCACCGGCGTTCGCCTGGTGTCGTGGATTCCCGCCTGCGCGGGAATGACGAAACGCGCCCGCGGGCGCAACGCGCTGGCGGACGGTGACCTCCCTGCCTCCTGGGTGTCCCCATGTGCCGGGCGGCGGCTCGCTCTCACGGGCCGTCTGGATTGGGCGGCAAAGTGTTCGAGGCGCCGCGGAATGTCAATTAGATTGACGAAAAAAGCCCCAGCCCGAAGGCTGGGGCCCGCTCTTCCCTTCCCCTCGCAACCTATTTGCGCAATTCGAACGCCGGGATGTCCTGCACGCTGAAGGGTGCCGCCGGGTCGACCTTGAAATCGATCTTGAAGCCCGATTTGCGGCGCTTCTGCAGGCCGGACAGCTTGTGGGCCGCCGTCAGCGCCAGGCGTCCGTAGAGGCCCGCGCCCGAGGTCGGCCGCGCCAAGCTCTGCAGCCCGAGCGCGCCCCGCAGCACGCCGTTGGCGTAGTTGACGGCGTACGTATTGCGCAGCTCGTCCGTCATGTGCTCGGTGGTGAACGACACGTTGAGGCAGTCCGGCGTTGACCACCCGGTGGGGGCAGTTGAGCGGCCAGTGCAGCATGCGGCCGGGCTCGAGGTCGATCACGTCGGCGTGCTTGTCGAACCAGGGCTGGTAATCGAGCGACACCTCGTGCGCCTGACCAGTCACGATCCTCTCGATGCGGTCCTGGGGCAGGAACGGCGCCGTGTTGGGATAGACATAGACGCGCTTGCTGCCGCGCACCTGCCACAGCGTCTGCCCCGGCACGTCGGCGTGGTAGTACACCTGCACCTTCGGCGACGAGATCAGGATCGACATCTTGTGGTTGTAGGACTTGAAGCCGGGCACGCGCTCCGCCAGCTCGGCGTAGATGCCGCGCAGCATGTCGCCGTAGGCGCCGTCGATCTCGTGGGGCTGTTGCAAAAGGACCCAGATGTGCCCTTTCCGGACAGCTTCGAGCGTCTCCGCGCCGGACAGCCCGTCGATCATCCCCTCGCGCCGGCTGCGCGGATCATGGGTTGCCACGTCCATGGTATTGACGTGGTAGGCGTGGCGCGGCGTGCGCTCGATCAGCCGGGCGAGTCCGGCATCGCTGAAATGCTCGGCCTCGTGAAAACGGTGGCCCAGATTGACGGTGTGCCGGCCGAACAGCTCGGCGTGGCGGGGTGCGAAATCGGTGAAGATGCTGTGTGCCATGAGGGGATCACCTGTGAATTTTCGCGTGACCGCTGCACGAACCGCGCCAGCAGTGCCGCGGCACCGGGCGGATTGACCCTCACCGCCGGACGGATATGGCGTAGTGTTCCGCTCCTTGGGTGGGAATGGAGCGGGAGGACCCATGGCGGTTGCCGTTGCGTGGCGTGGCGCGGGACTTCGGCTGCTGGCGCTGCTCATCCTCCTGGCGCAGGGTGGGTGCAGCTCCAGCGGTAATACCCCGTTCGCGTCGGCGCCCCCCATCGAGCGCGAGTTCGTGGCCGCGGCCGTGACCTGGGACCTCAACAAGGACGGCGACGTCAGCTGCGCTGAGTGGAAGCAGTACGTCACGGGCCTGTTCCGCGAGGCGGACGCCAACCGCGACGGCATCCTGACGCAGGAAGAGTATGCGGTCCTGGCCCGCCGCGACCGCCTGTTCGACACCGTCGGCCTCGCCTATTTCGATGGCAATGCCGACGGCCGGCTGTCGCTGCCGGAGATGGCCGACAAGCGCAATCCCGCGTTCACGCTCCTGGACAAGAACGGCGACTGCGTGCTGTCGCGCGACGAGCGCGTGCAGACGTCAGCCCCTCGGGACGACGGGTCCTCGAGCAAGGCGGCACTTCCTCCCTCGGGCAGGCCCGGCGGGCGGTGAGGCGCCTCCGGTCCCGCGTCGGTGTGCGATCCGCTATGGGCGGCCAAACCCCTCATTGATCTGGCGCGTAAAGTCGAAGCCGAGGCCGGGCGCCGACGGCACCGACATCTCGCCCTTGACCGGAACGGGCGGGTCCTCGAACAGCGGCCGCGTCCACGGCATGTACTCGACGATGTGCCCGTTGGGGATCGCCGCGATCAGGTGCACGTGGACCTCGGGGATCAGGTGCGACACCACGGGGAGGTTGAAGGCCTCGGCCATGCCGGCCACCTTCATCCACTGGGTGATGCCGCCCACGCGCACGAGGTCGATCATGACGATGTCGACCGAGCGCGCCTCCAGCATGTGCCGGAAGGGCGCGATGCCGTAGACGTACTCGCCGCCCGCGATCGGCGTGACGAGCTTGGCAGCCACGCGCGCGAGGCCGGGGTAGTCGTCGCAGGTCGTGACGTCCTCGAGCCAGTGCAGGCGATAGGGCTCGAGCCGCTCGCCAATGCTGAAGGCCTCGGGCACGGTCCAGCGCTGGTTGATGTCGCACATCAGGCGAACCTCGGGCCCGATGACTTCGCGGATGCGGCGGATGCGTTCCACCTCGACCTCCGGCCAGGTGCCGCCGGGCAGTGCCAGCTGGGTCTTCATGGCCGTCCAGCCCCGCTCGACCAGCCGGCCGGCGGCGGTCACGACCTCATCGAGCGACAGCGTGCGCATCAGCGCGCCGCTGGCGTAAGCGGGAACGCGGTCGCGATGCCCCCCCAGCAGCCTGGCGAGCGGCAGCCCCACGGCCTTGCCGCGAATGTCCCACAACGCCATGTCGATGGCCGAGGCCGCCAGCGTGAAGATGCCGCCGGGGCCGGAACCGCCGGCCGCCGCGCGCAGCTTGTCGGCGATGCGTTCGGTCAAGCTCGGATCGTCGCCGACGATCAGGGCGCCGAGCTCCTCGACGGCGGTCTTCAGTGCACCGGTCATGGCCCCACCAAAGAACGTCACGCCGAGCCCCTCGATGCCGTCCCTGGTCGCGACCTTCACGACCACGATGTCGCGCGTCGCCCCGGGCGTGCCCTTGCCATCCGCCAAAGGCTCGTTGGCCGGCAGGCGCACGATCTGCGCGCGGACCCGTTCTATCTGCATGAGCTCTCTCCCCGACGACGACACGTATGGGCTCAAGCATCGCAAAGTTCGCCACCAGTGTCATGCCGGGGCTTGATCACCTGGATCGCGGACCCGCGCGATTCGCACCGACCCGCCTTCTGCGGCACCACCCGCAGCACGCGTCCCGCCGGATTGTCGGTCAGCAGCCAGATCGCGCCGTCGGGCCCATTGCGCACGTCGCGGATGCGCTCGCCCAGGTCCTTCAGCAACACCTCCTCGCCGACGACCTTCTCGCCGTCGAGCACCAGCCGGTGCAGCGACTGGCCGGCCAGCGCGCCGACGAACAGGTTGCCCTTCCACTCCGCGAAGCGGTCGCCGCCGTAGAAGGCCGCGCCGGACGGCGCAATCGAGGGGTCCCAGTAGTAGACCGGTTGCTCCATGCCGGCTTTTGCCGTGCCCTCGCCGATCTTCATGTACGTGTAGTCGCGCCCATAGGTGATCACCGGCCAGCCATGGTTCTTGCCAGCCTCCGGCACGTTGATCTCGTCGCCGCCGCGCGCGCCGTGCTCGGCCGTCCACAGCTTGCCGTTGACCGGGTGCGGCGCCGCGCCCTGCACGTTGCGATGGCCGATCGACCAGATCTCAGGCCGCCAGCCCTCCTTCTTGGGGTTGCCCGCATACGGCTTGCCGTCGGGCATGATGCGCACCAGCTTGCCCAGGTGGTTGGCCGGGTTCTGGGCTTCATCGCGCGCCGAATAGCGATCGCCGAGCGTCACGAACAGCGAGCCGTCGCGCATCAACACGATGCGCGAGCCGAAATGGGCGCTCGATGCATACGAGGGCTCCTGCCGGAAGATCACCTGCACCTGGTCGAGGCGGCCGCCGCTGCCCTCCGCCACCAACTTGCCGCGGGCAACGGCGGTGCCGTTTTTGCCGCCCTCGCGCGGCTCCGCATACGAGATGAACACGAGGCCCGAGGTGGCGAAGTCCGGGCTCACGGCCACATCGAGCAGGCCGCCCTGCCCGCTGGCATAGACCCTCGGCAGCCCCTGCACGGCCGCCGACAGCGTCCCGTCCTTGCCGACGATGCGCAGGCGGCCGGGCCGCTCGGTCACCAGCAGGCGCCCGTCGGGCAGGAAGGCCAAGCCCCAGGGATGCACGAGGCCCTTGGCGTAGGTCTCGACCTTGATCGCCTGCTTGGTCTTGGCGGCGGGCGCCTTGGTGATCTGCGCCGACAGGGGGGCGGATGTGGACAAAGCGAGGATGCTTGCAATGGCAGCCAGCAGGGTCGGGGCGCGCATGGGTGAGGAACTCCGGGTCCTGTCAGGTGATGGGCACGCTCGATGAACGCTTCAAGGGCCCGGTCCACTCAACTTTCCGCCAGCGGTCCGCTTGATTGTGTTGGCCCGGGCGCGCCCATATAAGGGGGCATGTCAACCGCCGTCCCCTTCCGCAAGATGAACGGCCTCGGCAACGAGATCGTGGCCGTCGACCTGCGCGGCAGCAAGCGCGTATTTGCTGCGGCCGAGGCGCGCGCCATCGCCGGCCGGCCGGAGTCGCACTTCGACCAGATGATGGTCCTGCACGATCCCAGGAGTCCCGCGACGGAAGCCTACGTGCGCATTTACAATACCGACGGCTCGGAGGCCGAGGCCTGCGGCAACGGCATGCGCTGCATCGGCTGGGTGGTGGCCCAGCAGACCGGGCGCAGCGCCCTCAAGTTCGAGACGAAAGCCGGCGTGCTCGATGTTGCGGTGGCCGGTATCGACCACATCACGGTCGACATGGGCACGCCGAGGTTCGGCTGGGCCGACATTCCGCTGGCGGAGCCGTTTCACGACACGCGCCAAATCGAGCTGCAGATCGGGCCGATCGACAAGCCGATCCTGCATTCGCCGTCGGCCGTCAACGTCGGCAACCCGCACGCCGTGTTCTGGGTGGCGGACGTTGCGGCCTACGACCTCGGCCGCATCGGTCCGCTGCTGGAGAACCACCCGATCTTTCCCGAGCGCGCCAACATCTCGCTGGCGCACGTCACCTCGCCCGAGACGATCACGCTGCGCACCTGGGAGCGTGGCGCCGGCCTGACCAAGGCATGCGGCAGCGCCGCGTGTGCGGCGACCGTGTGCGCGGCCCGCAAGGGCCTGACCGGCCGGCGCGCGACGGTGACGCTGCCCGGCGGTCCCCTCCTCATCGAATGGCGCGCCGACAACCGCATCTGGATGACGGGACCGGTCGAGCTGGAGCACGAGGGCGTGCTCGATGCACTCGCAGCGGTCTGATCCAGCCATGACCGATCAACGGGCGCCGAGCGAATCCCCCTCCCCCTTGTGGGGAGCTCCCTCCCCCCCTGTGGGGGAGGGCTGGGGAGGGGGGTATTCCAGAACCGCAAACGTAGGGATTCCCCCCACCCCTAACCCCTCCCCACGTCGCGTCGAAGACGCGCCTTCGGCACGAGGGGGAGGGGAATCCGTCCGCATCGTCACCCTCGGCTGCCGCCTCAACGCCTACGAATCCGAAGTGATGCGCCGGCACGCCGCCGATGCCGGCCTCGATGACACTATCGTCGTCAACACCTGCGCCGTCACCGCCGAAGCCGTGCGCCAGGCCGCCCAGACCATCCGCAAGCTGCGCCGGGAAAACCCGCACGCGCGCCTCGTCGTCACCGGCTGCGCCGCGCAGATCGAGCCCGGCCGTTTCGCGGACATGCCGGAGGTCGATGCGGTCATCGGCAACGCCGAGAAGCTGCAGCCCGCGACCTTTCGCGGCTTTGTCGCCGCCGACACCCCGCGCGTGCGCGTCAACGACATCATGTCGGTGCGGGAGACCGCGCACGCGCTCGTCGACGGCTTCGGCACCAGCGCGCGCGCCTACGTCGAGGTGCAGAACGGCTGCGACCATCGCTGCACCTTCTGCATCATCCCCTACGGGCGCGGTCCCTCCCGGTCGGTGCCGGCCGGGGAGGTCGTGGCCCAGGTGCGGCGGCTGGCCGAGGCGGGCTACGCCGAGATCGTGCTGACCGGCGTGGACATCACCGCCTACGGTGGCGATCTGCCGGGCGAGATGACACTCGGCAGGCTGGTGCGCCACATTCTCCGGCAGGTGCCCGAGCTGCCGCGGCTGCGCCTGTCGTCGATCGACCAGGTGGAGGCCGATGCCCACCTCATGCGCGCGATTGCCGAGGAGCCGCGGTTGATGCCGCATCTGCACCTCTCGCTGCAGTCGGGCGACGACATGGTCCTGAAGCGCATGAAGCGCCGCCACGCGCGCGCCGATGCCGTGCGTTTCTGCGCCGAGGCGCGGCGGCTGCGGCCCGGCATCGCCTTCGGCGCCGACCTGATCGCCGGCTTCCCGACCGAGACCGAGGCGATGTTTGCCAATTCGCTGCGGCTGGTCGACGACTGCGACCTGGCCTTCCTGCACGTGTTTCCATTCTCGCCGCGGTCCGACACGCCGGCTGCGCGCATGCCCCAGGTCGCCCGCCCCGTGATCAAGGAGCGCGCGGCGCGCCTGAGGGCCAAGGGGGAGGGGGCGCTCGCCAAGCACTTGCTGGCGCAAGTCGGCAGCGACGTCGCCGTGCTGATAGAGCACGACCGGTTCGGGCGCACACCGGACTACGCCGAGCTGGAATTCGCCGGCGCGGGCCCGCCCGGGGCGATCCTGACGGCCCGCGTCATCGCGTCCAACGGCAAGCGGTTGCAGGGTGAGCCCGTTGCGACCAAGTCTGCGTCGTGAGCGATAAGCCTGAAAAAGCGCGCGGGTTCCTTGGCATGTTCCGCCGGTCGGCGGAGCCAGAGGTGCCTGCAGCTGGGAAAAGTCCAGCCGACAACGCGCCCCCGGATCAAGTTGTGCCGCCCGCCCTGCCCCTCGCCGCGGCCGAAGGGGCCACGCCACCCAAGACGCAAGGCTGGTTCCAGCGGCTCAAGGCCGGATTAACCAAGACCTCGGTCCGGCTGTCCGAAGACATCGCCGGCATCTTCACAAAGCGGAAGCTCGACGCTGATACTCTGCAGGAGCTCGAGGACCTGCTCGTTCAGGCCGACCTGGGGGTAGAGACGGCCATGCGCATCACGGACGCCCTGTCCAAAGGCCGCTTCAACAAGGAAATCGCGCCGGAGGAGGTGCGGGCCGTGCTCGCCGCCGAGGTCGAGCGCGTGCTGGCTCCCGTGGCCATGCCCCTGCAGATTCAGGGCGCCGACCGGCCGCATGTCATTCTGGTCGTCGGCGTCAACGGCACCGGCAAAACCACCACGATCGGCAAGCTGGCCCATCAGCTCGCCCAGCAGGGCAAGAAGGTGACGCTCGCGGCCGGCGATACGTTTCGCGCCGCGGCCATCGATCAGCTCGAGATCTGGGGCGAGCGCAGCGGAGCAGAGGTGATCGCGCGCGGGGTCGGGGCCGATTCGGCCGGGCTGGCATTCGATGCGCTCAACCGGGCGCGTGAAAATGGCAGCGACGTGTTGCTAATTGACACCGCCGGCCGGCTGCAGAACAAGCAGGTGCTGATGGAGGAGCTGGAAAAGGTGCTTCGCGTGCTGCGCAAGATTGATCCGAGCGCGCCGCATCAGGTACTCTTGGTGTTGGATGCAACGACCGGCCAGAACGCCCTCAATCAGGTGGAGGTGTTCAAGGACAAGGCGGGTGTTACGGGTCTCGTGATGACCAAGCTGGACGGCACGGCGAGGGGTGGCATTTTGGTCGCAATTTCAGCAAAGTTCGGCCTCCCGGTGCATGCTATAGGTGTCGGCGAGGGTATCGACGACTTGGCTGCGTTCGACGCGGGCGAATTTGCACGCGCGATTGCGCTGAGCTAAGAAGGCGGAAAGGGAGGGGCGAAGCCCTGCAAGAGGGCCGCCCGAGAAGCAGCACGTGGCAGTTGAAACGCTAAACTGGCGACGGCGACACTTTCCGTTCAACGCCGCGCAGACCGTCAATATCGTCGGAGAGATCGGGCCGCTGTTCACGATGTTCCTCGTGAACGGTGTTTATGGCATTGCCGCGGGCACGTGGGCGCTCATCCTCTCGACCTTGTTGTCGCTCGTGGTGACGCTGTGGGTGCTCGGCCGTCCACCGATCATGCCGTTCATCGCCGGCGCCGTCAGCATCACGTTCGGCACGCTCACCCTGATCACCGGCGATGCCATGTGGGTGCAAATCAAGGTCACGCTGTTCAACACCTTGGTGGCGGCCGTGCTTTGGATCGGTCTGCGGACCGGCAAGAATTTCTTCCGCTTCGTCTTCGGCAACACCTTCCACTATACGGAGGAGGGCTGGACCAAGCTGACCCGCAATGTGGCGCTGTTCTTCCTGGCGACCGCGGTCGTGAACGAGGCGGTGCGGCTCGGATTTGCGCACGCGCACATCATTGCCCTCAATCGCGTCTTCACCGGCATCGATATTTGGATCTTGTTCAAGATTTTCATCATCATGCCTGTCACGGGCTTGTTCTTCTGGTGGCAGGTGCGACTTCTACAGCGCTATCGGCTGCCCGAGCCTGCGACCACGATCGCGCCGCGCAGCGACGCGATGTCCTGATGCCGGGAGCGGACCAGGAACGCAGGCCGGAGCGCGTATGAGCGAAGAGAGCAAGCCGCAGGCCGCCCCGGCGGCACCCAACCCGCTGATCAAGCTGCTCATCGAGCTGGGGCCCCTGCTCGCGTTTGTTATGGCCTGGGCGCTAGGCGGGATCTTCTGGGCAACCGGCATTCTCATGGTTGCATCGGTCGTCTCACTGTTTGCTTCTTGGAGGCTATTGGGACATGTTTCCCCTGTCGTCATTGCGACGGCAGTATTGGTCCTCTTTTTTGGTGGTCTGACGTTGTGGTTCGACGATCCCGAATTCATCAAGAGGAAGCCGACGGTCGTCAACTTGCTCTTTGCAGGCGTCTTGATCGCGGGATTCCTTTTGAAGCGCCCATTGCTCAAGCACGTGCTTGGCGAAGCTCTCAAGCTCACCGACGAGGGCTGGCGGAAGCTCACTATTCGCTGGGTGTGCTTTTTCCTGGCATTGGCTGTCCTTAACGAGATTGTGGCGCAGAATTTTTCGAATGCCGTCTGGGTTTGGTTCAAGTTCGGGATCCTGCCCCTCACCTTGCTGTTCGCCGTGGCGCAGATCGGCCTGATTCGGCGTTACGAGACCAAGCCGGGCATGCCGGCGAGCCCTTGATCCGACTCCTGATCAAATATTCGGAACTGGGACAACGTGTCGCCTTTTATGGGGTGACACGCCTGCCAGATGTATGCGATGTATGCGGCCACTGGCCCCGCCGGGATCGCGCGGGAAGTATCTCGCATGGGTCGGCAATGCAGTCCGTGGGCGCCGTCCTGGCGTTCCCCTAAAAATCCGAAAGAGCAATGAAACGGGACTCCACCTCTGACCGGCTGAGCCGGTCTCCGATCCATCTTCTGCACCGGGCTGGGCAATGTGCCGGAGATGTCTTCCACGCCGAGATGAAGGATGGCGACCTGACGCCGCGTCAGCTCGCCGTGCTGGTCACCGTGGCGCACAACGAGGGCCTGAGCCAAACTGGCCTCGTCGACCGCACCGGCATCGATCGCTCGACGCTCGCCGATATCGTTCGTCGGATGCAGAGGAAAGGCCTCCTGCAGCGCCGGCGCACGAAGGAGGATGCGCGTGCCTACGCGGTGAAGCTCACCGACGAGGGGCGCAAGGTTCTGCGCACGGCGGAGCCGCTCGCCAAGAAGGTCGACGAGCGCATTCTCGACGCGCTGCCGGCCAAGCAGCGCGAGCAGTTCATCGATGAGCTGCTGTCGATCGTCGACGCGCTGCAGAAGATGTCGGGCACGCCCGTGAAGGGCTGAGCGCTAGTCATCCCGGGATTTACTCCCGGGATCCAGCGGGCCGCGGATTCCCAATCGTTCGGGACCACGTGTGGATAGGTGGATGCCGGGGACGAGCCCCGGTATGACAACCGCCTATGCCGCCCTCTTCAGCAGCTTGCGGTTGACCAGCAGCTCGGCGATCTGCACCGTGTTGAGCGCGGCGCCCTTGCGCAGATTGTCCGCCACGATCCACATGGCGAGACCGTTCTCCACCGTCGCATCCTCGCGGATACGGCTGATGAAGGTTGCGTCCTCGCCCGCCGCCTCCATCGGCGTGATGTAGCCGCCGGGCTCGTGCTTGTCGATGACGAGACAGCCCGGCGCCTCGCGCAGGATCTCGCGCGCCTCCTCGGCCGAGATCGGCTTTTCGAACTCGATGTTCACGGCCTCCGAGTGGCCGACGAACACCGGCACGCGCACGCAGGTCGCCGTCACCTTGATCCTCGGATCGAGGATCTTCTTGGTCTCGGCCACCATCTTCCATTCCTCGCGCGTGTAGCCGTCCTCCATGAAAACGTCGACTTGCGGGATGCAGTTGAAGGCGATCTCCCTCGGGAACTTCTTGGGCTCGACCTCGCGGCCCGGCACGTACTTCCCCTTGGTTTGCGACCACAGCTCGTCCATCGCGTCCTTGCCGGCGCCGGAGACCGACTGATAGGTCGCCACCACCACGCGCTTGATGATCGCGCGGTCGTGCAGGGGCTTGAGCGCCACCACCAATTGCGCGGTCGAGCAGTTCGGGTTGGCGATGATGTTCTTCTTGGTGTAGCCGGCCACCGCGTCCGCGTTCACCTCGGGCACGATCAGCGGCACGTCCTGGTCGTAGCGCCAGGCCGACGAGTTGTCGATGACGACGCAACCCTTGGCGGCGATCTTGGGCGACCACTCCTTGGAGACGCTGCCGCCGGCCGACATCAGGCAGAAATCGACCTTGGAGAAGTCGAAGGTCGCCAGGTCCTGGCATTTGAGCGTCGTCTCGCCGAAGGAAGCCTCCACGCCGACCGAGCGACGCGAAGCGATCGCGTGCACCTCGCTCACGGGGAATCCCCGCTCGCTCAGGATCGACAGCATTTCCCGGCCCACGTTGCCCGTGGCGCCGATGACGGCGACCGAATAGTTCATTGTCGTTGTCTTCCGAATGGTCCGCGTGAAGCAGTTGGCATTGCGGGCGTGCTTGTAACCGCAGCCGCCGGCCGTGTCTATTGCTCGCGCTACATGGGCGGCCCCGGCATCGCGGGCAAGTGTCCCGCATCGGCCACAATGCCCGGCTACCTCCGCCGGCAAGCCCTATCGCCCGGCGGAGCCCTGGCCGTGACTGCGCTCGCGAGGTTAACCGTTGTCGTCGCCATCGCGGCAGCCGGCCTGATTGCCGCTCCCACCTCCGCGCCGGCCTCGAGCCCCTGGATGAGCGAGGCGGCCATGCGCGCGGCCTTCATCGGCAAGACGCTCGACGGCCACTACGGCAACGGCCTCACCTGGACCGAGATCTACTTCGCCGACGGCCGCCTCGACTATCGCGAGCCGGGGCGTCGGGCGGTCGGGAAATGGCATTTCCGCGGCCATGTGTTCTGCACGTTCTATGATCCGGCGCGGGCACAGCCGCCGCTGGCGGGCGGTTGCTGGACTGCCATCAAGTCCGGCGCGAACTGCTATGAGTTCTACCTGGCCGGCCTGATGCCCGACGACCCCGCCGGGGACGACCCGGACGGCGCGATCCAGCGTTGGAATGCGCGTGGCTGGCGCCAGAGCGAGCCTTCCACCTGCCAGGACAAGCCCAGTGTGTGATGCGGCCAGCTTGTCATCCCGGAATTCGCGTCAGCGAATATCCGGGACCCAGGACTGTTGGCGCCCTGGGTCCCGGCTGTACGCGCTGACACGCAGCGGCCGGGACGACAGCCACGAATCCGCTTGCGCACCGGGCCTCACCCGTTGTTATTCGGGCAGCCCTTTCTTCCCTGGTAACCTCGCAAAGGACGGATGAGATGTACGCATCGCTCGAGCACTACATCGATGGCAATTGGGTCAAGCCGACCGGCACCAAGTCGCAGGACGTCATCAACCCCGCCAACAGCAAGCCGATCGGCGAGCTGGGCCACGTCTCCAGGGGCGACCTCGACAAGGCGCTGGCGGCGGCCGACAGGGGCTTCAAGACCTGGCGCCGGGTGTCGGCCTTCGAGCGCGGCAAGATCCTGCGCAAGGCCGCCGATCTGGTGCGCACGCGCGCCGACGAGATTGCCAAGGTGCTCACCCAGGAGCAGGGCAAGGTCTTGGCCGAAGCCAGGATGGAGGTGCTGAGCGGCGCCGACATCATCGACTGGTTCGCCGGCGAGGGGCAGCGAGCCTATGGCCGGATCATCCCTGCCCGCGCCGACGGTGTGCGCAACATGGTGATCCTGGAGCCGATCGGCCCGGTGGCCGCCTTCGCGCCCTGGAACTTCCCCGTCACGCAGGCCGTGCGCAAGATCGCGGCGTCCCTGGCCGCCGGCTGCTCGATCATCATCAAGTGTCCGGAGGAGACGCCCGGCTCGCCGATCGGCTTGGTGAAATGCTTTCATGACGCCGGTGTCCCGGCCGGCGTGCTCAACCTGGTCTACGGCGTCCCGGCGGAGATCTCGGAATACCTCATTCCGAATCCGATCATCCGCAAGGTGTCGTTCACCGGCTCGGTGCCCGTCGGCAAGCACTTGAATGCGCTGGCGGCCTCGCACATGAAGCGCGCCACCATGGAGCTCGGCGGCCATGCGCCTGTGCTGGTGTTCGACGACGCGGACGTCGATGGTGCGGCGAAACTGATGGGCGCCTTCAAGTATCGCAACGCCGGCCAGGTGTGCGTGTCGCCCACCCGCTTCTTCGTGCACGACAAGGTCTATGACAACTTCGTCGGCAAGTTCATCGACATCGCCAAGAACACCAAGGTCGGCGACGGCCTCGAGGCGGACACCAAGATGGGCCCGCTCGCCAACCCGCGCCGGATCAATGCCATCGAGGGCTTCATCGCCGACGCGCAGGACAAGGGCGCCAAGGTCGCCGCCGGCGGCAAGCGCATCGGCAACCAGGGCAACTTCTTCGAGCCGACCGTGCTGACGGACGTGCCCGAGAACGCCCGCATCATGACCGAGGAGCCGTTCGGCCCTGTCGCCGTGATGCTGCGCTTCAAGGAGACCGACGACGTGCTCGCCCGCGCCAACAAGCTGCCCTTCGGGCTCGCCAGCTACGCCTTCACCAAGAACGCCAACACGGCGACCAAGATCGCGGATGCGCTGGAGTCCGGCATGGTGACCATCAACCACTTCGGCATTGCGCTCCCCGAGACGCCCTTCGGCGGCGTCAAGGATTCGGGCTTCGGCCACGAAGGCGGCATCGAGGGCCTGCAGGTCTACATGCAGGCCAAGTTCGTCAGCCACATGGGGTGATCTGGGTCGGGTGTCGGACCCTTCGGGTCCGACACCGTCGCTCGAGGCGTGATTGGGATGCGGGCGACGTCTTCGCTCAAGTCCGAGATGATTGCGCGAGCCTCGATGGCCTCGTGTGTCGGAGAGACCAAGCCAGGCGCTAAGTAAAGCCCTCTTGTCTAAGGATTTCTGTTAGTAAAGCAAAAGCCTGTTTTCTTTACTAAGGCGCCATGCTAAGGCAAGCGAGCTTTACTCAGGGCCTGCCAGCGCATGCAAGAGCACGCCTCTCGAATAGGGCGATATGTCGAGACCGTTTCCGGTGGAGAGGTTGTTCGCGCCTACGTACCACAGCCGCTTCCACCGCTTCCGCCCGTACGCCTGGATGGGCTCCTGTCGCGCTTGAGCGCCGCTGATCAAGCTGTAGGACGGCTGGACGGCATAAGCGTCCTGCTGCCGGACAAGGGGCTCCTCCTTTACATGTATGTCCGAAAGGAAGCCGTCCTTTCTTCGCAAATCGAGGGAACTCAGTCCACCCTCTCCGATCTTCTGCGCTTCGAGGCGGAGGCTGCGAAAGGCAAGCCGATCGACGACATACGCGAAGTATCAAACTACGTCGACGCTATGATGTACGGCCTCGATCGGCTTTCCAGCCTGCCGCTTTCACTTCGTCTCATACGAGAGATGCACGAACGCTTGCTGCAAAGCGGACGTGGCCAGACCAAGAACCCCGGAGAATTCCGAAGGACGCAGAACTGGATTGGAGGCACTAGGCCGGGAAACGCATTATTTGTCCCTCCACCCCCCAATGAGGTTATGCCCTGTCTCGACGCATTGGAGAAGTTCATCCACGAGGAGGCGCCGACCCTGCCTCCACTCATCAAGGCTGGACTTTTACATGTCCAATTCGAGACCATCCATCCTTTCCTCGACGGCAACGGACGGCTTGGACGCCTCTTGATCACCTTGTACCTCTGCTCAAACAAGGTCATGCAGCAACCGTTGCTGTACCTAAGTCTTTACTTAAAGTCGCATCGCGCCGACTACTACCGCCTACTCCAGGAGGTGCGGGAGAATGGAGCCTGGGAAGCGTGGTTGGAATTTTTTCTCGAAGGCGTCGCAAGCACTGGCAACGAAGCGTTCAACGCAGCGACCCGGATACAGGCCCTCATCAGGCAAGATCGCGAGCTGATTGCTTCAAAGTCAAAAGCGGCGTCATCGGTCCTTCGTGTCCACGAAGTACTGCAGACTAGCCCGTTCCTGACGGCTCCGAAGGCCGGAGCGCGAGCGGGCTTGACGAAACCCACCATCAACGCGGCTCTCGATCAATTGCAGGCGCTTGGTATCGTGGAAGAAATCACCAAGAAGCGCCGCGGCCGCGTCTACGCCTATCGCGCGTACCTTGAAATTCTCAACGAGGGCGGGGAACCGCTTGGTGAGGAGGGCACCAAGAAAGCCGCACGCGTTTCGAAGAACTGAGGGTTCCGATTTTCTTGACCTCGGGCTTCTCTCAGATCCCAAGGATGTTCCCGATCGGGACCACGCCGCTACGCCGCCACCTCCCGCCCCAGATACTCCACCGCCGCCTGCACGCCGCCGCTGCCGTGCGGGATGGCGAGCGCCTTCAGGCCCATCTCCACGGCGCCGAGCGTGCCCAGCACCATGGGCGCGTTGGTGTGGCCCATGTGGGCGATGCGGAAGGCCTTGCCCTCGAGCGCGCCCAGCCCGATGCCCAGCACTACGCCGCACTTGTCGCGGGTGTAGTTCAAGAGTGGCCGCGGGTCGCGCGCCATGAGGATGTTGGTGATCGAGTTGGCCCGCTCGGCCGGGTTGGCGATGTTGAAGGCCAGCACCTGCCCCTCGGCCCACTTGGCGACGGCCGCCCGGGTCGCCTCGGCCAGCAGCGCATGGCGGCGGATGGCGTTGGCGACCCCTTCCTCGTTCAGCAGGTCGATCGCCTTGCGCAGGCCGAACAGCAGGTGCTCCGGCGGCGTGCCGCAATACTTCTGGTAGTGCTGCTCGCCCTCCCGGAAGGTCCAGTCCCAATACAGCGTGCGCAGGCCCGCGCCCTTGTGCACGGCCCTGGCGCGATCGTTGGCCGCAACGAAGGCGAGCCCCGGCGGTGTCATCAGTCCTTTCTGCGAGCCCGCCATGGCGACGTCGACGCCCCAGGCGTCCATGTCGAACTCCATGCAGCCGAGCGAGGCGACTGTGTCGACCATCAGCAGGGCTGGATGCCTCGCTGCCGTCATGGCCTTGCGGATGGCGGGGATGTCGTTGGCGACGCCGGAGGCGGTATCGATCTGCACCACCAGCACGGCCTTGATGGCATGCGCCTTGTCGCGCGCCAGCCGCTCCCCCAGCGCGCCTGGATCGACGGCGCGGCGCCAGTCGCCCTTCAGCACCTCCACCTCGACGCCCATCATCTTGGCCATCTCGCCCCAGCCGAGAGCGAAGCGCCCGCTCTCCAGCGCCAGCACCGTGTCGCCGCGCGAGAGCACGTTGGTCAGCGCGGCCTCCCAGCCGCCGTGGCCGTTGGCCGCGTAGATGTAGACTTTGCCCGTGGTGCGAAACAGCGCGCCCAAGTCCTTCAGGCAGCTGTCGGTGATGCCGATCATCTCGCCCGAATAGATGTCGATGGCCGGGCGCTGCATGGCCGCCAGCACGGCATCGGGCACGTTGGTCGGCCCGGGGATGGCCAGGACTTGTCTGCCGTTGGCAACCGTCATTGTTTGACCTTCTCTGCTGCGCCGATGAGCGGCGGACCACAATCAAACCACTTATCGCGCGACGCGCACAGATCGCAAACGACACAGGCGTCGCACTTTGGCTTGCGCGCCTGGCAGACGTAGCGGCCATGCAGGATCAGCCAGTGATGCGCGTGGCGCATGTAGGCTTCGGGGATGACCTTCAGCAGCCCCAGCTCCACCTCGAGGGGGTTCTTCCCCGCCGCGAGATCCAGCCGGTGCGCCACACGGTAGACATGCGTATCGACGGCCAGCGTCGGCTGGCCGAAGGCGATGTTGAGCACGACATTGGCGGTCTTGCGGCCGACGCCCGGCAGGGTTTCCAGCGCCGCGCGATCCTGTGGAACCGCCCCGCCATGCTCGGCCAAGAGCTTCGCCGACAGGGCGATCACGTTCTTGGCCTTGTTGCGGTAGAGCCCGATGGTTCTGATGCGCTCGCGCACGTCGTCTTCGCCCAGCGTCAGCATCTTCTTGGGGGTGTCGGCCAGCCTGAACAGCTCGCGTGTCGCCTTGTTGACACCGGCATCGGTGGCCTGCGCCGACAGCACCACCGCGACGAGCAGCGTGAAGGGATTGATGAACTGCAGCTCGCCTTGCGGTTCCGGATTGGCTGCGGCAAAGCGTCGGAAGATCTCCGCCACGCGCTGCGGCTTCGCCTTGCGGCCGCGCGCCCGCGTCTTTGCGGGCGGGGCGGGTCCCGGTCGCACGGCTTTGGGCGGCATGGGGGGCTTCGCTTGCGCTCGTCACGTTGGTAGGATCGCCGACATGAGCGAAAATCGGCAGCAAACGCAAGCGCCGCCGGACGCCTTCCGCGCCGTTCTGCGGCCCTACCGGTCGCTCGGACCGGCCGGCTTCGTCGTGCTGATGGTGGCGCTGGCCGGCATTAGCTTCGTCGCCGGCGTGGTGTTCTACGTCGCCGGCGCGTGGCCCGTGACGAGCTTCTTCGGGCTCGACGTTTTGCTCGTCTACCTCGCCTTCAAGCTCAACTACCGCGCCGCGCGCCTGTACGAGACGGTCGAGCTGACCCCCGCGCGTCTGGTGTGGACCCGGGTGCATCCCTCCGGCCGGCGTGAGCAGTTCGACTGCAATCCCTATTGGACCCGCGTCAACCTGCGCGAATGGCCGGACGGGCGTACCGATCTGCGCCTCAGCGCGCAGGGACGGGAGCTGGTGTTCGGCAGGTTCCTGACCGACGACGAGCGGCGCGATTTGGCGTCGGCCCTGAAGGTCGCCCTGCTGGAGGCGCGGGGCGGGGTGCGAATTTGAGGGCTGCGCAGGAAACGGGTCGATTCGCGCGCCGGAGCGCCTTAAGCAGGGGTCAACGCCGCTAACAACCGCGAGAGAGACCCATGCTGCACGCACACATCGACACCGGTACCGCTACCCCGCTCACCGCCGACCGCTCGCGCGACTACGATCTGATCCGCCGCGCCATCGCCTTCCTGTCGGAGACCTGGGCGGAGCAGCCCTCGCTGGAACGCCTGGCGCAGCATCTGCAGTTGAGTCCCGCGCACTGCCAGAAGCTGTTCAAGCGCTGGTGCGGCCTCAGTCCCAAGGAGTTCGTGCAGGCCATCACGGTGGACCATGCCCGCGGCCTGCTCGGGGGCTCGGCCAGTGTGCTCGATACGGCCTACGAGGTGGGCCTGTCGGGCGCGGGCCGGCTGCACGACCTGTTCGTGTCCCACGAAGCCATGACGCCCGGCGACTACAAACGCCGCGGCGAAGGCCTCGAGATGGCCTATGGCTTCCACGCCTCCCCGTTTGGGGAAGCGCTGCTGATCGCCACCGATCGCGGCGTCGCCGGACTAGCCTTCGTCAACGAGGACAAGGGCCAGACGCGCGAGGACGCGCTGGCCGACATGATGCAGCGCTGGCCGAAGGCGCGCTACGTGGAGCAGCCCGAGAAGACCGCGCCGCATGCCAAGGTGATCTTCAATGCGTCCAAGTGGAGCGGGGATCAGCCCGTACGGCTGGTGATGATCGGCACCGACTTCGATGTCCGCGTGTGGGAGACGCTGCTCAAGATCCCACTGGGGCGCGCGGTCAGCTACACCGACATCGCCCGCCATATCGGCGCGCCGTCGGCCTCGCGCGCGGTCGGCTCGGCGGTTGGCCGCAACCCGATCTCGTTCGTGGTCCCCTGCCACCGCGTGCTGCGTGGCGACGGCAGCCTCGGCGGCTACCACTGGGGCCTGACCCGCAAGCGCGCCTTGATCGGCTGGGAGACGGGACGGCTGGCGGGGCGAGGCTGAACGCGGCGATATCGGCCCACAGCCGGAGAAACAGGAAAGGGCGGGAGATCCCGCCCTTTCCGGTCGTTCGTCCAAACCACATCATGAGGTTCGACGCGTGTACTCTGACGTGGCCGTGATGGTGCGGACCGGGGTGAGCAGCCGTTGACGGCGGACAGGCATCGCGTGAGCCAGAGGTGAAGGCTTGGTATCGCAGACACATGCACGTGCGCGCAGCCCGCTGGGTCGCATGCCGGTCCTCGCCCGCTTCGCGGGGCCGAACGGCAAGATCTCCGTCGTAGAGGATCCATCCACCGGCGCGCGGCTCTACCTGGAGGGTGGTGTTACCCAAAGCTGCGTGCTCCCCGGGGGCGAGGCCGGCGTTGCCTACATCCGTCTGATGGCTGCACTCCTCGCGGAACGCGCCAATGTCCTGCTGCTCGGTTGCGGCGGTGGAGCGCTTGCCACCATGCTGCACCATCGAGCCAGCCGGGTGACGGTCGTCGAGGTGAACCCGATCAGCTTTCAGCTGGCGCGGACATTCTTCTGGATGCCGGATGGAATCGAGTGCATCACGGCCGACATGCGCCAATTCGCGCGCACGCAGACCCGCAGCTTCGACGCCATCGGCATCGATGTCGGCGGGTCTTGCTTTGCGTACGCAGAGGTCCTCGAGCCCGCGACGATCGCGCGGCTGCGGCGCGCGTTGCGCGCGGGGGGGCGCATTGCCGTCAACATCTCGCTCGAGGCGCCCGATGATCCCATGCCCGGGCGCATCGCGGATCGCCTCAAGGCCGAAGGGCTCGACGTGTGGGCCTTCCGCGAGAACTCGACTTCAGATGAGCTCAACGTCGTCATCCTCGCGTCGGCCCGCAGGGAAACGCCGTCGGCACTTTCCGGACTTGCCGAAGAGAGCTGGTCGCTGGCCCGGCTGACGGCCTGACGCAAGGCAAGCCGGCATTGCCGGTTGGCGTCGTCAACGGGATGCGCGGGTTTCGATCCGCATCAAGCCCACGGCCGCGCCGCCTGCGCCTTCTTCTCGTAGGCGCCGATCGCCTTCTCGCTCTTCAGCGTCAGGCCGATGTTGTCGAGGCCTTCGAGCAGGCAGCGCTTGCGGAAGGCGTCGATCTCGAACGTGACCACGCCGCCGTCCGGCCCGCGGATCTCCTGTTTCTCCAGGTCGACCGTGATGGTGGCGTTGGCGCCGCGGTTGGCGTCGTCCATCAGCTTGTCGAGATCCTCCTGCGAGACCTTGATCGGCAGGATGCCGTTCTGGAAGCAGTTGTTGTAGAAAATGTCCGCGAACGAGGTCGAGATGACGCAGCGGATGCCGAAGTCGAGCAGCGCCCACGGTGCGTGCTCGCGCGAGGAGCCGCAGCCGAAATTCTCGCCCGTCACCAGGATCTGCGACTTGCGGTAGGCCGGCTTGTTGAGCACGAAGCCCGGCTTCTCCTTGCCCTGCTCGTCGTAGCGCAGCTCGTAGAACAGATGCTTGCCGAGCCCGGTGCGCAGAATCGTCTTCAGGAACTGCTTGGGGATGATCGCATCGGTGTCGACGTTGATCATCGGCAGAGGCGCGGCGACGCCGGTCAGGGTGGTGAACTTGTCCATGCCGCTTCCTTTCATCGGGCTCCCGCGCTGTCGGCGCAGGCTGGTCGCGACGCCTTTTAACGCCAGCCGGCTTGCGTCCGTCAAGCTGATGCTCGATGGCCGTTGCTGTGGCACGGGCTGGCTACAGGTCTTCGACCCGCACGTTCCGGCAGCCGATTGCCTTCAGGCTGGCGAGCAGAAAGGCGGCAGAGAACGTGCCGCGGCTGATCTTGTTGGCGATGGACGCCTTCGTCTCGGGCAGGCCCATCTTGGACAACATGTCCGCGAGATTGTCGTAGGTGACATCCGCACGTTTCAGCTCGGCCTTGAAGAACCGCTTGGCCCGCGCGGCCCATTGCTCTTCGCTGTCCCCCGACATGCCTCTCCTCACATGTGCGAACGAAGCTTGCCGTCAGCGCGACACCCGGCTAGGCGGCCACACGTGGTGCGTGTGGCCGGTATTCACGCGGACGCGAGGGTTGGAAGGCCCGGCGCATATGAAATTCGCAGTAGGGGTGGCCAGCCGTCTTATGCTTCCCGCAGAAGTAGAAATCCTTCTGCCGAGGGTCACCATAAGGCCACCGGCATTCGTTCCGCTTGAGCGCTCGAAGCGTCCTGCGCTCTTTCGGCGGGATTACGAGGTCTCCGCCTTTCACGGGCAGAGGTTTGCTCTCATTTTTGATCATCAGTTATCATATTCGAGAATACCGCTCTTGGCAAGGCATATCACACATCGGATGTAGCTCGCGCCGGCCAGGGAACGTCGGGCTCGGCCCTATCTGATGCCGGGGTCGGCAAAGCACTTGCGCATGGTCTCGCAGCGGTGTGAGCCCGAGAAGTGCATGCTGTCGCCCTTGGCCGGCGAGATGAACCGGCACACCTCTTCCAGCCCTTCGGGTGTGAGCCACTTCTGGCGGCGTCCGCGCTGCACCGCAAAGCAGTCCGCCGTCTCCTCGTCCGGGCCGCGGAACTGGTGGCCGCATTCGTGCGCGTGGATCCACAGCTTGACGGGCGTGGAGACTTTGGCGAGCAGCTTGGGATTCAGGATGAGAAAGCCCGGATACGCGGCGCCGAAGTCGTCGAGGTTGTTGTCGAGCACTGTCGGCCGCTGGCCGCACAGCAGCTTGTGCCCGTCGAGCCTCAGCTGCCCGGCGGGCACGATCTTCGCATCGCCGCCGACGTGCGCGACATACTCTTCCGGGGTGGGGCCGGCCACCGCGCGTCCCATCGGCGCGGCGGCCAGCAGCAGGCCGAGCGCGAGCAGCGCCCCGAGCGAAGGCCATGGCCAGCACAATGTTGTGCGCCTCAAGCGAGGATCCCCGTTCCTATATCGTTCCCGCGGGAGCGGACCGCCACACTCGCCCTTTCGCATTGCGATTGCAACCAATCGGCCGGTCCCGAGCGCGAGCTGTGCAGCGCAGTGTGTCTCTCTAGTCAGCCGCGGAAGCCTCGATGTGATTCATATCGGCGTCGGACAGGCCGAAATGGTGCCCGATCTCGTGGATCAGCACATGGGTGACAAGATGACCCAGCGTCTCGTCTCCCTCGGCCCAGTAGTCGAGCAGCGCGCGCCGGTAGAGAAAGACCATGTTGGGTGCCTGCGGCACGTCCATCACGCTCCTCTTGTCGAGGCTGACGCCCTGATACAGGCCCATCAGATCGAACGGGCTCTCGATCCTCAGCTCGCGCAGGACCTCCTCGGTGGCGAAATCCTCCACGCGAACGACGACGTCGCCGCACAGGTCGCGAAACGCGCGCGGCAGGCGCCGCCACGCCTTTGCCGCCAGCTCCTCGAATTGGGCGAGGTCCGGCGCACGCGCCTGTCCCCAGTCCTTGCTGCCAGCCATGCGATGGCCTCGTCTTCCGCGCTCCTCACGAGCGCAAAAAGACATAAGGCCTCCGCGAGGCTGAAACCAGGGGTCGCCAGAGTCGGTTGCCAGAGCCGATCGGTCACGCTTCCGGCTCGATCACGGCCATGACCTGGCGCACGCCGACCACGGCGCGCAGCGCGTACTCGACCAGCTCGGCGGTGCGCGGGGTGACGCCCGTGAGCCGCAGATCGACGCTGAGCTCGGACCCGTCGCCGGCCTCACGCGAGGCGTGCACGCGCGAGGGCACGGCCCCCAGCTTCGCGACCGGCTCGATCAGGCGCGGCAGCAGGCCGGGATCGGCCGGGGCGGTGACGAAGAAGAAGGCCCGCACGGTGCGGGCGGCGGCGCGCGGCGTGGCAACGCCGGCGGCAAAGGCTTGGGATGGCATGGGAACGGAGTCCTTACATGTGATCGCGGAAAACCGGCGGCAGCCCGGCGCCCTCAGGCAACCGGGGCCATAATTCGCAGCGCGATCACGATGTGAAGGACGAGAACCGTGCGCGCCTTATAGCCCGGCTCCGGTAAACATTTCAAGAAGCCGGTGTCATCCCGGCGTGCGGGCGACGACGATCGCCTCGTCCAAGGTGAACCAGAGCTTACCCCCCTCGACTCGGGGCTTGAGGAAGGCCTTCAAGGCGGGCGTCCCCTCGGTCAGCATCGAGCGCAAGCGTTCTGTCGTCGTGGTGTCGCAGCCCATGCGCGAAGCCCAGGGCTCGAACTCCATGTCCTTGGGCAGGCGCTCCTTGTGGGTGACCTCGAAGCCGGTGTCGCCCAGCATCTCGCTCCACTCCGCCATGCCGAGACAGCGGCCGTGGCTGGGGTCGCGGATCTTCTCGAAGGCGTTGTAGGTCAGCGACGCATCGCGCAGCTCGGCGCTGGCAAAGCCAGGGGTCGATTCCAGGTCCGGCGAGATGTTGTCGACCAGTGCAAACGTGCCGCCCGCCTTTGAGACGCGCCACACCTCGGCCACGAACGTCGGCACGTCGGGAAAATGGTGCGCGGCGATACGGCAGGTGACGAGATCGAAGCGCGCGTCCCCGAAGGGCAGCGCCTCGGCATCGGCGCGCGCCGTCTCCATGTTGGCATAGCCCTTGGCGGCGGCGAGCTTGCCGGCCTCCTGCAGCATCTCGGGCGTGAGGTCGCTCGCGATCACGTGGGCCACGTGGGGGGCGAAGGCCGCCGCCGTATGGCCGGCACCGGTGGCGATGTCGAGCGCCTGCCAATTCGGCTGCGGCCGCACCAGCTCCACCAGCCGGCCGAGGCTCGCGCCCTTCGCATGCACGGTGGAGGTGGAATAGGAGGCGGCGTGCGCCCCGAACTGCTGCTGTACGAGCGATTTGTTCATCGGGTAGACCTTCTGCGAGCGACAAACTGCCCCCAGAGTATCATGACGCCGGGCGCTCCCCTATCCGAAGGGCCTCCAAAGCGACCGCGGATTCGCGTCGCTTGACCGGGCGCGCCGCCCCCCGCTTGAATGGGCGGTCACGAGATGCGCCGTCCAGGAGCCGCAGGCCATGTTCGATTTCGACCGCGTGATTGAGCGCCGCGGCACGCACGCGTCGAAGTGGGACAACATGGCGCGACTCTCGGGCATCGAGGCGCCGGATGCAATTCCGATGTGGGTTGCGGACATGGATTTCGCCGCGCCGTCGGGCGTGACGGACGCGCTCGCCGCCGAGATTGAGCGCGCCACCTACGGCTATTACGCCGATACGGGGAGCTGGGCGGCCGCGCTCGCGGGTTGGATGGCGCGTCGGCATGGCCTGCGCATCGATCCGAGCTGGGTGAGCCAGACACCCGGGGTCGTCTCGGGACTCGGTCTCATCCTGCAGGCCGTGAGCGCCCCCGGCGACGAGGTCGTGGTCTTCCCGCCCGCCTATCATGCGTTCCGCAGGATCATCCTCGCCAACGAGCGGCGCATTCTCGACGCGCAGCTGGTCGAGGCCGGCGGCCGCTACTGCATGGATCTCGATGCGCTGCGCGCGCAGCTGACACCCCGCACGAAGGTTGTTTTCTTCTGCAGCCCGCACAATCCGGGCGGGACCGTCTGGTCGGCCGATGAGATCCGCGCGCTGGCCGCCCTCTGCGCCGAGCGCGACCTGATCCTGGTGTCCGACGAGATCCATTGCGATCTCCTCTTGGACGGCGCCAAGCACACGCCCACGATCGTCGCCGCGCCCGAGATCACGGACCGCCTCATCACTTGCCTCGCCGCGACCAAGACCTTCAATCTCGCCGGCGCCCATGTCGGCGCGTGCGTCACCTCGAATGCAGCCTTGAAGCGTCGTCTCGACGCACGGATCATGGCGAGCGGCCTGGCCTCCTACAACGGCTTCGGCATGATCACGACGGAGGCGGCCTGGCGCACCGGCGAAGCGTGGCTCGACGCACTGCTGCCCTATCTCGCCGCGAGCCGTGATCTTTTCGACGCGCGGATCGAGGCCGCGGCGCCCGGCGCCCGCTCGATGCGGCTCGATGCCACGTACCTCGCGTGGGTCGATTTTTCCGGAACCGGCTTGTCGCCCGAAGAGGTTGCCGCCAGGGTCAAGAATCGGGCCCGCATCTTTGCAAGCCCCGGCCCGCAGTTTGGGCCGGGCGGTGAGACTTGGCTGCGCTTCAACTTCGCCACGCCGCGCCCGATCCTCGAGCAGGCGCTCGGTCGGTTGGCGGACGCGTTTGGGGATTTGCGAGCGGGCAGATGAGAGCTGGGCGATGAAGAGACCCGTGGTCGGCGTGATCGGCAACGCGCATCGCGTCGAAAAGCGATTCAACATTCATGGTGTCGGAGAAAGAAATCTCCGTGCGATCGCGGAAGTCGCCGGTGCGCTGCCGCTGATGTTTGCGGGCGCCCCAGACTTCACCGATATCGGCGCGCTGCTGGAGGTGGTCGACGGCGTGCTGCTGACGGGTGCCCGCGCCAATGTGCATCCGACCCGTTTCAAGACCGAGCCGCATCCCGCCCATGAGCCCTATGATGAAGCTCGAGATGCCGTAGCACTGGCATTGGTCGAGGCATGCGTTGCCCGCGGCATACCCGTTTTTGGCGTCTGCCGCGGCTTTCAGGAAATGAACGTTGCGCTCGGCGGCACGCTGCACCCGGAGATCCGGGAGTTGCCGGGTCGCATGAACCATCGCATGCCCAGGCTGGAGAATGGCGAGATCCATCCCGATCCCGCCGTCATCTTCGCCGATCGACATGATGTCCGGCTGATTCCGGGCGGCACGTTTGCGCAGATCTTCGGTTGCGAGACCATCCGCGTGAACTCTCTGCATGGTCAGGGCATTCTGGAGCCCGGCAAGCGCATTGTCATCGAGGGCGTGGCGGAGGACGGCACGATCGAGGCCATCCGCATTGCCGACGCGCCAGGCTTTGCGCTCGGCGTTCAGTGGCACGCGGAGGCCGATGCGCAAAGGAATCTGGTGAACCGCGCGCTGTTTCAAGCGTTCGGCGCGGCGCTTTCGGCGCGCAAGCGCACCGCGTAGGCGGCCTGCTAGGCGCCCGGTGCGGCGACCGCGATCGGCGTGGCGTAGCGCCGGGGCGCATCGTCGAACACGAAGGCCCGGTCGCGCGCCAGGTGCAGCATGGCGCGCTCGGCCAGCGCGGTGATGGTGAGCAGCGGATTGACCCCGAGGGATCTCGGCATGATCGACCCGTCGATCACGTAGAGCCCCTCGTGCACGTCGGTCGAGCCGGCGCCGGCATCGAACGCCTGGCATTTGTGGCTGACCACGCCGTCGCCGCGCTCCCGGCCCATGCCGCAGCCGCCGAGCGGATGTGCGGTCGCCGGCTGATGTCCCATCATGGTGCCGGCCAGCGGGTTCTTCACGTAGCTGCCGCCCGCCCGCTGCACCAGCGCCTCCAGCGCCGCGTCGAGACGGGCATAGACCGGCTCGTCCTTGGCGCCCGGCCAGCTGAGCGCCAGCCGGTCGTCCTCCAGCGCGAGCCGCCCCGAGGCGCTGTCGTGGGATACCGCAAAGAAGGTCTGCAGGCTCGCGAACGGCCCCTTGTAGACGCCGGCGATCAGGCTCTGCAGCGCGCCGAGCAGGCGACCGTTGGGGATGAACAGCGCCGGCAGCATCGGCGCCAGCGCCGACGGCAGCACGCCTTCCTGGATGGTCAGGCTCCTGGCCAGGTCGCTCTCGTCCACGATCTCGATCTGGCCGGTGACGCAGGCGCCCACATCCAGTCCGTCCAGCTTCGGCGGATGGCCGACGCCGATGGCGTTGATCGGCGTCTTGGCGCCGTAGCCGAAAGCGATGATGTCGCCGTTGGCGGAGAAGCGCTGCCCGAGTCGGTCCGATAGGGCGAGCCCGTGCTCGCGCGAGCGCAGCAGGATCTCGGTGCTGCCCAAGGTGCCGGCGGCAAGCACCACCATGTCGGCGGTCAGGCGGCCGGAGGTCTCGGCGCCATGCGGGCTTGGGCGGTCGTGGCGCTCGAAATGGATGTGCCAGCCACCCTCCGGCCGCTTGGCGACGCGGCGCACCGTGACGTGGGTGAAAATCTCGGCCCCGTGCCGCGCCGCGTCGGGCAGGTAGGTCAGGGCGACGGTGTTCTTGGCGCCGACGTTGCAGCCCCCGCAGCAGTCGCCACAGTGCGTGCAGGCCGGCTGCGCGACGCCGGCCGGGTTGATGGTCGCCTCGAAGCTGACCACCACCGGCGCCTTGACCGGGTCCCTGCCGAGGGCCGCCGATGCGTTTCTGAGCGCCTGGAACTTGGTGCGCCGCTCGGCAGCCGGATCATGGGCCGGCCGCACCCAGCGCGCCGCCCGCGCATAGCCCTCATCGAGCAGTCCGTCCTGGATGACCTGGGGCCACACGTCGTCGTGGAACACGCGCGGATCGGGCCGCAAGGCCACCCCGGCGTTGATCAGCGAGCCGCCTCCGAGGCCACAGCCGACCAGCACGTGCATGTCCTCGCCGAACCGCACGTCGTAGAGCCCGGTCGGCGAGCCGAGCCGCATGCGCTTGCCGGTCAGCTGCACGTCGGCGCGCAGGTCGGGGAAGCGGGCCGGGAACTCGCCGGTCACGAACTCGCGGCCCCGCTCGAGCACGGCCACGCGCTTGCCGGCGCGGGCCAGGCGCGAGGCCGCAACGCCGCCGCCGTAGCCCGATCCGACCACCACCACGTCGTAGTGCGGCTGCAGGCGATCGAGCGAGCGTGCCAGGCGCGTCATGCGGGGGTCCGTTGGTTGCGCGGCACCATAGGGGAAGGCCAGCCATGGGCCAACCAGCGAGGATGGCTGAGGCGGTGGTTAACGCGCAGCCGCGGCGGTGCCCAGCTCAGCGGAAATGGTAAGGCACCTCGTAGGTCAGCTGGGCGAGCGACATGCCGGCTGGGGGCAGCGGGAAGCTCGCCAGCCGCACGGCGTCGAGCGCCTTCTGGTCGAGCGCCTGGTTGCCGCTCGACTTGGCGACAGCGGCGGAGGCCAGTCCGCCGCTGGGCGCGATCACGAACTTGACCCGCACCGAGCCCTGCCCGCCGCTCCCCTTCGGTTTGGTCCTGCTGAGCGCGAGAGACACGTAGCGCGCAAATTCACGCACCACGCCCGGGCTCGCCGCCGCCGCGGCGCTGGCGTTGCTGGGGGTGGCGTCGTCGCCGCGGGCGGCCACCCCGCCCAGAGCCGCGGCTGGACTTTGCGGCTTGCTCGCGTCCTGCTTGGGCTGCGGCGCTGCCTCGAACATCGCCTCGGTCTTCACGATGGGCTCTTCGAGTGGCTTCTTGTCCTTTTGCTCTTCCGCCCTCTTCTCGTCCTTCTCCTCCCTGGCCACGGCCGGTGCACTGTCCGGCGCGCCATCCGTCATATCGACCGTCTCCGATGATGCCGGCGCCTCCAGCTTCGCGGGCGCGGCCTCGCGGGCTTCGAGCGCGCCGGCGTTGACGATGGTCACACTGATGGCGTCGAGCTGCTGCCCTCCGGCGCCCGCCATGAGGTCGTCGGGCTCGCGCACCAAGACGTAGAGGATGGCCGCGTGGGCCATCAGGGCCACGCCCAGGGCCACCGCCCGCACGCAGCGCTCGCTGCGCACGGGCCACGGCGCCAGACGCGCCGCCAAGGCCGGCATGGCGGCCTCGGCCGGCTCCGTCTCCCGGTTGTCCGCGTGCAGCTGCGTCATGTCCTCCGGGGCCCTCCACGCCGCCCGATCTGTGCTCGAGGCGTTATACTGTTACATAGTCGACACGCCCTCAAGCGAATTGCTCGTGTGAGCGACTCACGGCCTTGTGAGCTGCCGGGCCGCACGGCTATACGTGATGTTATAGTGTTACGTTGTGGGGGCAGGCAATGGCTGCGACAAGGTTCATCTCGAGCCGAGACGTGCGCGCATGCGGGATTGTCGCGGCGCTCATAACAGCCGGCGCCGCGGCTTGCACGGCCGCTCAGGCGCAAACCCAGCTCCCCGGCATCACCGTGACGACCCCGAGCCCGGTCGCGCGACCGACGCCTTCGGCGCCGCCCCAGGCGTCCCAGGCCGTCGAGGCTGCGGCCACCCCGCCACCCGGGCTGATCCTGGCGGACGATGCGTTCGTCCCCCTCACCGTCGTTCCATCCCGGGAAGTCACCAGCACGCCGGGCGCGACCTTGGCCGACTCGCTGCAATACAGGCCGGGCATCGCCGGCTCCACCTTCGCCCCCGGGGCCAATCGGCCGGTGATCCGCGGCCTCGACAATTATCGGGTGCGCGTGCAGGAGAACGGCATCGGCTCGCACGACGTCTCGGCGCTGAGCGAGGATCACGCCGTGCCGATCGATCCGTTTGCCGCCGACCAGATCGAGGTCGTGCGCGGGCCGGCGACGCTGCGCTACGGCTCGCAGGCGATCGGCGGTGTCGTCAACGCCACCAACGACCGCATTCCCGAGATCATCCCACCGCGCGGGTTCAGCATCGTGTCGCGCGGCGGCCTGAACTCCGTCGACCACGGCCGGGATGGCGCGTTCAAGGCCACGGCTGGAGCGGGGAATTTCGCCGTTCACGCCGACGCCTTCAACCGCCACGCGGGCGACTACGACACGCCGCAAGGGCGCCAATTCAATTCCTTCGTCGACAGCGAAGGTTATTCGGTCGGCACGTCGCTGGTGGGACGCGCGGGGTTCATTGGCGTCTCCTTCACGCGCTTCAACAGCCTCTACGGCATCCCAGGCGACGACGCGGTCAGCGAGCGCGTGCGTATCGACATGCAGCAGGACAAGATCCAATCCAAGGGCGAATGGCGCGTGCGCGATTTGGGCATCGAGGCCATCCGCTTCTGGTTCGGCGTCTCCGACTATGCCCACAACGAGATCGCGCTCGGCAGCGGCGTGCCGGAGATCGGCTCGCGCTTCACCAACCAGGAGCACGAGGGCCGCATCGAGTTGCAGCATCTCCCCGTCCAGACCGCGTTCGGCGAGCTGCGCGGCGCGATCGGCACGCAGATCGGCCACCGCAATGTGCGGGCGCAGAGCTTCGAGGGCGACTCGCTGCTGGAGCCCGCCAAGACCGGCAGCATAGCGGCCTTCTGGTTCGAGGAGCTGCAGGTGACGAAGCGTCTGCGTCTGCAGGCGGCCGCCCGCATCGAGCATACCAAGGTTGCCGGCATCGGCCTCGACCTGACCGATCCGCTCGCACCGGCCGACCTCGCGGCGGAGCGCACGTTCAAACCGTTCAGCGCCAGCGCCGGCGTTCTCTACGAGCTGCCGCTCAACGTCGTTGCCCGCCTCACGGCGCAATACGTCGAGCGGGCGCCGGCCGACGCGGAGCTGTTCTCCAAGGGGGTGCATGAGGCGACCGGCACCTTCGAGATCGGCAATCCGTTCCTCGACCTCGAGAAGGCGCGCACGTTCGAGCTCGGGTTCAAGCGCGCGAGGGGTGCCTTCCGCTTCGACGCCTCGACCTACTACACCAAGTTCGACGGCTTCATCTTCAAGCAGCGCACCGGCGAGACCTGCGACGGCACGCTGGCGAGCTGCACGCCGACCGGCGCCGGCACCGAGCTCGACCAGATCCTGTTCCAGCAGCGCAACGCGACCTTCTACGGCGCCGAGCTGCTGGCCCAGCTCGATATCGGCCGCGTGTGGCGGGGCACGTGGGGCATCGACGGGCAGTATGATTTCGTGCACGCCCGCTTCGACGATGCGCAGAACGGCAACGTGCCGCGCATCCCGCCGCACCGCGCCGGCGCCGGGCTCTACTATCGCGATGCTAACTGGCTCGCGCGCGTCGGCTTCCTGCATGCCTTCGACCAGGACCGCATCGGCGAGCACGAGACCCCGACCGACGGCTACACCCTCGTCAACGCCGATCTGGCATACACGTTGAAACTCGGACCGCAGGGCGGCGCCCTGCCCGAGATGACGATCGGCCTCAAGGGCGAGAACCTGCTCGACGACGATGTCCGCAACCATGTCTCGTTCAAGAAGGACGAGGTCCTGCAGCCGGGCCGGACCGTGCGTCTTTTCGGCATCATCAAGCTGAATTGACGCTGGTCTCCCTACTTTCGTCGAATAGAGCCAGCCGGGGTGACACTCGCTGCGCAATGCGTCGTTCCCGCGAGCGCAGCGAAGGCGGGAATGCTGGATTGATGCAACTCGATCCAAAACGATCCCTGCTCCAGGCTACGCGGGGCCGACCGCGCTCTTCTGCACCGCACAATACGCGCCCGTGCGCAACCGGCCGTCTGCCCTTGCGCGGCAGGCGCATAGCGGGTTTGTTTGCCTAGGGGAAAAACAACACTGGCACGGTGCTGGAAGTTGGGATAACGCATCCCAATCTAGTAAGGTTGTCGGTTGGGAGAGGAAGCACAGGGACCGCGTAATGCAGGCGAGCGACGTTGCGGCACGAAGCAGGGGCCGTACGGCCCCAACCGATACCTCCAATCCGAACTACTTCCACAAGGTCGTCGACTGCCAGTGGGCATGTCCGACGCATACCCCCGTTCCCGAATACATCCGGCTGATCGCCCAGGGGCGCTATGCCGCCGCCTACATGCTGAACTGGGAGAGCAACGTCTTCCCCGGCATCCTGGGCCGCGTCTGCGACCGCCCGTGCGAGCCCGCCTGCCGGCGCGGCCGCGTCGAGGAGAAGCCGGTCGCCATCTGCCGCTTGAAGCGCGTCGCTGCCGACTACAAGGGCGACATCGATGCCTTCATGCCCGACATCCCCGCGCAGAAGAACGGCAAGCGCATCGCGCTGATCGGGGCGGGGCCTGCGTCACTCACCGTGGCGCGCGACCTGCTGCCTCTCGGCTACACCTGCGTGCTGTTCGAGAAGGACCCCAAGGGCGGCGGCCTGATGCGCACCAACATCCCCTCCTTCCGCCTCCCCGTGACGGTGCTGGACGAAGAGATCGATCGCATCGCGCGCATGGGCATCGAGACCCGCTTCGGCTACGAGATCAAGAGCCTCGATGCGCTGCTGAAGGAGGGCTTCGACGCCGTCTTCATCGGCACCGGCGCCCCCAAGGGCAAGGACCTCGATATCCCCGGCCGCAAGGAAGCCAAAGCCAACATTCATATCGGCATCGATTGGCTCACCTCCGTCGCCTTCGAGCACGTCCACACGGTCGGCAAGCGCGTCGTCGTGATCGGCGGCGGCAATACGGCCATGGACTGCTGCCGCACCTCTCTTCGCCTCGGCGGCATGGACGTGAAGGTGACCGTGCGCTCGCCGCGGCGTGTCATGAAGGCATCGCCGTGGGAGATCGAGGACGCCGAGCACGAGGGCATCCCGATCTTCGACAATCACGCGCCGAAGGAATTTCTCCTCGACAAGGGCAGGCTGGCGGGCGTCCGCTTCCAGAAGATGCAAGAGGTCGGCGTCGACAAGAACGGCCGGCCCAAGCTCGAGCCCACGGGCGAGGACGTCGTGTTCGAGTGCGACGACGTGCTGATGGCGATCGGCCAGGAGAACAGCTTCCCCTGGATCGAGCGCAATGTCGGCCTCGAGTTCGACGAATGGAGCATGCCCAAGGTCGACAAGGTGACGATGATGTCGACGCGTCCCGGCGTGTTCTTCGGCGGCGATGCGGCGTGGGGCCCGGAGAACATCATCTGGGCGGTGGCGCACGGGCATCACGCGGCCATCTCCATCGACCATTTCGTGCACGGCAAGGCGCTGCAGGAGCGTCCCGAGCCGGGCGCCAATCTCATCAGCCAGAAGATGGGCATCCACGAGTGGTCGTATAAGAACGACTACTCGGCGCTGCATCGCGTGGCCATGCCGCACGCCGACAAGGCGCAGTCCCTGCGCAACCTCAAGGTAGAGGTCGAGCTCGGCTACGACGACAAGCTCGCCTTCAAGGAAGCCGAGCGCTGCCTCAACTGCGACATCCAGACGGTGTTCTCGGCGCCCCTGTGCATCGAGTGCGACGCTTGCATGGACATCTGCCCGGTCGACTGCATCAACTTCACACCCAACGATGCCGAGCCGGCGCTGCGGGAGAGGCTGCGCGTGCCGGCCCGCGACAAAACGCAGGACCTTTACGTCTCGGATGTGCTCAAGACCGGCCGCATCATGGCCAAGGACGAGGACGTGTGCCTGCACTGCGGGCTATGCGCCGAGCGCTGTCCGACGGGCGCCTGGGACATGCAGAAGTTCATGTACGTGGAAGCGCAGGCCTCCCAGGCTTGCCTGACCCATCACAATGCCTATCTGCGCTGAAGAGAGGCTCTGTCGTAGATGAGCGGGATCAACGATTTCGTGGCGAAGTTCGCCACCGTCAATGGCTCGGGCTCGGCGAGCGCCAACAGCATCTTCGCCAAGACGCTGTTCCGCATGGGCATCCCGGTAAGCCCGAAGAACATCTTCCCCTCCAACATTCAGGGCCTGCCGACCTGGTACGAGGTACGGGTGTCGGAGGCGGGATATCTCGCCCGGCGCGACGGCATCGACCTGATGGTGGCGATGAACCCGCAGACCTTCAAGGAAGACCTTGCCGAGATCGTCCCGGGCGGCTGGTTGTTCTACGATTCATCGCTGCCGCGCGTGTGGCCCCGCGACGACATCACCGTCCTCGGCGTGCCGATCGCCGAGATGTGCGCGGCGAAGTGGCGCGATCCCAGGCAGCGGCAGCTGTTCAAGAACATCGTCTATGTCGGCGCGCTGGCGGCGCTGCTCGAGATCGACATGGACGTCTTGCGGCAGACGATTGCCGACCAGCTCAAAGGCAAGGAAAAGCTGGTCGCCGCCAACATGGAGGCGATCGAGCTCGGGCGCGCGTATGCAGCCAAGCATTTCGACTGTCCGCTGCCGATCCGCGTGCGCGCCGCGCAAGGGGCAAAGGGCAAGATCATGGTGTCGGGCAACGACGCCGCGGGGCTCGGCGCCATCTATGCCGGCGCGACCGTGTGCGCGTGGTATCCGATCACGCCGTCGACCTCGCTGGCGGAGGCATTCGAGAAGTACGCCAAGCGCCTGCGCACCACCAAGGACGGCAAACGCCTCTACGGCATCGTGCAGGCCGAGGATGAGCTGGCCGCCATTGGCGTCGCCATCGGCGGCGGCTGGAACGGCGCGCGCGCGTTCACGGCCACCTCCGGCCCCGGCATCTCGCTGATGAGCGAGTTCCTGGGCCTCGCCTACTTCGCCGAGGTGCCGGTGGTGCTGTTCAACATCCAGCGCGGCGGGCCGTCCACCGGCATGCCGACGCGCACGCAGCAGTCCGACGTCCTCTCCTGCGCCTACGCCTCGCACGGCGACACCAAGCACGTGCTGCTGTTCCCGGCCAACCCCACTGAGTGCTTCTCGATGGGCGCCGAGGCCTTCGATCTGGCCGAGCGGCTGCAGACGCCGGTGATCGTCATGTCCGACCTCGACATCGGCATGAACGATTGGGTGACCGAGCCGTTCGCCTGGGATGACGCCAAGGTGCACGATCGCGGCAAGGTGCTGAGCGCGGAGCAGCTGGAAAACTTCAAGGAGCTGAAGGGCAAGGATTGGGGCCGCTATCAGGATGTGGATGGCGACGCGATCCCCTATCGCACGCTGCCCGGCACCCATCCGACCAAGGGCGCCTTCTTCACGCGTGGCACCTCGCACGACGAGAACGCTCGCTACACCGAGGACGGCCGCATCCACGCGCGCGTGCTCGACCGCATCTTGCGCAAGTTCGAGACCGCCGCGTCGCTGGTGCCCAAGCCCCAGGTCACGACCCGCGACAAGGGCGGCAAGACCGGCCTCATCTACTTCGGTGCCAATACGCCTGCCGTGCACGAGGCCCTCGAGGCGTTGGAGCGCGAGGGCGTCAGGGTCAACGCCCTGCGTCTCAAGGCCTTCCCGTTCACCCGCGAGGTGCTGGATTTCTGCGCGGCGCACGAGTGCATCTTCGTGGTCGAGCAGAACCGCGATTGCCAGATGCGCTCCCTGCTGATGACCGAGGCCGACGTGCCCGGCACCAAGCTGATCGCGGCGAACAGCTACGACGGCATGCCGATGACGGCGGCCTTCGTGCGCGGCGCCGTCCTGAAGGAACTGCGCCCCGCGAAGGCGGCAGCTGAGTGAGACCGAGCCAGCCATGAGCTACATCGCCAAGCCGTCTGCCCACCACCCCGCGCTGCCCAGGAACGCGATCGGCTTCACCCGGCGCGACTACGAAGGGTCGATGTCGACGCTGTGCGCCGGCTGCGGGCACGACTCGATCACGGCCGCCCTGATCGAAGCCTGCTTCGAGATGGACCTGCCGGCCCACCGCATCGCCAAGGTGTCGGGCATCGGCTGCTCGTCGAAGGCGCCGACCTATTTCCTATCGCGCAGCCACGGCTTCAATTCCGTGCACGGGCGCATGCCGTCGGTCACCACCGGCGCCAACATCGCCAATCGCGATCTGATCTACATCGGCGTTTCCGGCGACGGCGATACGGCCTCGATCGGGCTCGGGCAGTATTGCCATGCCGTCCGCCGCCGCGTGAACATGACCTACATCGTCATGAACAACGGGTGCTACGGCCTCACCAAGGGGCAGTTCTCCGCCACCAACGACAAGGAGTCGCCCTCCAAGAAGGGCGAAGCGAACCCGTTCGAGTCCATCGACCTGTGCCAGCTGGCGATCCAGCTCGGTGCCGGCTTCGTCGCCCGCTCGTTCTCCGGCGACAAGAACCAGCTGATCCCCCTGATCAAGGCGGCCATCAGCTACAAGGGCTTCGCCTTCCTCGACGTGATCAGCCCCTGCGTTACCTTCAACAATCATCCGTCTTCGACCAAGAGCTTCGACTACGTGCGGGCGCACAACCTGGCGTCCGAGAACACGCTCGACTACGTCGAGCCGAAGGAGGAGATCACGGTCGACTACGCCGAGGGCACCTCGGCGGCCATCGCCATGCACGACGGCTCCCGGCTCGTCCTGCACAAGCTCGACGGCGGCCACGACCCGCGCGATGCGGACGCCGCCATCATGGCCATCCGCAGCAACGACGCCAAAGGACGGATTGCGACCGGACTGCTGTACGTCAACGAGGAACAACAGGACATGCACGACATCCTCGCCACCAGCGAGCGGCCGCTCAACGAGGTTCCGATGGCCGAGCTCTGTCCCGGCTCGAAGGCGCTGGACGGGATCAACGCGCGGTTCCGGTAATTAGCCTTCCGCGCGCAGTCCCGCGCCGCCAACTCAGGCCGCGGCGGGTTGTCCGCGAGGAGCTCGGGATCACGGCCGACACGGCGCTCCGCCTTGCGAAGTTCTTCGGCACGACGGTCGCATTCTGGATGAACCTCCAGACCAGGTATGACATTCGGATGGCCGAGCGGGCCATCGCCGCCGATGTTGCGGCAATCGAGACATTCAAGCGAGAGGCGACCTGAAACCGTGAAGCCCACCCGCAAGCGTCCCGAGGACCTCCGCTCGCACCGCTGGCTCGGGGTGGAGGACCTGCGCGCCTTCGGCCATCGCTCCCGGCTGCGCCAGATCGGCTACGACGCCGAAGATTGGCACGGCAAGCCGGTGATCGGCATCATCAACACCTGGAGCGACATCAACTCCTGTCACGCGCATCTGCGCGTGCGCGCCGAGGAGGTCAAGCGCGGCGTGCTGCAGGCCGGCGGCTTCCCGCTCGAGCTGCCGGCAATCTCGCTGGCCGAGCCGTTCGTCAAGCCGACCACCATGCTCTACCGCAATTTCCTCGCTATGGAGACGGAGGAACTGCTGCGCTCGCATCCGATCGACGGGGCGGTGCTGCTCGGCGGCTGTGACAAGACCACGCCGGGCCTGGTCATGGGGGCCGTCTCCATGGGGCTGCCGGCGATCTATTGCCCCGCCGGCCCGATGCTGCGCGGCAACTGGCGCGGCCAGGCTCTGGGCTCGGGCTCGGACGTGTGGAAGTACTGGGACGAGAAGCGTGCCGGCAAGATCAGCGAGGCCGACTGGGCGGACATCGAAAGCGGCATCGCCCGCTCGTTCGGCACCTGCATGACCATGGGCACCGCCGCCACCATGATGGCGATCGCCGAGGCGATGGGGCTGACGCTGCCGGGCGCCTCCTCGATTCCAGCCGCCGACGCCGGTCATCCGCGCATGTGCACCCAGGCCGGGCGGCGCATCGTCGACATGGTGTGGGAGGACCTCACGCCGGACAAGATTCTCACGTCCACCGCCTTCGAGAACGCCATCATGGTGCACATGGCGATGGGCGGCTCCACCAACGCCATCATCCACGTCGTGGCCATGGCGCGCCGCGCCGGCGTCGCGTTGTCGCTCGAGCAGTTCGACGTGATCTCACGCAAGGTGCCGGTGATCGCCAACATCCGCCCGTCCGGCGCACACCTGATGGAGGACTTCTTCTACGCCGGCGGCCTCCTGGCGCTGATGAAGACGCTCGGCGACAAGCTGCACGGCGACTGCCTCACAGTCAACGGGCGCACCGTGGCCGAGAACGTCGCGCGGGCCGAGGTGTTCAATGCCGACGTGATCCGCCCGCTCGACAAGTCGATCTATGCCGAGGGCGCGACCGCCGTGCTCAGGGGCAATCTCGCCCCGCGCGGCGCGGTGATGAAACCATCCGCCGCCGAGCCGCGTTTGAGGAAGCACCGGGGCAAGGCTGTCGTGTTCCGCGACTACAACCACATGGCGGCCGAGGTCGAGCGCGAGGACCTCGACGTGACCGGCGATCACGTGCTGGTGCTGCAAAATGCCGGGCCGAAGGGCGGTCCCGGCATGCCCGAGTGGGGCATGCTGCCGATCCCGCGCAAGCTCGTGCGGGCCGGCGTGCGCGACATGCTGCGCATCTCGGACGGGCGCATGTCCGGCACCAGCTACGGCGCCTGCATCCTGCACGTCTCGCCCGAGAGCTTCGTGGGCGGCCCGCTGGCGCTGGTGCAGACGGGCGACGAGATCGAGGTGGATGTGGCCAAGCGCCTGCTGCATCTGCACGTGTCGGACGAGGAGCTGGCGCGCCGCCGCGCCGCCTGGGTGCCGCCAAAACCACGCTACGAGCGCGGCTACGGGCGCATGTTCCAGGAGCACATCGGCCAGGCTGACGACGGCTGCGACTTCGATTTTCTCGAGCACGGTGCCGCGGTGCCCGAGCCCGAGATCCATTGAGGATGATGCAATGACTGGACGATGCGCGCTGGTTGTGGGCTGCGTACTGGTTCTGGCGGTCGCTGGGGCCGCATTCGAGCCAGCGGCCGCACAAAGCCCGGCCTACGTCGGCACCTGGGCAGTCAAGGCCGCGCACTGCCGCCTCGGGCAGGACAAGCAGAACGCGCCGCTGATCATGCGTCGGCGCGGCTACGACCAGCATGAGGCGCATTGCCGGTTCACCTCGGTCCGCCAGCAGGGCGCAGGCTGGCGCGTGCAGGCAAGCTGCTCCGTCGAGGGCGACAAGCAGAAGCACGCGTTCACCCTGTCGGTTGCGGGCAGCCGCCTCACCCTGCGCGAGGACGGCCTCCGCGCCGTCGCCTATCGGCGCTGCAAGTAGGATGGGGCAGTGCGTTTCGTCACCCCCCGCGCCCCCGCGCGATCAGATCCGGGGTGATGTTCATACGACCGTGCAGAATACGAACGACGTGGACGATTGTGCTGCTTGGTCCGCCGTCATAGAAGACGAGGTATGGGTCCACCATCACAAGCCGTGTTTCGGCCCCGAGATTCGGTCGCAGCGAGCCAATTCCGGGAAATTGGGCAAGTCTGTCGATCGTCTGTTTGAATAGGGTGTCGTATTGGCGCGCTGCCCTGGGACCCGCAACCCCATCCAGGTACTCGAGCACTGCCAACAGGTCGCGTCGGGCCTCGGGCGACAGTTGAACCTCGGCCACTAGACGCCGCGCTTCTTGAGCCAGGCGTCCGTCTCGGCGAAGACCTCCTGTGCTGGAACGCTCTCACCCCGAGCGATCGAGGCGCGCGCCTCGTCGAGGTAGGGCTTGGCCCAGGCGAGGTCATCGAGGTCGGTGTCTGTCAGAACCAGATGATCGACGGCGAGGCGTACCGCGTCCTCGACAGACGCGAACCGGCCAGCGGCCACGGCGGCCTCCAGCCGCTTCTGCTGCTCGGGTGTCAGGGTGATGGTCATGACGAAAGTCTAGCAGAAATCGAGCGAGGATGCACATCGCGCCTGACGGCGCGAGGCGTTTTCTGCTAGTGGCCTGAATCTCCTAAAGTGAGGGATACAGGCTCTTCAACTTCACACGCGCGTCGGCGGTCGTGAAGTGCCAATTTGCCTTCGCGTTGTGGGTATTGCGACGCGAGCGCCACGCGTCGACT